>Ga0070658_10005599_pt1 | contig 10187 bp, 8 predicted proteins | sample KBSC13metaG_FD_64664 | JGI IMG/M metagenome (GOLD analysis project Ga0070658, IMG submission 64664) | Corn rhizosphere microbial communities from Kellogg Biological Station, Michigan, USA - KBS C1-3 metaG | ecosystem: Host-associated > Plants > Roots > Rhizosphere > Soil ... | reverse complement strand
AAGGTAGCCGTAGGGGAACCTGCGGCTGGATCACCTCCTTAACGGATCCGAGTAAGCCCTGCTCGCAGGGCGGAAAGGCTCACGTAGTCGCGCCATCCGCGATACACACACTCGATTGGCTCACATAAGATGCCCCGGCATGCGATCCCTGCATGCCGGGGCATCGTGCGTTCTGCATGATGCCTCGCGCTCTGCACGACCCCCGCGCCTGAGCCCCCGTCCCCCGCCGCGCCCACACTCTGTTCAAGATCGCGACCGCTGAATGCCTTTCGAACACCCCCTCGCGGTCCCTTCGGCTTTGGCGCCCCCTCCCACTCCGTCAATCAGGCCGACTCGAAACGCGACGATTCTGGTAATTCCGTCCGACCTTTCCCGCCCCTCCTCGCGCGGGCCGGTCACGTTGGCCGAAAGGGCAGGACCCTCCTGCGCCAGCCGGACCGCCCCCGAAGCGCGCCCCACGATGCCCCATCCTCCCCTGGAAGGCGGGCTGGGCCGTTCTGGCACGATACCAGCTAAAGGAGACGTGCAAAGAAAATGATCGCCCGGTTCTGATGCGGCAGAAATCGAAGTAGAAGTGACCGCACCAGCCCTACCCACCGGAACGCGATCGACGAGATCATCCCACCGTCTATCACCACCACAAGGAGTCATTCCGTGAATCGCTCGCTCCGTCTCATCGCTGCGCTGGGCATGCTCGCCCTTCCCGCTGCCGCCCAGGCCCAGTCGATCACCGGGTCGATCGCCGCTTCGGCCGATATCGCGACCGTCTTCTCCTTCGGCGTGCCCAGCGCGCTGAACTTCGGCAGCATCACGCCGAACACCGCCGCGAACGCGTCCGGCTACATCCCGCTGTCGCGCAACGTCGGCGTCATCTACTCGCTGCCCGACGGCGCGTCGACCGGCCAGCTCACCGGCCCGGGCGGCACGATCACGCCGAGCTACACCTGCGGCGTCGGCTCCACGAACGCCGCCATCACGAGCGCCTTCTCGAGCTGCGCCGCGACGGGCAACGTGCTGACCCTCGGCACGCCGACGGGTCTCGTGAACGAGTTCGTGATCTTCAACGGCTCGCTCACCGCGGCCCAGACGAACACGGCGCCGGGCACGTACTCGGGGACGATCCGCGTCACGGCGACCCCCAACTAAGCCGCTGATCCCTGGTAGATCACGGGATGATCGACCAATGACGTCGAGGACAGGGCTCGCTCCACTGTTCGCCCTGCTCCTCGCGTCATGGGCGATGCCGGCCGGCGCGCAGACGACGAAGTCGGTCAGCATCATTCCGGTCCAGAGTCTCTCGTTCGGCCTCCTCCTGCCCGGCCATCGAGAATCGGTTCGCACCTCGGACGTCTCACGCCGCGCCGTCGTCGCCCTCGCCGGAGACGACCCGGTCGACGTGACCCTCGTACTCCCCACGGCGATGGAGACGCCCACGGGGGAGCGCATCCGGCTCTCCTTCTCCGCTGGCGACGCCGCGCTCCTCACCACCAGCGGCAGCACCATCAGCACCCTCGACCCGCTCCAGGTCAACCGGGTCCAGTTTGGCAACGATCGCACAGTCCTGTTCGTCCTCGGGGGAACGGCCGTCACCGCCGCCACCACGCGCCCAGGTCACTACACGGCACGCGTGGCCCTGCTCGTCAACCGCCCGGGAACGTGAGCCATCGCATGTTGACCCTTCCGCAGCTCCCCGCCGAACGCCCGATCGCTGAACGGCTCGCCCGCGCGCTCGCGCGTGCGTTGAGCCTCGCGGCCGCCGTGGCCGCGGTCCTGACGCTCACGAACGGCGTCGCCCGCGCCGTCGCGCGCGCGCTGGGGGGAGCGATGGCGGTGCTCGCGCTGCTCGCCCTCTCGTCGAGCGCCGCGCACGCCGTGACGGTGAGTCCGACGGCAGTGTACATCACCTCGCGGAACCCGTCCGCGCTCCTGACGCTGATGAACACGGGCTCGCGCCCCGAGGAGATCGAGCTCTCGATCGGCTTCGGCTATCCGGTGTCCGACACCGCCGGCGTGCTGCGCGTCGACATCGTCGATACTGCCGCATCCGGCGAGCCTTCCCTGACGTCCTTCCTGCGCGTCTTCCCGCGGAGGCTCGTGCTCCAGCCCGGACAGCGGCAGGTCGTCCGCGTGATGGTCGCGATGCCCGCCGGCGCGGCGGACGGGGAGTACTGGGGCCGCGTCCTGGTCAAGTCGCGCGGCGGAGAGCCGCCGATCGAGCAGAGCGAGGGCAACGTGCGCATGCAGCTCTCGCTCGAGACCACCTTCGCCACCGCCGTCTTCTACCACAAGGGCGAGATGAAGACGGGGATCACCGTCTCCGCCGCCGCGGCGCGCCGGATGGGAGACAGCGTGCAGTTCACCCTCGACCTCAAGCGCGAGGGCAACAGCGCGTACCTCGGCCGGGTCCGCGCCGAGCTGCTGGACGCGAAGGGAGCCACCGTCACGGAGGTCGAAGACGTCGTCGCGGTGTATCGCGCGCTTCGGCGCCGGTTCGTGCTCCGCACGGGGAAGGCGCTCCCGCCGGGAGCGTATACGGTCCGCTATCTCGTCGACACCGAACGCCCCGACCTGCCGCCGCAGGGTCCGATCAAGGCGGCTCCCGTCACCGGCACCGTCGACACCCGTTGACGATGCGACGCGCGGTGATCTCCCTTCGGCGCTGCATGGCGCTCGCTGGTCTCCCGTTCCTGGCGTGGTCCACGCCGGTGCAGGGGCAGATCACCGCGGGAATGAGCAGTCTGGCGACCATCCTGGCGGCGCCGCTGAGCGGGGCCGGAGTGCGTGCCCTTCGGTTCGGGGTGATCGTCCCCGGTACGACATCGGTCACCGTGCTGCCAAACAGTCCGAGTGGCGGGGAGTTCCGCATCACTGGCGTCAAGAACCGGAAATCGGTCGACATCAGCTTCACCCTGCCGACGCAGCTCACCGGCCCTGCCGGCGCATCGATCCCGCTCAACTTCAACGGCAACTACGCCGGTCTCTGCGAGGTCGATACGACCAACGCGTGTGATGCCGCTTCGTTCTTCTCCTGGAATCCCGTCACCACGCCGAGCTACCGTGACCAGCCGACGCGCTACAAGCCGGGTCGAAAGGTGTACGCGTACGACGCGTATTCGGTGTACCTGGGCGGCGTCGCGTCTCCGGCCGCGAACCAGCGCCAGGGCACGTACACGGCGTCCATCGGAGTGCTGCTCGTCGTCAACTGACGCATGAGCGCGGCATCGCGGCGTGTGGCTCGGGTCGTCCGCACGCTCGTCGTCCTCCTGACATTCGGCAGCGTGTGCGCCCGTCGCGTCGAGGCGCAGGGACGCGTTCCCGCGGGCTACGAGGAAGGTCTGTTCGACGTCACCGCACCGGGGCTCCCCACGCTCTCGGCCAGCGTGCTGGTGACGCCGCGCGGGAAGTTCCTCCTTCCCATTCGCGCGATCCTCGAGCCGCTCGGCGTGCCGTTCCGCGTCGCCGCCGACAGTGGCGTGCTCCGCGTGACGCGGCCCGGGGGCATCGGCACCGCGAGCGTGTGGTGGGTCGGCGCGCGTCGACTCGAGGTCGTGAGCGCGGCGCCCCTCGATTCGGACGAGGTGTTCGTCGATGACGCGAACGTGTTCCTCGCGGCCAATCGTTTCGCCGAATTGCTGGAAGCGACGGTGGACGTCGACGTCGGCACGTTGAGCATCGCGATCCGCCGAGAGGGCGGGTTCCCGGCGCAGATCAAGCTCGACGCGCGCGAGCGGCGCCGGAACGACGCGACGATGGCGCGTGAGACGGACGGTGAGCCCGCGGGCGGCGTTCCCTTCCGCCCGCGGACGGGAGCCGGCGTCGTCGAATGGGCGATGGGCGGCCCGCTGCACCGGACGTCCGCGCCGTCGACGCTCGATCTCCGGGGCGGGATGGGCCTGTACGGCGGCATGCTGCAGCTCCACGGCACCCTGCTCTCGAGCACCCCCGACGGCGGCCAGAACTTCCGCGATGGCGACGTCACCTACCGGCGCGTCTTTCCGGGACAGCGCTGGCTCCAACAGCTCCAGCTCGGCACCGTCCTCTCGGAGGGCGCCGAAGCCCGCCTGATGCGCGGCATCACCGTGACCAACGCGCCGTTCGTGCGCGGGCTCCAGTTCGATCAGGTCGCCTTCTCCCGCCCCCTGCCGCCGGGGTGGGAGTACGAGGTGTACGAAGGCTCGCAGCTCATCGGCTTCGCCGACGAGACGCACGCCGAGCCGATGAACGTCCCGCTTCGCTACGGCACCACTCCGCTGCGTGTGCGGCTGTACGGACCCGCGGGCGAGATCGTCGAGTCGAGCGTGTCGTACGTCATACCCGTCGAGCAGCTACGCGCGGGAGAATGGCAGTACGCGGCTGGCGCGGGACGCTGCGTGCTGCAGTGCTCGGGCCTCTGGTACGCGGATCTGCGGCACGGCGTCACCCGGCAGCTCACGCTGCAGGCGGGCGCCGACGCGCAGCGCGACAGCGGATGGCGCAGCGTGCGGCCCTATGGGGCCGTCAGCTACCTGCCGACCCCCAGCTGGAACGCGGAGCTCCAGGCGCGGCGCGACTCGTACATTCGCGGCAGCGTGCAGAGCTACACCGAGGGGCACGTGAACGGCGGCCTCACCGCCGGACTCAATCTCCCGGGCGAAGGTGGTGTGTCGGTCACCACCAGCACCGACGCGATGTGGTTCGCGCAGTCCACGCTGCGGGTGCGCGGCATCTTCCCGCGGCTCACGGAGCGCACCTTCCTTCTCTCGTCGCGCGTCGAAGCGCCGCAGCACGGTGGCCAGTCGCAGTGGGACGTCGCGGCGACGGCGCCGATTCGCATCGGCATGCTCGAGCTGGGCGTGCAATCGGATCCGTTCGCGCTGGTGGGTAGCGATTCCGTCACCGCGCCGGTCTTTCGTGTCGCGCCGACGATCTCCCTCGGCTCGGGCATCTTTCGACGATTGACGTATCCCGTCGTCCGCTTCGAGCTGGGATTGCAGCGCAATCAGCTCGTGCAGTGGGAGGGCGCCATCTCGATGCAGCCCGGTCGCAGCTTCGTGAACCTGGTGCTGCGTCATGCGCCCGGGCTCGGGGGCACGCAGGTCGCGCTCGGCGGCTCGTACGCGCTCGGAGTGGGGCGCGTCATCGGGCGGATGTCGCAGCGCGCGGGACAGCTCGATGGCGGGTACTCGGCCAGCGGGGCGGTGGCATTCGGATCGGTGCACCGTGCGACGCCACTCGAGTACGGCGGGCTCGGGCTGTCCGGTGTGGAGGGGCACGTGTTCCGCGATCTCGATGGCGACGGCAAGCTGGGTGCGCACGACGAGCCCGTCGCGGGCGCGACGGTGCGGGTCGGCGGATTCGTGACGCGGACCGACGCGCGCGGCCGGTATTCGCTGTGGAACGTCCTCCCGTATCAGGCGGTGGCCGTGCAGATCGATACGCTGTCGCTCGAGGATCCGGGCTGGGTGCCGGCATTGCCGAGCCGCACGCTCCGGCCTTCGCCGCAGCAGTACACGAGCGTGGAGTTCGGCCTCGTGCGCACGCGCGAGCTCACGGGAACGCTCGTGGCGGGGGCGAAGATCGCCACCACCGCCGGCGTCGGTCTCGAGCTGCGCGACCTCGCCGGAGGGGCGCTGCAGACGACGCGGACCTTCAGCGACGGCGCGTTCTACTTCGGCCGCATTCGGCCGGGCCATTATCAATTGACGCTCGCGAAGTCCTCCGCGAGTGCGCTCGGCATCGCGACGCCGCCGCAGGTGGACGTGGTGGTGGGCGGGGAGAGCGACACCGTGCTCGAGCTGCCGCCGGTCACACTGGAGCGCGACGCATCGACGTCGCGCTGACGCATCTCAGGTTCCCGCGACGATCAGGTATTCGACGCGCAGCACCGCCGGCGGAGCGCTGGCGGCGCGCCGGTCGTGCAGCACACACACGCGGTAGCGCACGCGAGTCGCGGCGCTCGACGGCGTGACGAAGGTGGGCCGCTGCACCTCTGGCGTGCACGGCGTCACCGCGCTCGAGATGCGCGACATCACCAGCTGCGACGTCCGCGCCGAGGTCGGGAGCGTGGTCTCGATGCGGACGATCCCGTCGCGCACGTCGAACGCGGTCACATGGGGCGGCGAGACGACCGTCGGTTCGAGAATCGTGAGCGAGGCGCCGATCGAGCCAGTGACCTGCTGGGTGTGACCGACCGACGCGGCGCCGCCTGTCGCCGCGAGCAGGACGACGGCAATGATCCAGGAGCGGCGGGCCGCCGGCGCGAGCGGGGACATGACGAGAAGCCGTCCGCGTCGCAATTTTCGAGCGCTGCAGGCCGAGACGGCGCGCCCATTCGATGGAGGGCCCGGCGATTCGCGGCCAGGACAGCGTTGACATGCCCGGTACCATTGGCGATACCGATGTCACTCTCACGCCCGAGGAGCAGTCATGTCCGTCCCGCGTTCCGCTGCACTGTTGTGCGTCGCCATCCTCACCGCCATCGCGCCGCTCGCCGCGCAGGAGACGTCGGCGACGGCGATCCCGTTGCCGGAGCATCCGCGGCCCGACCTGGAGCGCGCGCAGTGGCAGAACCTGAACGGCCGGTGGGACTTCGCCTTCGACGCGGCCAACGAGGGTGAGCGGGCTGGCTGGACCCGGGGTGCGCTGCCGTCGCCGCGGAAGATCCTCGTGCCCTTCTCGTGGGGATCGGCGCTCTCGGGCGTTCCGGACAGTGCGGACATCGGCTGGTATGCGCGCTCGATCACGATTCCGGAGTCGTGGCGCGGTCGTCGAGTCTACCTCGTCGTCGGTGCCTCCGACTGGCGCACGAGCGTCTGGCTGGACGGCGCGAAGGTGGGCGAGCATCAGGGCGGCTACACGCCCTTCTCGGTGGAGCTGACGCCGAACGCGCGCTTCGGCAGTGCGCAGCGCGTCGTGCTGCGCGTCGACGACACCCCGCACCCGTTCAAGCTCGAGGGAAAGCAGGGGTACGGCAAAGCACGCGGGATGTGGCAGACCGTCTATCTCGAGGCGCGCGGCGGCGACCCCATCGAGGCCGTGCACTTCACCCCCGATCTCACGCGGTCGAGTGTCGGCGTGGACGTGCGGCTCGCCGAGCCGGCGCCGCGCGACCTGACCTTTCGACTCGGCGTCACGAATCGGCCGAATACGCCCGTGGTCACGCGCCGCATCCGTCGCGGCGAATCGACGTCGCATTTCGACGTCGCATTGCCGGGCGCGCGACTCTGGTCGCTCGAGGATCCGTTCCTGCACGAGGTGTCGGCGAGCGTCTCCGGCGACGGTGTCGCCGCCGACTCGCTGCGCACGTACTTCGGGATGCGGACGATCTCGACGACGGAGCTGCCGGGAACGAAGTACTCGTACGTCGCGATCAACGGCAAGCCGGTGTATCTGCAGCTCGCCCTCGATCAGGCGTATCACCCGACGGGCTTCTACACCTTCCCGTCCGATTCCTTCACGCGCATGGAGATCCTGCGCGCGCGTCAGATCGGACTGAATGGACTGCGCGAGCACATCAAGATCGAGACGCCGAGGAAGCTGTACTGGGCCGACAAGCTCGGCGTGCTGATCATGGCGGACGTGCCCAACTGGTGGGGCCCGCCGACGGACACCGCGTTCAAGGAGCACGACGACGCGATGCGCGCGATGATCGACCGCGACTACAACCATCCGAGCATCTTCGCGTGGATCTCGTACAACGAGTCGTGGGGACTCCTCTCGAAGGAGAACGGCAAGGACGTCTACCTGCCTGAGACGCAGCGACGCGTCGTCGAGTCGGTGAAGCTGGCGAAGTCGCTCGATGCGACGCGCCTCGTCGAGGACAACTCTCCCTGCTGCGGCCGCGGGCACACGCAGTCGGACATCAACTCGTGGCACGAGTATCTCCCCGGTTGGCGCTGGGAGGATCGTGTGAAGCTGATCTCGGACAGCACCTTCGCCGGCTCGCCGTGGAACTTCGAGAAGGGCTACGCGCAGGCGCGCCAGCCGATGATGAACTCCGAGTTCGGCAACGTGTGGGGGTACAACGGCAGCACGGGTGACGTGGACTGGAGCTGGGACTATCACCTCGCGGTCGACGCGTTCCGTCGCCATCCGGCGCTGGCGGGGTGGCTGTACACCGAGCACCACGACGTGATCAACGAGTGGAACGGCTACTGGCGCTTCGACCGCTCCAACAAGGAGACGGGCGTCGGTGAGCTGGTACCGGGGATGACGCTGCGCGACTTCCACTCGCCGTATTACATCGCCGTCGGGAAGGCGCTCGGCACGGCCGCGCGCGTGGGGGAGCGCGTGGAGGTACCGCTCTACGCATCGCTGCTCGCCGGCGATCGGCCGGCCGGCGACACGCTCACGCTCCGCCTGGAGCTGTATGGCTGGAACGCGCTCGGCGAGCGACGGAGCTATGCGACGGACTCTCGTCAGATCGTCTACCGTCCGTATCTGTCGGAGGCGCTGGCGCCGCTGAGTGTCACGATGCCAACGGAGCCGGCCGTCGTGGTGCTCGCCGTGCGTCTGGAGGATCGCGCGGGGACCGTGCTTCACCACAACTTCACGACGTTCGTCGTCAGCGGCGATGCGCCGGCCGAGCGGCAGACGGCGGAGGGACGTCGCGTGCGTGTCGCCAGCGTACCCGCGAATGCGGTGAGTGACGCGAAGTGGTCGCTCAAGCGCTGGGAGGTCCTCGATGGGCTCAAGGTCGACGGCGCGGGCTCGGGCTACTTCGAGTATCGCATTCCGTGGCCGGCGGGGCTCACGCGCAGCGCGGTGGAGGAGGGCACCTTCCTCGTCGAGGCGTCGGCGAAGCGGCTGAACGGCAAGGATCGCGACACGACCGCCGCCGGCGAGGGCGACTACATGCGTGGCGGTGGGCTGCACGATCCGAGCAGGAATCGCAATTCGTACCCGATGACGGGCGACCGCCCGTATCCGAGCGCGGTGACGGTGTGGGTGAACGGCCAGCTCGCCGGCCGGTACGAGCTCACCGACGATCCGGCCGATCATCGCGGCATCCTGTCGTGGGCCTCCCAGAAGCGTGACGGGTTCCTCCGGGAGGCCGGCTCGTACGGACAGCTGCTCCGCGTCGCGATCCCCGCAGCCGCGCTCGACGACGCGGCGCGGGCCGGGGCGATGACGGTGCGGCTCGAGGTGTCGGACGCGCTGCCCGGGGGGCTCGCGATCTACGGGGCCAAGTTCGGGCGGTATCCGCTGGATCCGACGGCCGTGTTCGTGTTGCGGAACACGGGCAGCGCGACGCGGTAGGTGCGTTGACTCGACTCCGCCACCTGGCTAAAATTCAAAGCTCAGCCCGAGCAGGGCCTGTAGCTCAGGTGGTTAGAGCGCACGCCTGATAAGCGTGAGGTCGGTAGTTCAACTCTACCCAGGCCCATTTCCCCAGAAAATGAGAGCGCCGCCGCGAGAAATCGCGGCGGCGCTTCCTTAGCGCCGCTCGGCGCGCGCCCTCAGTGATGCGGGGCGGAGAAGTCGGGGCTGCCGACGAGGCGCGTGTAGGCGTGCATCGTGCCGGCGCCGGCGCGGCCGAGGGTCTCCATGGCGCCGCGCGGCCCCTGGACTGCCGCGAGCGCGCCGACCGTAACCACCGCACCTCCGGCGAGCGCGAGCAAGGCCTGCCACCGCCGGCGCTTGTACCACGGCGGAGTCAGGTCGACGAACAACTGCGGGATGAGGAGCGGATCCCGATCGAAGAGGTGCCTCGGATCGGGACGGCGCTCGACGTTCGCGTCGTAGCGCGGAGGGGTGAGCCTACTGAGGAGCGGCATGGGTCCAATAAGGCGGATGCGGTGCGGCCGTGAAGCGTGTCGCAATGTGTCGCGTCTCGTCCCACGCGCAACCCTTCGTGTGCCGCGATCCGAGTGTCACCGTCGTCTTACACGCATGCGAGCCCGGCGCTAGACTGCCGCTCGCCTTCCCACGAACGGAGTCGCATGCGAGCCCGACGATCTCTCTACACCGTGGTCGCTGTCCTAGCACTCGCCGCGTCAGCGAGCGGGGCGCAGGCGACGCCGAAGCCGCTGTCCCTCTGGTACGACGCACCCGCGACGCAATGGGTCGAGGCGCTGCCGGTCGGCAATGGCCGGCTCGGTGCGATGGAGTTCGGCGGGACGGTGCACGACCGCATCCAGTTCAACGAATCGACGGTGTGGACGGGCGGGCCGCACGATTACGCGCGACCGGGCGCGTCGCGCTACCTG
>Ga0070658_10005597_pt1 | contig 10190 bp, 5 predicted proteins | sample KBSC13metaG_FD_64664 | JGI IMG/M metagenome (GOLD analysis project Ga0070658, IMG submission 64664) | Corn rhizosphere microbial communities from Kellogg Biological Station, Michigan, USA - KBS C1-3 metaG | ecosystem: Host-associated > Plants > Roots > Rhizosphere > Soil ... | reverse complement strand
CTCGGCGATGGTGAAGTTGATTGATGCAGCGGACAAGGAGTTTTCGCGGTGGGCGACGGTGGATGCCGATGGCAATTTTGCTGTGACATTTGTCCCGCCTGGCACCTATAGCCTGGAGGTGGGCGGAGCCAGAGATAGAGGAAAAATGTCAACGAAGATGTTGGCGAACGCGGTGACGTATTCGGTGGATCCGTCGCTCCAGAGTTATGAGGATGCGAAGCAGACGGTTGTGGTGACGGATGGCGGTGTGACCGGGGTGAATGTTGCGCTGACGCCGATGAAGAAGAGTGGATCGGGGGTGGGTACGCAGTGAGGGAATCCCCTCTTCGCAAGAATGAAGCTGTCGCGAAGGGGGCACCCGGTTTTGTCGCGTCACAGGCAGAATGCGGGGATTCTTCCCCTTCGACAAGCTCAAGGTCAGAATGACAACGCAATGGCCTGAGTGCGGACGAAAAACGATTTATTCGCGTATAGTGATCTCCGGAAACTCGGTTTGATAACGCTAACAGAAGAAGGGGTAAAGCGCGGATGCGTCTTGTTCAGTCGGTGGTTTCTGGCTCTATGCTGAGGGCTTGTTTCGGGGTGGTAGCGATTGGGATGTTGACGCCAGTGAGCAGAGCGGCAGAGAAGCCTGTTCCCGCGAACGTCGAGTTGAGCGCGGGATGGCAGATGCAGGACGTGGCGAAGGCGCCGGAGGCAGGCGCGGAGGTTTCGGCGTCGTCATATAAGACTACGGGATGGTATGCGGCGACCGTTCCCGGCACTGTGCTGACGACGCTGGTAAACAACCATGTCTATCCGGAGCCGCTGTATGGAGAGAACAACCGGCCGGAGATTATTCCGGAGAGCTTGAACAAGACCTCGTACTGGTACCGGACGTTGGTGAAGGTTCCGAAGGACTACAAGAATCGGCATGTTTGGCTGAACTTCGACGGGATCAACTATTCGGCTGTGGTGTGGGTGAACGGCTCGCAGGTGGGGACGATTCGCGGGGCGTTTATTCGGGGGCGGTTCGATATTTCGGCGAACGTAAAGGCGGGCAAGGATGCCGTGGTGGCTGTGCTGGTGACGCCGCAGCCGCATCCGGGCGATCCGCATGAGCATACGCTGCGGAATGGGCTGGGGAAGAATGGTGGGATCACGGCGATTGACGGGGCGACGTTTCTCTCGACCATTGGGTGGGACTGGATACCGGCGATTCGGGACCGCGACACGGGAATTTGGCGGAAGGTGTATCTGTCGGCAACCGGCGATGTGGTGGTGCGGGACCCGCTGGTGACGACCGATCTGCCGCTGCCTAAGACGGACTCTACCGATGTAGGGGTGCAGGCGACGGTTGAGAATGTGTCGGACAAGCCGGTCGCTGGTGTGCTGAAGGGCACGATTGAGAATATTTCGTTTGAGCAGCCGGTGACGCTGGCGGCGCATGAGTCGCAGGCGGTGAAGTTCGATTCGAAGACGACGGCGGCACTGCATATCGTGAATCCGCGGCTTTGGTGGCCGAACGGGTACGGGCCGCAGAATCTTTACAAGCTGCATTTGAGTTTTGAGGTGAAGAAGAAGGAGTCGGATGCGCGGGATGTGACGTTCGGCGTGCGGAAGATTACGTATGAGCTGCCGGGTTCGGACAATCTGGCGATTTCGGTGAATGGCGTGCCAGTGTTTATTCGCGGCGGCGATTGGGGGCTGGACGAGGCGATGAAGCGGATTCCGCGCGAGAGGCTGGAGGCGCAGATTCGGATGCACGCCGATGCGAACATGAATATGATTCGCAACTGGGTGGGGCAGAGTACCAACGAAGACTTCTACGAGCTATGCGACAAGTACGGGATTCTGCTGTGGGACGAGTTCTTCCAGCCGAACCCAGGCGATGGGCCGAACCCTGATGACATTCCTACCTATATGGCGAATGTGCGGGACAAGATTCTGCGCTACCGGAACCATCCTTCGATTGCGGTGTGGTGCGCGCGGAATGAAGGGTATCCTCCGCCGGAGATCGACCAGGAGCTTCGGAAGCTGATGGCGGAGCTTGAGCCGACGCGGCTGTATCAGCCGAGTTCGACTGCCGGACGCGGGGTCGTGTCGCACGGGCCGTACCGGTGGCGGACGCCGAGGGAGTTCTACAAGCAGGATGCAGCGTTTAAGACGGAGACGGGAAGCGTGTCCGTGCCGACGATTGAGTCGATCCACGGCATGATGCCTGAGAAGGACTGGGAGACGATCACGGACGATTGGGCCGAGCACGACTTTGCGAAGGGGGCTTCGGGATCGGACAAGTATCCGGGCATCATGGCCGCGCGGTATGGAAAGATTGCGAACCTGGCGGACTTCGTGCGCAAGGCGCAGTTGATGAACTACGAAGCATTTCGCGCGATGTACGAGGGGCGGAATGCGTTCCTGTTCCATCCGGATACGGGCGTGATTACGTGGATGAGCAATCCGGCGCAGCCGAGCTTTGTATGGCAGATCTATCACTACGATCTGGAGCCGAACTCGTCGCTGTTTGCGGTGAAGAAGGCCGGGGAGATGGTGCATGTTCAGTTGAACGAGGACAACGGCGAGTTACAGGTCGTCAACAATCTGCCTATGGCGGTCGAGGGGGCGACGGCGAAGGCGGTCATCTACAACCTGGATGGGTCGGTTGCCTACAGCCACGACTATTCGGTGACGGCTCCTGCGGATGAGGCGACGGGTCTGGGGACGCTGGAGATTCCGGCGACGGCCTCGGCGGTTTATTTTGTGAAGCTGGAGTTGAGAGACTCGGCGGGGAAGTTGCTCTCGGACAACTTCTACTGGAAGGCGCAGGCGGCGCACGAGGACGACTTGACGGCGATGGATTCGATGCCTGTGGTGAAGCTGGACGCGCAGGTTTCGCGGACGGACGCCGATAGCAAGACGGTGGTGACGGTGACGCTTAAGAATCCGACACAGCGTGTGGCAGTGATGGCACATCTGCAACTGCGGCGGAAGTCGGGCGAGCGGGTACTGCCGGTGTATTACAGCGACAACTACATTTCGTTGACGCCGGGAGAGACGCGGACGGTCACGATAGAGTGTGCGCAGAAGGACCTGAACGGCGAGGACGCGCTTGTTGTCGTGGATGGATGGAACGTGGATGTGAGTTCTGTCACGGCTGCGGGCGTCTCGTTAGGACTGAACGTCGATGCACAGGTGGGCCATTGGCCAGTGACCGGGCTGCCGTTCCAGACTGTTGGCTTGCGGTAGACATGGTGGTTGAAGGGCGAAGACGCGGCGGCCTGGGTTGATATACTTGGGCTGCTGAAGCGTTTGAAATTTTGATGGAGTTGCTGGAACGAAGCGGCGAGTGTGTGCGTATCTGTGCTCAACGGCGTCTTTTCACGCCGTGAAGGCGCCGGGCCGGCAACTCTTTTAAAGAGTCCCAAGGCATGGTCTGCGCGTCTTAGAAGAATTGATTCAGATTGGCTTCTGTATGTGGCCTCGCGGAGGTGTGCGGGGCTTCAAGGGAAGAACTCAGGAATCCGGGGCTGCGAGCGGCCTTTGCAGGATTAGGAACAGTTGGAGAGCGCATCGTGAGACTACGAAATATGCAGGCGGCGGCAAGCGTTGGCCTGATGCTGATGAGCGTGAACGTACCGATTGGGTTGGCGCAACAGCAGACAACTCCCCAAACACAGACACAGACCCAGCCGCAGACACAGACCAACCCAACGCAGCCTGCCCCGCCCGCGGCAGTCCAGAGCGATACGACCGGGCAGGCCGGGTTGCCGCAAGCCCCGGCGCCGAAGCCGATCGGACCACTCTATCTGCGGAGCACAGCGCACGACTATTTGCAACCGAAGAGCCACTTCTGGAACCCGTTTGCGCCGTATACGGCGACGAACGTTCCGCAGCCGAGGTTTGAAAACACGCCGAAGCTCGACTCGCTGCTGCGCGATGGAAAGATTTACCTCAGCCTGTCGGACGCGATCATGCTGGCGCTCGAGAACAACTACGACATCGCCATTGCGCGCATCAACCTGGACATTGCGGACACGGACATTCTGCGGGCGAAGGCGGGATCGTTTCTGCGCGGCGTGCCGACGGGGTTGGTGATGAATACGCTCGGCGCGTCGGGAACGACGGTGCAAGGGGGCCTGGGGCCTGGCCAGGGGGCTGGCGGCACATCGACCGGAGCGGGCGGCGGCGGCACGGGCGCTCAGGGATTGGTGCTGAGCACGAACGGCGGCGGGCCTGCGCCGGAGCTGCGGGATCCGGTGTTGTCGAGCACGATTCAGTATGAGTCCGCCACCCAGCAGCAGAGCAATACGCTGTTTGCCGGCGGCAGGAAGACGATTACGACGGACACCGGAACGTACGACTTCACATATCAACAAGGTTTTGTAACAGGAACCTCCTTGAGCGTCGGTTTCAACAATTCGCGCGTGTCGACGACGAACCCTTTTTCCAACTACAGCCCACAGGTGAATACCAGCTTTCGGGCAACGGCGACCCAGCATTTATTGCAGGGGTTTGGCTGGGGAGTGAACAATCGCTTCGTGGTCCAGGCAAAGAATGACCGCAGAATTACAGATTCGGCTTTTCGCGCGCAGCTTCTTTATACGATGACGCAGGTGGAGAGCATCTACTGGGGCCTGGTGAGCGCGTATGAGGATGAGCAGGCCAAGGAGCGGGCGCTTGCGCAGTCCACGCAACTGGATGCTGACAATCGGAAGCAGTTGCAGATTGGAACGTTGGCTCCGCTGGATGTGGTGAACTCGGACGCCGCCGTGGCGAGCGACAAGCAGGCGCTTGTGGCCTCGAAGACCAACCTTGAATATCAGCAGATGCTGATGAAGCAGGCGATTGCGCGGAATCTGAACGATCCGCAGCTTTCGACTGCGCCGGTAATTCCTACGGACCGCGTGAGCCTGGAACGGTTGCCGGAAGAGGACATGCCCATCGAGGACCTGGTGAAAGAAGCGTATGCCAACAATCCTTCGATTGAACAGGCGACGCTGAACATGAAGAACAACGAGATCACCGTTAAGGCGATCAGGAATGGTTTGCTGCCGTCGATCGATGCGTATGCCTTCTACGGCGGAAGCGGTTTGGGTGGCGGGCAGAACCCGCTTTTGACCTGCGGCGGATTTGGCTCCACGACGCCCTGCCCTCCGGGGACGGTCAAGCCGATCAGCTATGGGAACGCATTTGGGAGCTTGTTCGATAGCTCGAGCCCGGATAAGGGAGTGGGCGTGAGCATCAGCATTCCGCTGCGGAACCGCGTGGCCCAGGCCGACCAGGAGCGGTCGCAGATGGAGTACAGGCAGTCACAGATGCGGTTGCAGCAGCTTTATACGCAGATTCGGATTCAGGTAGTCAATGCGCAGTATGCGCTGACCAACGACCGGGCTCAGGTGACGGCGTTGCAGGCGGCGCGGGAGTATGCGGCGCAGAGTTTGGATGCCGAGCAGAAGAAGTACAAGCTGGGCGCATCGACGACGGCGAACGTCCTGCAGCAGGAGCGCAACCTTGCGGTCGCGGACAATAACCTGATTTCGGCAACGGCGTCGTATGCGAATGCACGGGTGGCGCTGTCGCAGTTGCTCTCAAACACGCTGGACAAGTACGGAATCAGCATTCAGTCGGCGGCCACCGGCGTAATCTCCACGCCTCCGGTGGTTCCGGGTTTGACGGCGCCGAAGGAGCCTGAAGCGCCGAAGCCGATTAATGTGACCCCGAATCCACCGGCGGAGTAGGCGATTTGTTGTTGGAATGGCCCGGGCTTCGGCCCGGGTCTTTTTGTCGATGAACGAGGCTGGACTAGACTGAATGTCTATGAGTGAGCACAAGAATTCTCTGGCCAGTGCGGCCTCGGCGTATCTGCGTTCGGCGATGCATCAACCGGTGGACTGGCACGAGTGGGGCGAGGCCGCTTTCAAAAAGGCGCAGGCAGAGGACAAGCCGATTCTGCTCGACATCGGCGCGGTGTGGTGCCACTGGTGCCATGTGATGGACCGCGAGTCGTATGAGAATGAAGACACGGCGCGGGTGATCAATGAGCTTTTTGTTCCGGTGAAGGTGGACCGCGACGAGCGTCCCGACGTGGACACGCGGTACCAGGCCGCGGTGGCCGCCGTTAGCGGGCAGGGCGGATGGCCGCTGACTGCGTTTCTTACTCCTGAAGGCAAGCCTTACTTCGGCGGGACTTATTTTCCGCCGCTCGACCAGCATGGGCGGCCGGGCTTCCGGCGTGTGCTGGTAACGATGGCGGAGGCATTTCAGAAACAGCGAGGCGAGGTGAACGACTCGGCCGCGAGCGTGATGGCGGCGATCGAGCACAACGAATCGTTCAACGGCAGGGCGGGGAATCCGGGGCCGGAACTCGTGGCGAAGATGGTGGGCTCCGTGCTTGGGCAGTTCGATGCGCGGTCGGGCGGGTTCGGGTCGCAGCCGAAGTTTCCTCATTCGGGTGCAATCGATCTGCTGCTGGATGCGGCTTCGCGGGTATCGGTAGGCGATGGCGCGAAGCTCGGCGAGATGGCGAAGCAGGCGGCGATGGTGACGCTGGAGAAGATGTCGAAGGGAGGAATCTACGACCATCTGGCGGGGGGATTTCATCGCTACTCGGTCGATGAGCGGTGGGTGGTGCCGCACTTTGAAAAGATGGCGTATGACAACAGCGAGCTGTTGAAGAACTACGTCCACGCCTACCAGACGTTTGTGGATCCGGAGTGCGCGCGCGTGGCGAAGGAGATCGTCGGGTGGGTGGATGCGTGGCTGAGCGACCGCGAGCGCGGAGGCTTCTACGCCTCGCAGGACGCAGATTTTTCGCTGGAAGATGACGGCGACTACTTTACCTGGACCACTGATGAAGCGAGGGACGTGCTGACCGATGAAGAGTTTGCGATTGCCAGCGCTTTCTACGACATCGGCGAGATAGGCGACATGCACCACAATCCTGCGAAGAATGTGCTGCATGTGCGGGGAACGCTGGAGAGCGTGGCGAAGTCGAATGGTGTGCCGCTGGAGGTGGCGCGGGAACGGCTGGTTTCAGCCAAAGCGAAGCTATACGCGGCGCGGTTGAAGCGGCCCACTCCGTATGTGGACAAGACGATCTATGTGGGCTGGAACGGGATGATGATCTCGGCCTATCTGGAGGCTGGGAGAGTGTTGAACATGCCGGAAGTGCGAGAGTTTGCTCTGAAGTCGCTGGACAGAGTGCTAGCTGAGGCATGGAGTCCGTCCGCCGGGATGGCTCATGTGGTGGCTTACGGAGAGGCTGGCGGCGCGGACGCTCGCGTGGCCGGTGTGCTCGAAGATTACGTGTTTGTCGCCCATGCTGCTCTGGATGCGTGGGAGGTGACGGGCGAGATGCGCTACTACGAAGTTGCCGCGGCAATTGCCGATGCTGTGGTGGCGCGGTTCTATGACGAGACAGGCTGCGGCTTCTTCGACATGGAGATTGCCGCCGATGGCGAGGTGCGGCTGGGAGCGCTGAGCGCGCGGCGGAAGCCTCTGCAGGACTCGCCTACGCCAGCCGGAAATCCGGTAGCGGCTGCGCTGCTGATGCGGCTGGAGGGACTGAACGGACGCGAAGACTACACGGTGAAGGCGCTCGATACGATGGAGACCTTCGCCGGCGTGGTCGAGCATTTCGGTCTGTTTGCTGCGGCCTACGGGCTGGCCTTGCAGCGGATGGTGCAGCGGGCGGTGCAGGTCTGCGTGATTGGCGATGACGCTGACGCGCGGCGGCTGGAGGCCGTTGCCCTGGCGCGGTATGCGGTGAACAAGAGCGTCATCCGGCTGCGGCGGGACCAGCTTGGCGCTCTTCCGCCTGCGCTTGCGGAGACGCTGCCGCATCTGCCGGGGTTGAAGGCAGAGGGCAGCTTTGCCGCGATCTGCAACGGCAAGGGGTGCCTGCCTCCGGTCTCAACGGTCGATGAGCTGATTGAGGCAATGAATCAGGTGCTGTAAAGCGACCCTCCGCTTCGCGGAAGGACGACAAGTAAAGCCTGGCCGGGCGAGTCCTTCGCGATAAGACCGCGAAGGATGGGGCAACCGAGCAATGGGGCGAGTTGGAAGAAAAAGCGGATTTCTCCGCTTCGCTGCGGAATGGAAGTGCAAAAAGACCAGGTAGGCCGCCGATGGCAGGTTTCTGCTAATCGACGAGCGGTTGCTGCGCGGGCGGAGCGGTAGGGTCGGGCTTCTGCTGCATGATAAGCATGTTGGAGGAGATGCCGAGCGGGATGCCTTCTTTTTCAAAGGCAAGGATGATGCGGCGACGCAGCTCGCGGAGAACGGGATCGCGCTGGTTGGCGCGGACACGGATATTGACCGGATACGTGATGGAGCGGCCGTCAATTTTGTCGACGCCGAGGATGTCAGGGTCGGAGACTGCGATGTCCTTGAAGGCGGAGTCGTGGCGGACCTGTTCGGCGAGCGTGCGAAGCAGCGCCATAACTTTGTCGGGGTTGGCGCTGGCATCGACGCTGACCGGTAGCGAGGCGATGGAGAAGTCGCGGGAGAGATTGGAGACGGTGGCGATCTGGCTGTTGGGGATGACGTAGAGCGTGCCGTCGCCGTCGCGGACACGAGTGCTGCGGAGGGAAAGGTCTTCGACGGTGCCTTTGAGGCCGGCGAGGACAACGACTTCGCCGACGTTGTACTGGTCTTCGACGAGGATGAAGATGCCGTTAATCATGTCCTTGAAGATGGACTGAGCGCCGAGGCCGACGCCGACTCCGATGATGCCCGCTGAAGCCAGGATGGGCTGGTAAGGAATGTCGAAGATGTTAAGTATCTGAATAAGAGCGATAAAGCCCAATACGCCATACGAGGTGGCGCGGAGGATGGATGCCATGGTGCGGAGCTGGGCGGCACGCTGGAAGTTGGCGACGTTCTTGTCGGCCCGTTTGCGCAGACGGTGGACAAAGAACAGCACGATGCGCTGAAGAATGAAGATGACGATGAGGACGGCGACGATTTTGGGGAGCTTGTCGCGGACGAAGCCGATGATGTCGTTGTGCCAGTCGTGCTCGACGATCTGGAAGAACCGCTGGTCTTGCGGGGCGACGGCTTGGAGGAGCATCATTAATCGCAAATCACGGTCTCGCTTTCGACGGAGTAGCGCTAAGAAACAGGATGCGACAGCTCTTTCTAAGATGCAATCGGCGCGAGCACGGGACGTGGACGCCAGCGGTGGGCGGGGATCGAGGTGTGGTATGAGAATACTTCGTAGTGCGGTGATTGGGATGGTTTTGCTGACAGGCGCGTCCGGAATGGAGAGCGAAGGACAGTTCACGCAGCGCCAGCAGGTGCCGCAGAACCCAACGCCTCCCGGGCTGCCGCCGATCGATGGCAGGACACCGGACGATGGCACGGCGTTGCCGCCGTCGGTGATGGCGCGTCAGGCGAAAGCGAGAGAAAATGATCGGCAAAAGCAACTGGTGGACGACACAAACAAACTGCTGCGGCTGGCCACCGAGTTGAAGACGGAAGTGGACAAGACGAACAAGAACGTCCTGTCCGTTGACGTCATCAAGAAGGCCGACGAGATCGAGAAGCTGGCGAAGAGCGTGAAGGACAGGATGAAGGGCTGATTCAGCGTAGAGCTGGTTCAGCGAAGATTGAGCGCGGCGGCAGCGTTGACCTGCGGAACCGGCAGTCCGGGCGCGGGTATGGCAGAGGAACTCATGGCGGCGACGACGGTAGCGGCGCTCCAATCCGGGTGGGCGGCGCGAATGAGCGCGGCCACACCTGCGGCAAGCGGCGCAGAGGCGCTGGTCCCCATGGCTTGCACATAGGCGGTGTGGCCCAGTCCGAAGCAGCCCATGCTATGGGCCGGGTCGGTGGGGGGGCCGTCGAGCGTTGAGGGAATGCCCGAGCTACATGCGCCACGCACCCAGCCGCTGACGGCGTTGTCCGTCCCTGTGGGATAGCTGCCGCCGGGCGCGGCAAGGGCGCCGGTGATTCCGCGATTGCTGTAGTAGGCAAGTGAGATGGGGCCGGGAGTACAGGCGCCGTTGGGGTCCGCATCCTGAGCGCAGGAGGGATTGGTGGAGGCCTCGATAGCGAGGACGCCGCGTGACTGCGCGGGGAGTTCAGCAAAGCGCGGGTTGGAAAGATCGATGCCCTCATTGCCCGCCGCAGCGACGAGAACGATATTCGCCTGAGCGGCGGCGGTGGTGACGCGGTCGAAGGCGGCCTTGAGGCCAGCGCCGTCTCCGGTG
>Ga0070658_10005595_pt1 | contig 10190 bp, 10 predicted proteins | sample KBSC13metaG_FD_64664 | JGI IMG/M metagenome (GOLD analysis project Ga0070658, IMG submission 64664) | Corn rhizosphere microbial communities from Kellogg Biological Station, Michigan, USA - KBS C1-3 metaG | ecosystem: Host-associated > Plants > Roots > Rhizosphere > Soil ... | reverse complement strand
CACCTCGAGCTTGTACGCGGCGCGCGTGTTCTCGGTCTTCGAGTCGTCGTCGAGGTCGAGCACGCCGCGCTCGTCGATTGCGACGTTCTCGAGGATCGTCCCGAAGCTGTGCGATGCCTTCCAGATCTCCGGCTCGGCGCCGGGCGAGAGTCGAATCGTCTTCGCGTAGCAGCCGCCTTCGAAGTTGAAGACGCCGTTGTCGCCCCAGCCGTGCTCGTCATCGCCGATCAGCAGGCGGGTGGGATCCGCGGACAGCGTCGTCTTGCCGGTGCCGGAGAGGCCGAAGAAGATCGCGACGTTCGAGCCGTCGTGCGAGACGTTCGCCGAGCAGTGCATCGGCAGGACGCCTTCGAGCGGGAGGCGGTCGTTCAGCACGGTGAAGATCGACTTCTTGATCTCGCCGGCGTAGAAGGTGCCGCCGACGATCAGCTCGGTGCGCTTCGGATGGAGCACGACGAAGGTGCCGGTGCGCGTGTTGTCGACGTTCGGCTCGGCTTCGACCTCCGGCGCATGCAGGACGAGCGCGTCCGGCTTGAAGTCCTGCAGCTCCTCCGGCGTCGGGTCGATGAACATCGTCTTCGCGAACAGCGCGTGATACGGCCGATTGGTGATCACGCGCACAGCGATGCGATGCGCGTGGTCGGCGCCGGCGAACGCGTCGACGACGTAGAGCGTCGGCTGCTCGTCGAGGAACGCAACGAGCTTGTCGCGCAGGCCCTGGAAGCTCTCCTCGTCGATCTCGCCGTTGCCGCCCCACCAGATGCGGTCCTCGGAGCTCGGCTCGCGGACGATGAACTTGTCCTTCGGCGAACGGCCCGTGTGCTTGCCGGTGTCGACGACGAGCGGCCCGCCTTCGGCGATGCGCGCATCGCCGCGCGTCACGGCATGCTCGTAGAGGATCGAGATCGTCGGGCTCCAGATCACGTCGCCCGACGGCTTGAGGCCGTGAACGGAGAGATCCCCGCCGGCACGCATGTCGACTGTCGTCATCGGATCAGACTCCTTCCACAAAGCCCCTCGTGGCTAACCGCGCGGCCCCGGTGGGCAGGCGCGCAAAGTCATATCGTACGGAAAGTGAGGTTCTGGGGGGCAGTTTTGGCGGTTGCTGCGCCGTTCCCTCTCGGCGGCAGGGCCGGGGCCGCGTGCATTTCCTCGTGGCCACCGGTGCTCGGCAACGACACAGGATGCTGAGCGACGGCGTCGTCACGCTGCGTTCGTGGACGGAGGCCGACGCTCCTGCGATCGTCGACTGCGTCGCCGACGACGCGGAGATGGCGGGCTGGCTCGACCGCCTGCCCCAGCCTTACACGATCGCCGACGCACGGCTCTATATCGAGCACGACGGCGAGGAGACGTTCGCCGTCACCGAGGCCGATTCGGAGCGCGTGGTCGGCTCGCTCGGGCTGACGTGGCAGGAGCCGGCTGTCGCCGAGGTGGGCTACTGGCTCCGTGCCGACGCCCGCGGCCGGGGACTGATGACGCGGGCGCTGCTGCTGGCCGTCCAGCACGCCTTCGCCAAGGGCGCGAACCGTATCCAGCTGCGCGCCGACCCCTTGAACGCCGCCTCCTGCCGCGTGGCCGAGCGAGCGGGCTTCACGAGCGAGGGGATGCTCCGCCAGGCGCACTGGAACCCGCGGCTCGGCCGGCACCAGGACTGGGTGATGTACTCCTTGCTGGCGCACGAGGCCGCGGCGGATCCGGATCGCGGCTAGGATGGGTCAGCGCGTTGGCACTGGCTGTCGAAGCCGCTGAGGCTTGTCACACTCTTCTCTGCGGCTCCTTCCTCTGGCCTGACGCCGCAGTGCGCTCGTTCGGGCGTGCTGTCGTGTACGAGTAACTGAAGGAGCACCACATGTTTGCGACCATTCGCAGGTACGAAGGCGTCGACGCCATGCGCAAGAACGACGTCGTCGGCAGCGTCAACGAGACGCTGGTCCCGCAGCTCCGCGAGCTGCCCGGCTTCGCCGGCTACTACTTGATCGAGGCCGGCAACGACGTCATGAGCTCGATCAGCCTCTTCGAGACGTCCGAGCAGGCCGTCGCCTCGACGGACCTCGTCAAGAAGTGGATCACCGACGGCGACTTCGCGTCGGCGCTCCCGAACGCCCCGAAGATCACGAGCGGCAAGCTCGTCGCGCACAGCGACACGATCGTCGCACCGGTCTAAGCGGTCGATCGGACGGCCTGCGCCCGCTTCACCGCAGGCGCAGGCCGTTCATCAGCTCCGCCAGCTCCCGTTCGGGCTCGAGGCAGTAGAGGCCGCCGGTGAAGCGATCGGTCACCCAGACGCGGCCGCCGTCCTCGACGTAGAGGTCGTTCGACTGCGGCGCCTCCTGCTCCGGCACCCATGACGCCACTTCCTCGGGCTGCGCGGGATCGTGCAGGTCGTACACGCGCAGGCCGGCATTGAAATACGTCACGAACACGAGCTCCTCGCTCCGGTACGAGCCGGCGCGGTTCTCGTGCAGGTTGTGCGGGCCGAAGCGGGTCGGCTGCTCGGCGAAGTCGCCGCGAGGCGCAGGCAAGACGGACAGGACCCGCCGCTCCCGTGTGTCGACCACGCGCACGAACCGCTCCGGCGCGTGCGGGCCGTCGGTCATCTGCTCGTCCGTGACGACGACGAGGCCGCGCCCGTGCAACGGCATGCAGGTGTGCGTGCCGCCGCCCTGCTCCCAGTCGAGGCGCCAGAGCTTGCGCGGCTTCGTGATGTCGCTCACATCGAGTGCGACGAGACCCGCATCGCCGTAGCCGAGGTACGCCGTGTCCCCCTCGAGCAGGGCGTGGTGCCCGGCGTAGCGCTTGCCGGGCGGCTGCTCCTCGTCGAGCTCCCACCGCGCCGCCTCGCGCGGCTGCGTCGGGTCGCTGAGGTCGAACACGCCCCAGATGCGGTCGGCGTGTCCTTGCGGTGTGAACGAGGCGTGCGCGTACCGCCCCCCGGTCCACACGATGCGGTGCACGCCGTCGCCGTCGCCGGCGAACCGTCCGATCCGCTTCGGCGCGAGCGGCTCGCGCACGTCGTAGACGACCATGCCCGCCGTCCACTCGTCGGCCTTCTGGAACCGTTCCTCGTTGACGAGCAGAAGACCGTCCGCGACCTGCACCTTGTGCGTGTGCGTTCCCGCCGGCGCGGGCCACTGCTCGACGATGCGCGGACGCGCCGCATCGCTCACGTCGAGCACCGTCGTCCCCATCCCGCTCTTGCCGTAGTGACCGACGTAGAGCGCGTCGCCGTGGCGCAGCACCTGCATGCCGTCGCCGCAGCCGTTCAGGTCGCTGTGGCTAACGACGGTGAAGGACATCCCAGATCCTCGACGGCGTGAACGGCAGCTCGACGTGGAAGCCGAGCGCGTCCGCGACGGCATTCGCCACCGCGGCGGGCGTGCCGATCGACCCGCCCTCGCCGATGCCCTTCGCGCCGAGCGGGTTGAGCGGCGACGGCGTCTCGCGCAGCGCGGTGACGACGGGCGGCACCGCCTGCGACGTCGGCAGGTGGTAGTCGTAGAGATTGACCGCGAGGGGCGTCCCGTACTCGTCGTAGCCGACGTACTCGTGCAGGCACTCGCCGACGCCCTGCGCGATTGCGCCGACAACCTGACCCTCCGCGAGCAGCGGGTTGATCACGCGGCCGCAATCGTCGACGCCGACGATCTTCACGATCTCGACCTCGCCCGTCTCGCGGTCGACATTCACGCCTGCGACGTACGCGCCGAACGAGAACACCGGTCCCGGCAGCTCAAACTTCACGTCCGCGCGCGTCTGCCCCGGGTTCTCCTTCAGCTCGCGCGCCGCGAGCAGCAGCGCCGAGCCGCCGGCCGCGACGGAGCGCGACCCGAACGTGCCGGTGCCGTCGGGAATCTCGAACGAGTCGCCGTATCGCACCTCGACGGCCGACGCGTCGACGCCGAGCTCGTCGGCGACGATCTGCGCGAACGTCGTCTCGTGGCCCTGGCCGTGCGGCGACGAGCCCGTGAGACAGACGACGCGCCCGTCGTCCTCCAGCAGCACGGCACCCGTCTCGTAACCGGGGCCGCAGCGCTCGACGTAGAGCGCCACGCCGATGCCGTCCGCCTCGATGTCGCGGGCGAGCTCGAGCGCCGCATCGAGTGCCCCCTCGTAGTCGCCGGAGTCGTACGTGAAGCCGAGCCCGTTCTCATAGGGAAACTCGCGCACGATGTTGCGACGGCGCAGGTCGATCGCATCGACTCCCAGCTCGCGGGCGGCGGTGTCCACGGCGGTCTCGATCGCGAGCGCCGCTTCCGGCCGGCCCGCCCCCCGGTACGGGCCGGTCGGAACCTTGTTCGAGCTGCGGCCGGTGACGCGGACGTGGACTGCCGGGATCGCATAACAGCCGGTCAGCAGCATCGCGCACGTCATCGGCGCGACCGGCGTCGTCGAATACAGGTACGCGCCGAGGTCGGCCTCGACGTGTGCGCGCAGTCCGAGGATCTCGCCGTCGCCCGACATCGCGAGCTCCGTCTCGATCCGCTGGCCGCGTCCCTGATACGTCGCGAGCGAGCTCTCGGTCCGCGTCTCCGCCCACTTGACCGCGCGCTGCAATCTGATCGCAGCGAGGGCGACCGCGGCCGTCTCCGCCTGCGGCACGCCCTTCGAGCCGAACGCGCCGCCCACGTCGGGGACGATCACGTGCAGCTTCTCCTTCGGCAGTCGCAAGACCTTCGAGAGCCCGCCGACCTGGCGATGCTGATCCTGCGCGGAGAGCCACATCGTCACCACGTCGCCGTCGGACGACGCGAGCACCGCGCGCGGCTCGATCGGCGCGGCGATCAACCGCGGCGCGACGACGTGCGAGCGGACGATGTGGTCGGCGCGCGCAAACGCACCCTCGACGTCGCCGTTCGCGCGCTGCCAGCGCAGCACGACCTGCGTGTCGTCGAGCGGCAGCTCCTCCAGCTCGACCCAGACGAGCTCGGCGGCGTCGGCCGCGAGCTCCGGCGTGTCGGCGACGACGACCGCGATCGGCTGGCCGACGTAGCGAACGGCCTCGAGCGCCAGGACGGGATGGATCTCGCCGGTGATCTCCTCGCCCGTGCGCACGACCAGCGGGAAGTCGTCGAGCTCGGTTGTGTCGTCGCCCGTCAGCACCGCGTGCACGCCCTCGAGCTCGAGCGCGCCGGACGCGTCGATCGAGACGATGCGCGCGTGCGCCGTCATGCTGCGCACGAACGACGCGTGCAGCATCGCCGGCACCTTCAGGTCGCCGACGTACCGCGCCTCGCCCTTGACGAAGCGCTCGTCCTCAAAGCGCGCCAGCGGCGCGCCGACGTTCAGCGTGCGATGAGCGGTTGCCATGGCAGCGTGTGCAGCGACTCCGCTCCGTCCGGGCGCACCACCGTGAGCGCGCCGAGCTGCAGGCCCATCCGCTCGTCCGGAGTGATCGGGTTCGGCTGGACGACGATCGTCATTCCCTCCTCGATCGTCCGCCCCGCAGGCGGCTCGCCGCCGCCGTTCCAGTACTGGACGCACGAGCGGTCGACGAGCGGCGGCCCGTAGTCCGTGCCGTAGCCGTGGATCAGATCGTCGTAGATGGCGTAGCCCCGGTCGGCGATGACGCTCGCGTTGCGCACGACGTCGCCCTCGGTCGAGCCGGGCGTCATCCCGCGCGTGACTCGCTCGTACGCGTCGCGCGCCGCGTCGAACATGGCCAGCCATTCGTCCGTCGGCTCGGCCTGCACGAACACGGGGCGGTGCACCTGGCCGCTGTAGCCGTCGAGCGACGCACTGAACTCCGTGATGATCACGTCGCCCTTTTCGAGCCGGCGCGACGACGGGTTCTGTGCGGGGAGGCAGCCGTTCGGCGCATCCATCGGCATCGAGCGCAGGAAGGTGATGCGCGTCGTGCCGCCGCGGCGCCGGTACGACTCCTCGACGCGGGCGACGAGCTCCGTCTCCGCGGTCCCCGGCTTGGCAATCTCGACGAGTGTGGTGATCGCGAGGTCGGAGAGCTCGGCGGCGCCCCGCAGCCGCTCGATCTCCTCCGCCGACTTGATGCGGCGCAGCGACGCATACTCGCGCGTCACGTCGACGAGGTCGAGATGCCGAAGGTCGAGGTAGTGCTGCCACGGCATTCCGTCGCTCCACGTCGCGTTCACCCCGACGAGGCCGACGCGACCCGAGACGAGCTTCGCGATCGTCTTGCCGGGCTCGTAGCCGCCCCACTCGACGTTCGGCACATCGCTGAGCTCGCGTGCGTTCGGCACGTGGTTGACGAGCCCGACGAGGAGCGTCGCGTCGCCTTCGCGCGGCACGACGAGGTAGCAGTGGTGCATGTCCTGCCACTGCGAGAGCCAGAAGTGGTTCGCGTGGTTGTGCCGGTTGACGCCCGAGTTGCCGAAGACGACGAGATGGTCGAGCCCGAGCTCGAGCATCAGGCCGCGCGCGAGCTCGTGGCGCCGCGCCATCTCGTCGCGGCTAAAGCGCAAGCTTCTCCTTCAGCCAGTCGGCGGTGAGCGGCCGGTATTTCCACGGGATGTTGTTGCAGACGTGGTTGCCGTCGTCGTAGAGGACGAACTCGCCGCCCGGCGCCTCCTCCGCCTGGCGCTGCGACTGCTCCCACGGGATCAGCCGGTCGTTGCGCCCCGTGATCGAGAGGAACGGCTGATCGATGAGCTTGGCGGCGTCGTAGAGGTTGAGCTCACCGGCCTTCTCCCGTCCCTCCTCCAGCGAGGACGCGCCCGTGTGGTGGCACACGGTCTCGCGCGTCTGCTGCGGCATGCCGTCCCAGTTGGCCGCGAAGTCGAACGGGCCGCTGATGCCGACGCAGGCCCTGATCCGCTTCTCGTACGCAGCGGCGCGCGGCGCGTAATACCCGCCGAGCGAGACGCCGGCCGCGCCGATGCGGTCGAGGTCGACGTCGTCGCGCGACGCCAGCGCGTCGATCGCCGCCGTCGCCGCCACCTCGTAGTTCGGGTAGATGCTCGTCGTCAACCCGGTCTCGCCCTGGCCCGGGCCGTCGAGCGAGAACGTCGCGAGCCCGCGCGAGAGGAAGACGTTCTCCCAGCCGAAGAACTCCTCCTTCGTCGAGTCGAGGCCCGGGAAGAGCAGGATCAACGGCGCGCGGCCGCCCGCCGGACGGCGCAGGTTGCCGACGAGCGTCTTGCCGTGCTCGAACGGGATCGCGATCCGCTCCGCCGTGGGGTCGAGGAACGAGTGCGCCCTGCGCAGCGCGTCGACCGCGAGGTGCGTCGCCTCCTCGTAGCGTTCCATGTCGAGCATCCAGACGAACTTTGCGAAGTGGTACGAGAGCGCGGCCTGGTTCCACAACTGCCCGGCGGTGACGCGCCGGCCGGCGGCTTCGGCCTCGCGCGCCAGGTCGGCGAAGGCATTACCGTTCTCGACCCAGGCCGGCAGCCATTCGTCCCACGTCGCGACCGACGCCGTGACGCGCGTGAAGTCGTTGTAGTCGACCCCGTTCGTGATGAACCGCGGCGCCCAATGGGCGATCGCGTCGCGAACCTGTTCGTCACGTTCGAGCTGCTGCACCACGTGCGACCACCTCCTCGATGTCGGTGCCGAGATCCTCGAGGAGGACGACGGCGCAGTTGCGGCCCGGCGCGCCCGTGATCGAGCCGCCGGGATGGGTCGTTGCACCGGTCTGATAGAGACCGGGGATCGGCATGCGGTGCTGCGCCCAGCCGGGAACGGGCCGGCGCGGGCCGTCGTTCGGCCAGCTGCGGTCGCCGCCGTGGATCGTGCCGTGCCACATGTGCTCGTTGTGCCGCTCGACGTCGACGGGCGACTTGACGTATTCCGAGAGGATGACGCCCTCGCGCGCCATGTTCGGCGCCGCGCGACAGAGCGCGTCGAGGTTCTCGCGCGCTACCGACGCCTTCAGCTCGTCGGGCCAGTCGCCGCCGTGCCAGGGCGCCATGCCGAGGAGCTTCACCGTGTGCTGCCCCACGGGTGCGCGCGACGGATCGACGAGCGTCGGCGTCGCGACGAGCAGCCACCGTCCTCGCAGAAAGCCGCCCGCGCGAAGGTCGCGACCGGCCTGCAGCACGTCGTGCGGCCAGCCGACGACGCCTGCCGAGACGGCAGTGCGGTCGCCGACGAACTGTGGCGCTTCCGTCGTCGCGTAGTACTGCGCGAACGTCGAGATGCCGGCGTCGTACGTCTCGACGCCGTCGAGGAACTCGTCGCCCCACGCGTCGCCGGGCGCCATCTCGACGAGCTTCTTGACGTGGATCGTCGACACGACGGCGCGGCGAGCCTCGATCCGCTCCCCGTTCTCCGTGACGACGCCCGCGCAACGACCGTTCTCGACGACGAGCTCGGCGACGCGGGTACCGCAGCGCAGCTCGCCGCCGTGCGCGTGCAGGCAGTCGACGAGCGCGCGCGCGAGCTCGCCCGAGCCGCCGAGCGGCAGCGTCCACGAGGACGACTGCCTGCCCGCGACGATCGAGTGGGCGAGGAGGCCCGAGCCCGGCGAATCGACCGGCTGCGCCGTCTGGAACGCCTGCCAGAGGATGTACGCCTGCACGTGCGGGTCCTCGTACGTGTGCGTGACGACGTCGTACGACGTCATCGCGATCCGGCGCAGCCACCGCGGCTTGTCGCGCAGGAGCTCGTCGAGCGGCGGGACGTAGCCGATCGGGTTGAAGCGGTATCGACCGAGGGGCGCGCGGATCTCCGCGAATTCGTCGAGGGCGCGCTTGTACGCGGCCGCGTCGCGTTGCGAGAAGCGCGCGATCTCCTCGAGCGTCCGGTCGAGGTCGAGCCAGTGCGTGAAGTGCTCGCCGTCGGGGAAGACGACGTGCGCGATCGGGTCGGGCTGCACGTACTCGAGGCCGAAGTCGCGCTTCAGGCCGAGCTCGTCGTCGCGCAGGACGGGATTCGGCTGGATGAGCGTGTGGCCCGTCGAGCAGCTGTCGAACCTGAAGCCCGGCGTCGAGAGCTCTTCCGTCACGGCGCCGCCGCCGGGCACGTCGCGGGACTCGAGCACGAGGACGTCGTGCCCGGCTTTCGCGAGATAGCACGCCGTGATCAGCGAGTTGTGACCGGCACCGCAGACGACTACGTCGGGCATGGGCTACCTTCTTGGTCGTGGCACGGATCAGCTATATCGATCCCGACTCGATCGTCGATCCCGAGCTCGCCGAGGACATGGAGTTCTCGCGGCGCTACGGGACGCCGCGTCCCGAGACGCAGGCGATCCGCTTCCACGTCCCGGACGTCGCCAAGGCCTTCATGCTTCCGTGGAAGACGCTCTTCCGGCAGGGCATCGTCGAGCACCCGCTGAAGGAGCTCTGTCGCGTCTACGTCTCGAAGACGATCGACTGCGACTACTGAGGCTCGCAGCGGTCTCTCCGGGGGAGAGACGAGGGATTGAGCGAGGCCGACTACGACGAGGTCCTCGACTTCGAGAAATCCGACCGGTTCAGCGAGCGGCAGAAGGCGGCGCTCGCCTACACGAGCATGCTCGTCTGGAACCCGGAAGGCGTCGACGACGCGCTCTGGGAGCGGCTGCGCGCGCACTTCTCCGAGGAAGAGATCGTCGAGCTCGGCTCGTTCGTCTGCGTCACGTTCGGGCAGCAGCGCCTGATCAAGACCTGGAGCGTCGGCCACGGGGAGTACGAATAGATGCCGCGCATCGGCAACAGCCCCGACGAGGTGCGTGGACGCGTCCCGGCCGCGCTCGCGTCGTGGGAGTTCATGCGCGACCGAGTCCTCCAGGGCGGGCTGCTCGAGCCCGAGCTGAAGCAGCTCTGCTTCCGCTTCCTCGCGCAGGACGACGACGTCATGGACTTCGCGAAGTTCGCGCCGCGCGAGCAGCTCGCCCTCCGCTGGGCGCAGGCGATCGCGTGGGACGGCGACCTCGCCGACGACGAGCTGTGGGCCGCGCTGCATGCGGAGTACAGCGAGCCGGAGCTCGTGGAGCTCGGCTGCGCGATCGGCTTCGCCATGGGGCAGCAGCACTGGGAGCGGACGCTCGGCTTCCCGCCTCACGCCGGAATCTCCTGACCCAGCAGCCGCTTCGCGTTGCCGCCGAGGATCGCCGCCTCGTCCTCTGCCGAAAGCTGCAGCGCCCGCACGATCTCGGCGGGTAGCTCGACGCCCATGTCGAACGGATAGTCGGAGCCGAGCAGCACCCGGTCGGCGCCGAAGAAGTCGACGAGCCCGCGCAGCACCTCGACGTCGTGCACGACCGTGTCGACGTAGAAACGGCGGATCGC
>Ga0070658_10005594_pt1 | contig 10191 bp, 14 predicted proteins | sample KBSC13metaG_FD_64664 | JGI IMG/M metagenome (GOLD analysis project Ga0070658, IMG submission 64664) | Corn rhizosphere microbial communities from Kellogg Biological Station, Michigan, USA - KBS C1-3 metaG | ecosystem: Host-associated > Plants > Roots > Rhizosphere > Soil ... | reverse complement strand
GTGAAGGCCGTGATCTCCGGGGATGCGGAGATGGCGGCACTCCTCGCGGGCCGCCACGTGTACAACGCGGCGCAGATGCCCGAGGCGGCGGAAGAACCCGCGAGGCGCCCTCGCGCCAAGGCCGCCTAGGCCGAGTGCTGGAAGTTGAATCCGTCCGTGTAGATGTGGTCCACGCTGGCGCCCATGCCGAGGAAGACCTCCTTCGCGTCGTGGATCATCGCCGGCGAGCCGCACAGGTAGATCGAGTGCTCCGACAAGTCGGCGATGTCGCGCTTCACCGCTTCCTGCACGTGCCCGCGGTGCCCCGCCCATCCGCCGTCCGCGCATGACAGCACGGGGTGGTACTTGAACTCGTAGAGGCGATCGGCCCAGGAGCGGATGTCCGCGTCGAGGTAAAGGTTCTCCGCGCGGCGGCCGCCCCAGTAGAGCGAGACCGGCGGGCAATCGGGATCGTCCATCAACGACTCAAGGATGCACTTGAGCGGCGAGATTCCCGTTCCGGTCGCGACCATGAGGATCTCGCGGTAGTCCTCGTCGTGATAGCGGAAAGTGCCCAGCGGGATCTCGACATCCACCATGTCCCCGGCCTGCATCTCGCCCAGCAGCTTCTCCGTGAAGCGTCCCCCGCGGATGCGGCGGATGTGGAAGTCGATCTCGTTGCCGTTGGGGGCGGAGGCCATGGAAAAGCTGCGATGGGTGCCATCGGGCAGCGTGAGGTTCATGTGCTGGCCGGGGCGATAGCTGAGCGCGCCGAGATCGGGGAGCACCAGTTGCAGCCGAGTCACGTCGTCGCAGAGCGGCGCGATGTCCGTGACCATCGCCATCTGGTGCATCGGCTGGGCGAAATCCACGCGCGGCACGTCGATCACGACGTCCGTCTCGGCGAGCGCCTGGCACGCGAGCGCGTAGCCTTGCGCCGCTTCCTCACGCGAGAGCGCGAGCGGAAACCCGTCGTAACGCACGCGCCCTTCGGTCACCTTCACCCGGCACGTGCCGCAGCCGCCGAGGGTGCATGCGTGCGGAAGCCTCACCCCGCCTCGCTTTGCCGCCGCGAGCAAGGTCTCGCCCGGCTGCACGTCGAAGGCATCCTGCGAATCCAGCACCCGCGCGCTGAAAGCCATCGACCTACTTCTTGATTTCGGCCTGCGCCAGGACCTCCAGCCCCTCGGCCTTCAGCAGCTCGCGCAGCGCCTCGAGAGCCGCCACGCCGCAGGCGGTGTCCTGCTCGCCGTTGCCGCCGGACAGGCCCACGCCGCCCACGACCTCGCCGTTCACGACGACGGGAAATCCCCCGACGAAGACGGCGAAGCGTCCCTCGAAGGAAAGCTGAATTCCGAAGGCTTCGTTGCCCGGCAGCGCCGGACCGTTTGGCGCCTTGTTGAACAGATGGGTGGAGCGCTTGTGCCCGCTCGCGGTGAACGCCTTGTTCCACGCGATCTGCGGCCCGGTGATGCGCGCCCCGTCCATGCGCTCCAGCACGATCGGGTAGCCGCCGTCGTCGACCACGCAAACCGTCTCGAGCACGCCGATCTCCGCCGCCTTCTTCAAGGCGGCGTCGACCATCGCGCGAGCCTCACGCTTCTCGAGCTTTAACGCCTTTTTCATCCGCGAGGCTCAGGCGAGCGCGGGCTCGATGTCGCGGATCGGCAGCTCGTTCTCCACGTAATCGCGATAAAGCGCGGTCGTGTACAGCAGGCGCATCTCCGCGCCCACCTCGCAGATGCGCAGGCAGCGTTGCTGAAGCTCGGGCGTGTTCGCATGCTCCAGCACGATCTGGTAGCCGCGCTCGCCGTGGATCTCGTCGGAGACGATGTGCAGGTCGAAGAATTCGACCTCCTCGTCGGTGAAGCCGTACTTCTCGCGCAAGGTGGGCGTCTGCTTGCGATAGATCGAGGGCACCTGCGACTCGAGTCCGACCACCAGGCCCGCGACGGCGACCACCGGATCCTCGCGCATGGCGACCGCGTAGCACCAGCTCTGCAGCCCCCGAGTGGTGGGCGACATGTTGTCCGGATTCTCGATGCGCTCGCGGGTCGTGCCGCAGGCCTCGCCGAAGCGGATCAGGAGGTCCGTGTGGCGATCGCCGCCGATCTCCTCCTCGTACATGTTGGCGAGGAGAAAGTCCTTCGCCTCTGTCATCGTGTCGGGGGTGCGCGCGTAGATGTAGGCCAGGTAATCGGCGAACGGGCCCACGTAGTGGTAGTGGTTCTCGCACCATCTCGCGAGGTGCGGGCGCGAAAGCTTGCCGCTCGCCCAGGCGAGGCTGAAGGGAGACTTGTTGGCGCTCTTGCCGGCGATGGCTTTTTCGAGGGCCGTGCGGAACGTGTCCTGGTCCATCAGGGCGGCAGCCATGGGGGTCTCCTCAGAGGTCGTGAGTTGGATACTGTATACAATTTTGCCGACCCCCTCAAGCCGGGCAAGCGGTGCCCGGATCAAGGGTCCCCGAGTTGAGTCAACCTGCGGCGCATCGGCGGTGCCGGGAGCAGCAGCCATGGGATGTTGCCCGCGCCACCATCCTGCTTTCGCGCACCGCGCCCTTCACGCTGCTGGGATCTGTGACCGAAGCCCACGTTGGGCCCGCGAAATGGCGGCCCATGACGTTCCCATCTTGGCTCAGCGTGGCATCGGGCGCGACGAAGCTCCATGCGTACGAATACGGATCGTCGGTGCGTGCCTGGCAGGCATAGATCTGCACGCCTTTGGCCTGGAGAACGAACGCGAGGCGCTCGCCTTCGGGCGGACGCAGGTTGGGCGCGACCCGCGCCTCCGGCATCTGGGCGAAAGCGGGCGTTGCGGCAAGCAAGAGCGATGCGGCGATCGAACGGCGACTCATGGCGACTCCCTCGGTGCGGCTCGATCGCGGGGGAGCGTCGTCCCCCAAGCTACGCGGCGTCGCGGCGTTCGGATGCGATGATCGACGAAAGGATCTCGCGCGAGAGCGCGTCGTCTTCGGCCGTCATATAGTGCAATCATGATCACCGTCATGTATCTCGAGGATTTCGAGCCGGGACAGAAATTCGGCTCGCCCACGCTGCGGGTGGATGCCGGCGACATAAAGGCATTCGCCGCGCAATTCGATCCGCAGCCGTTCCACCTGGACGAAGGTGCCGCCGACAGGAGCTTTTTCCAGGGGCTGGCCGCGAGCGGCTGGCACACGGCAGCGCTGACGATGCGCCTGCTCGTCTCGGGGGAGATGAAGATCGCGGGCGGCGTGATCGGCGCGGGCGTCGAGGAGTTCAAGTGGCCGCGGCCCGTGCGCCCCGGGGACGAGCTGCACGTGCAGAGCGAGGTCCTGGAGGTGCGGCCGTCGAAATCGCGCCCGGCGCAGGGCCTCATGAAGGTGCGCACCACCACGCTCAACCAGCGAGACGAGCCGGTGCAGGTGTTCGTCGCCACGCTGGTGGTCCCGCGCAGGCCTTCCGCATGAACCGCAAAGATCCTCGAAGGGCCGATGCCTTCGGTGCAATCAGTGCCTTCGGAATGTGGCGCGGCGCTACGCGAACTGCTTCGCCAGCGACGCCGCGAGGCTCGCCAGGGTCTTGCGCAATTCCGGCGGCGACCGAACCTCGAAGCGGAACGGCAGGCGCATGAGCTCGCGCGCGTACCACTCGAGCTCGTCCACGGAGCCCGTCACGCGCACGCCCGGGCCCTCCGCTTGCGCGACCCCGCAGGCGGGCGAGAGCTCGCGCTTCACGCTCTCCAGGTCCGCGTGCAGGAATACCTCCACGGGGATCGCGCGCGGCAAGGTCGCCATCGCCCGCGACAGGTAGTCCGACGCGTCGAATCCCTCGGGACGCGTGAAGGGCTCGCCACCGACCTCGGCGTGCGCAACACGATCGAGCCGCAGCGTGCGAAGGCCCTGCCGCAGGTGGCAAAACCCCACGACGTACCAGCGGCCCGTGCGGAAGACCAGCCCGTAGACATCGAAGCCGCGTGAGCTGGCGGCGCCGTCTGCCGCGCGATAGCGCAAGGCCGCGGTGCGGCGCTCCCGTGCCGACTCGCTCAGGATGCGCAGCAGGCGCGAATCCGCGGTCGTCCTCGCATTCCCGGTCTCGAGCGCCACGCTCTCGCGAAGCGCGGCGAGCGTCCTCTTCGGCGCGCTCGGCAGCACGCGGTCCAGCTTCGCCTGCACGCTTTCGATCGCCGGCGCCGCATCCGCGAGGCCCAACCCACGCGCGGCGAGCAGGCCGAGGGAAAGCGCCTGCGCTTCGTCATCCGTGAACATCATGGGGGGCAGCTTGTAGCCGGGCACGAGCCGATAGCCGCCATAGCGGCCCTGCTCCGTCGTGATCGGGATGCCCATGTCTTCCAGCATCGCGATGTAGCGACGCAGCGTGCGCGGATCCACCTCGACGCGACGCGCGAGCTCCGCGCCGCTCATCTGCGTATGGGATTGAAGCAGCTCGAGGACGGCGAGGACGCGCGTGGTGGGATGCGACATAGCCTCACGATACTCAGGATCTAGGACATGAAACGCCCTACATCCCGGCTAGTCTACGCGCATGAAGCTCGAGATCCGACTGATGCTGCTGGGGTTCCTGCTGGTGCTGCTGGCGTGCTCGATGCCGCGCTCAGCCCTCGCCGAAACCGTTGCTGATGAGGCGCGTCACGGCCGTGAGGGCGCGCGCCTCGTCGGGGCCGGTGACTTCGATGTTCACCGTCGCACCCACGCTGGCCGAAAGCATGATGAGCGCGATGAAACGGCGGCCGTTGGCGCGCCGGCCGTTCACGACGAGCTCCACCCGGGATTGAAAGCGCGTACATAGCGTCACGAGCTTCGCGGCCGCGCGGCCGTGAAGTCCGAGCGGGTTGATGATGGTGATGGCACGTGTCTGCATGACCCTCTGACCACGCAGCGGCCGCGAGTTCGTGGAGAATTCGTTGCGATTCGTAATGCGGCCGCGCGCAAGCCTCACGCAAGCTTCGGAAGCAGGATCACCGCCCACACGCTCGCGAGCAGCACGAGGGAGACCAGCACGGCGGCACTTCCCGCATCCTTCGCGCGCTTGGACAGCGGATGTCGTTCCAGGGAGACGCGATCGATGGTCGCCTCGATGCCCGTGTTGACCAGCTCGACCACGAGGACCAGCAGCGCGGAGGCGATGAGCAGCGCACGCTCCACAGGCACCACGGGCACGAGGAACGACGTAGGTATGAGGATTGCCGCGAGAAGCAGGGCCTGCCGGAACGCGCTCTCATGGCGAAACGCGGCCGACAACCCGTCCCATGAATGCAGAAAAGCCCTGCACAGCCGCGCGAGCCCGGTCTTTCCCTTGAAGGCGCTGCGCTCCGGCTCCGAATCGTTTCGCTCAGGCATCTCGCGCAGTCGGCTCCCGATCCCCTAGTGCCCGGCCGTCTCGGCGAGCGCGGCTCGCCCGGCTCGAACGGCGTCGGCGTGGTTCAGGGCGATGTCGAACGCGTCGAAGTTGCGCAGCGCGCGCCCTTCGGGCACTCGCACCGGGCGGTTGAAGAGCAGCGGCACTTCCTGCTCGCTCACGCCGCCATGGGAGCGCAAGGGCGCATCCAGGCCGGAGAGATCGTGCCGGGAGGCGCTGGTGCCGAGCACCACGTCGCGCGCGGAGATCACGACGAGGTCACCCACGCGATCGGGCGGCAGCTCGAAGCGCGCGCATGCTTCCGCATTCGTGAGCACGAGGTCCACGCCCGGAAGGCGCGCCAGCAGGGTTCGCGCAGCCTCCGCGGCGCCGGCCGCCACGTGCACCGTGGCGTAGGAGCCCAGCGCGCCGTGATGCACCACGTACGGGTCGGTGATCGGCAGGATGACGCGCGCGGTTCCCGTGCCGAGCGAGGCGTCGAGGACGTCCTGCAGGAACACGATATTGGGCGTGCCGTCGGCGCGCGTCTTCGCGTTCATCCCGTGGTCCGCGGTGAGCGCGATGGCCGCACCCATCGCGTCCAGGCGCGCGAGATGCCGGTCCATCATCGCGTAGAACGCATTCGCCTCGGGCGCGCCCGGCGCGTGCTTGTGCTGCACGTAGTCGGTCGTCGAGAGATACATCACGTCCGGCCGATCGCGCTCCATGATCACCACGCCGGCGGCGAAGACGAATTCGGAAAGCGCGGCGCTGTACACATCCGGCCTCGGCAGGCCGACGAAGGCGAGCGTTGCGTCATCGGCCTTCTCCGCGGAGAAGCAAAGGCCGTTCAAGCCGTGTCCCAGCAAGAGCCGCAGCTTGTCCTTGGCCGTGACGACCGCCACCCGGACGCCCTGCCGGGAAAGCTCGGCGAGAATCGTCGGCGCGCGCAGGTACTTCGGGTCGTTCATCATCACTTCCTCGCCCGCGTCGCGATCGAGAAAGTAATTGCCGCTGATGCCGTGCACCGCGGGCGGCGCGCCGGTCACGATCGAAAGATTGTTCGGATTCGTGAAGGTCGGCACCACGGCATCCGCGCGGAATGCCGAAGACCCGTCGAGCAGGCGTGCGATGAAGGGCGCCACGCCCGCCGCCGCTGCCGCCTCCAGGTAGTCGTATTCGCAGCCGTCCACGCAAACCACGACGAGCGGCTCGCTCGGGAGCCGGTAGCTGCGGCCATTCACCTCGATGCTTCGTGTCGCCTGGGTCATTGTTGCGGTTCCCGTCGCTCTCGTTACCCAATGGTAGCGCGCGGGCCCGCCGCGTAAAATCCGGGAATGAGCGCCGAATCGGACAACCACAAGCGCGCCGCGGTGGTCCTGCGTCCCGGCGAAGGCCGCGCCTATCCGATGGGACGCATCTCGGCGATCTTCAAGGCCGACGGCGACGAGACGGCGAACCGCTACTCGATCTCCGAATGGTGGCTCGAGGCGCACACGAAGGGTCCCGGGCCGCATTCCCATCCGGAAGACGACGTGTTCTTCGTGATCGAAGGCACGATGAGCTTCCTCGTAGGCGATGCATGGATCGACGCGCCGAAGGGCTCCTTCGTGCTGGTTCCGGGAGGCACCACGCACGACTTCGAGAATCGCGGCGCGGCTCGAGCGGGAGCGCTCAACATCTCCGCGCCAGGCAATTTCGAGGAGATGATGCCCGGCATCGCGCAATGGTTCCTCGAGAATCCGCCGGGCTACGCGGGGCGGATCGAATAGGCGACGACCGCGATTTGGATTAAGCTGGCCGCCCTTCGTAGAGCCGGGAGGCTGCCATGTGCCAGTTCCACACGACGCGCCGTGGTTTCCTCGCCGTTTCGGCTGCCACCACACTCGGGATGGCCGGGCTCACGCCGAGCGCGCACGCGCAAGCGCTCACCAGGGCGGCGCGTGACGCGATGACGCCCGATCAGGTGCTGCAAGCCATGAAGGATGGCAACAAGCGATTCCTGGCCGGCAAACCCCGCGAGCGCAATGTGCTCGACCTGCAACGCGCCACGGCCAGCGGCCAGTATCCGAAGGCGGTGCTGCTCTCCTGCATCGACTCGAGGGCCCCGGCCGAAGCCATCCTCGACATGGGCATCGGAGACATCTTCAACTCGCGTATCGCCGGCAACGTCGCGGACGAGGACGTGCTGGGTGGGATGGAGTTCGCCTGCGCGGCCTCCGGCGCGAAGGTCGTGCTGGTGATGGGGCACACGGCGTGCGGCGCGGTGAAAGGTGCCATCGACGACGTGAAGCTCGGCAACCTGACGGCGCTCCTGGGCAAGATCAAGCCGGCGATCGCGGGGGCGCAGGCGAGCGGCAGCCGCGATTCGAAGAACGATGCCTTCGTGAATGCGGTGGCGAGGCGCCACGTCGAGCTCACGCTCGAGCAGATCCGCCGCAACAGCCCCACGCTCGCGGAGCTCGAGCGCAAGGGCTCCATTGCGATCCGCGGCTCGATGTACCGGATCGAGACCGGCCAGGTCGAGTTCATTTGATTAATTGGGGTACGACCCCAATTAATCTTTCCCGACGCGCGGGCCCGCTCAGTACGCGAACACGAGCGAGGCGGTGACGAGGGTGAGCACCATGCCGCCGATGATGGAGCCGAAAATCGCGGTGAGCAGCCGCGCGTCCGACGCGTTCTGCGCGGCCACGTCGTCCACCTCGATGCGCTTGCCCGCGCGCCGCTCGCGAAACGAGAGCGCCAGGACGCCGCCCATGATGGCCAGGAAGGTTGCGATGACCAGCGAAAGGCCGAGCGCCACGCTCATTTGAGGCTCCATCCGAAGAAGTGCGACGCCATCAGCAGGCCGAAAACCACGAACGAGAGTCCCAGCCGGATCGACAGCGACATCACGGCGCGGTTGGAGCCGCCGCGGTCCTTGCCCACGAAGTAGAGCCCCGAGAAGAGGCTGGCCGCGACGGCGAGGAGGAGGAAGACGATGAGCAAGCGCATGCATCAACGATAAGGGCGATGCGCTCCCGCCGCCAGAAGCAGATGGCGCGAAAAACGCGCAATCAGTTGCGATCGCGCCCTAGCGCGCGAGCCGCCCCAGAAGCCGCACCGCGGCTGCGGTTCGCTCATCCCACGGATGGCCGCAGTTGATGCGCAGCGCGTTCGTGAATGCCGCGGAAGCAGAGAACATCGGACCGGGCGCCACGCTGATGCCTTCGCGCATCGCCTGCGCATGCAGCTTCATCGCGTCGCACCGCGGCGGCAACTCGACCCAGAGGAAATAGCCGCCCTCCGGCGAGGAGATGCGCGTGCCCCTGGGGAATGCGCGTTCGATGGCCGCTCGCATGCGCGCCTGCGTCGTGGCGAAGGCGCGGCGCAGCTGGCGGAGATGGCGGTCGTACCCGCCCTGGCGCAGGAATTCGGCGATGCCCTCCTGCGCAGGGACGCTCGTGGCGATCGACGTGCTCAGCTTGGCGCGCTCGACCTCCCGGCGATACCGCCCGGGAACGCACCATCCCACCCGATAGCCCGGCGCCAGCGATTTCGAGAACGACCCGCAGTGCATGACGAGGCCTTTCGCGTCGAACGCCTTCGCGGGCGGCAGCGCGCCGCCGAAGCGCAGCTCCGCGTACACGTCGTCCTCGACAAGGGGCACGTCGTACTTTGCGAGCAGCTTCACGAGCGCGCGCCGCTTGTCCTCGGGCATCGTGGCGCCCAGCGGATTCTGCAGGTTCGGCATCAGCCAGCACGCCTTCACCCGGCGTTTGCGAATCGCTGCTTCCAGCGCGGCGAGCCCGACGCCCTCCTGCGCATCCGTCGCGACCTGTACCACCTTGAGCCCCAGGCGCTCCGCCGCCTGCAGCGAGGCGTAGAAGGCCGGCGACTCGAGGGCCACCACGTCGCCCGGTTTCGTCGCCGCGGCAAGGCACAGGTTCAGGGCCTCCATCGCGCCGGAGGTCACGACGATTTCCTCGGGATCGACCGACATGCCGAGCAGCGCATAACGTTTCGCGATCTGCTGGCGCAGCTCGAGGCTTCCGGGAGAAAGATCCTCGACGGTGCGCCAGGGATCCATGCGACGCGCGGAACGCGCGAGGTCGCGAGCCAGGCGCGCGAGCGGAAAGTGCGAGGGGGCGGGGAATGCGGAGCCGAGCGGCACGACCTGGCGCTTGCGGATGCGAGCGAGGATGTCGAAGGCGAGCTCCGAGACGGCGAGCGGCGACTGGATGGCCGAAGGAGGTTTCCCGCGCGTGTCGTCGCCGGGGGCAACTATGGGAGCAGCGCGCATTGCGCCGCGGCGCGAAGCGACGAAATAGCCGGAGCGCGGCCGCACCGTGATCACGCCGCGCTCGGCCAGCGACTCGTAGGCCTGCGCGACGGTCGCGGCGCTGGCGCCCTTGGCGCGCGCGAGCGTGCGCGTGGAGGGCAGGCGTTCGCCTGCGCGAAAGGCGCCGCTTTCGATCATCGACTCGATCTCGCGGGCGATGCGGCGATGGCGCGCCGCGCCCTCGCTCGCGGCCACGGCCTACTTCCGCGAAGCGAGCGCCGCGGCGCGCAGCTTGTCGATCGTGGTGTTGGGCGTGATCGCCTGCGGGTCCATCTTCACGTCGATCACCGCCGGCTTGCCGGAAGCGAGACAGCGCTCCATCGCCGGGGCGAACTGCTCGGTCTTCTCGACGATCTCGCCCACGGCGCCGAACGACCGGGCGAACGCCGCGAAGTGCGGATTCTGGATTTCCGTGCCCGACACGCGCCCCGGATAGTGCCTCTCCTGGTGCATGCGGATGGTGCCGTACATGCCGTTGTTCAGGATCACGACGACGATCGGCGCGTTGTACTGCACGGCGGTCGCGAGCTCCTGCCCCGCCATGAGGAAGTC
>Ga0070658_10005593_pt1 | contig 10191 bp, 8 predicted proteins | sample KBSC13metaG_FD_64664 | JGI IMG/M metagenome (GOLD analysis project Ga0070658, IMG submission 64664) | Corn rhizosphere microbial communities from Kellogg Biological Station, Michigan, USA - KBS C1-3 metaG | ecosystem: Host-associated > Plants > Roots > Rhizosphere > Soil ... | reverse complement strand
AGCGCTACGAGTCCGACCTGGGCAACGATCTGGGCAACCTGCTGAACCGGACCGTCAACATGGCCCACCAGTTCCTGGGGGGACAGGTGGACGCCAGCGCCGGCGACGATGGCGGCGGCCGCGCCGCCGTCGCCGGCGAGGCGGCGCTGGTCGGCACGCACTGGGAGACGTTCGCGCCCGCGCAGGCCCTGGATCAGATCTGGCACAGCGTCCGGAACGCGAACCGCTACATCGACGCGAAGAAGCCCTGGGTCGTCGCGAAGCAAGAGGCGCAGGCCAACCCGGGCGGGCACAGCGGCGCCATCAACGAGATGCTGGCCCACTGCTGCGCCTGGCTGCGCGCCATCGCCAGCATGATCGCGCCCGCGATGCCGGAGATCGCCAGGAAGATCCTTCGCCAGCTGGGCCGCCCCGAGGACGAGGCGAAGGTCTGGCCGAGCGAGTTCAAGGAGTTCTGGCCCGGCGGCGCCATGAGCAAGGCCGAGCCGATGTTCCCGCGCCTGGACGCGGAGCGAAAGGCCGCGCTGATCGCAAAGTGGTTGCCGCCCGAGGCGCCGTCCGCGAACGCGGCGGGCGAAGCGAAGCCGCAGCCGGCGAGCGACACGAAGACAGACGGAAGCGCCCGCGCGAAGAGCGACGCGAAGCCGAGCGCGTCTCCCCCCGCCGCGCACGCGGCAGCCGCCGCACCCGGGGAGATCGACCTCGCCGACTTCGAGAAGATCGATCTGCGGACCGCCCGCGTCCTCACCTGCGAGCGCGTCCCCAAGACCGAGAAGCTGCTGAAGCTGACGCTGGACCTCGGCACCGAGCAGCGCACCGTGGTGTCCGGCATCGCCGGCGCGTATGCGCCCGAGGCGCTGGTGGGCCGAACGGTGGTCTATCTCGCCAACCTGAAGCCCGCCAAGCTGCGCGGCGTGGTCTCGCAGGGCATGATCCTGGCTGCCGGTGACGCCGAGGTGCTGGCGCTGGCCGCCCTGGATCGAGACGTTCCACCGGGAACGAAGATCCGCTAGCGAATCCCGCGCGCACCGCGCGTGCGCGTCAGCGCGCCAGCGCCGGCAACAGGGGCAACAGAGGCGGGAGTGGGACGCCGGTCAGCGCCAGGCCCCCCTCGCCCCCCGCGCCCAGTCCGCCTTCGCCGCCCGGCGCGTCGCCGCCCTGACCGCGATCGCCCCCGCGCCCGCGCCGGCCGTTGTCGCCGCCCCGGCCGTCACGGCCGCCCACCTCGATGATGCCGCCGCCCCCGCCCATCGCCTCGCGACCGCCGGTGGCGACGCGTCCTCCCGTCCCCTCACGCCCGCCCGTCCCGCGAAAACCGCCGCTCCCCTCGCGCCCGCCCGTCCCGCGCATACCCCCGCTACCTTCACGCCCGCCGCTCGCGGTCATGATCTCGCCGCCCGAGCCGCGTCCGCCCGTCCCGACGATTCCCCCGGTGCCAACGACGCCGCCCGTGCCCATGATGCCCCCGCTGCCCATGATGCCACCCGTCCCGACCACGCCGCCGCTGCCGACCGGCTTGCCACCCGCGCCGCCGGGGCTCCCCGTGCCGCCGGCCGCGCTGGGGGCCCCCGCTGCGCCTCCCTGCCCATGGCCACCTGCCCCGCCCGCACCGGTCGGGCAGGTCGTGGGCGTGGTGGCCACCTGGATGGCCACCACGGGGACGGCCTCGCCGTGACGAATGTCGGTCAGGGTGATGGATTTCGTGCCCACGATGCACTTATTGCGAAGCGCATCGGCCGTGATCGTCACCGTCCCCGTCACTCCCGTTGGAAGGTACAGACCAACCTTGAAGACCGTGGCCGGCCCGAACGTGGCGTCGGGGAAGGACTGCTGCACCTCACCGCGGTTCGCGGACAGCCGCAGCTCCACGTCGGAGTACACCACGTCTCCCGTGACGTCGATCTTCACCAGCGCTTCCTGGTCGCACGACAGCAGCGCGCCCATCAAGATGACCGTGCTCACGGCTCCCCAGGCTCGTCGGCTGCCATGCTGGCGATGTCGCTTCAACATTCCCATGTCACCCTTTGTGAACCTTCTCGTTCTGTGATGAGGTCTCGGCGATGAAACAAGCTGCTCACCTGTTTGGAGCCGGCATGACGGCATTCTTCGTCATGTTTTCCGCCGGTCCCGCGGTTCTTCACACCGGGGCGGCCGCCCGCGCCGCCGAGCCACCGCGCCCTGAGACCGCGACCACGCCCGCGCAGAAGGCGAAGCAGCATTACCTGCGCGGCGAAGCTTACTTCAAGTCGAAGAACTTCTCCGAGGCGATGGACGAGTATCAGAAGGGCTACCTGGAGAAACCCGACCCGGTCTTCATCTTCAACATCGCGCAGTGTCAGCGCCTGCTCGGCAATTCGGCGGCCGCCATCGAGTTCTACCAGCGCTACCTGAAAGAGGCGCCCGACGGACCAGGGCGCCCCGTCGCCGAGAAGGAGATCGCCGAGCTGCGCGGTCCTGCCCAACCGGCGGTGGCGAGTCAGCCGGAGACGTCGGCCCCGCCGGTGCCGCCCGGTCCCATCGTCCCTCTTCCCGCGGCCGAGCCGCCGGCGCCCGCCGTCGCGGCGGCGCCACCGCCCGCCGCGACGCCCGCCACCACGGCGGCGACCGAGGCGAGCCCGGCCACTCCGCCCGAGCTGCCAGCCGCGCCGGCGCCCGAGGCCAGCCCGTCGGCGCCGAATTACGTGTCCGCCCTGGCCTACCCGGCCGAGCCGCCCGTCTACAAGCGCTGGTACTTCTGGACGGCGATCGGCGTGCTGGTCCTCAGCACCGTGATCGTCGCCTCCGCGACGTCGTCGAACCGCCCCAGCTGCGACATCGGACGCACCTGCAAATGACGGCCTGACGGCCCGCTGCAGCTCCGCGTTTGCAGACGCCCGGACGGTTGTCAGACGTGCCCGCGACGCCCCGCCACGGCGGCGTCCGGCGAAGCCAGCGCGAGTTTGTGGCCGGCCCTTCTATTGCGAGCCCGCCTCTGATAATCAGACCGCATGGCAAGTGCAAAACCGCAGATCCCCGCCGGGGGCGAGCCCATTCGCATGCGTGCGGACGGCAGCCTCGAGGTCCCCGATCATCCGATCCTCCCCTTCATCGAGGGTGACGGTACCGGCCCGGACATCTGGCGCGCCTCCGTTCGCGTGCTGGACGCCGCGGTCGAGAAGGAGTTCGGCGGCAAGAAGAAGATCGCCTGGGCCGAGGTGTACGCCGGCGAGAAGGCGAAGAACCTGTTCGACTCGTGGCTGCCCGACGAGACGCTGGAGGCCTTCAAGACCTACCTGGTCGGCATCAAGGGCCCGCTGACGACGCCCGTGGGCGGCGGCATCCGTTCACTGAACGTCGCCATCCGCCAGATGCTGGATCTCTACGTCTGCCTGCGCCCCGTGCGCTACTTCACCGGCGTCCCCTCGCCCGTGAAGCACCCCGAGAAGGTGGACATGGTGATCTTCCGCGAGAACACCGAGGACATCTACGCCGGCATCGAGTGGGCCGCCGAGTCGCCCGAGGCGAAGAAGGTCATCGCGTTCCTGCAGAACGAGATGGGCGTGAAGAAGATCCGCTTCCCCGACACCTCGGGGATCGGCATCAAGCCGGTGTCGCGCGAGGGGTCCGAGCGCCTGATCCGCGCCGCCCTGGACTACGCCATCCGTCACAACCGCAAGAGCCTGACCCTGGTGCACAAGGGCAATATCATGAAGTTCACCGAGGGGGGCTTCCGCGACTGGGGCTACGCCCTGGTAAAGCGCGAGTACGCGGGCCGCGCCGTGGGCTGGGACGACTGTGGCGGCAAGCCGCCCGCCGGGCAGCTGCTGGTCAAGGACTCGATCGCCGACATCACGCTGCAGCAGGTGCTGACCCGCCCCGACGAGTTCGACGTCATCGCCACCCTGAACCTGAACGGCGACTACCTGTCGGACGCGCTGGCGGCGCAGGTGGGCGGCATCGGCATCGCGCCGGGCGGCAACATCAACTACAAGACCGGTCACGCCGTCTTCGAGGCCACCCACGGCACCGCGCCGAAGTACGCCAACCAGGACAAGGTGAACCCCGGCTCGGTGATCCTGTCGGGCGTGATGATGCTCGAGCACCTGGGCTGGACCGGCGCCGCCAACCGCATCGTCAAGGGCCTGGAGAAGGCCATCTCGCAGAAGGTCGTCACGTACGACTTCGCGCGGCTGATGGAGGGTGCGACCGAGGTGTCGTGCTCGGCCTTCGGCGACGCGATCATCAAGAACCTGTAGTCCCCCTCGAACGCAACCTCCTCGAACCGGAGCTCCCCACATGTCGCGCAAGAAGATCGCATTGATTGGTGCTGGAAACATCGGCGGCGAGCTGGCCGCCCTGGTCGCCCGCAAGGAGCTGGGCGACGTCGTGCTGTTCGACATCCCCGAGAAGGAAGGCCTCGCCAAGGGCAAGGCGCTGGATCTGGAGCAGAACGGCGCCGTGCTGGGCCACGACGCGGGCATCAAAGGCTCATCCAGCTGGGACGACTGCGCCGGCGCCGACGTCGTCATCGTCACCGCGGGCGTGCCTCGCAAGCCCGGTATGTCGCGCGACGACTTGTTGACCATCAACCTGAAGATCATCCGCAACGTGGCGGAGAACGTGAAGACGAAGTGCCCGAACGCCTTCGTCATCGTCATCTCGAACCCGCTGGACGCGATGGTGTACGAGATGAAGAAGGTCACCGGCTTCCCCGCCCAGCGGGTGGTGGGCATGGCCGGCGTCCTGGACGCGGGCCGCTTCCAGCTCTTTCTCGCGCGTGAGGTCGGCGCGTCGGTCAAGGACGTGCGGGCCATGGTCCTGGGCGGCCACGGCGACACCATGGTCCCCGTCACCAGCTACTGCACCATCTACGGCGTGCCGGTCACCCAGCTGATCGCGGCCGACAAGCTGCAGGCGATCGTCGACCGTACGCGCAACGGCGGCGGCGAGATCGTGAAGCTGATGGGCACCAGCGCCTACTACGCGCCCGCCTCGGCGGCCGTCGTGATGGCCGAAGCGTTCCTGAAGGACCAGAAGCGGATCGTTCCGGCGGCCGCCTACCTGGACGGCGAGTACGGCTACAAGGACCTGTACATGGGCGTCCCGGTGGTGCTGGGGGCGAAGGGCGTCGAGCGCGTCGTCACCGTCAACCTGACCGCCGACGAGAAGGCGATGCTGGACAAGTCGGCCAGCGCGGTCCGCGAGCTGATCGAAGCGTCGAAGAAGCTGTAAGCGCGATGAAGATCCACGAGTATCAGGCCAAGGAGCTGCTGCACCGGTTCAACGTGCCGATCCCGAAGGGGGTCGCCTGCTTCAGCGTCGACGAGGCCGAGGCGGCCGCGAAGCAGATCATCGCCGACACCGGCAGCGAGGTGGTGGTGGTGAAGGCGCAGATCCACGCCGGCGGACGGGGCAAGGGCGGCGGCGTGAAGGTGGTGAAGGGCGCGGCCGCCGCGCGCGAGACGGCGCAGAAGATCCTGGGCATGAACCTGGTCACGCACCAGACCGGGCCCTCCGGGAAGCTGGTGAAGCGCCTGCTGATCGAGCAGGGCGTGGACATCGCCCGGGAGCTGTACTTCGGGATCGTCGTGGATCGCGGCGCGGGCCGGGTGGTGGTGATGGCCTCGTCGGAGGGGGGCGTCGAGATCGAGGAGGTCGCCGCCAAGCACCCCGAGAAGATCTTGAAGGAGTTCGTCGACCCCGCGGTGGGCATGGCGGGTTACCAGGCGCGCAACCTGGCCTACGGCCTGGGCCTGACCGGTCCGTCGGCCAAGGCGGGCGCCGAGCTGTTCCTGGCGCTCTACCGCGTCTTCATGGAGACGGACGGGTCGCTGCTGGAGGTGAACCCGCTGGTGGTGCTGAAGAGCGGCCAGGTGTTGCCGCTCGACTGCAAGATGACCTTCGACGACAACGCCCTTTATCGGCACAAGGAGCTGGAGGGCTATCGCGATCTCGACGAGGAGGAGCCCTCGGAGACCGAGTCGAAGCGCTACGACCTGTCGTTCATCAAGCTGGACGGCAGCATCGGCTGCATGGTGAACGGCGCCGGACTGGCCATGGCCACCATGGACACCATCAAGTACTTCGGCGGCGAGCCGGCGAACTTCCTGGACGTGGGGGGCAGCGCCACCGAGGAGAAGGTGACGGCGGCGTTCAAGATCATCACCGCCGATCCCTCGGTGAAGGGGATCTTCGTCAACATCTTCGGCGGCATCATGAAGTGCGACACCATCGCGGCCGGCGTCATCGCCGCCGTCAAGCAGGTGGGCCTGAAGGTGCCCCTGGTGGTGCGCCTGGAAGGCACCAACGTGGATCTCGGCAAGAAGATGCTCGCGGAGTCGGGGCTGGCGGTCACGCCGGCCGACGACATGGCCGACGGCGCCAAGAAGATCGTTGCGCTGGCCGCGGGGGGGAAAAAGTAATGTCCATCCTGGTCGACAAGAACACCAAGGTGCTGGTGCAGGGCCTGACGGGCTCGGCCGGCACGTTCCACGCGCTGCAGATGCGCGACTACGGCACGCAGGTGGTGGGCGGCGTCACCCCCGGTAAGGGCGGACAGACGCACCAGGGCTTCCCGGTCTTCGACACCGTGGCCGACGCGGTGAAGAAGACCGGCGCCAACGCCACCGTCATCTACGTGCCGCCGCCGGGTGCCGCCGACGCCATCCTGGAAGCGGCCGCCGCCGGCATCGACGTGGTCGTCTGCATCACCGAGGGCATCCCCACCCTCGACATGGTGCGGGTCAAGCGCGCGTTGCCCGACATGAAGGGCGCCTCGGGAAAGCCTGTCACGCTGATCGGTCCCAACTGCCCGGGCGTCATCACGCCGGGCGCTTGCAAGATCGGGATCATGCCCGGCTACATCCACCAGGCAGGACGGGTGGGCGTGGTGTCGCGCTCGGGCACGCTGACGTACGAGGCTGCGCACCAACTGACGGCGCTGGGTCTGGGTCAGACCACGGCGGTCGGCATCGGCGGCGATCCGGTCAAGGGGCTGGACTTCATCGACGTGCTGAGGTTGTTCGAGGCCGACCCGAAGACCGAGGCGGTGCTGATGATCGGCGAGATCGGCGGCACCTCTGAAGAGGAGGCCGCCGCCTTCGTGAGCGAGCACATGAAGAAGCCGGTGGCCGCCTTCATCGCCGGCCAGACCGCCCCGCCCGGCAAGCGCATGGGCCACGCCGGCGCCATCATCAGCGGCGGCAAGGGCACGGCCGCCGAGAAGATCGCGGCGCTGAAGGCGGCGAAGATCGCCATCGCCGCCACGCCCGCCGAGCTGGGCAAGACCGTGGCCCGCTTTTTCTGAGGCAAAGATTCTGATCGCTAGGAAAGGAACGCCCCCGCAATGGCCATCGAGAGAACGTTCGGAATCGTGAAACCAGACGCCGTGGCGAAGAACGCCGTCGGCGGTGTGCTGCAGATGATCGAGGGCGCCGGCCTGAAGGTGGTCGGCCTGAAGATGCTGCGCCTGACCCAGGGCCAGGCCGAAGGGTTCTACGCCGTCCACAAGGCGCGCCCCTTCTTCAACGACCTGGTCAAGTTCATGACCTCGGGCCCGGTGGTCGTGATGGCGCTGGAGGGTGAATCGGCCGTGACCCGCTACCGCGAGGTGATGGGTCCGACCGACTCGACGAAGGCGCCCGCGGGGACCATCCGCAACGCGTTCGGCAGCAGCATCGAGCGGAACGCGGTCCACGGCTCGGACGGGCCGGACACCGCCAAGGTCGAGATCGCGTTCTTCTTCGCGGCCGCTGAGCTATCGTCTTGAGAAGGACCCTGGGAGGGTCCTTCAAATCCCCCGCGATGGGTCTCGTCGAGCATAGCTCGCCGTTACCCACGCGCCTGAGAAGGACCCTGGGAGGGTCCTTCAAATCCCCCGCGATGGGTCTCGTATCCCCCACGATGGGTCTCGTCGAGCATAGCTCGCCGAGACCCACGCGACGGTGAGCGGGACCTTGGTGCGGTCGGAAGAAACCTCGTCCGCCACGCCGCCCGCACCCCAGCAACTTGTAGGACCGGTCAAGAAACGCTTATCCTATGTCGAGGAGCAGATAAGTATGAGGTTTGCCTTGTCTATGTCGCCGCGCGTCGTCGGGCTGCTGTGGGTTGGTTTTCTCCTGGCGGGCTGTCAGGACAGGCCCCCTCACGAGTTCGTGCAGCAGATCAACCCGCCCGATGCCAGCCCGCCCGACCTGATCGTCACGGGCACCGGCGGCCGGGCGGCCGGCGGCGGGTCCGGTACGGGCAGCGGCGGCATGCTGGGCGGCACGGGCGGCGGGGTCGGCACCGGTGGCTCGGGCGTCTGCATCCCCACCAACGGCGGCAAGGAGACCTGCGGTGACGTCGGCGTCGACAACAACTGCAACGGCGACGCGAATGACGTCGATCCCGGCGAGCTGACCGATCCGGCGAACTGTGGCGCCTGCTTCACCCTGTGCAACCAGGCGAACGCCACCGACTTCGCGTGCGTGCCCGACGCCGTCACGAACAAGGGCAAGTGCGCCTACACCTGCCTCAGCGGCTTCGTCGACGCGAACACCGATCCTGCGGACGGCTGCGAGTGCCAGATCACCAGCGCGGTCGAGCTTTGCAACGGCAAGGACGACAACTGCAACAACATGGTCGACGAGGGCTTCGACCTGACCAGCGACACGATGAACTGCGGCCGGTGCGGCGTGACCTGCACCTACCCGTTCGCCAAGGGCGCCTGCGCCGCCGGCGTGTGCGCCATGGGCACCTGCCTGGCCGGCTTCTTCGACGCGAACCACAGCGACGCGGACGGCTGCGAGTGCCAGAAGACCAACGGCGGCGTCGAGGTCTGTGACGGCATCGACAACAACTGCGACGGCCAGATCGACGAGCCGACCGCCCTGACCAGCGCGCCCACCTGCAAGTCGAAGGGCGTCTGCGCGGGCGTCACCCCGACCTGCCACGGCACGATGGGCTGGAGCTGCGACTACCCGGCCAGCTACCAGCAGGTCGAGGACATGACCAAGAACTGCGACGGCCTGGACAATGACTGCGACGGCCTGGTCGACGAGGCCTTCGACATCGGCAAGGCCTGCCAGGTCGGCACCGGCCCCTGCGCCGGCGCCGGCGTCTGGGCCTGCGACAGCGCGGGCGTGGCCCGCGTCTGCAACGGCAGCATGAAGACGCCGCAGCCCGAGGTGTGCGACGGCGTGGACAACGACTGCGATGGCCAGGTCGACGAGCTGAAGTCGGTGGCGGACCGCACCACCGACGACAAGCTGGTCTACATCGCCGCCCAGAACGTGACCGTGTTCGCGTACGAGGCGACGCGCTTCGATGCCAGCGGCACCTCGGCGGGCGTGGTGGCGAATCACCGCCCCTGCTCGGTCGCCAGCAAGCTGCCGTGGTCGAACGTGACGGCGGACGAGGCGGCGGCGGCCTGCGCCATGATCGGCACCGGCTGGCGGCTGTGCACCAGCGCAGAGTGGACCAACATCTGCAACGGTCCCACCAACACCACGTTCCCCTACGGGAACACGTACGACGGTGCGGCGTGCGTGGGCTACGACTACTCGTCGCCGGCGCCCACCGGCCCGTTGCCGACCGGCACCGCCACCATGTGCGTCTCGGACGGCAGCCCCCCGGCGGGCAACAACGTCTTCGACATGAGCGGCAACGTGAAGGAGTGGACGAGCAACGCCGCCAACAGCCCGGCCTACGACATCCGCGGCGGCGCCTACGACATCGCCAGCTTCACGGTCAACGGCGTCAAGCAGGCGGCCGGCCTGCAGTGCGACGCCGCGGTGCCCGCGCCCTGCTCCACCCAGGTCGCCAGCGGCGGTACCTGCGCCACGCCGACCGTGGTGCGGCTGCCGTCGGTCGGCTTCCGCTGCTGCCTGACGGGCCAACTGCCCGCCAACTAGGCGGGGAGGCGCGCCGGCAGTTGCCGGGGCGCCAGAAGCTGGAAGACTAGTGCCCGTGCCTGACGACCTGACTGGAACCCTGGACGGCCAAGGGACCACCGCCGCGCCCGCATCCCCGGGCGCCCGCGGACGGGGTCAGGGCGATCTTCGCTCGCTGACACCCGCCGAGCTGGCGGCGCGCGTGAAGGCGGCGGGCGAGCCCAGCTTCCGCGCCGAGCAGGTGTTTCGCTGGCTGCACGAGCACGCCGTCACGTCCTGGGACGCCATGACGAACGTGCCGCCGCGCCTGCGCGAGCGCCTGGGCGAGGCCGGTCAGGGG
>Ga0070658_10005592_pt1 | contig 10193 bp, 7 predicted proteins | sample KBSC13metaG_FD_64664 | JGI IMG/M metagenome (GOLD analysis project Ga0070658, IMG submission 64664) | Corn rhizosphere microbial communities from Kellogg Biological Station, Michigan, USA - KBS C1-3 metaG | ecosystem: Host-associated > Plants > Roots > Rhizosphere > Soil ... | reverse complement strand
ATATCACGCGCAAGCCGAAGCTCGACAAGGTCGAGGGGTTCGTGGACGTGAACTACGGCATCTACGATTCCCTGGGTTCGCCTGGTGCGTTCCATGGCGAGGCCGCGCTCAATGTGCCCATGGGCAGCACGATGGCGACGCGCGTCGCGGTCATGTGGAACAAGGCGCAGCCGTGGCTGCGCAACGAATATCCGGCCGGTGCGGTCGGCGGGTCGCCGGGGCCGGGCGCGGGTGCCGATCTGGGTGACGACGATACCCTGGCGGGCCGCATCACCACCCTGTTCGAGCCCAGCGACAAGGCTCGCATCCTCCTGTCGGTCAACGCCGCGAGAACCCGGATGTCGACGGCGCCCTACCAGCAAAAGCCGACCATCGGCGTGTTCAATTCGGCAGGTGAGCTGGTCAACGTGATCGATGCCGCGCCTGGCGAAACACGCGCGTCCATCGGTGCCAATGGCCAGGATTTCGGTTCGGACCTCGACAACGACGGGACCTTCGGCGACAGCTTCGGCCGTCCCGTGCCGGGCGGCGACTTCTTCGGCTACAAGGATCCGGACGGCCCCGGCCCGCGCACTTCGAGCGACTTCGCGTTCCGCAACCAGGGCCGTGTCCGCACCTGGGGCGTCAACCTCAACGGCGAGTTCGAGATTGCCGACGGCATCAAGCTGGCCGCGGTGACCGACTACAAGAACTTCTACAAGATCGGCTTCGTCGACACGGACTCCGGCCCGGGCAACCAGTCCGGCGTCTATCAGGGCGTCAGCGCGGAATCGTTCAGCCAGGAAGTCCGTGTGTCGGGCAAGAGCAGCCTGGTCGACTGGACGGCCGGCCTCTATTACCTCCACATCAATGCGCATTCGCGCTCGGGGCTCAAGTTCCCCGTGGGCAGCGTTGTGCCGAACGCGCCGTTCGATATCGGTGCGGATGGTACGCTGCGGACCAATTCCTACTCGGCCTTCGGCCAGCTGGATTGGCACATCACCCCGCAGCTGACCTTGATCACTGGCGCACGCATTATCCGTGAACAGAAGCATTTCGACTTCATCCAGGCTATCTGGGGAACCGCCGACTCGCGTGAGACGCAGATCGGCACTCCCACGATCATTGGCCCCCTCTTTACGCCTGGGCCTACGGGTTATGACGACAGATCTGCCCATACGCTGTGGGCCGGCAAGGCCCAGCTGGACTACCAGGTCAACCCCGACCTGCTCATCTATGTGGGCGTCAATCGCGGCGTGAAGGCGGGCAGCTACAACGCCCCCGTCCCAGGTGGTCTGCCCGTGCCGACCAGCTCCATCCCCTACCAGGCGGAAACGCTCACCAACTTCGAGGGCGGCGTCAAGTACACGTTCCCCGATGGCAAGACGCGTTTCAATGCATCCGCGTTCTACTATGATTACAAGAACTACCAGGCCTTCCTCTTCTCCGGTGTTGGCGGCATTGTCATCAATGCCAATGCCAGGACCTATGGCGGCGAGGCCAGCCTGTTCACCTCGCCCGTCCGGGGTCTCGATCTCGGGCTTTCCGTGTCGTACTTCGATGCGAAGGTGAAGGATGTGCCGCTCCGGGCCGGAGGCCCGATCCGGCGCGACGTCCGACCGGTCTATGCTCCGCCTCTCCAGGGTAGCGCGATCATCCGCTACGAATGGGCAGCTTTCGGCGGCAAGCTGTCGGTTCAGGGCGACGCGAGCTACACCGACCCGTTCTACTACAATCTGCGGAACTTTGACGCGGACCGGTATGGCCGGACGGTCATGGTCAACGCTGGGCTCGGCTGGTCGAACGATGTCTGGGAGCTCAACTTCCGCATCAAGAACCTGACCAACGTGCATCAGGGTATCCAGGGCTTCGACCTGGGAACGTTCTGTGGTTGCAACGAAGTTTCGTACAAGCCGCCGCGGTTCTTCCAGCTCGGCGCACGCTACAACTTCTGATTGCGTCGTTCATCATGAGGGCTCGCCCCGGTTTTGCATAACTGACCGGGGCGAGCGTCCCGACCGGCTCCCCGCCGGTCGGGACATGATGGCGAGGCAGACTGGCAAGGAAATGCAATGGTGCACTCGTCGATGTCCGACGCCGATCCCGCCTATGAGTGGAAAGCGGTACTGCTGTTGAGCTTCGGCTTCGGGCTCGTGGGGCTGGACCGCTGGATCATCGCACCCCTGGCGCCCAGCATCATGCACGATCTCGGGATCAGTCCTGCCCGGATCAATGTTCTGGTCGCCATCCTCGGGATCACCTGGGGCGTGGCCGCAGCCCTGATGGGCGGCCTCTCGGATCGGGTCGGTCGCCGCAAGGTCATGTTGCCCGCGCTTCTGATCTTCTCGCTTGCCTCGGGGCTCTCGGGCCTCGCCGGCGGCTTCACCAGCCTGCTCCTGATCCGGGGCATCATGGGCGTGTCTGAAGGCGCGTTCTGCCCGGTCAGCTTTGCGGCGACCGCGGAAGCATCACGGCCTTCGCGCATCGGATTCAACCAGGGCCTGCAGCAAAGCATGTTCGCCCTGTTCGGCCTGGGCTTTGGCCCCCTCCTGGCGACCTGGCTGCTGGGCTTCACATCGTGGCGCGGGGTATTCGCCATTGTCGGAATCCCCGGTCTGGTCCTGACGGTCCTGTTGTGGATGATCATCCGTGAACCGGAGGAGGCCCCGAAAATCATCGGAGCGCCGCAGCCGGCAAACCCCGTTCGCGAAGTTCTCAAGGTACGGAACATCCGCCTGGGGATGATCGGGCTGCTCTGTGCCATGTGCGGCATCTTCGTGATCAGCGCCAACACACCAATTTATCTCGCCGATTATCTCAAGTTGCCACCGATGCAGGTGGGGCTTGTGACCTCGGCCATCGGTTTTGGCGGGTTTGTCGGCCTGTGGATGCTTCCGGCCTTGTCGGATATCTTCGGGCGCCGGTTGATGGCCGTCCTCGGTTTTGTCGGCGGTGCCGCGTTCACCTGGATGTTCATCGTGATGGGTGCCCAGCCGAGCTACCTGTTCGCCGCGCTGTTCGGGGCAACGGCCTGCAGCTTCGGGGTGCTCTCCCTCCTCACTGGGCCTGTGGCATCGGAATCGGCCCCGGCCGGGATGCTCTCGACGGCGTCGGGCGTGATCATCGGTGTCGGCGAGATATTCGGAGGTGGGTTGGCCCTGCTTGTCGCCGGCTACATCATCGCAACCTTCGGCATCCAGTACATGCTTTATCTTGCGCTCGGCGGGCTGATGCTCGGCGCTGTCCTGATGGCTGGTCTGGACGAAACTGCGCCGCGCAAGCGGCGGCAGGTCAGCGGCGTGCTGTCGGCATGAGCAACCTTCATGCCACCGGATCTCGGAACGACCTTTCCGGCGTCCCGGGGGAGGGCAACGAGGGTCGATCAAAGTTAACGTCGTTCGTTTTTAGTACCAAGAATTTGAAAGTTTAGGAGAGTTTTATGGCGCCTCCCCTGATCGGACTTGGCCCCCGGCTCGATACGGATTACTCGATCTGGCCCCTGGCGTACTGTCAGTCGGAAATGCCGCAGGACTTCTTTGGCGGGTCCATAAAGTTCAGCAACATGGGCACCATCCGCGTGCCGATGATCTATACGCTGCTGGTGGGCGGCGAGGTCGGCGGCAAGCAGCACGTCGCGCTTGTCGACTGCGGCTTCCGCAACGATCATTGGGCCGCGAAATACGGGTTCGCCAGCTGGGAGGAACCGCGCGACGTTCTGGCGCGCGTCGGCTTCGCCCCCGAAGACGTCGAGGTGATCCTGGTCACCCACATGCACTTCGATCACATCGGCAATTTCGAAGCCTTCCCGAATGCCAAACTGTATATCCAGCTCGACGAGTATCTCGGCTGGTCGGACACCGTATGCTCTGTCCATCAGTACGAAACCGAAGAGGAAAAGGCCTTCGTCTTTTCCTCGTTCGACCCCCAGGACCTGATCCGGGCCGCGCAGGGCGTGGCCGAGGGGCGCGTGCGCTTTATTCGCGGTGACGAGGAAGTTCTGCCGGGCATCACGGCGCGCCTGGCCAAGGATAGCCACACTTTCGGCAGCCAATGGTTCGAGGTGCAGACCCGCAACGGTCCCTTCGCCGTCGTTGGCGACGTGGTCTACTGGTATTCGAACATCGAGAGCATGTGGCCTTCAGGCTACCATCAGGGCAACGTGATGAACCAGCTGAGCGTGTTCCGCCAGATCCGCGAGACGTTGAAGCAGAAGATCGACCGGGTCGTTCCGGGACATGATCCCAAGGTGTGGGATCGCCATAATTCATGGTTGGCGCCAAGCGGCAATCAGATCGCGGAGGTCAACCTGCGAGCGGGCGACACCACGCGCAAGCCCGACGTCTCGGCGCAGAAGATCATCCACACGTGACCTGCGCCATGCGCTCCGATCTGATCCAAGGAAAGGGACTTTGATGACTTCCCTCCCGGTTTCCGATGTCAATCCGTTCGAACTGGAACGGCGGCTCGACCCTTACGCATTCTACGAAGAACTGCGGGAGATGGGCCCTGTCGTGCACCTGCGGACGCTCGATCTCTTTGCGGTGAGCCGCTTCGCCGACGTGCGCCGGGTGCTTGCCGACCAGCGGGTCTTCTCTTCGGCGCAAGGCGTTGTGCAGAATGCCGCGATGAACGCGGCCATGGCGGGGTCGATCGTCGGCACCGACCCGCCGGAGCACACCCGCTTGCGCGAAATCCTCGGCCGCCCGCTGACGCCGGCGAGGCTCGCCCCCATGCGCGACATGCTCTCGCAATTCAGCGCACGGCAGGTCGAGCGCATCCTGGCCAGCGGTGGCGAGGTCGAGGCAGTGTCCCAGATCTCCTGCCACCTGCCGCTGTCGGTCGTGACAGAGCTGGTGGGCATGCCTGACGATGCCACCGACCGCATGCTCCCATGGGCCGCCGCCAGCTTCAATGGCATGGCCCCCGATATCATGCCCGGCACGGCTCCCGCGCTGGCCACGATCGGCGAGATGATGGGCTATATCGCGGATCCGAGCCTGCCTGGCAGGCTGCGGCCCGGCAGCTGGTCTGCCCAGCTGCACGAGGCATCGGTGAGCGGCGAGATCGACTACGAGCAGTTTCTCAGCATGCTGCAGGGCTATCTCATGCCATCGCTCGACACGACGATCTTCGCGATGTCGAACCTGCTCTGGCTGTTGGCAAACAATCCGGACCAGTGGGAGCTGCTGCGGTCTCGTACCAGCCTCATTCCGCGCGCCATTCACGAGGCCATCCGGCTGGAGAGCCCGGTGCAGTTCTTCTCCCGCGTGGCGACCGAAGATACGGAGATCGATGGTGCCCCGATCAAGGCGGGCTCGCGCGTGTTCGTGATCTATGCCTCGGCGAACCGCGATCCCCGCCGCTTCGAGAACCCGGAGCGGTTCCAGATCGAGCGGGACAGCACGGACCATGTCGGTTTCGGGCACTCGGCACACCGCTGCGTGGGCATGAATCTGGCGCTGATGGAGATCACCGCCATGCTCACGGCCCTTGTCGGCAAGGTCGGCGCGATCGAACTGGTCGACGCCAAGCGGGCCGACAACGCCATCCTGCGCGGTTTCGAGAGGCTCTCGCTTCGGCTGACCCCCCTCGCAGGCGCCTAGGCCCGATCCTCAATCCATGGTCCTCACGTTCACAAAGGATGGAATGAAATGTTCAAAGTGAGAAATCCCGCAACAATCGCACCTCCGGTGGGTGCTTACAGCCATTCGGTCGAGATCCCTGCGGGCGCCCGGATCCTGTCGATCGCCGGTCAGGCCGGTATCAAGCCCGACGGCACCCTGGCCGAGGGCTGGGAAGCCCAGCACGAGGCAATCTGGGAGAACGTTCTGGCCATTCTCGCCGACGCGAACATGGGGCCGGAGAATCTCGTTCACCTCAACGTCTATTCGACCGACGCCAGCGCGATCCGCTTCCTGGCGCCGCACCGCAAGAAGTACCTGCCCGAAGGCTACCTGCCGACCTCGACCTGGGTCGTGATCTCGGCGCTCGCCAATCCGAACTGGGTCGTCGAGATGGAAGCCATCGCCGCCAAGGTGGACTGATCGTTCCGCGCTGCCCCTGCCCGCAATCAACGGGCAGGGGCCGCGCGGCTTCAGGCAAGTCCCAGGAATGCCCTGGGTTCGCCTTGATGACTTGAATTCGGTTCTTGTAGCACCCGTCGGGAGGGTATCATGAACGCTATCGTAACTCCGGATTTTTCGGACGCCATCGTTCAGCTCCGCATCATCTGCGGACTTCTGTTCATTCCGCACATTCTCGCGCAGTTCACCGCCAAGGCGGCCGTCTTCGGGTTCTTCGAAGAAGCGGGCCTGAAACCGGCGTGGCTGTTCGTGCGCACGGCGCTGGTCGTCCAGACTCTCGTGCTGATCGGCCTGGTTCTGGGAATCTACGTGTTCTACGCGGCCTGGCTCGGCGGCATCTTCATGATCTGCGCGGGACTGGCGGCATTCAAGGTCTCCAAGGGGCGCTGGGTCTGGAACCTCGGCGGCTGCGAGTTTCACATGTTCTGGGGCCTGTGCTGCATCATCGTCGCGCTTCATTCCCCCGCCTAACGGGGAGAGGCGCGCGAAGCGTGCCCTGACGACAAGCGTTGCGCTCGTTTCGAAGCACGCCGGTCAAAGTATCTGTCGGGTCGCCGCCCACCTGAAGTAAGTCCCAGGAGTACGGAAATGGCCAATAACATTCCTGATGTGGATATCGACCCCTTCACGCTGGAGGCAATCGATTACCCCTTCGACAACTATCGCACCCTTCGGGACACGGCACCCATCACGCGTCTTCCCAAGTATGACATGTACGTGATGTCGCGGTTCGCGGATGTCCAGGCGGCTCTGAAAAACAACACCTTGTTTTCCTCGGGCAGCGGCGTTGCGCTGAACGATCTGATGAACAAGGCGATCCAGGGCAGCACTCTCTACACCGACGCCCCCGACCACACCCACCTTCGCTCGGTCGTCAGCCGGCCGCTCACTCCGGCCCGCCTGGCAGAGCTTCGCCAGCGGCTGTTCGAACTCGCAGAAGCTCAGGTTGACCGCCTGGTCGAGACAAGGGAATTCGACGCAGCCACAGACCTCGCGCAATATCTGCCCGTCACGGTCGTTTCCGAACTCGTGGGCTTGCCGGAGGAAGGCCGTGAGCGGATGCTCATCTGGTCCAACGCGGTGTTCAACTCGTTCGGCCCGCGCGGCCTTGATCTGACGGAAACCTCGATTCCGATCATGGAGGAAATGGTCACTTATGCCCGTGGTTGCACCTATGATCGGGTGAAGCCAGGCAGCTGGGTTGCCAAGCTCTATGAAGCCGCCGAAGCTGGCGAACTCCGGCCGGAGCAGGTTGGGCCGGTGATGGGCGACTACCTCGGGCCGAGCCTCGACACGACCATCCTTGCGACCGGCAGCGCGATCGCCCTGTTCGCCCAGAACCCCGACCAGTGGACCAAGCTGCGCGAGAACCCCAACCAGATCCCGAACGCGATCAACGAAGCCATCCGCCTCGAGGGGCCGGCGCAAGGTTTTACCCGCGTGTTGACGGATGATTTCACGCTCGGCGACCAGAGCCTCAGCAAGGGTGACCGGGTGCTCATGCTGTATGCGTCCGCCAATCGCGACGAACGTCACTGGGAGGACCCCGAACGGTTCGACATCTCGCGCCGGGCGAATGAACAGGTGGGCTTCGGCCACGGCATCCACATGTGCATGGGCGCCAACCTTGCCCGCATGGAGATGGCGGCGCTGCTGACAGCGCTGGTAAAGCGGGTAGAGCGGTTCGAACTGCACGAGGCAGTGCGGCTCAAGAACAATGTCCTGCGCGGCTATACGTCGCTCAAGATCACCGCGCACGCGGCCTGACGAAGCTATGCAGGTTGGCCGGGATTATTCCCGGCCAACCTGCCACGAACAGCATGGCGGGGATGTCCGCCCGGGTGCAGGCCCGATCGGGGCTGCGTCAATGTCACCTTGGCACAGGAATGCAGCCATGACGAACACCAGCCTGTCGGAGACCATTGAAGACCACGCTCTGGAACGAGTTCCCGACGATCAGCGCCAGGGATGGCTGGCGCTGACCTGGAACACGGCCGGCGTGGTGGTATCGCTGGTCCAGCTGTTTTTCGGCGCGCTGGTGACCTTCGTGGCGGGCTTCAAGCTCGCGTTGCTGGCCTACGCCGTAGTGGCAGCGGTCTGTATTCCGCTGAGCTGGGCAAGCGCCAACGTGGCCTATCGAACGGGCCTGTCCAGCACGGTGCTGTCGCGCTATTTCGCGTTCGGTCGACGCGGCTCGGTGGCCGCCTCGCTTATTTTCTCCTTCATGATCATCGGTTTTCTCGCGCTTGAGAATGCCCTCCTCTACCGCGGCTTCGTGTTCTATTTCGAACTTGCGGACAATGTGACCACGCGGGTCATCATCTATGCCCTCATGTCGCTGACCTGGATCCTGCTGACGTCATACGGCTTCAAGCTGATTGCCAAGGCGTCTTCGATCACGCTGATCCTGTCGTTGGCGGTGCTCGCCTATATCACCTACCTCGTCGTGTCCGGCGGCCAGCAGCCGGTCGGCGAATTGCTCTCGTTCGGATCACAATTCTCGCCCGGCGCATTGCAGCAGATGGGGGCGGGCAGTGAGATGGGCAAATTCGTCTTTGCCATCAATGTCCTGTTCGGAGCCGCTTCGCCCATGTCGCTTTTCGGCGCGGATATAGCCAGATATGCCCGTCGCTCGGTCGATGCCGGCCTGTCGACGACCTTCGGAGTGCTGTCCGTCCTGCTGATGCTCTTGCTTGGCGGCATCATCATGTATGCGGGTGGACCGGCGCTTGTCGACTATTACGTCAGCCATGCGGGGATGACGACGGAGGCTGCGCAGAAGGCCTCGCTGCAAAGTCCGGACAGCATCGTGGCGGCATTCGTCGTGCTGGGCGGCGCCTTCGGGGCCATCCTCCTCGTTCTTGCCCAGGGGAAGACGCAGGTTCTCAACAATTACAGCGCGTCCCTTTCCCTCTCGAACCTATTTGACGCGCTGAACCTTAGAATGGGGCGGCTGACCTTCGTCATTCTGGCCAACGTCATCGCACTGCTCATGCTCTATGGGCATCTCCTCGAACTGATCGAGCTCTGGGTCACGTTCCTCGGTGTCATCGTAACGGCCTTCGCGGGCATCATCGTGGCTGACTTCTATATCGTCAAAACCTGGCTCGGGAAGGAAGCGAAGGCCATCCCCGAAAAGCCCGAAAGCGTTAACTGGGCCGGCATTGTTACGTTGATCGCTTCCGTCGGTCTCGCGCACTTCGTCCTGGCGAATTTCGTACGGATCGAGGCGGTCATGACCCTGTTCCTGTCGATGATCATCTATCCGATCCTGCGCACCACCATTCTGAGGCCCATGCCCACGGACGATGGCCGCGCGGCTGAACCGTTGGTTGAACAGGTCGCCCTGGTAGACACCGGCTCTTCCGCTTCTTCCTGATGGATGCTCCGTAAAAACCACGCCGACCTTTCAGATTTTCAATCTCGCACCCCACAAAAGGAGTTATCGATGTCCTTATTGCAGCAGCTGGCAACGGCACTTTCGACCGGGGCGGTTGAGGTAATCGACCTGACCCACACGCTCGAAGAACGCATCCAGATCATTCCGCTGCCCGAACCCAATCACCAGCAGTGGCCTTTCCGCATGGAGGAGATCTCCCGTTTCGACGAGCGCGGGCCGGACTGGTATTGGAACAACTTCAGCTGCGGCGAACACACCGGAACACACTTTGATGCGCCCATCCACTGGATCTCGGGCCGGCATTACGAAGACGGCTCGGTCGACAAGATCCCGGTCAAGAAGTTCATCGCGCCGGCCTGCGTGATCGACCTTACAGACCGCGTTCATGCAGACTACCTGACTACCGTCGACGACATCGAGCGGTGGGAAGAGCAGTATGGTCGCATTCCCGCCGGTTCCTGGGTGTTGCTGCGCACGGGCTGGGCCGCGCACCAGTACACCGACAAGTTCCTGGGGGTTCGCGAGGACGGCGGCCACTGGCCGGGCAATACCCCCGAAGTGACCAAGTTCCTGGCCAAGGAACGCGACGTGATCGGCGTGGGAACCGAGCCCGTGGGCACCGACTCCGGGCAGTCATCCACGTTCGCGGAACCGCTGCCTTGCCACTACAACATGCACGGCAACAACAAGTTCGGCCTGTCGAGCCTCAACAACCTGCATCTTCTGCCGCC
>Ga0070658_10005591_pt1 | contig 10193 bp, 11 predicted proteins | sample KBSC13metaG_FD_64664 | JGI IMG/M metagenome (GOLD analysis project Ga0070658, IMG submission 64664) | Corn rhizosphere microbial communities from Kellogg Biological Station, Michigan, USA - KBS C1-3 metaG | ecosystem: Host-associated > Plants > Roots > Rhizosphere > Soil ... | reverse complement strand
GCCGGTCGCGCTCTCGATCTCGCGATTGAATGCACGCAGCGCCATCGCCGCGCACTTCGATCCAGCCGGATGCGGACAGAACACCGCCGTATTGCCAGCCGCGATCACATTGATCGCATTGCTGGCCATTGTCGGAATCGAATGCGTGGCAGGCAACGCCATTCCGATCACGCCCCAAGGGGCGCGTTCAATCAGGCAGAGACCGGTGGAATCCGCGCGCACATCGCTGCGCATCGCTTCGGTTCCCAGCACCTGCTTCACGATCTTGAGCTTCTCGATCTTGTGATCCAGGCGGCCGATTTTAGTCTCGTCCATCTCCTGGCGGCCCCAGTCGTCGGCGTTCTCTTCGCACATGCGCTTGATGATCGCCACGGCCTTAGCCCGCTCATCGAGACTGAGCTGCCCCACCTTCAACTGCGCCGCCGCGGCCGCTTTCACCGCATCGTCCACCGTCGGAAAAACACCGTCCCGAATCTCAGCGCTTGAACTCACCGGCGCGGCCTGCTGCATCTGCGCCTGCAGCCGCGCCACCACTTCGCGCGTAATCTCTGCGACTAAATCCTGATTCAACGTCATGGTTTCTCTGCCTTCAGCGCTCAGCCTCACGGCTTCGCTACCGTGGTTCCTTCCACTTCCACCGAATCCACAATTCCGACGATCACCGCATCCACCGGCGCCTGCTTCGTCGCGGGAGTCAGGCGCGCGGAACTGCCCTGCGTAAACATCACGCATTCGCCAATTCCCGCGCCCAGACTATCGACCGCCACAATCGAGCTGCCCGACATCACCAGCGCTTTGTCTTTATTGATGTACGGCTGGATCAGCAGCAGTTTCATCCCGTTAAATTCGGGACTCTTCTGCGTCGCGACCACAGTTCCGATCACCTTCGCCAGAAACATGAATCCTCTTGCGTTTCCTCAGCAGCAACTACTTCGGCAGCACGGTCGCGAGATCGTCATGCGGACGCGGAATCACGTGCACGCTGACCAACTCGCCCACGGGACGAGCCGCGGCCGCGCCGGCATCCACCGCCGCCTTCACGCTCGACACATCGCCCGTCACGAACGCCGTGCAGAAGCCGCTGCCGACCTTGCGCCAGCCCTTGTACTGCACCTTCGCCGCCTTCAGCATCGCGTCCGTCGCGATCACCAGGGCCACAAGGCCCTTCGTTTCGATCATTCCAACCGCTTGGTTTTCCATGTGTTTTTTCTCCTGCGTCCCTGCCTACCGCAGCAATCCGTCGTTCAGCCCGTCGCTCGGACGCGGAATCACATGCGACGAAACAAATTCACCCACGCGCCGCGCAGCCGCCGCGCCGGCGTCCACCGCCGAGCGCACGCTGCCCACATCGCCGCGCACAATCGCCGTCACGAAGCCGCCGCCGATCTCCACCTGCTTGACGATCTTCACGTTCGCGGCCTTGGCCATCGCGTCACTGGCCTCGATCAGGCCCACCAGTCCGCGCGTTTCGATAAAGCCCACCGCGCCGGCTTTATCGTTCTCACCAGCCGGGCTCGGGTCCTTCTTGAGCGGAGGCGCGAACGCCGTCAGATCTTCATGCGGGCGCGGAATCACCTGAATCACGGACACATCGCCGATCCGCTTCGCCGCCGCGGCGCCCGCGTCAATCGATGCCCGCACCGCTGCCACATCGCCTTCCACAAAAGCCGTGACCAGGCCGCTGCCGACCTTTTCCCAACCCGTGAGCACGACATTCGCCGCCTTCAACATGGCATCGGTCGCTTCCGCCAGCGCCACAAAGCCCTTGGTTTCGATCATTCCTAACGCTTGCTTCATAATGTTTCGCTCTCTCTCCCTACTTGAAAAGCTCGATTTCCTTCGCCATGCTCAGACCGCACGCATTCGCTTCATCCGTATCCATGTGAACGTTCAGAAGCACTGTCGGATCGATCCGGACATGCACTTTTTCGAACGTCACGGCCGCGGGACCGCCCACCCGCAGCTTCATCAGATCTCCCTGCTTCACGCCGTAAAATTCCGCGTCTTCCGGATTCATGTGGACATGAATCGCCGCGCGAATGATGCCGCGCTTGAGCTCGATCATGCCTTTCGGTCCCATGATCCACGCGCCCGGGGTATCCACGATGTTTCCCGAAAGCCGCACGGGCACGTTATCCAGACCGAGGCTGATCGCATCCGTATACGCCAGCTCGATCTGTGATTCGGGACGCAGCGGACCCAGGATGCGCAGATTCGAAATCACGCGGCTGCGCGGCCCAATGAGCGTCACCATTTCGTTCGCCGCAAAATTGCCCGGCTGATAAAGAGGACGATATTCCGTCAGTTCGTAGCCCTTGCCGAACAGCGCATCGATATCCGCCCGGCAGAGGTGCATATGCCGCGCGGATGCATCCACCCGCAGCGGGGGGCCGGAGCGGCGCTTGCCGCCGACGCCCGTTACCAGTCGCCGCGTGATAACGTCCCGAACAACACTCTCCACTACTTCCCGTGAAATCATCGCGCTACCACCGAAACCACTTCAGACGCCGCCCGCGCCACGATGCGCTCCTCGTCCGCCGGAACAATATAAATCGGAACTCTGGAACTATCGGCCGAAATCTTCGCTTCATTTCGCGCAGCCGCGTTCTTCGCCGGATCCAGCTCGATCCCGATGAACTCCAGACCTTTGCAGACTGCTTCTCGAGTCGAAACGCCGTTCTCGCCAATGCCGCCCGAGAACGTCACCACATCCACGCCGCCCAGTTCCACCAGAAACGCGCCGATGTAATTCCGGATGGCCTTCACAAAAACGTCCATCGCCACCTGACAGCGCCGATCGCCCTTTGCGATGCCCGCCTCGATATCGCGCATGTCGCCGCTCGTGCCGCTCATTCCGGCCAGCCCGGATTCCGAAGCCAGGATTTTAGCCATCTCGTCCACGCCGATATTCAGGCGCTTCATGGCAAACAGAACCGCGTAGCCGTCCACGTCGCCGGTGCGATTGTTATGCGGAATTCCCGATTGAGGAGAGATGCCGAAGCTGCAATCGAGCGCTACGCCGTTGCGAATCGCGGCCAGGCTTGAGCTTCCGCCGAGGTGAATCGAAATGTGGCGAATGTCCTTCCGCCCCAGGAGTTCCTGCGCTCGCTCGCTCGCGGCGCGGTGGCTCGCTCCGTGAAAGCCGTAGCGGCGAATTCCCAGCTTGTCCTTCCATTCATAAGGAACGGAATAGGTGAGAGTTCCTTCCGGCACCTCGCCGAAGAAGGCAGTTTCAAACAAGGCAACGAGCGGCACGCTCGGGACCTGATGTTGAAACGCGCGCATCGCCGCAATATAAGGAGGGTTGTGTGCCGGTGCGAGGAACGTGTATTCCTCCATCGCCTCCAGAACTTTGCCGTCTACCCGCACCGCGCCCGTGACCGGCCCTGCGTGTACGGCCTTGAATCCGATCGCGTTCAGCTCGTCGAGGCCAATCGGCAGCTCACTGAGGCATTGCGCAATCGCGGCTTCATAATTCGGACAACTTCCCGCCTGGCCAATCCTCTCCACCAGCCCCTTCACCATCACTTTTCCCGACTCCATGTCGTAGAGTCGGTACTTCAGAGAGGTCGTGCCAATATTGACAACGAGAATCTTCATTGCACGTAATTGACTATCCTACGCCATTTTATATATACTTTCAATCATAGTCAATCAGAATCGTTCAAAATGACCCTCGAACGAATTGCGGAACTCGGGATTGTGGGCGCTGGTGGCGCCGGATTTCCAACTTCCGTCAAATTAAATACAAAGGTTCCTCAGCTCCTCGTGAACGGAGCCGAATGCGAACCGCTTCTCCATAAAGACAAAGAACTTCTGCTCCACCACGCCGACGACATGCTCAAGGGCATTCGAGCCTCAATGGAGCTCGCGGGCTGCGGCGAAGCGGTCATCGGGATCAAGAACAAGTACCACGGCGTGATGGACGCGCTCCAGCCGAAGCTCCCCGCGGACATGCGGATCTTCCCCCTCTCGGACTCCTATCCAGCTGGTGACGAGTTCGTGATGGTGAACGACATCACGAAACGCGTCATTCCGCCCGGGGGGTTGCCGAAGGACGTGGGCGCGGTCGTCATGAACGTGGAAACGCTCATGAACATCGGGCTTGATAAGCCGGTGACTCACAAGTACCTCACCATTGCCGGAGCCGTTGCCGATCCCGTCACATTATCCGTGCCGATCGGCATTACGATCGGGGAAGTAATCGAAGCTGCGGGCGGCGCGACTGTCCCGGATTTTGGCGTGCTGCTCGGCGGCGCCATGATGGGGAACCTGGCGCAGAGCCTGGATCAGCCTGTCACGAAAACGCTCGGTGGCATCATCGTTCTGCCTGCGGATCACAACCTGATCAAGCGTTACCGGATGCCGTGGGCCGAAATCCACCAGATCGGCAAATCGGCCTGCGATCAGTGCCGCTTCTGCACCGACCTTTGCCCGCGCTATCTGCTGGGCCACCCAATTGAACCGCACGCCGCCATGCGCGCGCTGATGTTCGGCAAGTCGAACGAACAACTCGTCGCCGCAACGCTTTACTGCTGCGAGTGCAATCTCTGCTCGCTGTTCTCCTGCCCGGAAGATCTGGATCCGAAGAACGTCTGCGTGCAGGGCAAGCCCGCCGCGCGCGAACAGGGCCTCAAGTTCAAAGGCGATCCGAATGAAATCGAAGTCCATCCGATGAAGGACTATCGCCGCATTTCGACGAAGCGGCTGATCCTGAAGCTGGGCCTCGACAACTACCGCAACGTCGGCCCGCTGACGAAGCATGAATTTCGTCCGAAGAAAGTTGTGCTACCCCTGAAGCAGCACACGGGCGCGCCGGCTGTGGCGCAGGTGAAAGTCGGCGATAAAGTGAAGGCCGGCGATTTGATCGCCAAACCCGCGGAAAAGGCGCTCGGCGCGCGCATTCACTCGAGCATCGATGGGACAGTGACTGACGTGAGCAGTTCCGTGACCGTCACGGCATAGGAAGAAACCAATGGAAGAACTCGATTCAATCGGACTGGTGGAGCTTTCGAGCGTCGCCCGCGGCTACACGGTCGAAGACGCCATGATCAAGGCCGCCAACGTGAAGATCATCATGGCGCGCACCATCTGCTCGGGAAAATTCCTGGTGGCTGTGGCGGGTAGTTCGGACGCAGTAAGCGCATCGCTCGAGGCAGCCAACGCAGCCGGGCGCGGCGCGATTATCGAAAAGCGCCACATCACGCGCGTTCACCCGTCGATCTTTCCCGCCATCATGGGCAACGTCGCGCTCGATCCCGCGGCGGCCGATGCCCTCGGCATCATCGAAACGTTTTCGGCATCGAGCATCATCGATGTAGCCGACGCAGCCGTGAAAGCCGCTAATGTCATATTGTTCCGGGTGCATCTCGCCATGGCGCTCGGTGGCAAGGGCTTCGTTCTCATGACCGGCGATAACGCCAGCGTGGAAGCAGCCGTTAACGCCGGCTCCGACGTCGCCGGCGAAGACGGCATCCTGGTGGACCGCCAGGTGATCGCCCGCCCCGCCAAAGAACTCTTCAAAGAGTTCGTCTAGAGAATGAACTCTTAAAGAATTCGTTTCATCGGCACCTGATTTCGTTGACATACGGAGTCTTTCGTAGTAAAGTCTTCGTACATGAGGCTCCTCGGGTTGATCGCATGCGCCGCGGCGCTCGCGTGGGCTCAGCCAAAATTCGACGCAGCCTCCATCCGCCCACTCCCACCGCGTGGCGTCACCCGCCTGAACGGCGGCCCGGGCACTTCCGATCCCAGCCGCATCGACTACGGCGCCAGTCTGCAGTATCTGATCATGGCCGCCTACCGGGTCGGAAGTTTCCAGATCTCCGGCCCAGCCTGGCTCGCAGACCAGAAATTCGAGATCACCGCGAAACTCCCGCAGGGCGCCACCGGTCAGCAGTTGCACGAAATGCTCCAGCAGCTTCTGCGCGAACGCTTTCACCTCACGATGCACCGCGAGCAGCGCGTCATGTCCGTGTCCGCCCTGAAGGTGTCGAAAGACGGTCCGAAGCTTCGCGAGTCCACGAACCCCCGGCAGCAAATCGCGGACGATTTCGATCTGCCTCCCACCGGGCCGCCGAACCAACTCGAGACTGACCGTGAAGGCTATCCGATCGTGCCGCCCAATGAAGGAACCTGGCTCACTGCGCTGCGTAGCGGCCGCGCCCGCACGCATCAGCTAAATGCATCCATGACCGATCTCGCTGTGATCCTCTCGGATCAGCTCGGCCAGCCCGTCACTGACGCCACCGGGCTGACTGGACGCTACGATTTCACCCTCTCCTGGACGAACGGTGTTTCCACCGATGCGGGGGCCGATTCGGGTCCAGATCTAGCGACCGCACTCCGCCAGCAACTCGGCCTGCAACTTGAAACCTCGAAAGCCCCCGTTGAAGTGCTGGTCATCGACGCGATCGATAAAGACCCTACTTCGAACTAGCCGAAGTCGCATAGAATTGAGGCGTGCCGCTCCATGCCTACCCCATCGTTCAGGACGTTCCTGGCTTCGTCGCATTCCTGAAGAACGTCTTCGGCCCCTCGCACAAAATCGAAAGCAAAGAACTCCACGTCGGCTCGGCGGGCGGATACCACGGCGAGGTCCAGATCGGCGATTCGCTCCTTATGATGGGCGGCGGCGCTCCCAACCTTTCCTGGAAGGGCGCATCCGCGCCGATGGTCTTTCACATCTACGTACCGGACGTCGACGCCGCCTATGCCCGCGCCATCGCGGCGCGCGCAAAATCGCTTCAGCCCCCGAAGGATCAGGAATGGGGTGAACGCACGGCTAACGTCAAAGATCCATTCGGCAACAACTGGTACATCGCAACATTCAAAGGCGCGACATATCACTCCGAAGGCGCGCCCACAATCCAGCCCTACCTCCAGCCCATCAAAGGCGTTCCGCTGATCGATTTCATCGTCAAAGCCTTCGACGCAACCGAAACCGGCCGCGCGGAAATGAACGGCGCCATCCTCCACACCACCATCAAAGTCGCCGGAGGGGCAATCGAGCTCTGCGACGCCTCCGACGCATACCCGCCGATGCCCGGAACGTTCTACCTCTACGTGCCGGACGTCGATGCGTCATACAAGCAGGCTCTCGCTGCCGGCGCCACGAGCATCTATCCGCCAACCGATCACGATTACGGCGACCGCGGCGCCGGCGTGAAAGACGGCTTCGGCAACACCTGGTATCTCGGAACGCCCATCGCCGCAAAGACGGCCGTTTAGCAGAGAGGTCCGCTATTCGCTCGGCTTCTCCTCAACGTGATCCACAACGATCACGGGAATGCTGCGCTTCTCTTTGACGATCTTCAGTCCCAGTTCTTTCTCGATAGCATCGAAAAATGAGATGCCCCCATTCGGATCGGCGGCCTGCGCTGCGCCTTCCTGCTGATTCGCATTCGGAGTCGAAGCCAGCAAGGCCGCTTTCGGCGTCCAGCCGAGCGCAAAATCCCACCCTCCATCGAGGCCCGTCGCATCCACCACCGGGTGATCGATATACGCGTTCGCCATTTGCTGTACATTCACCGCCAGATCGGCCATCGTCATATTGGTGCATGCCATCATCGGGCCCATGTTGACCGCCGGCTTGGGCAATGTGGGATCAGGCCTGCACGCGCTCCGCTCGGAATCTTCGGCCTGTTTCATTTTCGGTTTACCGCTGTTTGTAATCGCATAAACCGTTATTTCGCGATTCTCGGTGTGGGTCTTCAGCCCAAAGCTCTGCATCAGCGCACCGTGAAGCATCTCCATCGCAACACTCAAAGGTGGCGGCGTGGGTCTCCCGGCAATATTGGTGACGGCGCCATCGCCCTTGCTCGGAACTTTGGCGTTGATCTCCCACCGCTGCGACTCCGCGGACTTCGGCAGCCCAATCAGCGCGTCCGACGCAACATTGGGAGGAATCTGCAGCGACATCGCGATCAGCTCACGTAGCGTACCGCCCGCCCGCATCTGGCTGCCACCCGTATAGAGAAGTCCTCGGAATGGCGGCCCGTCGGGGTTGGCGGGTTTCACGGAAGCCGCTTCAAACCGCGGCGGCGCTTCCGCCAGAGCCGCCTCAACGCCCGGCGCATTTTCGGTGGGCTTGCGATTCACGCTCACGATCGCGAGCGCCGGAAGCGGTACCTGCTGCAGTTCCAGCTTTAGTCCGAGTTGTTTGCTTACCGCGTCGAAAATGGAGATACCTTCCGCCCCTTTCGCTTCCAGCGCGCCTCGCCCGGTCCACTCGATATCGAAATCCCATGTGCCTTCGAGCTTGGTCGAATCGATCAGTTCGTGATCCAGATAGCCGCCCGCCATCCGCCGCAGGTTATCCGCAATCTGCTCTCCCGTCAGGTTGCGGCAGGCTACTTTGATGTTCGGCTGCGAAGCCGGATCTCCCGGACCTCGTCCTCCTCCGCCCCCAGGCGGTCCTATCGGCTTGCACCCGGTATCCTCAGATCCGCCCGCTGTTTTGAATTTCGGCCCCCCCTTATCCACGCTCAGCACGTAGCGCGGTACCGGCCGTGTATCGTGCCGAACCACCAGCTTGAAACGATCCGCCAGCAGCGCCTGCAACATGAGCTTCGCCGTCGCCTGCGTGGTTCCGTCCGGGACCCTGGCCACGATGTTAAACAGGTCGGAACTGAGCCAGCCCGGGCCGCCGGCGACGCTGTCATCCGTGACGCCGTATGCCCCTTCAATGAGCTGGAGCATTGTCGCGTCCCGGTTCACGTACCGTCCGTCACGCATAACGCCACCGAAACTCTGCACCGCGAAGTGCGCGGTATTGCTGACCCGCACATCCGCGATACCGAACGTCGGCTGCGAAGGATCAGGCGCGTCTTTGGATTCGGGAACCTGTGCCAGGCAACAAGTCCCAAGCAGAAAACCGGCAGCGATAAATCGTTGGAGCATAACTTCTCTCTTTCTGCGCGAGCCGTGATGCAAGCGCATCAAATCTACCCAACTATGACGGTATTGACGCCGCTTACGGGCAGGAAGTATTAACCGTTTCGCGACTTTCTAGTACTAGCGTCGTAGTATGTGGTGGCGTGGGCCATGTTGGTTCCCCGGAGGCCTGCAATTTGCGCACCGGTACATAGTTCGCTGCAAGGCATAGCAAAGTCTATGGAGGCGCTGTAGCGCCGAATCCACACCTGGCTGTGAATTCCTCCCTAATGGGTTACCCGGCTTTTCGGCTTCGCCGCTCAGTCAGGATCGTGTCATGCCAGACGCCGTCACGCTGCGCGATGCGCTCCCGGTGGCCGACCACGCGGAATCCGCAGCTCGCCTGCAGCGTCCTCCCAACCTCGTTGCCTCTGGCGCCCGCCGCCGCCCCATCGTCATCCCGCGCGACAAATCGCGAGTGTGGCAATCGAGCCACGTTCCATTGCGCCCACTCGGAAGATGAAACTTCAAAGCTGTCGATACCCGTCGCGAGGCCTTCTTCATAGATCGCCCGAACCGAGGGCCAGTTGTTTGCGGTCATCGGCTCGATGCGCATCTGCATTCCTGTAACAATCGCCAGGCTCAGCCGTCTCTGCTAACAGGAACCGCCGGTGTTCGTCTCACAGCCATGTTACGAATCTGGGCCAGCGCGCTGGCGTCGATCCTCATCACGTTCACCGCCGGCGCTCAGCCCGCCGCGAAGCCCCTGAAATTCGAAGTGGCGTCCGTCAAACCCTCGGACCCGAATGCGAAGGGAAGCTCGATCATGACGGACAAGGTGGGCGGACTGCGCGGCGAAAACATGCCGATTCGCGCTCTGGTGACCATGGCATACGGGATACGCGATTTCCAGCTTTCCGGGGCGCCCGGATGGCTGAGTACCGAACGCTACGACATCGCCGCGAAGCCGGAAGCTGTCGAAAGCGCTTCGGCGCCCCCTGACCCCCACGATATGTCAGATGATCAGCGCAAGATTCGCGATGAGCAATGGAAGGAACGCGTCCAGCACCTGCTCGCCGACCGCTTCGGCCTCGTGATCCACAAAGAAATAAAGGAAGAACAGGTTTACCATCTGGTGATCGCGAAGGGCGGTTCGAAGTTGACGGAAGCCACCACGCCCGGTCCGCGCCAGGGGATGAGTATGAATACCGGCCGCGCCCAGGGCTTCGCCGCCCCAATGAAAATGCTTGCCGACAATCTCGCGAACACCGTCGGCCGCCCGGTCGTCGATATGACCGGCCTCACCGGCAAATACGACT
>Ga0070658_10005590_pt1 | contig 10194 bp, 6 predicted proteins | sample KBSC13metaG_FD_64664 | JGI IMG/M metagenome (GOLD analysis project Ga0070658, IMG submission 64664) | Corn rhizosphere microbial communities from Kellogg Biological Station, Michigan, USA - KBS C1-3 metaG | ecosystem: Host-associated > Plants > Roots > Rhizosphere > Soil ... | reverse complement strand
GGGGTACATTAGCTTGTCCCCAAGTGTATCCAGAGCCTGGGTCGCGGTGGCGGTACCGTTTGGCACGATGGAGGTGGTCGTCGTGAAGGCGTCAACGAAACCTGCAACCCCTATGATCCCGTCAGGCGCATGGCTTGCTCCAACGCCAAAGGTCGAGTTCGCGGGATTGACGAAATCAACATGAAATCGTCGGGCGAATACCTGGTTTTCTACGGTACCAGACGTGGCGGAGCTGTTTACGCTGAGCAGCCACTCCGGCTGTCCAGCCGGCGGCGGCGTTCCCGTCCGGAAGCTCGCCGGAACAAGGCTGTACTGGTCTCCAAGATCTGCGGGGAGGACCGAGAAGGCTATCGTGCTCGCTGGACCGCCATTGATCATCGCCGCCCTGTTGAAGGCGAAAACCCTAACTCCGTTAAAGGTCTCAGTGGCCGTCGTCAGACCGGAGAAAAGGTTCACGGTCATGTAGTAAGCGTCAGGCCACATGCCGAACTTCGGGTAATCGCCGATGTAGCCAGAGTTCGCAGGATCGACTTGCACAGCATACAGCCACCATCCTCCGCTCACTGGATTGCTGGTCTTGGAGACACCGATGCACTGATAGAAAGGTCCGGGGCCCGGGAATGCAGAGAATGCAAAGTCACTAACGATCCAGCGGTCAGCCATGTGGTCGTAAAAAACGACGCCGTCGCCATCATTGAGATTTGCCCCGCACGGGGTCGACGCTCCCATCGCTGAGAAGAACGAGTTGTATGTCGTCGGGCCGGACAAGACTGTGCCCGTCTTGCTGTAGATCGCAATTGATGAGTTGACCGATTGAATGTAGTGATTTGGCCCTACATCTCCATCAGTGTCGGGCGGCAAACAGCTGCCGCACGCCTGAGCAGATGTGAGACCTGCGAAGGTCTGGGCAGGAGCAGGCATTGACGGAGCAACATCCGGCGCCTTATATGGCTGCAAGGGATCCGACGTCGAGGGCGCCAAAGCATTATTCTTTAATAACTCCTCGGGCCGATGACGCATCAGGCGAACTTCGTCGTTTTCCTCGCGTGCAGGGATGTAGGGCAGGGACCTCAGATCGCCATCCTGTGAGAATGGGCCCACCATCTGAGCTACGTCGGGCTTCGTCTGTCTTTGCTGTTGGACTCTGTCTACAGACGGATCACCCTTGATCTCGCCTTTTAGGATGGCGATCGAGGTCGGTACCGTCTTTGTCTGTGGCACACTGCGGGGGCTCGCAAGAGTCGACTTGCCACCCTTCTGGGCCGTACGGAAGTGTCCCGCTGACGAGCCGGAGGGCACGTACCGCTCCTTGTAGTTAGTAAGCAGGCTGTTGTAGAAGAAGTCGTTCTCCTTTGCCGTAAGATCACCGAAGAAGGGTGAACGCAACTGAGCTGTCGAGCGATCGACCCCGGCACCCGTTGACACCTGTGCGTTCGCGACGCGGCTCGTCGGGATGAACGCGGACAGTGCAAAAGCCGCAGCTAGAAGTGCAAACGAAAGGGCGAGGACAAATCTTGATCTTACGGACATAGATACACTCCGGAATAGTTGAATATTCAGCGAAAACCCCGCCTTGTTTAGTGTTGGCCGAGCCAACTAACGTCTAGGGTGGTAGGCCTTGACTTGTTTTCGGATTATGTCTGAGGATAGTAGCCCCATTTGACCTGGAATTCAAGGCCAACTTCACGCTGTAAGCTACCAACATCAGAATTTTCGCGCGATTCCAAAAAGAATAGGGCGACCGGTAAGCCGATCGCCCTTCAGTTCATTCGTTGCCTGCTGGTCCAATAGAAGCCAAGCCCCACGCACTCGTCGCGGGGGCTACACTGTGCTGTTTACGGTCCCTACCTATGCGATACCTGGGTGTTCCGGTTCGGTCGGGGAGGGCTGTCCCGTCGGTGGGCGATAATCCGGGACGGAGCCCGGGCGAGGAGTTTCCTCGAGGGCAGCCTTGAGAACGTCGCTTATCCAGGTTGCTGGAATGATCTCGAGCTCAGCGCGGACGTCGCTGGGGATCTCTTCGATATCGGCTTCGTTTCGTTGAGGCAGGATGATCCGGCGGATGCCGGCACGATGTGCGGCGAGGACCTTTTCCTTGATGCCCCCGACAGGGAAAACCAATCCTGACAGGGTGATCTCGCCCGTCATTGCAGTGTCCGGGCGAACGCGGCGTCCGGTGTAGAGGGATGCCAATGCCGAAGCCATTGTCACACCCGCGGAGGGCCCGTCCTTGGGGATGGCACCAGCGGGCACGTGGAGATGGACCCCGTTGTTTTTGAGCACCTCAGGATCTATGCCTAATTCCGTCGCATGTGCCCACAGGTAGCTTCTCGCGGCCTGAGCTGACTCCTTCATCACCTCACCGAGCTGTCCTGTCAGCGTAAGGCCGGCTCCGCCGGGAAGAAGAGTGGCCTCGATGAACAGCACCTCTCCGCCCATCTCGGTCCAGGCCATTCCAGTGGCCACTCCAGGAGGCAGTTCCTGCCGAGCCTCCTCGGGATAGAATCTTGGAGCACCGATGTATCCCTTAATGTCGCTTGCCGAGATCGTGGTCTTATCCGTGGATCCCTGCGCAACCTTGAGAGCGACCTTTCGGGCCAGGTTCCCGATCGTACGTTCGAGCTGCCTCACCCCGGCCTCGCGTGTGTAGCGGGCGGTCAAGAGGTTGACAGCATCATCTCTGATCTCGAGCTGATCCGGGGTCAAACCGTTCTCCCTGATCTGTCGCGGGATGAGGTACTCTTTGGCGATATTCAGCTTTTCACGGTCGCTATAGCCGGCAAGCTGAATTATCTCCATTCGATCCCGGAGCGGCATAGGGATCGGGCCAAGCTGGTTAGCTGTGGCAATAAAGAATACCTTCGAAAGATCGAACGGCAGATCCAGGTAATTATCTCTAAATGTATTGTTCTGTGCGGGATCAAGGATCTCGAGCAAGGCAGATGCAGGGTCGCCGCGGAAATCGGCTCCAAGCTTGTCCACCTCATCGAGCATCATGACGGGATTGTTAACGCCTACGCGTCGAAGCGCCTGGATGATGCGTCCGGGCATCGCTCCGATGTACGTCCGGCGATGGCCGCGAAGCTCCGCCTCGTCTCGCATTCCCCCTAAGCTAAGACGCTCGAACTCACGGCCCAAGGCACGGGCGATGGAGCGGCCCAGGCTCGTTTTGCCCACGCCCGGAGGGCCGACGAATAGAATGATGGGGCTCTTGCTGTCGGGACGGAGTTTTACGACTGCCAGTGATTCGAGGATGCGCTCCTTGATGTCCTCGAGGCCGTAATGATCCTCATCGAGTACTTTGCGAGCTTCGTTAAGGTCCAGCTTCTCGTCGCTCGACTTTCGCCATGGCAGGTCGAGGACATACTCAAGATAGGTCCGGATGACGTGAAAGTCCGGCGCAGACTGCGGTAAAGCCTCCATACGGCGAAGCTCGCGGTCGGCCTCCTTTCGCACGTCGTCCGGAAGATCGGCCTTCTCGAGGCGCTCGCGGAGCTGCTCGGCCTCAGCCCTTTCGCCGGATTCGTCGTCACCAAGTTCCTTCTGGATCGCCTTCATCTGCTGGCGAAGGACGTAGTCCCGCTGGGACTTGTCCATCTCCTGCTGAGCTTCGCTGGCGATCTTAGAGCGGATCTGCATGATCTCAAGCTCGCGGGCAAGCGAGGCGTGCGTGAGCGTCAGCAATCCGTCGACAGTTGAGGACTCGAGCATTTTCTGCTCTGTCTCGGTCCCGAGGTCGAGGACCGACGCCATGAAATACGCGAGCTGAACCGGATCGTTCTGAGATGTAACGGCGACCCGGATCTCGGGCGGCACCTGCGGCAGGAGGGCAAGGGCCTCCTGGATCATCCCCTGGATGTTTCGCTTGAGGGCCTCGATCTCCTCGTCATCAACCCGTCGCAGCGGCGGCAGGACCCTGATCTTAGCCTTCAGGAACGGTTGCTCAGTCTGCCACTCCGAGATCTCAAAGCGGTCCATCCCCTGCACGATCAGCTGCATGATGCCGTCATTACGCATCATTCGCTTTACGTTCACGATCGTGCCGATCTTGTAGAGATCGTCAGGTGTTGCGTCGTCGCCTGTGACGCTGTCATTTCTTGTAGTTATACAGGCAAGCAGTTTTTCCTGGGTGGCGAGTGATGCCTCGACAGCACGCGTTGAGCGGTCACGGCCGACCGCGAGCGGCACCACCGTCTCGGGAAAAAGCGTAGTGTTTTGCAGGGGCAGTACGGGGATCTCTATGTCCTGCGTTTGGTCGATCTCTGGTAAAAGGTCGTCAGCCATGCGTTATACCTTCGTGAGCTGGATCAGCAGCAGTCCGTCCTCGAAATTGTGCTCGACGCGTGCTCCGTCGATAGTTGCGGGGAACTTCAGCGTTTTTTCAAACCTGCTGTAGGTGATCTCCATTTGATGATATGTAGCCCCCGCGCTACATGATCGGTCTTTTCTGCTTCCCGCGATGTAAAGGACATTACCCTGAATGTCGATCTCTATGTCCTCGGCCGATACGCCAGCCAGCTCCACCTTTACCACCCAGCCCTCGGGTGTTTGAAACACGTCGGCAGCCGGGTACCAAAGCTGACCCGAGCGCACGTCCTTTGACGAGCCGACGAACTGGAAATGGCGATTCATTGACTTTGCCACAGGAGTTTACTGTACTTCCCATTCTGTTGGACGGTGTGTAAAGATGCAAGCTTCATAATATGAGCCTCGTCACGATCCAAGCTGGCGCCCCGACCGGACCAGAAGCATGCCGGGCCCTCGAGCAGGGAGACATTCTCTTTTGGAGCGAGATCCCCTTCGATACTCCGGAGCAGGACATTATGTGGCTGCGTGGCGTCGAGCAGGCCAATACGCGCGTTCACAAGAACATCTCGTACCGCCCTGCGACCCACGCCATTCGCGGAGCGGGCAGCGCTCCCGCTGCGGCTAAGGCACGGCTCGCCCGCATAATGGAACGGTTCTCGGCCTCCGCAGCGGAGTTCCTCGGCGGATTTCTGGGTCCTTACCAAGGTAAATGGACACTCGACTACGCCAGCTTTCGCCCGATAGAAGAGGCCGGGCGCGATCTGCCCCTCCACAAACGCAATGAACTTTTGCACGTTGACGCTTTTCCGACCCGTCCCGTGCACGGCGGGCGAATACTCAGGTTCTTCTTAAACATAAATGCGGAGGAAGAGCGGGTGTGGCGGATCGGCGGCCGTTTTCGCGTCCTTGCAGCAGAGCGTGCTGAGGCTGCAGGGCTGAAGAAAGCGGCGAATGGGTCAGTCAGGCGCAAGGTCACTGGCCTGCTCAACCAGCTAGGTCTTCCGGTCCCCGACCGGTCAGCGTACGACGAGTTCATGCTGCGGTTTCACGATAGTCTGAAGGAGGATAAGGACTATCAAGCATCGACCGAGAAGACGCTCGTTAAGTTTCCGCCAATGACGGCATGGGCGGTATACACCGACGGTGTGCCTCATTCAGTTCTATCCGGGCGGCTCGCACTCGAACAGACCTTTATTGTTCCTTTCTCTGCTCTCGTTGCCCCAAAAGAATCGCCGCTCCACATTCTTGAGGAACTCGCCGAGGCTCCGCTGGTGTGAACGCTACCTAGCGAATTTTATTGTCCTGAGACTCGCGTCAATAAAGCTCTTCTGCCGATCGTCATAGAAGGTGGCGACAATAAAGATGGCCACGTCGTGCCTGATCGTAATCAGATACCGCTGTTGGTAGTGGTTCCCTTGCCGAGCGCCCTCCACTTCAAATCCGACGAGGACGGGCCCGCCCGGCAGCACCTCCGTATAGAGATCTCTGGTGAGCCGAGCCCCGGATTGCCCGAGGACGAGAGAGCGGTTGAGCGAAGCATAAGCGTTTGCGGTGATCTGCTTGCCTATTTTCTCCACGCCGACAGACAGGATGGCCTGCTTCTCCTGCCCATCGAATGCGGGAGGCACTGCCTGGAAGAGCACCTCTGTATTTTGCGAGGACGCGAGGAGATGTTGGTCACCGCTCGCCGCAGCGATTCGCACATTTTGCTCGACGGCAGCTCTATTCTGCCTGGAGTCGTAAAAGGTCCATCCGCCAGGCACAAGTATGGAGAATCCGAGCTTTGGATTGCTGTATTCCTGTCCGTTGAACTTACCCGTTGCGGCGATCGAGCCTGATTGCCCAAGGGAGACGGCGGCGAGACAGAAGGTCAGGGCAACGAGGATCGCGGGGCGGAGCACTATTGCTTCTCCCAAAAACCGGGGCCGGAGGATATCTCCTCGATCGTTTCGGCGATCTCCCGCTCATCCTCCATCTCAAGAGCGATGTCGGCCATTGCGATGATGCCCGCGAGCGACCCATCGTCGTTCACGACAGGTACCCGGCGGACCTGCTTTTCGCCCATGAGGCGAACGGCCTGAAATGCGAAATCGTCAGGCCTCACGGTAAAGAGCTCAGAGGTCATTGCGCCGCTCACCGGCGTATCCGCACCCGCTCCGGCGGAAACGGATCGAACAACGATGTCTCTATCCGTAACTATGCCGACGAGTTTGCCATCGTCGACGATCGGCACCGCACCCATGTCACCATCACGCATCATCAAGGCGACATCTTGCAGGGACGCATCACGCGTCGCAGTGCGGACGCTCTTGGTCATCAGCTCCCGACACGTCTGCCTCGACTGTGCAGAAAATACTTTGTCACTCATGAGGTCTCCTTAACTTCCCTCCGTCAGGGCGATCATGCGTGAGAGAGCTGTCTTGGCCCAGTGCTTTGTCTCGTCATCCACAACTATCTCGTTGACCACCTTACCGGCGACCAGATTCTCCATTGCCCAGACGAGGTTTTGAGGAGCGATCCGGTACATTGTTGCGCACATGCACAGGTCAGGAGCGAGTAATCGAATGTCCTTGTCGGGGAAGCGATCTTGAAGCCTATTGACCAGATTTACCTCCGTTCCGATCGCCCACTTCGACCCGGCCGGAGAGTTCTCAACGGTCTTGATGATGAATGATGTTGAGCCGTCGAGATCGCTAATATCGACCACTTCCTTTGGGCATTCAGGATGAACAAGCACCTGGATGCCGGGAACATCGCGGCGTACCTTATCGACGTGCCAATCCTTGAATCTCCCATGTACCGAGCAATGGCCGCGCCAGAGGATGAGCTTTGCGTCGCGCAGCTGCTCCTCCGTATTACCGCCAAGCTCCTTGTGAGGATCCCAAAGGACCATCTGTTGGAGCGGGATGCCAAACTTCGACCCGGTATTCCTCCCGAGATGCTGGTCCGGGAAAAAGAACATCTTGTCGAACTCTTTGAGGTAGTGATCGAACAGCGGGATCGCGTTCGACGACGTGCAGACAACCCCCTCGTTTCGGCCGCAGAATGCTTTGATCGCCGCCGAGGAATTCATGTACGTGATCGGTGCGACACGCTGGTCTAACACACCGATATAGCGAAGCTGGTCCCACGCATCCTCGACCTGATCGATCGTCGCCATGTCGGCCATCGAGCAGCCGGCACCCAGGTCCGGCAGGATCACGCGTTGAGCCGGCTTGCCGAGAATATCGGCGGACTCAGCCATGAAATGCACGCCGCAAAAAACGATGAACTCGGCATCGGTCTTCGATGCCATTACCGAGAGCTGATAGCTGTCACCCGTCAGATCGGCGTGACGGATCACGTCGTCGCGCTGATAGTGATGCCCGAGGATGACCACCCGCGGCCCTAACACGGCCCGGGCGGCCTCGATGCGCTCGGCGATCTCCGCACCGGACATTACCAGGTAATCCTCTATAGCTCTTGCTTCCTCAACAGCGACTAACATGGGCAGTTATCCAAAAGAAAATGATGGCACTTTGCCGAACCGCGGGCAAGACGATGTGGAACAACAAGACCGCTATTGACAATCGAGCGACAATTCCAGTAAATTGTTAGTGACGGGTAAACTTTGTTTAACCGCCCGGTCACCTCTACCACCTCACACTACAAACTCTCGTCCCTGACGTGTCGTGCTCTACGAGACTGCAAGTAGATCTCTTGCGGCTCAAGGCCTTTCAGGATTCCCATTAACCATGAATCTCAAAAAATTGCCCGCTCTTTCTCTACTTTCCGGTTTCGCCTCCGTCCGTTTAGCTCTAGGCCTAATGATCGGACTTGCGGTCGCCGCCACACTCGCGACGATGCAGTTGGGCGAACTCGTGCACGCTTCATCGGCTTCGCCGGCAGCAGCGAGCCTAAGCGTCACGCCCATCACCTGGAACATCCTCGGTCTCGACAGCAACAGCCCCGCCACCGGTCCAAACCGTTTTCCCGTCGCAGCACGCGTGTGCAATACCGGAACAGCATCTCTGTCGAACGTTGTAGCGACCTTCAATTGGGACTCGGCGAACGCGAATATCAACCTGCGAGCCGGTTCACTCTCGACGGTGACGCTGGGAACTATCCCGGTGGGCTCCTGTACAGACGCGTACTTTGAGGCAGAGGTCACGCCGGTCGCAGGCGCATACAACACGACTCGACGTTTCCGTATCAGCGCGTCCGACTCCGGATCTGGTGCCAGCGGGAGTACGCCGCTTGGCCGGGAACTCTTTGTAGAGCACGTCATCTCACAGAACCGCAACGGCATTGATGATGTAAAACTCAACGGAACGTCGATCCCATCCGGCGGGTCGATGAGCTTAATGGTGGGCAATACCTATAACATCGAGCTTGACGGGCATACCGCAACGCAGGGATATAACCAGCTTGAGGGCTTCATAAACTTTCCGAACACCATCTTTCAGGTGCTGTCCGTCAATACGACATATTCGGCTAACACCTCACCCTACGTCGCTTCGCCGGCAAAACAGCTGTACGCGAACGCGTGCCTGTGGGATGACGATGTGAACAGCCCGAACTACAGATCGTGTGTCGGCGGCGACAGCAAGGCGGGTGGAACGGTCATCACCACTTACACCGTGAAGATCCTAAGCGGAGGCGGAACGAACCAGACGCTAAATACTCTCCTGTACGACTTCTCCGGCAGCAGCTTTCATTACAACGCCGACTACTCTACAGGTGCCCGGATAGCGAGCATCATCAGCCCATCGTCCACAACGATCACAAAGACCTTTACTCCGAAGGCGATCGCCCCCGGGGGGACTTCGGCTCTCAAATTCAGCATCTCCAATCCGACCGCTGAGACACTGAATGGTGTTAACTTCACGGACAGTTTCCCTGCCGGACTCGCTGTCTCCAGCACGCCCGGCGTCTCCTACAGCGGTTGTGGAGTGGGCAGCTTTACGCCGACACCGCTTGCCGGTGCGACGTCACTGTCCTTTGCAAACGCCTCTATCGCACCTAATAGCACTTGCACGATCAGCGTCAACGTGACTGCCTCATCAGCAGGAAGCTACGTCAATACGACAGGGCATCTTTTCGTTAACACATCGGTCGATACCGGCAACTTTGGCCAGGATACGCTTGTCGCCTCTTCGGCTCCGGCATGTACTCCGGGCCAATCGCTCGCAACCTGGACAATGCCGAGTAGCGGACAGGGCAGCGGCCCCGCACCTCCTCCGTACACGACCAAGTCGGCGCGGGTCGCGACGGCAACCGCCTCCACCAGTGCCGGAATGACGAACTCCATAGTCACCTCAGGAAACCCGGCCAATGCATGGGCCGGTCAGGGTTTTGCTAAGACGGGGACAATGACCGGTGACACGGCGCCGTATTACCAGTTCGCTCTGGATACGAGTAATTTCTCCGGTGTAACGATGTCGCTCGACTATTCACGGGACACGAACTGGGGCGGCGGCAGCAGTGACGTCCCGACGATGTACATCTACTCGAGCACAACGGGCCTCGCGGGATCGTTTACGCTCATCGGCTCTACAACGAGTCTTACGAACCCATGGCAGACGCTGAGCAACCTCGCCGCTGCCGCAACGGGATCGGGAACTACATACTTCCGCATCAATGCCGTTGGCACGAACAGCGTCAGCTCTTCACAGCTCTTCATCGACAACATCAGCTTCACCGGCTGCGGCTTAGCCCCCGCGGCACCGACACTCACGAAAGCTTTCTCGCCGACACAGATCATCAAGGGAAACAATTCCACATTGACTTTCACGCTTAACAACACAGCGGGCGGGAATCAGGCGTTGACGGGGGTCGCATTCAGTGATGTGCTGCCACTCGGGCTGTCGGTAGCAAACACATCGACTTCGCAGTGTGGAGGCACCG
>Ga0070658_10005589_pt1 | contig 10196 bp, 5 predicted proteins | sample KBSC13metaG_FD_64664 | JGI IMG/M metagenome (GOLD analysis project Ga0070658, IMG submission 64664) | Corn rhizosphere microbial communities from Kellogg Biological Station, Michigan, USA - KBS C1-3 metaG | ecosystem: Host-associated > Plants > Roots > Rhizosphere > Soil ... | reverse complement strand
GCAACGGCGGAGCCGATTGCCAGAATCGCCCGAAGCTTTGTAGTCCTGAGAGTCGTTGCCACGCCGGATAACTCCTACATTCTCGTTCGCACGGAGCGAGAAAAGCAGAAGTTGTGCCAGCGCAGTTACACGATTGGATTCAATAACTTGCGCCACGGAAAACACCGCCCCGAAAAGGGGATGTCGAACCGCAGCTCGTTTCGCGTAGTCCTACAGCTACAGGGCTGTCGCGCGCAGCTACAGCGTCGTCCGGAAACGACGACACGCCCCGGACGGCGACGTGGCGTGTCACATCGCGCGTAGACCACCGTAAACGGGGCTCTTGGCGTCGCCGTCCGGCAACATGCTTCGGGGTGCCCGACGCTTATTCGAGCGGGATCACGTATCCGGAGACGCCCTCGTAGGTCCAGCCATTCCGGGTGAGGGCGGCGACTTCGTTGGAATCCGTGGTCCACAGGTGCAGCCCGCCCGCGGCGTTGATGTAGAGGCGATACAGGGGCACCGCGCCTGGCGCCGCCGAGGGAAGGATGTAGCCGTCGATGCCTTCCCGGACCCAGCCCACGCTGCCGAGGTAGTCGTACTCGAATCGGTCGAGCGTCCAGTGATGCTGGCGGCTGAACGGGTTGTAGAGGCGGTAGTACGGCGCCGAGTCCACGCCCGCGTAGGAGCCGCCCTGGCGGAAAACGCGGTAAGCGGGACCTTCCGGGGTCCAGCCGCAGCACGCCGGATCGATCTGGTTGGAGAGGTAGGCGTACTCGATGGGCTCGGTCGTGTACAGGTGCTCGAGCGTCTCCGGGCTGTACAGCCGGTAGCGCACGACGAGCTCGCCGATCGTGTTGGAGGGCGCGCTGACGGTTTGCGTGAGGACGGGCGACGTCGCCGGATCGTACGAGCCGTCGCCGGAGTATCGGGCGAACACCGAGTGGCTGCCGGCGGACAGTGAGGACGTGGCGCACGCCGCTGAGGCGTTCGACATCGGGAGCGCGCCGCAGCCGGCGAGCACGCCGTTGTCGACGATGAAGTCTATGGTGCCGGTCGCCAGCCCCGCCGCACCGCTGATGGACGCGACGAGCTGGATCGTGTCGCCGGCATTCGCCGGGTTCGCCGAGGTCGTCAACGTCACCGTCGGCGCCTGTTTCGGCCGCGTGTTCACGCTTTGCTGCAGCGAGGCGGACGCGGCTGCGTTGTAGGTTGCATCACCCGAGTACTGCGCGACGACCTGGTGCGTCCCCGGTGAAAGATCGGTTGTCGAGCACGCGGCGGATCCGGCAGACACCGCGATCGACGTGCAACCCGCGATGGCGCTTCCGTCGCTGGAGAAGCTCACGCTGCCTGTCGGCGTCCCGGATGCGCCGCCGATGGAAGCGGTGAAGATCACTTCGTCGCCGGCGACGCTCGGGTTCGCGGAAGCGGAAACTGTCACGCTGGCATTGGCTTTTGCCGGCACGCTCACGCCTTGCGAGAGCGACGCGGAAGTCCCCGCCGCGTAATTTGCATCGCCGGCATATCGAGCCGTGATGGCGTGCGTGCCCGACGACAACGCAGCGGTCGTGCACGTCGCGCTTCCCGAAGCGATCGTCATGGCGTTGCAGCCCGCGATGGTCGAGCCGCCATCGAGGAAGGTCACCGTGCCCGTGACCGGGCCGATGTTTCCCGACAGCTTCGCGGTGAACGTCACCGATTGTCCCGGCGTCGACGGATTCGCGGAGGACGCGAGGGTGAGCGTGGCCGAGGCCTTCACCACCTGGTTCACGGTGTTCGACGAGCCAGGGTTGTAGTGGGGGTCGCCTGCATAGTCGGCGTGAATCGCGTGCGTGCCGGCGGTAAGTGCCGCCGATGTGCACGACGCGCTGCCGGAGGCGAGCGTGGTGGAGCACAACGTGTTCGATCCATCCTTGAACGTGACCGCACCCGTCGGCGGGCCGGAGCCGCCGCTCGCAGCCAGCGTGAACGTGACCGACTGCCCCGGGTTGGACGGATTCGACGACGAGACGAGCGTGAGCGACGGTGCGCCGCGCGCGTTCACGGTCTGCGTGAGGGATGCCGAGGCCGAGCCATACGCGCCGTCGCCGGAATACTGCGCGGCGATGGCATGCGAGCCGGTCGTGAGCGAAGGCGCATTGCAGGTGGCGTTGCCCGAGGACAATGCGAGCGTCGTGCATCCGGACAGCGGCGCGCCGTTATCCGTGAAGGACACCGTGCCGGACGCCGCGCCGGCCGCGCCGGTGACGGTCGAAGTGAACGTCACGGCCTGGCCTTCGATCGAGGGGTTCGCCGACGCGGAGAGCGTGACGGTGGCGGCCGCCTTCACGAGCTGGCTCACTGTATTCGACGAGCTCGCGACATAGTTCGTGTCCCCCGCGTAGTCGGCCCGCACCGAGTGCGTGCCCGCGGTCAGGCTGGACGCGGCGCACACGGCACTGCCCGATGCCAGCGTGACCGTGCAAAGCGTGGTGGTGCCGTCCTTGAATGTGACGCTGCCACTCGGCGTGCCCGCGCTGCCGCTCGCGGCAAGCGTGAACGTGACCGATTGTCCGGACGTGGACGGATTGGCGGAGGACGTGAGCGACAAGGTCGCGGAGCCCTTCACGACCTGCGTGATCGAGGCCGATGCCGTCGCGTAATTCGAGTCTCCCGAATATCGCGCGGAGATCGCGTGGCTTCCGCTCGCGAGTGCGCTGGTCGTGCAGGTCGCGGTTCCGCTCGCCAGGGCCACCGTGGCGCAGACGTTGCTCGCCCCGTCCACGAACGAGATCGTGCCCGTGGGCGTTCCCGCGCTGCCGGCGATGCTCGCGGTGAAGGTGACCGCGTCGCCCACGCGCGAAGGATTGGAAGAGGACGCGAGCGACAACGAGGGCGTGGCGGCAACCCCGGTGACCGTGAATACGTAGGAGGCGACCTCGCCCACCAGCGGATTGCTTTGCGGCCCCGTCGAGAGCGGCGCGACCTGGTCGTCCACTGCGAATGCGTACAGCGTGTGCGATCCGGGGCTCAGCGACGAAAACGCCGCGGTATACGAGCCCGTGCCCGTGGGCGGCGCTTCGGTCCACGCGCCGCTGGTGTCGTCGAGGCGGTAGTAGACCTTGCGCACCGGGAGCGCCGTGGGCGAGAAATGGCTTGCGGCCTGCAGCGAGATCGAGCCCGAGGGCCCGGACTTCTCGTCCGGCAGGTGCGTGATCGTCGTGGTGATCGGGACGGTCGTTGCCGTGCCCGCAGCACCGGGGATCGCGGTGATGTTGCCGCCGGCGTAGAGGTAAACGGTGTTGGTGATGGTGTTGACACCGATGCCGGTCGTGCCCGCGGCGATCGCCTGTGTCGATTCGACCGTCTTCGTCGCGCCGTCGATCACGCTCAGCGTGCCCTGCTCAGTCGCCACATAGATGCGATTGGTCTTGTAGTTCACGCCGAGCGAGATGGCACCCGAGCCGGCGCCGGAGATGGGGATATACGTGAGCGCGTTGGTGCCTCCGTCGATCACGATCACTTCGTTGGCGAAGGCCGCGTAGATGCGGTTGTTCACCGGATTCACCGCGATGGCGCGCGGCCCGACCGCATGTCCTGCCGTCACCGTGGGGAATACCGCCGTCTGCGTGGCGCCGTCGATCACGCCGATGGGACCGCGCGAATCCTCCGTGATGACGTAGGCCTTGTTCGTCACCGGGTTCGCCACCACGGCGAAAGGCTTCGACCACATGCCGAGGGTCGGCGGGTGCGGGAAATCGTTGCCGTCGAACTCGCCGTTGATGATGCGCAGGTCGCCGGTCGCGTAATGCGTCACGAAGATGGTGTGCGTCGCGGGGTTCACGGCGAGCGCGCCGGGCTGGAACGAATCCGTCGCGATCGTGTACCAGGTGGGTGTGGCCGGCGAGAAGAAGGTGACCTCGTCGCTCGCCGCGCTGGTCATGCGCACCACGTAGACGAGGTTGCGGATGGCCGTCGGGTCCGGATTGATGGCGATGGGACCCATGGAGCCGATGGGATACGGCGCGATCACCGTGTTCGCGGTGCCGCTGATGACGGTGAGCGACGCGTCACGCGTCGTATTGACGTATACGCGGTCGCGCGTGGGATCCACGGCGATGAAGTCGGGCGAGTTGCCCACGGTGATCGACGTGCGGCTGCCTGTGGCCGCGTCCAGCGCGGTCACGGTGCCCGCATCCTTGTTGGCGGAGTAGACCCGGTTCGAGATGGGATCGACGGCGAGCTGCACGCTCGGGGTCGGCGGAAGCGGCGCAAGCTGCGCGTGCGCAGCCGAGCTCATGAGGACGGCGGCCAGTGCGAAGGCCGAGGACAGCAGGCGAAGCGGCATGGGGTGGGGCGGGGATTGTCAGGAAGCGATGACAATCGTGTTCGCCCCACAACGACATATCTCTCGGTTCGCGCTGGATCGCGCTGTAGGAGGTGCCGGGTGCCGTGTAGGAAGAAAAGTGGCCGCGCGGCCACATGGACTACTCGCCCGCGGCGCGCTCCCTTTCCGGCGGCAAAGCGGACAGGACTTCGTCGGCGGGAGGCGACTGAAGGCTCGCGCTCGCAGGATGCTCCGCCTCGATGAGCGCGATGCGCTGGTTCAGGCGCCGCAGGTCCCGCCGCAGCTGTGTGACGGAGATGTCGGCGAAGAGCGCCTTCACGACCAGCACCAGGATCGCCGCGAGGAAAAGCAGCGTCGGCGGATAGGCGATGCCGAGCACCGAGCCGAGGCTGTCGATCGCCGAGGGCCAGATCGCGAAGCCCAGCGAGACCACCGCGGCCGCGATCCAGAAGAGGCCCTGGCGGATGTAGAGGTGGTCACGCCGCACGAGATAGAGGATCGCTCCCGCGAGGGCGAAGCCGGCCACCAGGACGGTGTGGTAGTAATCCTTCAAGGTTCGACGCTCGTTTCAGGCTCCCGACCGCGGTTCCAGCGGGCGAGGCAAAGGAGGGAAGTTTCCGCCATGTAGCGTGCCACCGTCCACCAGGAGGAAAACACACGGGAGGCGCCGTACTGCCGCGGGTTCATCGCCACGGGGATCTCGGCGATCCGCAGGTGCGCGTGGCGCAGGAGAAGCAGCACGCCGACGTCCTGATAGTCTAGCAAAGTGGCCTCCTTCGTCGCGAGCAGGCGGCAAGCCTTTGCGTCGTAGTAGCGGAAGCCGGACGTGAGGTCGTCGAACTCGAACCCGGTGAGGAGCCTGAAATAAGACCACGCGAAATGGCGCAGCCGGCTGCCGCGGCTGGGACACGCCGCGATCACCACGTTCGCGCCGCGGTCGGCGGCCTCCATCAATCGCGGCAGGTACGCGGGCTCGTGCTGCCCGTCCGCGTCCATCGTGATCACCGCCGAGTAGCCGTGCCGGATCGCATAGCGGATGCCCGTCTGGATCGCGCCCCACGCGCCCTGCCACAACGGCGCGCGCAGCACGCTGGCCCCGCTGAGCAGGGCGACCTGTGCGGTCTCGTCGCTGCTGCCGTCGTCCACCACGAGCACATCGATCGCACCATGGGCGCGCACCTCGGTGATGACCGAGCCGATGCATTCGGCCTCGTTCAACGCGGGGATCACGACGAGCATGCGGTTTTCCCCGCGGGGCATCACGCTCGCGTTCGCCGCCGCGGGCGCCGCGTAACGCGCAATGCGCGCCGCGTTGGGCCGTGCCTCGCCGCCTTGCGACACGAGTGCCGTGGCGTAGACCGATTGCACGCGACGCGCCACCGCCGCGATGTCGAACTCGCGCTCGAAGCGCTGCCGTCCCAGGTGACCCAGCAGCTGCCGCCGCGAGGGTGAACGCGCGAGCGCGCGAATCGCGTCCTGCCACGCGCCCGCGTTGTCCGCGGGCACGACGACGGCGTTCTGGCCGTCGCGCGCCACCCAGTTCACGCCGCTGCCCGGAAGCTCGCTCACCAGGAGCGCGCGCCCGTAGCGCATCGCCTCCATCAGCACGACACCAAACGATTCGGTGCGCTCGCGCGACGGGAAGCAGAAGAGGTCGCACGAGGCCATCAGCTCGTTCAGCGTGGGATCGTCGACCTCGCCCGCGAGCCGCACATGCGCGGGATTGCCCGCCTGCACGAGGATCCTTTCGAGCAGCGTTCGCTCCTCGCCCTCGCCGGCAATCACCAGCTGCACGCCCTGCATCCCGGCCACCGCGCGCACCAGCGTGTCGAAGCCCTTGTAATAGGTGAGGCGCCCCACGGCCAACAGCCGGACGCCTTCGCCGCTCCAATGCCGCTCGGCGCGCGCGCGATCGATCGCGGGCAGGCGGGAGTGGTCCACCCCCAGCGGCACGACGTGGCATTTGCCACGCCATTCCGCGAGCGGCCTGCTGGTATCGAGGTAAGGACGCGATGTCGCGATGATCGCCTCGGCGCGATCGAGCACCGCGCGCTCGAAGAGCTGGTAGTGCGGATAGGCGAGGCGCAACGACCACTTCGACACCTCGACATCGGACTGCCAGTGAACCACCCAGGGAATGCGCCGCGCGGCCGGGAGCATCAGCGCCCAGAAGGGGCCGAGGTTGGGCATGTGCAGGTGGAGCACTTCGGGCCTGAAGCGCTTGATGGCGCGATCGAGGCACGCGAGGAAGCCGGGGCTGATCGGCGCGAACATGAGCTTGACCCACACGGGACAGCGGATCACCCAGACCGGGTCGCCACCCTCGAGACGCCGCCCATCGTCGTGCACGACGACCGCCACCTCGTGCCCCGCCTCGCGCTGGGCCTTCACCAGGTCCCCGAGGAAACGCTCCATGCCGCCCGGCGTGGGCGGAAAGTATTTGCCGATGTGGAGGATTCGCATGGTCAGGGAAGCGCGCGGATCTTGGCGTGCCACTGGCGGATGTTGGGGTTGTCCAGACCGCGCCGCATCGCGCTCTCGATGTCGGCGAGCGCGTCTGCCTTGCGTCCCAGCGAATAGTTGGCGAGCGCCCTTGCGTAATAAGCGCCCGCCGCGTCGGGGTCATCCCGGATCAGGGCATCGAGAACTTCGCGCGCGCGTTTCGGCTCATTCTTCATCACGTAGGCCATTCCCAGCAGGTAGCGCGCCTCGCGATGCTGCGGCTGGCGTTCCACGAGCTGCGCGAGCGCGAACACCGCCTCGTCGCGGTTCCCGAGCCGCATCGCCAGCTTTCCCAGCTCGAGCAGCACGATGTCCCGCAGGTTCGACGGCGGGTTCGTGGCGAGCACGTCGTAAAGTCGTTGACGCCCTTCCTCGATGCGCCCCATGGCGATGAGGGTCACGGCGCGCTGGAAAGGCAGGTTGTACAGCTTGTAGCCCTGCTGCTCGGCGCGATCGAACGCCGCGAGCGCCTCCTGGTGGCGGCCTTGCGTCGAGAGGATGGCGCCGATGTTGAAAGCGCCCATGCCCTCGTCGCCGAGCGCGGAGGAGCGCTCGAAATCCTGCATTGCGCGGCGATACTGGCTGCTCTCGGCCAGGGCCGCGCCGCGATTGAGGTAGGGAAACCAGCGCCCCACGGATCGCGGATCGTCGGAAAGTTTCTCGATCGAATCCGTCCAGGCGACCTCGGGCGTGGCAAGGGAGAGGATGCGGTCGAGCGACTGCCACACGAGGAGGCCGCCCAGCACGAATCCTATCGCCGCGAGCACGCGAGGGGACGGGCCGTGGAGCGCGAAAAACGCGATGCCCGGGATGGCGATCGCCCAGAGATAGCTGCGGTACAGGGAGAACGGGTCCTGGACCCACACCGTCGCGAACTCGGTGCCGAAGAGCAACGCGGCCATAGCGAAGCTCAGCCCGACGAGGGCGCGCCCGTCGCGGTATCGCAGCAGCAGCCAGAAGCCGCCGGCGAGTATCCCGAGATAGCCCGCGATGCCCAGCACGTGCGGAAACGACAGCCACCGCACGGGGAAGGGCGGGCGCAAGCTGATCGCCATGAAACCCGACCACGGCAGAACCCAGTCGAGGCCGTAGCGAAAGAAGAGCCACGCCTCGTTCATGATGCTCAAGCCCCATGCATGACGCGGTACGCCGGGGTCGAGACGCGCAAGCTGTTCGAGATACAGGCGCGAGTAGTCGTCGAACGGCTTGCCGATGATCTCGCCGTAGCGCAGGTAGAGCGTGGTCGCGGCGATGGCGACGAGGGCGAGCGCCGCGGCGGCGATTATCGCGAGCTGCTTCGGCGTGGGCCGGCGCGCCAGGATGTACAGCGGCGCCGCGGCGAGCGGGACGAGCACCGCGTGCTCCTTCGACAGGATCGCCATCGCATAGAAAGCCAGCGCGAGTGCCTGCATCCACGGCTTGCGCGTGCGCAGCCCCCGCATGAAGGCCCACAGTGCCAGCGCCGCGAATAGCGTCGCCATCACGATCGAGCGCTGCACCAGATAAGCGACGCCATAGACCGCGACCGGATTCAACGCGAAGAATCCGATGGCAAGCCCGAGCGCGGGGGAACGATGGTAAGGCGCCGGTGCGCCTTCCTGCTCCGCCGCCGTCGGCTCCACGTGCCGCAGGATCTCCCGATAGAGCGCCCACAGGGATACGGTCACGCCCATGTGCAGGAAAAGGTTGAAGAGGCGCTGCTTCCACCAGCCTTCACCGACCAGCGACTGCACCCATACGAAGCTTCCGTAAGAAAGCATCCGCACCTTGATCGACAGGAGCCGGCCGTACTCGCTGAAGAGCCCCTCGGTCAGGTAGCCGTCGTCGTATACGAGCGCGTTGCCGAGCCCGGGCAGGTAGATGGCCAGCAGCGCGATCGCGACGATCGGCATCCAGGCGATCTCGCGCCAGGTGAGGCGCATGTCCGTCGCTTCGCGCATGTCCGGGATTTTTGCGCGCAGCAGGCGCGGCGAAAATCACCATTATATAGAAAGGCTTACCGAAACCGCTCAGAAATCGAGCGTGGCGATGAGGGGCAGGTGGTCCGAAGCAACCCGTGCGGCCGCGCTCTTGTGCACGGTGAGCGATTTGAGCATCGATCGCGGGTGCGTCCACACGCGGTCGAGGGACAGGCAGGGCATGCGCGACGGGAACGTCGGGGGGCAGGGCGTGCGCTCGAAGAAGCGATGCAGGCGGCGCAAGGGGCGCCCCCACAGGAACCATTCGTTCAGGTCGCCCAGCAGGACCGCGCGCTCGCTCGGGTTCTGTCGAAACAGGTTGATGAGGCGCGTGACCTGCTCGCGGCGCTCCGCGGGGCGCAGGCCCAGGTGCGTGGCCACGATGTGCAGGCGCTGTCCGTCGCAGTCGATCTGCGCGGAGATGGCCCCGCGCGGCTCGCGGCCGCGCCAGCTGAGGTCCAGCAGCGAGGTTTCCTGGATCGGGCAGCGCGCGAGCAGGCCGTTGCCGTAATGCGCGTCCGTGCGCACGAGCGTGGCACCGGCGACGTGGTGGAATCCCAGCTCCGAGCCCAGCCACTTGAGGACGTCGAGCCCGTGCTTGGTGTTCTCCACCTCCTGCAGGGCGATCGCGTCCGCCTCGGTCTCGCGCAGGACCTCGAGGATGCGACGCTCGTTGAAGCGCCGGTCGCGGCCCACGCCGCCATGGATGTTGTACGAGACGAGTCGCAGCGAGCCCATCGCGGCGAATCCTACTCCGCCACGGTTTCCCGCGAGGCTTGGCGCAGCCAGCGCTGACCGAAGAACGCGAGTGCGACGATGGCGAAGATGCACGCGCCGACGGTCCAGGGATTGAGCCCCACGCGATCGCCGAAGGACACGGCGATGCGATCGGAGAGCACCGTGGCCGCGAGCATGCCCGGCAGGAATCCCAGGATCGAGCCCAGCACGAAATGGTGCGGCCGGATGCGCATGGCGCCCATCACCAGGTTCACCACGATGAAGGGCGCGATGGGTACGAGGCGCACCAGCGTCACGGCGATGACCCCGCGCTTGACGAGCACGCGCGAGAGCTGGTTCAGCTTGCGGCCCGCGAGGCGCCGCACGGTGTCGCGATGCACGCGCCGCCCCACGAGATAGCTCGCCGTGGCCGCGAGGACGGCGCCGGACATGGCATAGGCGAAGCCGGCCCAGGCGCCGAACGCGATCACCGCCGCCATCGTGATGAGCCACCGCGGGAACATCACGATGCTGGCCGGCGTGTACGCGAGGATGATGATGATCGGTGCCAGCGGATGGTTGCGAAGCTGCTGCGCGAACTCGACCGCGGTCTGCAGCGTGAGCACCGAGGAGAGCGGCGTGAAGCGCCAGACGAGCGCCAGCGCGATGGCGATCACGGAGAGCACGATCACGATCTTCGTGCCCGGCGG
>Ga0070658_10005586_pt1 | contig 10199 bp, 8 predicted proteins | sample KBSC13metaG_FD_64664 | JGI IMG/M metagenome (GOLD analysis project Ga0070658, IMG submission 64664) | Corn rhizosphere microbial communities from Kellogg Biological Station, Michigan, USA - KBS C1-3 metaG | ecosystem: Host-associated > Plants > Roots > Rhizosphere > Soil ... | reverse complement strand
ACCTCAAGCCCGCCCTGTACGAGCGGCTGGTCGCCGACGCCGTGGCGGTCACGCGTGCCACGCGCGCGCACGAAGACATCAGGCAGGGGTCGTCGGTGCGCGGCGCGATCGACCTGACCCTGGTCGCTGGGCAGCTGTTTGACCTAGCTCCCGAACGACTTCTGGTCTCGTCTGGCCGCGCCGATGACCCGGCCGAGCTGGGTGCACCGGCCGGCCGGCCCGGCCCGGCCGAGTGGGACGATGAGACCGAGCAGTCTTACCGGGAGACCGTCTACGACGCGATGGTCGTGGCCCTGTCCGGGCGGATCTTCCTCGACGAAACCGTCGAGGCGACTCCGGAGCAGGTGCTCAGGCAGGTCTGGGAGGACCACTTCATCCTCGGCCCGGCCGCGGCGACCCCTGGTTGAAGAGAAGTGGCGGCCGATTCCCCGCTCAGACGCCCCGGCGACCAGGGCCGGCGGCGGGACCAGTCGCGCCCGCTTAGGCCGCTGCGCCGCAAGCCGAAGACGCTGACGGAAGAGCCCGCCCTGCGCGACGTCTCGCCCGTCGCGGGCGCCGGCGGCGGGATGGCGCTGACGGGGGGACCGCGAACCCGTTCGGACCAACCCGCGACCGCGGCCGGGAGCGGCGGGCCGGCGATCACCGACGAGCGGGCGGCGCTGACCTCCGCCGTTGACGCCGCGGAGAGCGCGCCCGACCCGGAGACGCTGCGCCGGGCGCGGGAGATCGCGGCGCGGCTCGCCGTGCCCCGGCCGCGCCGGGACCGGACCGCACAGTACCTCCAGCGGCCCGGTGGCCGCGGCGAGGTCGCCAGCGTCCCCTACCGGGGCGGGTCTGACGACATCGACCTGGACCGGACGCTTGAGCAACTCACCGAGCATCCGGTGCCCGAGGACGAGGACATCGTGGTGCGCGAGCGGGTCACCACCACCCGTTCCGTGGTGCTGCTCGTGGATCTGTCCGGGTCCATGCGCGGCGAGCGGGCCAGGACCGCGGCGGCCGCGGTCGGCGCGCTCGCGGCGGAGCTGGCCAGGGACGACCTCGCGGTGATCGCGTTCTGGTCCGACGCGGCGGTGCTTTCTCATCTCGGGCAGCACGTTCCGCCGGAGCGGCTGCTTGAATCTATGCTGCGGATACCGGCGCGCGGGCTCACCAACGTGGCGTTCCCGCTGCAGGTGGCGCGGCGCGAACTCGGCCGGATCCCGGCCCGGGACGCGCGGGTGCTGCTGCTTTCCGACTGCGTGCACAACGCCGGCCCCGACCCGCGGCCCTTCGCCGCGCGGCTGCCCCGGCTCGACATCCTGCTGGACACGACCGGCGAGCAGGACCCGGAGCTGGCCCGCGACCTCGCGCGGCTCGGGCGCGGCCAGCTCCGGCAGGTCCGCACCTACCGGGACGTGGCCCCGGCGCTGAGTGAGTTTTTCGCTAGCTAACGCCGTTGGTGGCGGGAAGGTGATGATGAGGTTATGGCGAACAAGTGGTTTGAGACGGTGGCCGTGGCCCAGCGGCGCGCCAAGCGGCACCTGCCGAAGGATGTGTACGGTGCGCTGATCGCCGGGGCGGAGGCGGGCGTCACGATTCGCGACAACGTGGCCGCGTTCTCCGAGCTTGGGTTCGCGCCGCACGTCGCGGGCCTGCCCGCGACCCGGGAGATGGCGACCAGGGTGATGGGCCAGGACATTTCGCTGCCCGTGCTGATCTCGCCGACGGGCGTGCAGGCGGTCCACCCCGACGGCGAGGTGGCGGTCGCCCGCGCCGCCGCCGCCCGCGGCACCGCGATGGGCCTGTCGTCGTTCGCCTCCAAGCCCATCGAAGAGGTCATCGCGGCCAACCCGAAGACGTTCTTCCAGATGTACTGGGTCGGCGGCCGGGATGAGATGCTCGCCCGCATGACCCGTGCCAAGAACGCGGGGGCGGTCGGCGTGATCGTCACGCTCGACTGGTCGTTCGCCTTCGGCCGCGACTGGGGCTCGCCCCGCATCCCGGAGAAGATGACCTTCCAGGAGATGCTCCGCCAGGCCCCGACCGCCCTGTCGCGGCCCGCGTGGTTCGCGCAGTGGGTGCGGGCCGGCTCGATCCCCGACCTGACCGTGCCGAACCTGCCGGTGGGCGGGGCGGAGGCGCCCTCGTTCTTCGGCGCCTACGGGCAGTGGATGCAGACCGCGCCGCCGTCCTGGGAGGACGTCGCCTGGCTGCGCGCCCAGTGGGACGGTCCGTTCCTGCTCAAGGGCGTCACCAGGATCGACGACGCCAAGCGGGCGGTGGACGCCGGGGTCTCCGCGATCTCGGTGTCCAACCACGGCGGGAACAACCTGGACGGGACCCCGGCCACGATCCGGCTGCTGCCGGACATCGCGCAGGCGGTCGGCGACCAGGTCGAAGTGCTCCTCGACGGCGGCGTGCGGCGCGGCGGCGACGTCGTGAAGGCGCTCGCGCTCGGCGCGCGGGCCGTGCTGATCGGCCGGGCGTATCTGTGGGGCCTCGGCGCCAACGGGCAGGCGGGCGTGGAGAACGTCCTCGACCTGCTCCGGTCGGGGATCGACGCCTGCCTGCTCGGGCTCGGGCACTCCTCGATCGCCGAGCTGTCGCCGGACGACCTGGTGATACCGCCCGGCTTCACGCGCCGCCTCGGGGGCTGAGTCGGCACTGGGTGGCCGGACCTCCGGCTAGCGGCCGCGCCTCGGCTAGAGGCCGGCCTGGTCCACGGCCCGCTGCAGCGAGGCGATGTACCCGTTGCTCGTGTAGGTCGCGCCGCTCACCGCCTGGATGTTGGCGCTCTGGGCGGTGAGCACCTCGCTGTTCAGCTGGGAGACGGCGTTCGCGCCGATCGAGTCTTCCGGCTGCTGCACGTCGTTGGCGGCGGTGATCTTCCCGTTGGCCACGGTGAGCTGCACCTGGACGGGACCGTACTGAGTGTTCTCGTTCGGTCCGGTGAAGTTGCCCGACGGCTTCGCCGGGGCCGTGCTCGGCGGGGCCGAGCTTGACGGCGCCTTGGCCGGCGTCGCGGGCCGCGTCGTCGCCGGCGCGGTCGGCGTCGTCGATTCCTTCGCGGTCTTCTTCGCGGACGCGGACGGTGCCACGCTCGCCGAGCCCGCCGCGGACGCGGCCGGCGACACCGGCGCGGACACGGACAGCCCGGCCGGCGTGCTCGGCTCGGCGACCGGGGTGGCGCCGGGCACGTGGGTCTTGAACGAGAACAGCGCGGCGAGACCTGCGACGGTGCCGCTGAGGGTCAGGACAGCGCGGCGCATGCAGCCTCCTGGGGGAGTGGCTCGGTGGGAGCGGCCGTTGCGGTGACGGGGTCAGAAGTCAAAGGACTCATGGTGGATACGACGCCGGGGGATGCCCGCGGCGACCAGCGCGTTCACTGCGGCCGCGGTCATGCCGGTCGGTCCGCACACGTATGCCTCGTACCGGTGCAGCCCGGGGACGGTCCGTTGCAGGTGCTCGGCGTCGAGCGGGTCGTAGCCGAGCTCTTCGCGCGAGCCGACGAGGTAGTGCAGCGCGGCCTGCCGGTCGTTGGCGATCGCGTTAAGTTCCCGGCTGAACACCACGTCACGGGGGTGACTGGCCCGGTAGAGGAGCGTGATGCCGCCCGACATCCGCTTGGGCAGCGCGGCGAACATCGCCCGGATCGGCGTGATGCCGACGCCGCCCGCGATGAACAGCACCCGCCGGCCGGTCAGCGACGGCGTGAACGCGCCGTACGGGCCCTCGGCGATGATCCGGGTGCCCGGCTTCAGGTTGGCGAGGGAACCGCTGTGGTCGCCGCGGGCCTTGACCGTGATCCGCATCAGGTCGGGCTGCGGCATCGCCGACAGCGAGTACGGGTGGGACTGCCACCACAGCTCGCGGGTGAGGAACCGCCAGCGGAAGAACTGCCCGGGCTCCGCGCGCAGGTGGTCGAAGCCGCGCCCTGAGATGAGCACCGACACGATGCCGGGGGCCTCGGGCCGGACGGACTGCACGGTGAAGCGGTGCCGGGCGGCGCTGCGCAGCGGGGTGACGACCCGGTACCAGAGCAGCAGCGCGCCGACCACCGCGTACAGCGCCGACCACGCGAGCCGGGCCTGCAGGCTCTCCGCGAACGCGCCGCCGTTGGCGAACTGGTGGCTGAACGCGAGCGCGATCGCCAGGTAGGTGTACAGGTGCGCGTAGTACCAGGTCTCGTAGGCGATCCGGCGGCGCGCGGCCCTGATGGAGAACCCGGCGACCATGAGCAGCAGGAGCCAGGCGACCGTCGCCATCAGCACGTCGGGGAAGGTCGTCAGCAGCGTGGCGGTCTCGCTCGTCACGCTCTCGTGCCCGGTGACCGCGTAGCCCCAGACGATGAACACGACGTGCCCGCTGGTCGTGCCGACCACGTACCGGCCGCCGATCGAGTGCCAGCGGGCTAGCCGGTCGGTGCCGATGCCGCGTTCCAGCGGTGGCAGCCTGGCCATCAGCGCGACCAGGACGATGACGCCGTACCCGGACAGCAGACCGAGCACCTCGCCGATGTCGACGAGCAGCGCGCCGTGCGCGTGGATGAACAGGGTGTTGCGCCACCACAGGTACATGACGCCGGCGAGGCCGGCCGCGATGAGGACAAGCACGACGATCGGCAGGACGATCCGCGCCCGGCCGGTTCCCGGCGCGATCGGCTTGGCGGTCCGCAAAGCGCCGGTCGTCCGCTGCCCGCCGGTCGCCCGCATGGCGCCCGTCGTCCTGATCGCCCCGCCCATCGCGTTGGCGTCGGCCGTCGTGTGCGCGCCGGTCGCCCGCATGGCGCCGGTCGTCCGGCCGAGCGCGCCGGTGCTTCTGGCGGGGTCCAGGGCCGGGTTGGCGCCCGTGGTCCTGGTGGCGGCGAGCGCGGGATTGCCAGCGGTTGCCCTGGTGGGGGCCATCCGTGGCATTGCGCCGGTATCGCGGCGGGGCAGAGCGCCGGTGCCGCTGCGCGGGAACGCGCCGGTGTTACCGCGCGATGGTGGCGGAGCGGGCCTTTCCCGTGGCGTTGCCGGCATCACCGGCTGCGCTCCGGTCGAGGGCACCCGCCAGGAACTCGTCCACCGGCGGCCGACCGCCGGGTCGGCCCACTCGGGGGGCGGCAGCTGTGAGGTCTGCGTCGGGGCCGCCGGGGCCTGGCCGGCCGGGCCTGGCCGGCCGCGCGGCCAGGGTTCCGGCTGGGGCGACTCGGGCTCGACGGGCGCCTGCGCGCCCGTGCGCCAGATGGACGGGGGCGGGCTCGCGGGCCGGTCGCGGCCGGGCGGACGCTGGCCGCCCGGGTACTGGCCGTCGGGGTACTGGCCGTCGGCGTAGCGGGCATCTGAAGAACGTCCGTGGTTAGCCAAGGCGCTCCTCAGACCTAGGACATGGCGGAACCGGGCAATTCATCATTATTCTGGAAACGTGCGCGTCCCCGCGCCGGTTCAGTGCACTTAGCGGCACACATCGCCGGTTCTGAGGAAGAACAGAGCAACCGGGGCATGTGTTTCATAAGTGACGGTCCCCTGGCCCTGGTATCGGGCCTCACGCCACCCGCCGCCCGTGCTTTTCTCCGGCATTGCCCGGGGATTCTCTCCCGATCGCCGCGGGCGCAGCGGAACATGTACTGGCGAGACACCGGGCGCCGCCGGTCAGGTACCGGATCACCCCGGGACTCCTGGTCCCCCCCTCCGGTACCAGCCCCGCCCTTACGGGCAGCCACCCCCTTGGGCGGCGCCCGGCGCCTCGCCAACTGGAGCTAACCGCAATACCCGCTCCCCGCGCCATCCCCGAATCCGGGGGTGCCCGCCCTGGTGTCCCGCTGCCTACACTGGCCCGGTGGCCGCGCATGTGAGTACTCCGTCGGGCCAGGTCATCCGGCTCACCGAAGGCAGCCAGCTGGTATTCGGGCGAGGACCCGAGGTGGACCTGGCGATTTCCGCCGGGCGGGGGCTGTCCCGGCGGGCTGGCGTGATCGCCGCGACCCCGGAAGGCGCCTGGATCGCCAACATCAGCAAGACGCACGCGCTCTACGTCGCCGGCGACGGGTACCGGATCCGGCTGCCGCGCGTGGAGGGCGACGGCGACCCGGCGGGAGGATGGCTCGTGCACGCAGGAACCGCGATGGTCGGCTCACGTTCTATGCTCGACGACGGGCTGCAGATCGCGGTCACGGTTCCCGGCCGCCACCGGCGGGCGCCCGTGGCGGCGGACGCGGGCGGTGCGGCGCAGGCGGACGGGGAAGGCACCGTGCTGCCGCTCTACCTGGACCCGAAGACCAAGCTGTTCCTGGTCGCGCTGATGTGGTGCCGTCCGTGGCTGCTCGACCCGAGCGCCGCGTCACCGCTGCCGCGCACCCCGGAGATCGCCAGGGCCGCGCTCGAGGTGACCGGCGCGCACCGCGAACTCGAGCGGTTCGAGAGCGATCCCGAGTTCCGTGACCGGCTGTCTGCCCGGGTCGCCGAGCACATCAAGGTCCTGCGGCGCAAGATCGCCGAGCGCGGGCTCGCCGGGCCCGAGGTCCGGCTGTCGGACGAGGTCGCCGTCCGGATCCTGATCGAGCACGGGATCGTCGGCGCCGGGGACCTGCGGCTGCTCGCCGACCCCGCGTGGTGCTCCCGCCAGGAGGACCTGTGGTGGGACAGGGACTGAGGACCACTGACGGCGGACCGAACTAGCCGGGCGGCGGGCCGAACTGGCCGGGGGGCGGGCCCGGCGGCCCGCCTTCCGCCGCCTGGTTGACGCGGAACGAGGCGCTTGCGCTCTGCCCGCCGGACTCCGCCGCCACCACCCGGTAGGTGCCCGACGGGATCTTCCCGTGGAAGAAGCGGTGCCCCTGGTCGATGGCGTAGTTGAACGTGCCCTGCAGGTCAGCCACCGGGTGGTCGGGCGAGATTCCCACGCCGGCGAGCTCCACCGTGACCGTCTCGAAGGGCTTGAAGCCGGTGCCGTGGATGATGTACACGGTATCGCCGTCGCCGTAGGGCTGGCTGACGCAGAGCTCCGGCGTGGTGCCCGGCTGGTGGGGCGTGCACGGCGGCGGGGACGCGACTGGACCCGGGCCGGTATTACCAGCCGCCTGGGCGCCGGCGCCGTGCAGTTCGATCCCGAGTCCGATTCCGCCGCCGAGTAGGACGAGCGCCGCGGCCACCCGCGCCCACCACGGAAGCAGCGCGCGGGCCGGCGGCCGCGGGCTCGATTCCGCGTCCGGCCGACGGCGCCGCCGCCGCACCCGCCGCACCCGCCGGGCCGGCGGTCCCTGCCCGGCGACGCCGCTGCCGAGCGAGTGAAAACCCGGCAGGGGGGTGTGCGACCCCGACGTCGCGTCGCCGCCCGCCGGGACGCCGGAGCCGGCCGTCGCGCTGCCGGCGGACTCGTTGTCCGCCCAGTCGTGGACGGCGAGTGGGGCGAGCGGCGCGTTCTGGTAATCGGCGATCACCGCCATCGCCGCGCCGGGCAGGTAGGAATGGCCGGGGCCGCCGGGAATGGCGAAGGAGCCGAGCCGGCCGAGGATCGTCGCGTCCGTCGGCCGGTCGCGCGGCACGCGCCGCAGGCAGGGCTCGATCAGGTCGGTGAGTTCGCCGGGCAGGCCGGTCAGGTCGGGCGGCTCGGTCGCGAGCCGGACCAGGATGTCCATGACGGTGTCGCCGTCGTACGGCGCGTGGCCGGTGGCGGCGTAGACGAGGGTCGCGCCGAGCGAGAACACGTCGCTGGCGGGCGACGCCTGCGTCGCGTCCCTGGCCTGCTCGGGCGCCATGTACGCGGGCGTGCCCGACGCGCCGCGGGTCGAGGTGAGCTGGACCCGCTCGGCCGCCCGGGCGATGCCGAAGTCGATCACCCGCGGGCCGTCCGGGGCGACCAGCACGTTCGACGGCTTGACGTCGCGGTGCAGCAGCCCCGCGCCGTGGATGGACTGCAGCGCCTCCGCGCAGCCGGCCGCGAGCCAGCGCACGGCGGGCACTGGGAGCGGTCCGGCCGTCTTCACGAGCCTGCTCAGCGACGGGGCGGGGACGTACGCGGTCGCCACCCAGGGCAGGTCGGCGTCCGGGTCCGCCTCGATCACCGCCGCGGTGAACACCCCGCTGACCCGGCTGGCCGCCGCGATCTCGCGCCCGAATCTGGCGCGGAAGCCGGCCTCCTCGGCCAGCTCCACCCGGATCGTCTTCACCGCGACGAGCCGCCCGGTCGTGGACCGGGCGAGGAACACCTGCCCCATCGCCCCGGCGCCGAGCCGCCCGATGATCGTGAAGGAGCCGATCCGTTCGGGATCCCAGCGGCGGAGCGGCTGCACGATCGAGTCCGGCATCGTCGGCTCGCCTTCCGTCAAGCAATTGCTTCGCCACAATAATGCACAATTGGCGTGTTGTCGGGCGGCCAACTGCCGTGGACAGCCCAACATTCAACCAACATTCGTGGTTTTCGCATCGCGTGGCAACCCCCGCGCGAGAACGCCCGGATGGCCGTGCGGGACGGGTATGCCGGTATCGAGGTAATTTGTCCCAGTTAATGGCGAAGCCACGCACTCGTTCGGATGAATGAATCTCAATATCTCAGCGCGAATGCGATCGGCGGCCGCGTCTCGTCCGAGACGCCGCGTGATACGTTGACCGGACACTTTCGGTCAGTGAGGGCCATCCCCGCCATGACCCAAACAGGGCGCCGTGACGCGCTGGTGATGCTGCTGACGGCCGCAGCCGGCGCCACGAACGTGCTGAGCCTGACCGGGCTCGGCGGCGTGCCTGCCAGCATCATGACCGCGAACCTGGTGATCGCCGGGCTGAGCACCACCCACCACGAGAGCGCGCTCGGCTGGCACGCTGGTGTCGCCCTCGCGGGCTTCATCGTGGCCGTGTTCGTCACCACCAAGCTCATCAGGACCGGGCACAAGGACGCCGGCGAGACGAAGCGGCCCATGTGGCCGCGCCCGGCCGCCATCGCGCTCGCGGCCGAAGCGGTCCCGTTGGCCGGCGTGACGGTCGGCTGGGGCGTGACCGGGGGCCGGCTGGCCGGGGCCGTGCAGCTGGTCTTGTGCGCGACGGCCGCGTTCGCGATGGGCATCCAGAGCGCGGCCGTCCGCGCCCTGGAGGTCGCAGGCCTGTCGAGCACGTTCTTCACCGGAACGCTGACCGACACGGTCCGCGACCTGGCCGGGGCGGGGCAATTCCACTGGAAACGCGGTGCCGCCGGGATCGCGGCCCTGATCGCGGGGGCGGCCGCGGAAGGCGCCGTGCTCAGCTACGGGTCGCAGCGGCTCGGACCGGTACTGCCCGTGGCGCTGGTCGGCTGCGTGGCGGCGCTGAGCCTGCGCGGGTTCAGCCGGGAAGGATGAACCGTTCGACGGCGGCGGCGAAGCCCTCGTCGGCGTTGGATGTGGTGACCCGCCGGGCGGCGTGCTGCACTTCGAGGCTGGCGTTGCCCATCGCGATGCTCAGCCCGGAGTGGGCGAACATCAGCACGTCGTTGGGCATGTCGCCGATCGTCGCGATGCTGTCGGTGGGGATCGAGTACGTCCGCGCCAGGTACCGGGCGACCGCGCCCTTGTTCGCGTCCGGGTGGGTGACGTCCAGGTAGTAGGGCTGGGACCGGGCGGCGGCCACGTGGTCGCCGAACCGGTCGTGCGCCGCCTCCGAGGCGCGGGCGACCGCGTCCAGGTCGTCGCTGACCCCGACCAGCTTGGTGACGTCGCTGGTGAGCCCGTCGAGGCTGGCCATCACCTTCGGCTCGAACCTGACCGTGGCGGTCTCCCTGGCCACGTGGGCGCCCTTCGGGTCGGGCACGTACCAGTCGGCGCCGCGGTAGACCCAGGTGTCGAGGCCGAATGACGCGTTCAGCTCGGCCACCGGCACGATAAGGTCCTCGGGGACGACCCGTTGCTCGATCACGGACATGTCCTGGTTCACCAGGATGCCGCCGTTGAACGCGGCGATGGGCGTGGTGAGGTTGAGCGGCTCGATCAGCATCGACATGCCGCGCGGCGGCCGCCCGCTCGTGACCGCGAACAGGATCCTGGCCTCGCCGAGCCTGCGGACAGCGTCGACCGCCCGGTCGGTGAGGACCTTATCGGGCGTGACAAGCGTTCCGTCGACGTCGGCGAGCAGCAGTTTAATGGTGCTATCCATAGCCAGCTGTATAGCGGCTTCCCATGGCTAACAGGTAAACATCCCCGAGACCAGTCCGGTTTCGGGGGCGTGGCAGGGGCGGCCCCCCGATTTACCCGCCCCTGCCACGCCTGCCCC
>Ga0070658_10005584_pt1 | contig 10201 bp, 3 predicted proteins | sample KBSC13metaG_FD_64664 | JGI IMG/M metagenome (GOLD analysis project Ga0070658, IMG submission 64664) | Corn rhizosphere microbial communities from Kellogg Biological Station, Michigan, USA - KBS C1-3 metaG | ecosystem: Host-associated > Plants > Roots > Rhizosphere > Soil ... | reverse complement strand
TAACAACGGGTACGGTCTCAGCGATCGAATTGGCCGGGCAAAGACCTTGTCATCGGTCGACTTCCCATCTAAAAACAAAAGATTAGATTCTTCGCATGAAAATCATATTAAAATTAATTTAAAAAGAGCACCAAAACCACTTGCGCGAATTTTATCTTTCATATATAATTGGGTCGTTACAGTAACACGACGGGTTAAGGCTCAACCGTTGTGAGCGCAACAAGCCGGAAAGTAATATTCGGCGCGCAGAACGAAGGCACCGTACGTTACAGGTGCGTTCGCTATAATCGTTAGCTATGAGAATGCGCTGCTGGTTGGAGTGACATACCCGAAGGCCAGCAAGCGCTGCGCACGCAATCTACGAGCCAAACCGGCTCCTTGCGCTGGACGCCCCAACGCTAGTTGGCTCTTTGCCGGGAGGATACTAGGATGAACCGACACGAATATCTAGACAAGACATTAACAAACGTAACGGACATCCCCACGCTGCCCTCGAGTGTTCTGCATATGAACAGACTCATCGAGGATCCCAGGTGTACTCCGCACGATTTGTCTATCGCCATAATGTCCGACCCCAGCTTGACCGCCAAGGTGCTCAAGCTTGCCAATCTCCCCTTCCATGGTCTTCGCCAGAAGATCGACAGCGTACCCTACGCCGTCTCGCTCCTTGGCTTCGAGACAGTCAAGAGCGTCCTCCTCTCGTCCGCCGTGTTCGATATGTTCCGGATTGCGGGTACCGGTTTCGACCTGCCGGCTCTCTGGAAACATTCCGTGGCGACCGCCACGGCCTCCCGGATGCTGGCCGAGCACCTCGGCTACGCGTATCCCGAGAAGGCGTTCACGGCGGGCCTGCTGCACGACATTGGGAAAGTTACGATCGCACGCTACCTCTGTTCAAGTCTGCGAACGGTCGTCGATATCGTACGACGAGAGCATGTCGCCATCTATGACGCCGAGATGAAGGCCATGGGCCATACTCACGCGGAACTCGGTTCCTGGATGCTAGCGAAGTGGGGGCTGCCGACGGCGCTTGTGGAGGCGGTGGAGCATCACCATCACCCCACCCGCGCAATGTCGGCCTTCGACTTGGCCAGCATCGTGTACCTCGGCAACATCATCGCGCACCGCAGCGAGATCGGGTCCGGCGGCGACAACCTCCCTCGCGAGGTTGATCCGCTGGTGCTCGAATACTTTGGGTTGAGGGATAGAACGCTATGCGCGATGGAAGAAAGGCTGATGGGCCGACGCATCGAGATCGAATCCTATGTGACGATCGCGGCAGTGGTATAAAAGAAGACAATCCTGGTTCCCCATTATTGGGGTTAGGGGCCGCATTCGGACCGGGTGCGCGGCATGGCGCTCGGGCATACGAATTACAAGCTGTGAGCGCCGTCGCTCTTCCACTTACGGGACGTCACGTCTGCGCCTCGCGCCGCTATCGAAGCCCCATCAGCGGCCGCCCCCGCCTCGCAATAAAACTCTACTAGCCCCAAGGGCCCGGTCACCCGGGCCCTTTCCATATCTTCCTGTTTCGCGATATTTCCCTTCGAATCTCCGCCGCCCTTGTGGAATAGTACAGCAGACACTCTAATAATTCCATCAGGTTATAAATATATGGCCCGATGGGTAATCTTGTTAATCTAATGCTGATGTTGCGCCGTCGTGACGCTTGATATGTCCCGTGTTCCCGGGCCATATCAAACTTTATGGCGCCTATTGAGTCAGCCGATTCGTTCAATTCGAAGGAGCCCTCATTAATATGGCTACTAAAGCCGTGTCGACACGTCTCGACGCCACGCCTTATTCCGCCGACGAACTCCGCCCGCTTCTCCAGGCTCTGCAAGCGGTCAAAAGCGGTGACTTCTCCGTAAGACTTCCCGACAAACGCAATGGCGTGCTCGGGGCGATCAACAAGGCCTTCAACGAAGTTGTTTCCCTGAACGAAGACATGGCGAAAGAAGTCGTCCGTGTCGGCAGCATCGTCGGCCGCGAGGGACGCATGACGGAGCGCGCGACGCTGAAGGGGGCCACGGGATCGTGGGCCGTCAGCGTCGACTCGGTCAACGCCCTGGTCGAAGACCTCGCCCGTCCCACCACCGAGGTTGCGCGCGTCATTACCGCGGTCGCCGCCGGAGATCTCACCCAGAAGATGGCGCTTGAGATCGAAGGCACGCCGGTCAAGGGAGAGTTCTTAAGAATCGGTCAAACGGTTAACACGATGGTCGACCAGCTCTCCTCCTTCGCCGCCGAGGTCACGCGCGTTGCGCGCGAAGTCGGTACCGAGGGCAAGCTGGGAGGCCAGGCGGAAGTCAAGGGCGTTTCGGGTACCTGGAAAGACCTGACGGACAATGTCAACGGTCTTGCCGGTAACCTGACGGTTCAGCTTCGAGACATGTCGAAGGTCGCGACCGCTATCGCGAACGGCGACCTTACTCAAAAGATGACAGTCGACGTCAAGGGCGAAATCCTCCAGATCAAAAACGTTATCAACCGAATGGTCGACTCGCTCGGTACCTTCGCCGGTGAGGTTACCCGCGTTGCGAAGGAAGTAGGTACGGAAGGAATTCTCGGCGGCCAGGCCGTGGTCCCTGGAGTTGCCGGCACATGGAAGGACCTGACGGACAACGTAAACTATATGGCCTCGAACCTTACCACCCAGGTGCGAGGTATCGCTCGCGTCGTTACCGCCGTTGCGAATGGAGACCTGACACAGAAACTCGTCGTCGAGGCCAAAGGCGAAGTCGCCGCTCTTGCCGACACGATCAACGGCATGACCGACACCCTCGGCATCTTCGCCGAACAAGTCACCCGCGTTGCCCGCGAAGTCGGTACGGAAGGGAAACTCGGAGGCCAGGCGGAAGTCAAGGGCGTTTCCGGTACCTGGAAAGACCTCACCGACAACGTCAACATTCTCGCCGGTAACCTTACTACTCAAGTCCGAAACATCGCTCTCGTCACCACCGCCGTTGCGAACGGAGACCTGACGCAGAAGATCACAGTCGACGTCAAAGGCGAAATCCTAGAACTCAAAAACACGATCAACACCATGGTCGACCAGCTCTCCTCCTTCGCGGCTGAGGTTACCCGCGTTGCCCGCGAGGTCGGTACGGAAGGGAAGCTCGGAGGCCAGGCGGAAGTCAAAGGCGTTTCGGGAACATGGAAAGACCTCACTGACAACGTTAACTACATGGCGTCGAACCTTACCACTCAGGTCCGTAACATCGCCCTCGTCACCACCGCGGTTGCGAACGGAGACTTGACGCAGAAGATCACCGTCGACGTCAAAGGTGAAATCCTCGACCTCAAGAACACCATCAACACGATGGTCGAACAGCTCTCCTCCTTCGCCTCGGAAGTTACGCGCGTTGCACGCGAAGTCGGTACGGAAGGAAAGCTCGGAGGCCAGGCGGAAGTCAAGGGCGTTTCGGGTACGTGGAAAGACCTGACCGATAACGTCAACTACATGGCGTCGAACCTGACCACACAGGTCCGAAACATCGCGCTTGTCACCACCGCTGTTGCGAACGGAGACCTTTCCCAGAAGATCACGGTCGACGTTAAAGGCGAAATCCTGGAGCTGAAGAATACGATCAACACGATGGTCGACCAGCTCTCCTCCTTCGCCTCGGAAGTTACGCGCGTTGCACGCGAAGTCGGTACGGAAGGGAAGCTCGGAGGCCAGGCGGAAGTTAAAGGCGTTTCGGGAACGTGGAAAGACCTTACCGATAACGTTAACTACATGGCGTCGAACCTGACGAATCAGGTCCGAAACATCGCCCTCGTTACCACCGCTGTTGCGAACGGAGACCTTTCTCAGAAAATCACGGTCGACGTCAAAGGCGAAATCCTGGAACTCAAGAACACAATCAACACGATGGTCGACCAGTTGTCCTCCTTCGCCGCTGAGGTTACCCGCGTCGCCCGCGAAGTCGGTACGGAAGGTAAGCTCGGAGGCCAGGCGGAAGTCAAGGGCGTTAGCGGTACGTGGAAAGACCTGACAGATAACGTCAACTACATGGCGTCGAACCTTACCAACCAGGTCCGAAACATCGCCCTCGTTACCACCGCCGTTGCGAACGGAGACCTTTCTCAGAAGATCACGGTCGACGTCAAAGGTGAAATCCTAGAACTCAAAAACACGATCAACACAATGGTCGACCAGTTGTCCTCCTTCGCCGCTGAGGTTACCCGCGTTGCCCGCGAAGTAGGTACGGAAGGAAAGCTCGGAGGCCAGGCGGAGGTCAAGGGCGTCAGCGGTATCTGGAAGGACCTCACCGACAACGTTAACTTCATGGCGTCGAACCTTACCACTCAGGTGCGAGGTATCGCCAAGGTTGTTACCGCGGTTGCGAACGGGGACCTCAGACAGAAACTCGTCGTCGAGGCCAAGGGCGAGATCGCCGCTCTTGCCGACACGATCAACGGTATGACCGACACCCTGGGCATCTTCGCCGAACAGGTTACCACGGTTGCCCGCGAAGTCGGCACCGAAGGAATCCTGGGAGGCCAGGCCCGTGTACCTAACGTTGCGGGTACCTGGAAAGACCTTACCGACAACGTCAACTTCATGGCGTCGAATCTTACCACTCAGGTCCGAGGCATCGCGAAGGTCGTTACCGCTGTTGCGAACGGAGACTTGCAACAGAAACTGCGCGTCGAAGCTAAGGGCGAAATCGCGGAACTTGCGGACACAATCAACGGCATGACCGAGACGCTCTCGATATTCGCCGAACAGGTCACCCGGGTTGCCCGCGAAGTCGGTACCGAAGGAAAGCTTGGAGGCCAGGCGGAAGTCAAAGGCGTTTCGGGAACGTGGAAAGACCTTACAGACAACGTCAACTTTATGGCGAACTCGCTGACCGCCCAGGTCCGCGCGATCTCCGAAGTTGCCACGGCCGTTACCAAGGGCGACCTTACCCGAGCGATCGAAGTCGAGGCGCAAGGCGAAGTTCTTGCCCTTAAGAACAACATCAACCAGATGATCGCCAACCTGCGCGAAACCACGCAGCAGAACAGGGAACAGGACTGGTTGAAGACCAACCTGGCCCGCTTCTCCGGTATGATGCAGGGTCAGAAGAGCCTGGAGTCGGTGTCGAGACTGATCATGTCCGAGCTCACACCGCTCGTCTCCGCGCACCACGGCGTGTTCTTCATCAGCGACACCGTCGACCGCGAAGAGGGCCTCAAGCTCATGGCGAGCTACGGCTACCGCGAGCGCAAGAACGTGTCCAATCGCTTCCTGCTCGGCGAAAGTCTCGTGGGCCAGTGCGCTCTTGAGAAAAAGAGTATCCTCCTGAGCAAGGTCCCAAGCGATTACATCCAGATTAACTCCGGTCTCGGGGAAGCGCCACCATTAAATATTATTGTGCTGCCGGTTCTCTTCGAAGGTGAGATCATGGCGGTGATTGAGCTGGCCTCGTTCCAGCCGTTCAGCGCGATCCACACCACGTTCCTTGACCAGTTGATGGAGAGCATCGGCGTCGTCATCAACATGATCACCGCGAACATGAGAACTGAGGAACTGCTCGAACAGTCCCAGTCCCTCACCCAGGAACTGCAGAGCCAGTCGAAGGAACTGCAGAGCCAGCAGGAACAGCTCAAGCGCACCAACACCGAACTCGAAGCGCAGGCGAAGGAACTCGAGGAAAAGGCGTCGCAGCTCGCCGAGCAAAACGAGAAGGTCGAGATGAAGAACCGCGAGGTCGAGCTCGCCCGCGCCGCTCTCGAAGAGAAGGCGGAACAGCTCGCGCTCAGTTCCAAGTACAAGTCCGAGTTCCTCGCCAACATGTCACACGAGCTGCGCACGCCGCTCAACAGCATGCTGATCCTGGCCAAACTCCTTTCGGACAACAACGACGGCAACCTCACCGGAAGGCAGACGGAGTTCGCGAAGACGATCTACGCGAGCGGCGGCGACCTGCTCAACCTCATCAACGAGATCCTGGATCTGTCGAAGGTCGAGGCCGGCAAGATGGAGATCGACATCGCCGACGTCCCACTCACCGATGTCCAGGAATACGTCGAGCGCACCTTCAACCACATGGCCCAGCAAAAGGGCCTGCGGTTCGACGTCCACGTGCAAGACGGTCTGCCCGAGTTCGTCCGTACCGACACCCAGCGTCTGCAGCAGGTCCTGCGCAACTTGCTGAGCAACGCGTTCAAGTTCACCGAAGCAGGCCGCGTCGACCTCGAAATCACCGCGGCGGATCGAGATATTATCAACGACTACGGCGAGATGATGCCGGCGAGCGAGCTCGTGGCCTTCACGGTGCGAGACACGGGCATCGGTATCCCGCGTAACAAACAGAACCTCATCTTCGAGGCCTTCCAACAGGCCGATGGCACCACCAGCCGCAAGTACGGCGGTACCGGTCTCGGACTGTCGATCAGTCGCGAGATCACGCGGCTGCTCGGCGGCCGCATCGTAGTCGAGAGCGAACCCGGTCAGGGAAGCACCTTCACGCTCTACCTGCCGTTCCGGGTCACGGGTCTGGCGGCGACGACTGTCGACGGCCTAACCATCCTCAGCGACTTCCGCTTCACCGAAGCGCCTGAGACCACCAATGGCTACGCGCATACCGACCGAACCCTCACCGATGACCGGGAGAGCATCGAACCCGGCGACAAGGTCGCCCTCATTCTGGAGGACGACGCCAACTTTGCCGGCATCCTCCTGAACGTCGCGCGCGAGCAGGGCTTCAAGGCTCTGGTCGCGCAACAGGGCGAAATGGGATTGGAACTGGCGCGGCAATACAAGCCCGACGCCATCACCCTCGACCTTAAACTCGTCGGCATGGACGGCTGGACGGTCCTCGACCGTCTCAAGAGAGATCCGGACACTCGGCATATCCCCGTTCAGGTGATCTCCGTTATGGATCGACACCAGGGCGCGACGGTCGGCGCCATCTCCTACCTGGAGAAGCCGGTCAGTAGTGAGGCGCTGGCGGGCGCCTTCGACCACCTCCGCGACTACGTCAACCGCGAGTTCAAGAGCCTGCTCGTGGTTGAGGACGACGACGCTCAGCGCACCAGCATTGCCGAACTTATTGGCGATCCCGACGTACGCGTTGTCGCCGTGCCGAGCGCGGAAGAGGCGCTGTCGCAACTCGACAACTCCACGTTCGACTGCGTCATCCTCGACCTCACGCTGCCGGGTATGAGCGGCCTCGACCTGCTCAAGCAAGTCAAGCAGCAGCCTCGCTTCGTCGACATGCCCGTGATCATCTATACCAGCCGCGACCTGTCGCGTCAGGAAGAGACACAACTCAAGAAGTACGCGGTGAGCGTCATCACCAAGGACCCACGATCACCGGAGCGACTACTAGACGATACCGCGCTGTTCCTGCACCGCTCCATCGCCAAGATGCCCGAGGCGAAGCAGAAGGTCGTACTGGCGCGGCACGCGTCGGACGAGGAGACCGCCCAATACGGCAAGCGCGCAAACGGGGGATCAACCAAGCCGCGCAGCAGTAGCGAGGGCACTCGCAAACCGGCACGTAGCCGCAAAGCACAGCCCCCAATCGGCGAGGGCCTCGAGGGACGAAAAGTGCTGGTCGTCGACGACGACGTTCGCAACATCTTCGCGCTCACCAGCATGCTCGAAACCTGGGGCGCGCAGGTGATCTTCTCGGAATCGGGAGCTCAGGCACTTAGCTTGCTGGAGGAAACACCCGACGTCGACGCCGTACTAATGGACGTCATGATGCCTGACATGGACGGCTATGAGACGACAAGGGCAATACGGCAAATCGAACATTGGAAGAATCTGCCTATTATCGCCTTGACCGCAAAGGCGATGGAGGGAGATCGCGAAAAATGCCTGGAAGCCGGCGCTTCGGATTATATTCCAAAGCCGGTCGAGGCTGATAAACTACTCGAGATGATACGGTCGTGGACATTGAAGCCCGCGGTCGCCAACTAGCATTGCAAACGGGGCGAGGATCGGCCTTTGGATCCTCGCTCCACTCGGATCCCCGCGCGACGACCAGCACATTGCTGGAGATAGCATGCCGGGTTGATCAATTCGCGCCAGGACGTGCCATTCTAGGTGCGTTTAAAGAAACGAAGTGACCGACGTCGATGCACGACATCAAGGCTAATATACTGCTGGTAGATGATCGGGCGGAGAACCTCACTGTCCTTGAGGCTCTGCTCGAACCGCTCGGTCATCCCATGCACAGGGCTCGCAGCGGCGAAGAAGCACTGAGGCTATTGCTTCATTACGACTTCGCCGTCATACTCCTTGACGTCCAGTTGCCCGATATCGACGGATTTGAGGCGGCCACGCTCATCAAGGCGCGTGAGAGGACGAAGCACGTTCCGATCATCTTCATCACCGCTATCAACACAGCCCCGCGCCACGTCTTCCAGGGCTACTCTTCCGGCGCGGTCGACTATATCTCCAAGCCGTTCATCCCGGAAATTCTGAAATCGAAAGTCGCCGTCTTCATCGATCTTTACATTAAGACGGAACAGATCAAGGCGCAGGCGGAACAGTTGCGTCTCAGTGAACTGCGTGATCAGGAGCGCTCACTACAACGCAGACACCTGAGCGAATTGGCCGAATCACAGGCACGGCTCGCTCATTTCCGTGCGACTCTTGATGCGACACTCGACTGTGTCATGATCTTCGACGAGTTCACCCGTCAGCTCGTGTACGCGAACCGCGGAGCGCTCGAACAGCTCGGCTACGCGGAGGAAGAACTGTTCAAGCTTACGCCTCTACAGATTTGTAGCGGCATACCGAACGGCGACTTCGTCGAGACGCTTCACGAGATCCAGCGCGATGCGCGCCATGCCCTCACCTTCGAAACAAACCACATTACCAGCACGGGTGTTGAGATTCCCGTCGAGGTGTTGGTCCAATATATCAAGCCTGGAGACGACGGCGCCGGGCGGTTCACCTGGATAGCCCGCAACATCGCGGAGCGCAAGCGCGCTGAGGCGGAGATCGCCGCGGCTTACGAGCGAGAGCGGCGGATCGCCGAAGTTCTCCAGCGCTCGTTTCTCATGTCCCCACCCGAGTCCGGCTTTCCCGGGCTTTCGATCTCAACACTCTACGAAGCAGCTTGGGACGAGGCCAACCTTGGCGGCGACTTTTTCGATGCATTTCAACTCGGGCCAAGTACAGTTGCACTGGTGGTCGGCGATGTCACCGGAAAGGGCTTGCAGGCCGCTGCTCGCACTGCCGAGGTCAAGTATAGCCTGCGGGCATATCTACGTGATCGTCCCGATCCTGGCGAGGCGCTAGGTCGACTCAACCGGTCACTTGTCACACAATGGGATGACGACGAAACACACGCGTTTGTGTGCCTGTCTCTAATTGTCTGGAACGCTGGAACCGGTGTCATCGGGTGTGCATCAGCCGGTTGCGAAGCGCCGATTATCGTCAAAAGCGATGGAACATGGGAAGCAAGCGAGGCAAGAGGTTTACCACTGGGTATAGATATAGCAAGCAGCTACGAGATTTCGCATACCGAGTTAGCGTATGGCGACACAATCGTGATGGTTACCGATGGCGTCATGGAAGCGCGTGGGAGCGAAGGGCTCTTCGGCGATCTGGAGTTTAGCCGCTCTCTGAGAAATGCCGCACAATCCGGAAGCCGCGGTGTCCGATATGTGGCCGAGTCGATCTTGGGGGAAGCCAAACAATTCGCCGGCGGCCGCCTACAAGACGATGCTTGTCTATTGGTTGCGCGAGTCGTCGAGGATTCGATGCGGGGGAGCGGCGGTTCGACGACGTCCAAAGCCGATGTCCGCAAGCACAGGGTCAAGGTCGACGCGCCGAGCGTCAGCCCGGCCGGTTAGCCCACGGCGTCCAGCGCAATAAACCGATCGCCGCTTTACCAAGCGAGCGCCTCGCATGCTGCCTTTAGGTTTGCTTTAAAAAATGGCCCTGTTTTATTAGGGCAGTACTAACGTTGACTGTATTCGATAGAAAATACAGTAGTCTAAGAAATTGGGGAGCGCCCACAGTGGGCGACCTTTACAAATGATCGAAACTTGGCAGGCCAGTCCTCTGGACCAACAAAGCGGCATCACAACCATGGGAGACATTTCCGGATCCGCGAAGATCCTGATCGTCGATGACAAAGAACAGAACCTCGTTGCTCTTGAGGCAATTCTCGACCCGGTTCCTTGCGAAGTCGTGCGGGCGCAGTCCGGAGCGGAAGCGCTCAAGCGACTGCTCAACGACGAATTT
>Ga0070658_10005581_pt1 | contig 10205 bp, 7 predicted proteins | sample KBSC13metaG_FD_64664 | JGI IMG/M metagenome (GOLD analysis project Ga0070658, IMG submission 64664) | Corn rhizosphere microbial communities from Kellogg Biological Station, Michigan, USA - KBS C1-3 metaG | ecosystem: Host-associated > Plants > Roots > Rhizosphere > Soil ... | reverse complement strand
CGACGAGTTCAACAGTAAAGAGGAGAGTGGCGTTTGCCGGAATTACCGGTGGCATCCCATTCTCACCATACGCGAGGCCAGGCGGAACGATGAGCTTGCGCTTGCCGCCCACCTTCATCGACATCACACCTTCATCCCAACCCGGAATAACGCGGCCCTGGCCGATTGGAAACGGGAAAGTTCCTCCGTGGTCCGCGGATGCGTCGAACTTGGTACCGTCCTCGAACGTACCAATGTACTTGACGACCACGGTCTGTCCAGACTTCGGACTAGGCCCCGTGCCAACGACGAGGTCTTCGTACTTGAGACCTGACTTCGTTGTGACGACTGTACTTGTCTGCTTGGGAGGACCAGCGGGAGCCGAGACGGATGGCGACGTTTTGGGCGTCTCCCAAGTGGTTGCAGGACTTGATGGGGTAGTCGCCGTCTGAGCCGGCGGCGGTGTTGGCGCTTGACCGTCGTCGTTCTTGCAGCCTGAGTCCAACGCGATTAGCAGCAGTGCCGACGTCACGGCACAAAGTGCTCTCTTCATATCGATGTTCCTATACGGGATTTGATTCTGGACGAACGGGTCCAGTGTACCTTACATCGAGATCATTCGTGTACCGATATCCTCGAAGCCGCTCACGGTGTTTCTACCGGCACGTTTCGATTCGTAAAGGGCGTCGTCGGCGCGCTGGGTGATGTCGGACGCGGTTCCGCCATCCTGCGGGAAGGTTGCAAAGCCTACGCTGACGGTGATCCTAGCTCTCCCACCACTCGATTTGGCGCCGCGATCCTCATCGGCGACGAGGGCGAACTCGGTCTCCGCGACATTACGCCGGATGCGCTCGGCGATGAGCCTGGCTTCCTCATTGCCGGTTTCCGGGCAGAGAATGACGAACTCTTCCCCGCCATAGCGCGCGGGCTTGTCTGGACTGCGCAGGGAGTTTCTGAGGATGACGGCCAATTGGGCAAGAACGGCGTCGCCCGCCGGATGGCCATGGGTGTCATTGAAGGTCTTGAAGTGGTCGATGTCGAGGAGTAGCACCGACATGCGGTGACCGTATCGTTCGGCGCGGTTGAGCTCGCTCTTGAGGTTGATCTCGTACTGTCTGTAGTTGTCGAGCCCGGTCTTCGAGTCGCTGAAGGCGAGCGACTGGAAGCCTTGCTGGAGCAGCACGCGCTGAAGCGGGAACGCCGCGCGGGCAGCGAGGCTTTCGACATGGGAGATGCTGCGATCGTCGAGTCCGTTGGGAATGTCGAAGCCCACATAAAGCATTCCGAGAATGCCCTCGACACTGGTCAGGGGCAGGCAAGCGAACGACCGGGCACGGGGGTCGATTTGGAAGAGGGCACACTCTTCCCCCAGCGGATGCTTCGCCGTTTCCCCTGTGTAGAATGCGTAGACGGTCTGTCCGGGGAGCCCGCTGGCATCGACCGACCAGTGACCGCAGCGAGCGTCGGCGACGGCGATTTTGGGCATGAGGTGGACCCGGTCGCGCGGGCCACTGGCGGCCTTGAGCTTGAAGTCGTCGTCTTCGTCGTCGAGGAGGTAGACGGCGCAGATATTACACTTGGTTAGCTCCTGGGTGTTCAGCAGAATGAGGTTCAGCGTCATGTCGAGGTCGAACGCGGACTCCATCATCTGCGACATGTCGAGCAGGGCCTTGAGCTCATCGGTCCGAGTCGTGAGGTAGCGAACGCGATCCTCCATCCGCTTGTTGAGGTACATCGAATAGACCGCGACCGCGGGGAAGCTCAGGGCGACGCCCACAATGATCGAATCGAAGGTCCGGATGATGGGATGCAGGTAGTACGCGCCGGCCATGTAGACGGCGCTAATGCCGAGGCCAATGGCGAGGCCGATCATGGCGCGCCCTTGCAAAGCGGTGAGCAGGACAGGGAGATACAGCAGAAAGATGAGCGGAGATCGCGTCCACCCAGTGAGAGCGACAAGGGTGACTATGAGGGCCACGATGGCGATCTTCGTCCACGGGGCGGATTTCAGCAAACTCATCGTCGACCGAGCTTCCCGGCTCATGGCCTGTACCCGAGTGCGTACCGAGGCAGCGGCGCGGTGGATCACGGGACTGAACACGTGTCCAACGGCGCGCATCGATGGCGCGAAGGCCCTACTTACTCCTTGCACGCTTTGTCTCACAGTTGTCTTACTCCAAAGTCGGGCCCATCGTCCGGCCTAACTTGACTTACTCAGCCAGTCCCGCGCGTTTGCGAGCTGGCGTTCCACGGCGGATTTGCCCGTGCCGCCGTAGGATGTACGTCCGTCGGCGCTGCCTTGAGGAGCAAGCAGGTCCGCCGGATCGGCTCCCGCAAATAACTCAGAAGCGTTTTCCAAATCCCCTGAGGTCAGTTCTTCCAGGCCATGTCCCTTGGCGATGCAGCTGGCGACCAGCTTTCCCACAACCTCGTGAGCGTCTCGGAACGGCAGTCCCTGGCGCACCAGATAGTCGGCAAGGTCGGTTGCGGTCGAGAAGTCACCCTGGAGCGATTGGAGCATCCGGTCGCTCTTGAAGGTGACGTTGTTCATCAACGTGTTGAGCGTAGCGAGGCTGACAAGCGCCGTATCGACCGCGTCGAAGAGCGGCTCCTTGTCCTCCTGCATGTCCTTGTTATAGGTGAGCGGCAACGCCTTCATCGTCGTGAGCAAGCTCATCAGACTGCCGTACACCCGCCCCGTTTTGCCGCGCACCAGTTCGGCGACATCCGGGTTTTTCTTTTGCGGCATGATGCTGCTGCCGGTGGTCACGTTGTCGCCCATCTCGACATACCCGAACTCCTTCGAGTTCCAGAGTATGAGCTCCTCGCACAGTCTCGACATGTGCATCATCATGATCGAGAGCGCGGCGATGGTCTCTATGGCGAAGTCGCGATCGGAAACCGCATCTAAGCTGTTCTCGGCGACGGCGGCGAAGCCCAGATCCTTCGCGACCATGTGGCGGTCGATCGGGAAAGTCGTTCCCGCAAGAGCCCCCGCGCCAAGTGGAAGCACGTCTGTTCGCTTGAAGGCGTCATTTAATCTATCGACATCCCGCGTCAGCATCCAGAAGTAGGCGAGCAGCTGATGCGAAAGCCGGATAGGCTGGGCGTGCTGCAAGTGAGTCATGCCCGGCAGCAAAACGTCCATATGACCGGCTGCCAGATCGACCAGGCGACCTTGCAATGTAAGGGCTTTCGCACGTATCTCTAAGAGTGCTTGCTTCGTCCATAATCGGATGTCGGTGGCGACCTGGTCGTTCCGCGAGCGCGCTGTGTGCAGCCGCCCGGCGACAGCTCCGATCCGTTCCTTCAGCAGCGATTCGACCGCCATGTGCACGTCTTCGGCACCAGCGGGAAGGTCGACCGTTCCCGCATCCAGGTCGATGGCAAGACTTTCGAGGCCATCGACAATTGTCTGCGAGTCGGTTGCAGGTATTATTCCGCGCGCGCCCAGCATTTTCACATGAGCGATACTTCCGACGATATCGTGACGCCAAAGTCGACGGTCGAAGCGGAGGCTGGCGTTGAACTCGTGGACGAGCGCATCGGTCTCTTGCGAAAAACGACCCGCCCATAGCTTGGGATCGTTTGCTGTCTTGGAAGTTTGTGACGGATCGGTTCCTGACATCGATTTCTTACCCTTAGTTTGTGTTTATTAAAGATGAGTGCGGACGGGTCAACCGGAGCTTCGGTCCCCTAGCCCCCAATCCTTGGGGGAACAGGACTTGTAACACAGTTCGGTTTCGTTGATGCCCCTGCTCGCTTAGGCTCCCTTCCCCAATAATGGGGTGGACGGCAGGTGACAGGTGGATGGCACGTCTATGCCGCCACCGCCGAGACTTTGCCTTGTGGTTCGCAGCCTTTCCAGAGATCGCCGGCGGCGTGGCGTTCCTTTTGGGCGTTGACGTAGTCCCGCACGATCGACCGGTGGCAGGGGCTGACGGTGTATACACCGTATCCCGCCTGCCAGCGGAATGCCGTGATCGAAGAGCCGAAGGTGCGGTAGACGGCGGTCGACGCGGCGTCCTTTATCGCTTGGAGGAACTCCTCGACGCACATGCTGGCTGGCAGCGACGCTAGCAGATGCACGTGATCGGAAGTGCCCCCGATGGCTTTGACGGTGACGTTCATCTCTCCGCATCGACGCTTGATCGCCGAATGCGCTCGGTCCTCAACACCGCCGTCGAGGAGTGGAGTGCGGTTCCAGGTCGTCCAGACAAAATGGTAGAGGAGCTTTTGCTTGGTGTGTGTCATGACAGGTACCTCCATGGGTTTCTGTCGATGTCACTCACTCTCGACGGCCAATTCCGGAAAGGCGCATTGATCGGCAAACAGGCGCACGAGAGTCGTAAACTCTTCGGGCGCGTCGAGGCTGCAAATGTGGTTCGCGCCCTGGATGACGGCGAGGGTCGCCTTCTGGCCCGACGCCAAAAAGCGCCGCTCGTAGAATCGATGCGGCCAATCGCGTTCCCCGTTGACGATCATCACCGGTCCATCGAAAGACTTCATCGCTCCGACAAAATCACGTCCCCGCATTTGGGCGACCGCGACGGCGGCCGATCGCCAGTGACAGCCGGCATCGACGATTTCTTCGGCAATCGACGCGTGCATCGTCCCCCGAACGTAATCCTGAAAATGCCGAATCAGCCGGCTTTCGGCACGCGGGAACACCACCGATTCTCCGGTGAGCACCATCTTGCATAGCAGTGTCGTGGGGTCGAAGCTCGAGCCGGCTATCATCATGCCGACGACATGCCGCGGCGTTCGCTGGGCCAATTCCATCGCAATGCAGCCACCGAGCGATGATCCGACAAACATGACCGGACCCAGGCCCAGCTTTTCGACAATCATCTCGACATCGTCGACGCAGCCTTCGAAGTCGAATGGCTCCCTCGACCGTGCCCCGTGCCCTCGCATATCAATGGCGACGACTCGGAACTCGTCACTCAACGAGCGCATTTGCGGCAGCCACATCTTCCGTGTGTAGCTGGCGGCGTGCAGAAACACGATGGTGCGGGCGTCATGCGGACCGGCGATGTCGATGGCGTCGAAGTCGATCACAATATAGATTATATCGGGCTGAACAGGCAGGGACGCCTGTGCCACGATAGGATTTGTCCGGCGCGGTACGGCAACTCTTATCGTGGTACAGGCGTCCCTGCCTGTTCTTCTTTTTCTACATCACCAGCGATAGGATGGCCTTTTGGGCGTGCAGGCGGTTATCGGCCTGGTCGAAGACGACGGACTGTGGGCCGTCGAGGACGTCGCCGGTGATTTCCTCGCCTCGGTGCGCGGGGAGGCAGTGCATGACGATGGCGTCCGTTTTGGCTGAGGCCATCAGCTGACTGTTGACCTGGAATGGCGCGAAGATGCCGGCCCGCTCTGCCGCCTCTTCTTCTTGTCCCATCGACGCCCAGACATCGGTATAGACGGCGTCCGCCATAGCGACGGCTTCTGCGGGGTTGGTTGTCAGCAAGAGTTGCGCTCCGGTTTGTGAGGCGCATTCGAGGGCGACTTCCCACAGCTGGGCATCGGGCTCGTAGCCGGCCGGGCAGCCGATGGCGAAGTTCATGCCCAGCTTTGCAGCGGTCAGCATCAATGAGTGCGCGACGTTGTTGCCATCTCCGACATAGGCCAGCTTCAATCCGCGCAGATGTCCCTTGCGCTCGCCGATGGTCTGGAAATCGGCGAGTGCCTGGCAGGGATGCTCGCGGTCGCTCAGACCGTTGATGACCGGGATACCGGCGTTGTCGGCGAGGTCGATGACGGTCTTATGGTCGAAGGTCCGCGCCATGATACCGTCGATCCAGCGGTCGAGGTTCTTGGCGACGTCGGGGACGGTCTCGCGCAGTCCGAGCCGGCCTTCGAGATAGATAGCGTGTCCGCCGAGCTGTGTCATGCCTGCCTCGAAGGTGACCCGCGTTCGCAGCGATGGCTTCTCGAAGAGCATCGCGAGCGTCTGCCCCTGACAAAATTGTGTTTGGGTGGCGTCGAACTTGTGAGCCTTGAGCCTGGTGGCGACGTCGAGGATCAGCATCAGCTCGCCTGCCGTCAACTGCTCGATTCCGATGATGTCGCGGCCTCGCAAAGCGTGCGTGGTCAGAATGTCTGAGAGCGCCGACGGTCCCACGGGCGGGGCCATGCGCTGCGACGGCACCGTGCTGTACATCGACGAAGCGGGCACGGACACCTCGGGAATAGGCTCCAGTTCCGGGCAGCGCAGAATCCGCATGGTGAGTCGGTCGCCAAATTCGTTTTTGTCGAGGGAGGCGATCAAGTCGTAGATGCTTTCCCGATAGCTCAGGCGGATCGTGCCCGCCGCCGTCGATTTCTCCGGGGCCTGGAAGTTCATCAAACTGCGGAACCGCGACAACAGCGGAACGACGATGTGCTTAGGTACGGTCATCGACTCGCTAACGACACCGTGCGCGAGGATCCGGACACGCACTCCGTCTTCGTTGGGCTCGATGTATATGGCGTCGGCCCGGTCCTGGAGTCCCTCCTGGATGATCTGCATCGCGATTCTATGGATCGGGGAGTCACCTGGGATCGTGTCGTCGGTGATCAGGTACGGTTCGGGCGCGTTCTGAAGGTGAGCGATCTCCTTGCTGATCGTTTGCGCGTCGGCGCCGGCGTCGGCCAGAAAGTCCTTCGCCATACCGGGCACCTGCGACAGAGCCATTAAAAGGTGCTCGGTGCCCAAGAACAGATCGTGCAGTTTGGCGACGGCCTGCTCGGCGGCGGTGATAACCTGCGACGCGCTCTCAGACATGTCGATATTTGAAACGGCGCCAGGCTCCGTCGCGATCGCAGATTCGATCCGGTCCTGAAGGGCAACGCAGTCGACAGAGAGTCGGGCCAGAACGTAGTGGGCGACGCCGTCGGTCTGCGTCAGAAGTCCCAGGAGGAGATGCGGCGGGTCGACGACCGCGCTTGCCCTCGTCCGCGCCTCCTGCTGCCCGTGAAAGATGGCGGCCCGTGCGCTCAGCGTTAGCTTCTCGGTCATGTGATGTTTCCTCAAACGACTGCCCTCAGGATCTCGACGGCCTGGTCGACATCGGCTTTCGTAATGGTGAGCGGCGGCAGCAAGCGCAGGATGCTGTCGCCGATGGCATTAATGATCAGGCCCTTCGCGAGGGCGTCGGTCTGAACTTTGCGCGCATTGGGCTCGGCGAGTTCGACACCGAGCATCAGCCCCTCGCCGCGGATCTCCTTCACCTTGTCGCCGAGCGCGTCGGTCAGTCGCCGGACGAGATAGGCGCCCATGGCGTGGGCATTGGCGATAAGGTGGTCATCCTCGATGGCGTCGATGACCGCGACTGCCGCGCTTGCCGCGAGCGGGTTGCCGGCGAAGGTGCTGCCGTGATCGCCGGGAACGAGCGTGGTCGCCGCCGCGCCGCGGGCTAGGCATGCGCCGATTGGCACGCCGCCGCCGAGGGCTTTTGCCAGGGTCATGACATCAGGAACGACGCCTGAGTGCTGGTAGGCCCACCACTTGCCGGTGCGGCCCATGCCCGTTTGTACCTCATCGAAAATCAGCAGCGCACCGTGTTTGTCACAAATCGCGCGGGCCGCCTTGAGATAAGCCTCCGACGCCGGATATACCCCACCCTCGCCCTGGATCGGCTCCAGCATGACCGCGCAAACGTCATCGTCGACGGCGGCTTCCAGAGCCTCGATATCGTCGTAGGGGACGTAGGAGACGCCGGGAAGGACGGGAGTGAAGGGCGCCTGATATTTCGGCTGACCGGTGGCTGTCACGGTGGCAATGGTTCGGCCGTGGAACGATCGCTCCGCCGTGATGATCTTGAACTTCGATTCACCACCCATGGCTTTGCCATGCTTGCGCGCAATCTTGATCGCGGCCTCGTTTGCCTCCGCGCCGCTGTTGCAGAAGAAGACGCGGTCGAAGTCACTGATCTGGGTCAGCTTCTTCGCGAGTTTGGCCTGCGGTCCGGTGAGGTAGAGGTTTGACACGTGGAGCAGGGTCGCCGCTTGTTCTTGAAGCGCACGGACGACCTTCGGATGACAGTGCCCCAGCCCATTAACCGCGAGGCCGCCGAGGAAATCGAGGTACTCCTTGCCGTCGTTATCCCAGAGCTTGACACCCTCGCCGCGGACGAACATCACGGGCAGACGGGCGTACGTCGTCATCACGCACTCGTCGTCCCAGGCTTTGGTTTGCGTCTGGTCCCAGACCTGCGATATCTTGCCGGTCTCCGTATCCATTGTGTAAAGTGTCTGGCTCATCTTAAATCCACCACACGGCCCACGCCTATAAAAGACGTGGCTAACAGGCCTTCGGCCAACCGTCCTCCGGACGGAAGAGGTGTCGCTACGCGACTTATTTGATCATCGTGCCGATGCCCTGGTCGGTGAAGACCTCGATGAGCAGGGCATGGGGCAGACGGCCGTCGATGATGTGCGCGGCCTCGACGCCGGCGGCGCGGGCGGTGACACAGGCTTCGATCTTGGGGATCATGCCCTTGTCCACGACGCCGTCGGTAATCAACTGCCGCGCGTCCTTGATCGACATGTGCGAGATCAGGCTGTCCTTGTCGTTGAAGTCCTGATAGATGCCTTCGACATCGGTCATCATGATCAGCTTGCTGGCATTGAGAGCAGCGGCGAGCTCACCGGCGACGGTGTCGGCGTTGACGTTGTAGCTCTCGCCACTGCGGCCAATGGCGACGCTGGAGATTACCGGGATATAGCCGGCGGCGGTCAGCGTGTGGATCAGGCCCGGGTTGATGTCGACGACACGGCCGACGAACCCGATGTCACCCTTGGTCGTCTCTTTCTCGGCGACAATCAAGTTTCCGTCCTTGCCCGACAATCCGACTGCCTGGCCGCCCTGCTGGTTGAGATGGGCGACGATGTTCTTGTTGGTCTTGCCGGCGAGGACCATTTCTACGATCTCCATGGTCTCCTCGTCGGTCACGCGCAGGCCGTTGACGAACGCCGGCTCCTTGCCCATCCGGTTCATGGCCTCGCTGATCTCGGGCCCGCCACCGTGGACGAGAATCGGATTGATGCCGACGTAGCGCATCAGCACGATGTCCTGCATCACCGCCGCCTTGAGGCCTTCGTCGATCATGGCGTTGCCGCCGTATTTGACGACGATGGTCTTGCCGGAGTACTGGCGGATATAGGGCAGCGCCTGTATGAGGACATCGGCGGCTGTGTTATGTTGCTGTGTGTTTGGCATATGCGTTTCTCGGTGGTCCAGGGCTTTCGGCCCCCTAACCCCCAATCCTGGGGGAACCGGACTTGCTATTCGAGTTCGGTTTCGAAGTCAAAGGCTCCGAAAGTTCGGGCTGCATCCTTGATTCGCTTCAGAACGTTTGGCAGCTCATTGAAGACTTCGTCATTAGTACACGTTACCACGTGGTAACCATGCAAAGTTAGGTGTTCGGTTCGAGCAGCATCGTATTCTGGCTGCAGATCATGTATGCCTCCGTAGACTTCAACTACCAGTCGACAACTTGGACAGTAGAAGTCGAAGACAAATCTTCCAAGCGGATGCTGCGCTCGAAATCGCAGACCGTCAAGCTGCCTGCTGCGAATGACGGACCACAACCTAGCCTCGGCCGGCGTCATGTCTCGACCCATCTCAGTCGCCACATGACGAATCCCTTCGGTTGTTCCCCGAATTGCCGGAGTCATCTTGACCGGATTGTCTTTCGCCATCAGCCAAACTCCAAGGCTAATCGCCTTCGACCCATCGGTCATGTTCCCCCAGGATTGGGGGCTAGGGGGTCGGAGCCTCGGGCCAAAGCTACCGAAGTGGCGCTTCCTTACGTATGGTACTCCGCGTTGATCTTGACGTAATCGTAGCTGAAGTCGCAAGTCCACACCGTGGCGGTTTCGCCGCCGGGTTGGTGGAAGTCGACCACAATCTGGACGTCCTTCGCCTTCATCTTTTCCGAGACGACGTAGCCGTTGAACTCGGTGGGCATGCCGTCACGGTAGACCGTCGTCCCCGCGAGCGAAATCTCGACGAGTTCCGGCTCGAAGTTGATGCCCGCGCGGCCGGCGGCGGCGAGGATGCGGCCCCAGTTGGGGTCGTTGCCGAAGAGCGCGGTCTTGACGAGGTTGGAATTGGCGATGGTCTTGGCGACCGATCTCGGGAAACTGGCGCGCTGCTCGGGGGTGATCTCGATGCCGTTGGCGGCGTAGGCATCGGCGACATTCTTGGGCACGGCGACGTTCTGGACGGTGACCTC
>Ga0070658_10005580_pt1 | contig 10207 bp, 11 predicted proteins | sample KBSC13metaG_FD_64664 | JGI IMG/M metagenome (GOLD analysis project Ga0070658, IMG submission 64664) | Corn rhizosphere microbial communities from Kellogg Biological Station, Michigan, USA - KBS C1-3 metaG | ecosystem: Host-associated > Plants > Roots > Rhizosphere > Soil ... | reverse complement strand
GCCGGCATCGCGGAATCAACCTCGGAGCGGCATGGCCCGGAATCAACCTCGGAGCGGCATGGCCCGGGAGCGGCATGGCCCGGAATCAACATCGGAGCGGCATGGCCGAGCAGCATGGGCCGGCATCGCGGAATCAACCTCGGAGCGGCATGGCCAGAGCACCGAGCCCGACTGGAAGGGCGCCAACCTGGTCGAGGTCCACGTGGCGGTCGGCATCGCCAACCCCACCGGCGCGCCGCTGGTCGTTCACCGCGATCAGTTCCGGCTGGTCGGGCCCGACGGCACGGCCGTGAAGACCATCAGCGTGGGCGCCGCCGATCCCGTGTCCGTCGCCCCTGGCCAGGAGCCGTCCTTCGAGCTGCGCTTCATGACCCGCGGCGGCGTGCGCTGCACCACCCCGATGGAGCTGGAGACCCGGGGCGGCGTGCTGGCGGGCGATCATCCGGTGACGCTGGCCTCGCTGCGCTTCCTTCCCCGCAACCCGAGCTGACGGAAGTCCGGCGACGGAAGTCCGGCGACGGAAGTTCGGCGACGAGCGGTGGCGTCGCGGCGGATGGCCGCGGCGCAGCCGGGAGGCCACAGGCGCGAACGCAGTCGCCGGCGTCCGTGCCGCAGAGACGCCTGTCTTGGCGTCGAGTTTGCGCCAGGGCATCAGCCGCTGGCAGCGCCAGCCGGCGACCTCGCGCGTGTAGGCGAACCGGTCGTGCAGCCGATGCGCGCCCGCCAGCCACAGCTCGACCCGCTCGGGCAGCAGATGCACGACGCCCCAGTGCGGCGGTCGAGGCACGGCGGCGCCCTCGAAGCGTTCCCGGACGCGGTCGAACGCCGCCATCAGCGCCGTGCGCGAGGGAACGGGCTGGCTCTGCGCCGAGGCCCACGCGCCCAGCTGGCTCTCGCGATCGCGCGAGGCGAAGTACGCGTCCGATTCGGCGGCCGGCGCCGGCGCCACCCGACCCTCCATGCGCACCTGCCGATCCAGCACCGGCCAGTAGAACATCAGCGCGCCGTGCGGTTCTCCGTCAGCTCGCGCCCCTTCCGGCTGTCGTAGTTGGTGACCAGCCGGATGGCACCGTCCTGGACGCCCTTGTAAAGGACGGTGCGAACCGACGGCCGGCCATCGCGCGTGGCGGTGGCCAGCGCGAAGGCGTCGGGCATCAGTCCCCCGCGCTGGGCGGCCAGCGTCTGCCATTCCACGAACACGGCCAGCGGATCCGCTCCGGGAGACTCATCAAGCTGCGGGGACGATTCCATGACGGCGTCATTCTACAGGGCGCCGCCAGCCGTGCTCGACCGGCGAGGAGGCCAGGTCGCCGGGCTTCTATCTGACCTGGTCCAGCAGCAACCGGCCCGCCCCACCTGGGCGCGTCGCTTCGGCGCCGCACAACGCCGCGACGGGCTCATGAGTCCTGGCGTTCTGCCGGAGGGACCAGATGGCGGCGCTCTTGGCCGCGATGCGCAGCCGCTCTGCCTCGGTGAGAGGGAAAGGCAGTTCATCGAACTTCAGCATCCCCGCGCGCGCTGACAGCGCCACCGTCAGGTCGACGTCCAGCGGCCCGCCGACATCCATCGATTCGAACTGGACCGGAATCGCACAGCGCGCGAACACCGGTACGAACCTGGCGAACCTGCGCTTGCCGAGAAATCCGGTGCCCGTGTCTCGCAGCCATTGCGTCAACCGCGCGCGAGAGAGATCCGGTTCATCCAGCACGCCCAGGATCCGGCGCAGCGGCGCCGTGTCGCCAGTGATGAAGAACTCGATCCACAGCAGGTCCAGTTCGTGGGGCGCCGGCGGCCCGTCGCCGACGCGCGGGAAGTCAGGATCGGCGAAGCCACGCAGCACCACCTCCACCGCCGGTGAGCGCGAACGGAGCGCTTGCATTGCGCCACGAACCGCGGGTGAGACCATCGCCATCCGCGTGAACACGTGAAGGTCGATCACGTCGGGACCCGGTGACCGCAACCAGTCCTCGAACGCGCGCAACGCTCCCGCCTCGTCCGGCCGGAAATAGAAGGACTGCACGATGTCGTTCAGATCTCCACCCGCCTCGCCCATGGCCAGGATTGTCGTGATTCCGCCGTGCGCGCGCAACCTGGCGCCGGTCAAGCGGTCCCTGATGATAAAGAGACGGAAACGATGCTGAAGATTCGCGAGTTCGCCGACACCGGCGGCGTCCTGTCCGCCATCTATCTGCTCGACGAGGACGGCGTCCTGAAGATTGGCAACCAGGCGGCCAGCGTCGCGCTTCCCGAGAACGCGCTCGCGGTAGTCATGGCGCGCTACGGTGCTCCGTTCGATCCCGACGCGCCCATCGCCGAAGTGGCGACGCTGACCCTGGGTGACGGCCGCACGCTTCGCCACGTCCGTCATCTCGCCCGATACGACGTGATCGCCCGTGATTACCTGGTCTACGAGGGCCCCGGCCTGACTCCGTCGTGTGCGCTTTCGACGACCGTGGCCCGCGCCCTGGAACATCTGGCGTCGGTCCTCCCGTCGCTGGTCACGGCCCAGCGGACATCGAGACCATGACCAACGAGCGTCCCACGCCGCACGCCCCGCCGCCGTCCGTCGGATCCGAGGCTCGCGGTCTCGAGGCCGAAAAATCACGACGATTCCAACCGGTGCCGGAGACGAGACTTGAACTCGTAAACCCTTGCGGGTGGCGGATTTTGAGTCCGCTGCGTATACCATTTCGCCACTCCGGCGAGCGCGAGGCGGTCATTCTCCCCGCCTCGGCCTTCAAGTCAAGGCGCGGTCGCCCCGGCCCCGCTACTCGATCTTGCAGTCTTCCGGCTCGGCGACCCAGGCGCTGTCGGCGGGGCCGAAGTTGGCGTCGGTCGCCCAGCGGGTCTGGAAGCCCTCCACCTTCTCGACCAGGCGCAGGCGGCAGCGGGCGACGAAGCGCTTCAACTGCTCGCGCGGCTTGCCGGCCGGCGGCTCGCTCTTGTAGCGGGCAGACAGCGCCGGTTGCTCGAACAGCCCCGGGATCAGGAACATCTGCCGGTCGGTGGTGAAGTAGGGGGCCAGCTTGTCCTTCTCGGCCGGCGCCTCGGGCCAGGGCTGCCCGGCCGCGCGGAACTGGCACTTGTAATGGCCGATCGCCTTGCCCAGCGCGCAGGCCAGATCCTCGCGATCGGACGTGATCAGCGTGATGGGCGCCTCGACCGTCTTCTGCGCCGCGTTCTTGCCGCGCCAGCTCCACAGCGAGCCGGCGACGATGACGGCGATGCCGATGATCAGCCAGCGGACCACCTGGGGCTTCGGAACGGGCAGGGGTGCCGGGCTGGGCGCGGCGCCGGTCTCCGGCGATGTGCTGCTGGACCTGTTGGCCGGCGTCGCGGCGGCCGCGTCATCGCCAGAATGGGAAGAAGAGTCGGGCATCGAGAGCCTCCTTGCTGATGGGCAACTCGCCCCAGATCGGGGCGTAGAAGATCGAGATTTCCGCGACCACCACCACGGCGATGAACATCGCCAGCTGCCGGCGCGTGTAGAAACGATCCACGAACCCGGCCAGCAAGACAAGCGCGAAGGTGTACGACGGAAGGTAGTGATAGACGTAGGCGTCGCGCAGGCTGGGCACCCAGAACGCCAGCGGTCCCGCCCACGCCAGCAGCACGCCGAAGATCAGGCCGGCCCGCTGGGGAACCGCCAGCACGTAGTCGAGGTCCGTCGCCGCCGGCGCCGCCTCGGTCAGCGTCGGGCCCGCCACCACTCCGCCCATCGCAGGCGCGGCGGGTGCCTCGGTCGAGCTCGCTGGCGCACCCCCCGGGGCGGACGCCACCGGTGCCTCCGCCAGGGCCGCGAACGCTCGGCCCGGCGCCGGTTCGACCGCTGCCTCGGCTGACGTCGCGCCGCGCTCCAGCTGTCCCCACACCTTGCGCCAGCCGGCGCGCGCCAGCACCGCCAGGCCGCCTGCGACGGCCAGGGTGCTCGCCCACCACAGCAGCGGGTTGCCCAGCGCCATCATCGCCTCGATGGCGCCGGTCACCGGGTCGACGTCGCGGCGCAGGAAGATGGGCCGCACCGGCAGGAACCAGGTGTACCAGTGCGAGCTCATCGGGTGGACGACCGTGTACGACAGGTGCTGGTGGATCAGCTTCCGGTTCTCGGCGATCACGGCCAGGACGCCGTAGGGGCGCCCCGAGAACGCCAGCGGCAGCGCCGACTGCGCGTAGAACACGGCGGCCGCCATCAGCAACAGCAGGGGCGTGAACAGGCGCGTGCGGCGCGACACCAGGCACAGGACGGCCGCGGCGACGACGAACGGCACGCCGTTCAGCTTGAACGAGGCGGCACAGCCGACGAAGAAGCCCGCCAGCGCCACCTGCCAGGCCCGCCGTGACACCAGGATGGTGCCGATGCCCGCCGCCGCGAACGCCACGATCATTCCGTCCAGCAGGCCGGCCCGCGAGTAGGCGATGAAGAAGCCGTCCGCGGCCACGAACGCCGCCGCCAGCCAGGCGGCCCGCCGGCTACGAAACGTGGTCCAGGTGATCCACGCGACCAGCCCGATGTTGGCGAAGCCGCACAGCAACGAGGCCAGCCGCCAGCCGACGGGCGTGTCGCCCACGAAGTGCATGACCCCCGCGATGATCAGCTTGCCCAGCGGCGGGTGGTCGTTGTCGCTGTACTGGTAGGACAGATACCCCCGCGCGGTGTCGACGTAGTGATATTCGTCCCACCGCAGCTCTTGTGGCACATCGAAGGCGCGGCAGCGCAGGTACAGGCCCAGCAACATCATCACCGCCAGCACGAGCGCCAGCGGCGCGTCGCTGCTCACGGCGCGCGCGGCGCGGCGGGTCCAGGGGGCCGGGGATTCTGAAGAGCGCGAGGCGGAGATGACGGACGTCCGGGATTGAGGAGGCCGATATCCTTGCCGAGGGCGGCGCCGTTGTCGAGGGGCCGCACGGCCAGGCGGCCGCTACGGTTTCAGCGCGATCCCGCCGATACCGATCGACGGCGCAAAAGATGAGGACCAACCACGTCTTCGGGATCTCGGTGCTGGCGCTGTCCACCGTCGTGCTGGCCCCCGCGCGGCCGGCCGCCGCGCAGTCGCTGCGGCCGAACATCCTGTTCATCTTCGACACGTCCGGATCCATGGGGCAAAGCGCCAGCGGGTCGAACGTGGGCGAGGACACCAACATCTGCCCCAGCGGCACCGGCAGCAAGCTGTACGGCCTGAAGAGCGCGCTGCGGGCGGCGCTGGCCCAGGTGGGCGCCGACGAGGCGAACTTCGGCCTGATGTCGTTCCCCCAGGTGGTGGTGACCAGCCCGAACACCTCGCGCTGGTGCGGGACCTCGTCGTGGGGTCACTACAACCCGACCGCCGGGGTCAGCAACGTGACCATCCCCAACCGCGTGACGACCGGCAACCACAGCGCGACCTCCTATCCCAGCGGCTGTCTGATGACGACGAACACCACGCAGTCGACGTACGACATGTGGTTCGGCAACGGCGTCTCGCAGGTGCTGCGCGTGGGCGTCACCACGGCGGCGCCCGGCGCCACGCCCACCGCGGCCGACTACGATCCGGCCGACGGAAACATCCCCGAGATCTTCCGCTGGATCGACAACGTCGAGCTGCCCATCACGTCGGCGGCGGTGACCGATCCCGAGCTGCACGCCACCGGTTCGACGCCCATCGGCCGCTCGCTGATGTACGGGCGCTTCTACTACGACCACGAGGTGAAGCCGGCCGATCCACGCAGCAGCTGTCGGCAGAACATCATCATTTTGGTCACCGACGGCGGCGAGACGTGCGACGAGGCGACCGCGCCCGACGCGAGCTTCGACCTGAGCAGTTGCTCGGGCGGCGTGGCGTACAACCCGTTCCATCCCGTGGCGCAGGCCTGCCAGCTGTTCCGGCAGTCCAACATCAAGACGTACGTCGTCACCGACAGCGGCGTCTCGTCGTCCGAGCTGACGGCGAACAACCGCATCGCCGCCGCCGGCGGCACCACCGCCGCCATCACCGCCTCGCTGGCCGATCCGGCCGCCGCCAAGGCCGCCATCGTCGGCATCATCGCCAGCACCGTGCCGCCGCCCGAGGTCTGCAACGGCAAGGACGACAACTGCAATGGCCAGATCGACGAAGGGGTCGCCAACATGTGCCCCTACAGCAAGACCGATCCCAACGACGCGGACAACAAGCTGGGCACGGCCGCCAAGCACTGCGCCGTGGAGACGGCGAACTGCCAGGACGACAACTGCAACGGCCAGATCGACGAGGGCTTCCCCCTGAACGCCTGCGGGCAGCCGGCCGGCTGTCCCATCCCCGCCGAGGTGTGCGACGGCGTCGATAACAACTGCAACGGCGACGTCGACGAGGGCTTCGCCCTGGGCAAGGCCTGCGACAATGGGCTGACCGGCTCGTGCCGGAGGCTGGGCGTGACGGTCTGCGCGGCCGACAAGATGAGCGTCACCTGCGAGCTGGGCAACGCCCCCGTCACGGACGAGGTGTGCAACGGCGTCGACGACGACTGCAACGGTCAGATCGACGACGGCCCGCTGCCCGGGGTGGGCCTCGACTGCGGCATCCAGGGGCAGGGCTGCGCCAAGGGCGTCACGGTGTGTGTGAACGGCCAGATCGTGTGCAGCAGCGTGTCCAGCCCCCAGCCCGAGGTGTGCAACGGTCTGGACGACGACTGCAACGGCGTCATCGACGACGGCGTCTTCCCCGGGGTGGGCGACAGCTGCGTGTGCGACGGCCTGGATCCCTCGCAGGTGAACGTGGGCATCTGCCGGGCGGGCCGCCTGGCCTGCAAGGGCGGCGCGGGGTTGAAGTGCGAGGGGTGCGTGCTGCCCACGCCCGAGATCTGCGACGGCAAGGACAACGACTGCGACGGCAACGCCGATCAGACCGCCAGGTGCCCCAACGGCTTCGGCTGCCGCGACGGAAGCTGCAATCTGCAGTGCCGGGGCGGCGAGTTCCCCTGTCCGCCCGGTTACGACTGTGTCGACACCTACTGCGTCCCGAACCGCTGCAAGAACGTGACGTGCCGGGCGGACCAGCGCTGTGACCTGGACACCGGAAGCTGCGTCGACCTCTGCTACAAGGTCACGTGCCTGTCCGAGCAGACCTGCGCGGGTGGCAAGTGTCTGGACTGCTCGAACAGCGACCTGTTGGCGTGCCCGAAGGGTCAGCTGTGCGTGGGGCGCCAGTGCATCACCGACACCTGCGCCGGCGTCAGCTGCGCCAGCGCCGAGTACTGCTCGAACGGCGCCTGCGTGCCGCTGGGGTGCGGGCAGTGCGGCGCGGACGAGAAGTGCATCGCGGGCACGTGCAAGCCGTTCCATTGCGCCGACGCCTCGTGCGGCGCCGGCACCTACTGCGACTACGCCACGGGCAGCTGCCTGCCCGACCTGTGCGCCACCAAGTCGTGCCCCGACTGCGCGCCCGCCACCGGCGAGTGCATGGCGCACCCGTGCGCGAACGTGCAGTGTCCCAGCTGCTACGCCTGCGGGCTGACCCCCGACGGGACGCCCTTTTGCCAGCAACAGTCGACCTGCGCCACGGGCACGGTGGCCCTGCAGACGGCCGGCGCGGGTGGTGGTTGCCACTGCGGCGTCGAGGCCGGCCGGCCGGCCCCGGAGTCCCTGCTGTGGGTGGCCGGGGGCGTCCTGCTGCTGGTCCTGACCCGGCGCCCCCGCGGCCCGAAGGGCCTGGGGTTGTCCGATCGCGCGCGCGGGACTTTCGGAGCGCGTTAGGCCCGTTTACAATGCGCTCGTGATATCGACCTCCCTTAAGAAGATGCGGAGCGCCGGCATCCTGTTGCTGGCTCTGCTCCTGGTTTCACTCGGCGTACGGCCGGCCCTGGCCGCGGGCGACGATAGCGCCGGCGACGACAAGAAGGCGCCGGCCCCGGAGACCAGCGACACCGGCAGCGCCGCGGCGCCGGCCGCGGTCCCGCAGCTTCAGCTCGAGGACGAGGGGCCGTCGGCGCGCGAGGCGAAGAGGCCGCATGCGAACGTCCGCCTGGCGGCGCCGCTGCCGACGGACGAGCAGGACGAGAAACCGTTCTACAAGAGCGCCGTCTTCTGGGCGGTCACCGGGGTGCTGGTGGCGGGCGCGATCGGCGCGGTCATCTATTCGACGTCGGGGACGCGCGGCTCGCTGCAGCCGTGTCCCGCGACGGTCACGCTGTCGCTGGGCTGCTACGGCGCGGGGCGGATGTAAATGCGAACGAAGCACACGAACGAGAGTGGCGCGGTCGACGGGGCCGGGGGCATCCAGCGGGGCCGCGGCATCGGCTGGCGCCGTCTGCTGCCGGTGGCCGGTCTGGGCATCGTCGCGGCCGCGGTCAGCGCCGCCAGCTGCGCCAAGAGCGACACCTACGAGTACATCGACGTCAACGTCTTCGCCGACCCCAACACCGTCAGCAAGATGGACTTCGCCACTCAGATCGTCAGCTGCGAGATGTACGTGACGGGCGCCGAGACCTCCAGCCCGACGAACCTCAACTGTATGCCCACGCAGCAGAGCTACCCCGGCGTGGGGACGTTCGAGTGGACGACGAAGCTGAGCAAAGGCTCGCTGCAGTTCACCGTCACGCTGTTCGGCCTGAACCGGGTGCCGTTCGCGGTGGGAACCAGCGATCCGGTCACGCTGGGGACCGGCAAGAAGCTGACGGGGAACGTGGTCGCCGTGCTGGTGCCGGGCACCATGACCGGGACGGGCGGTACCCCGGGCGGGACGGGCGGCGTCACGGGCACCGGCGGCGGCGCGGGAGCCGGCGGCAACGGCGGCGCTGCGGGCGTCGGCGGAGCGGCCGGTGGCGCGCCGGGCAGCGGCGGCGCGGCCGGGGCCGGCGGCGTTCCCGGGACGGGGGGCATGGGCGGCGGCGCTGGCGGCGCGGCGGGCCGCGGCGGCATGACCGGATCGGGCGGCGCCGGCGGCTCTGGCACGGGCGGCGGTGGCGCGGCGGGTGGCGCCGGCGGCGGGGCGACCGCTGGCACCGCCGGCAGCGCGGGCGGCGCCGGCGGAAGCTGAGCCGGTCCCGCTGACGAGCGGCTCGCCCCATGGGCGAGTCCACGGACAGACGTGGTGGGGCGGGGCAGGTTTCCGGCGGATGCGCCGGGCGTCAGCCTGCTGGCAGCGCCGCAGGAGACGTGGTGGGGCGGGGCAGGTTTCCGGGCGGATGCGCCGGGCGTCAGCCTGCCGGCAGCGCCGCCAGGGCGCCTTCTAGCTCGCCCCGCGCGTGCGTGTCGCCAGCCCGTGTGGCCACGGTGATCCCCGCCTGGTACGTGGCGCGCGCGTCCTCGCGCCGTCCCAGCGCCACCAGGACGTTGCCTGCGTGCAGGTACGCCGGTACGTAGGCCGGATCGATCCCCGACAGCTCCGTGAACGCCGCCTCGGCTTCCTCCAGCCGGCCCGCGTTCTTGTACTCCAGGGCCAGCGCGTACCGCGGGAACGGATCGCGCGGCTTCTGCGCGATGAACGCCTGCAACATCTCGATGCGGGAAGGGGGCGCGGGCAAGGGCGGGCTCGGGGCTAGACCGTCTTCAGCGCGAATCGCTGCGGGCCAGGAATCTCCTCGGCGGGACCGTCGACGATGCGGTTCCGCTCGTCGACCCGGACCACCTTCGGCTTCCAGGCTTTCGCCTCTGCCTCCTCGACCTCGGCGAACGTCGCGATGATGACGCGGTCACCGGGCTGGGCCAGGCGCGCCGCCGCGCCGTTGATGCAGATGACGCCCGAGCCCTCGGCTCCGGGCAGGGCGTACGTCTCCAGCCGGGCGCCGTTGGTCACGTTCCAGATGTGCACGTGCTCGTAGGGCAGGATATCGGCGGCGCGCAGCAGGTGCTCGTCGATGGTCACGGAACCCTCGTACTCCAGATCCGCGTCCGTGACCGTGGCGCGGTGAATCTTCGATTTGAACAGCGATCGTCGCATGAGCAGAACCTTTCGTCCCAGCCGGGAAAAACCCGGTCCAAGCGGGGCCTTGCCCTTCGAGTATAGGGTGGGGTCATCACCTGTCAAAGGCGGCCCGCCTTTCGGGCCCCGGACCGCTTGCGCAGGTTGACGCTTGCCCCTGTTTCCCTCACGCTTTTCGCAACGACCTTGAAGAAGCGCAGCTTTCTACACGTTCTGGGCGTCGACCTGGGGGGCGGCAAAGGCAAGACGACCGCCGCGGCCACCCTGCGCGTCGATCCGCGCCATGGCGCCACCGTGGTCGACGTGGCGCCGCGGCCCCGCGAGCTGCCGCTTTA
>Ga0070658_10005577_pt1 | contig 10211 bp, 8 predicted proteins | sample KBSC13metaG_FD_64664 | JGI IMG/M metagenome (GOLD analysis project Ga0070658, IMG submission 64664) | Corn rhizosphere microbial communities from Kellogg Biological Station, Michigan, USA - KBS C1-3 metaG | ecosystem: Host-associated > Plants > Roots > Rhizosphere > Soil ... | reverse complement strand
TGGAGCGCCTCGGGGTGGCCAAGGACACCATTCCGCTCACTTATATGAACTCAACCGCCGCCATCAAAGCATTTTGCGGAGAGCGCGGCGGCCTTGTCTGCACCTCGTCGAATGCCCGCGCCGCCTTCGAGTGGGCTTTTGCTCGCCGCAAGCGCATTCTGTTTCTGCCTGATCAGCATCTTGGCCGAAATACGGGGCACGCCATGGGCATCCCGATGGAGCAGATGCAGATTTGGGACCCATGGGGACTACAGGGCGGCCAGACGGCTGCCGCGCTAGAGGCGAGCCGCATCCTGCTGTGGAAAGGTCACTGCTCCGTCCACCAGCGTTTTTTGCCGAGCCACGTGGATGAAGTGCGCGCCAAGTATCCCGGCATCCAGGTCATTGTGCATCCGGAGTGTCGTTGGGAGGTCTGCCAGAAAGCCGACGCTCTCGGCTCCACGGAACGCATCATCAAGGTCGTCGAGGACGCGCCCTCCGGCTCCACTTTTGCGATCGGGACGGAGATCCACCTCGTCAACCGTCTGGCCAAGCAGTTCGCGCCAACGGGCAAGAAGATCATCAGCCTCGAGAGCAACGGGTGCCTGTGCACCACGATGTATCGCATCAGCCCGCAGCATCTGGCGTGGGCGCTCGAAAACTTGGTAGAAGGCCGCGTGGTCAATCAGATCAAAGTTCGGGACAGCGTCAAGCAATGGGCGCGCGTGGCTCTGGACCGCATGCTGGAGGTCAAGTAATTGAGACTGGGGACAAGCTGGCAACCTGCCATGGGATCTTCTGCTCCTAGTTTTAGGAAGGGTCTGCGACATACGCAGACCACGCGCTGACGCTATCTGTGCTGCAGGCCTGATGAAAATCGGGTACCGAAGTGCCTGGGTCGCCAAGCGCGTTCGTCGTATGCTAGTTGCAGAGATTCTGCATGAAGACATTTACTCTCGAAGAAGCACAATCCTTGCTGCCGGTCGTCGAATCGCTGTTGAAGAGAGCACTTGAAGGCAAGCGTGCGGCGCAAGAGGTCGAGAACCAGATATCTGAACTGGGTCGGCGCATTTACCTGACTGGAGGAATGCGGGTCGACGTCGCGGCTGTCTCCAAACAGCGCGCCGAAATGGAAGAGCACCTCCAGCGCGTCCGCGAGAGCATCGCTGAGATCGACTCCATTGGTGTGCAGGTGAAGGATCTGGATACCGGGTTGCTTGACTTCCCCTGCAAGGTCGACGATCAGGTCGTTCTGCTCTGTTGGCGAATGGGTGAAAGCGCCATCGAGCACTGGCATACGGTCGACGATGGCTTCAAAGGCCGCAAGCCGCTCGATGAGCGGTTCCGCCGGCGTTCCAATTCGAGCAATCGGCCGAACTGACACCCTTGCGGCTGCCGCTGTAAACTGGCAGCCTTCATGTACGTTTCCGAGCAAGAGGTTCGTTCTGTCCTCACCTACGAGGCCCTTATCCCGGCTATCCGGCAGGCCCTCATTGATTTCTCCGCTGGAAAGGTGAATCAACCCCCGCGGATGATCTTGCGAGCCGGAAACGCCGAAGGCGATCGCAATGGCTGGTTCGCGGTTATGCCGGCCGTCGCTGGCGATTTCATGGGTGTCAAGACCGTCACCTGGTACCCGGGCAATGATGAACTCGGTCTGCACACGCACATGGCGATTGTGGAGTTGCTGAGTCGTGCCACCGGCGAGCCGCTGGCCGTAATGGACGGTCGGCTAATCACCGAGATGCGGACGGCCGCAGTGTCCGCTGTGGCCTTTTCGGCATTGGTACCGATGCATTTCCAATCGGTCCCCAGGAGCTTCGGGATTCTTGGCTCCGGCGTGCAGGCCCGGGCGCATATTGCAGCCCTCAAGCATGTCTGGCCGGAGGTGACCGAAATTCTTATCTGGAGCCGCACGGCAGCGAACGCGGAGCGGTTGGCAGCAGATGTGGGCGCGACCGCAGTCTCACTTGAACAGGCGTCAGGTGCGGATGTTGTGCTGACTGCGACATCCGCGCAGGCTCCCGTACTGCGAGGGAAGCTGTTGAGCTCTAACGCGTTGGTGCTCGCAGTCGGAGCAACTGGCGCCAGCATCCGCGAGATCGATGACGACGCCATGCTGTCGAGCTTCATCGTCGCCGAATCCAGATCATGCGTCGAGCGCGAGTCCGGGGATGTGCAGCTCTCAGGCGCTAAGGTCCACGCCGATCTGGGCGAGATCCTAGCCACTCCAGGCGGGGCGGAAATTCCGCGAGTCGGACGAATCATCTCGAAGTCTGTGGGAATGGCAATCGAGGACGTTACCGCTGCGCGTCTTGTCTGGGAGGCGCGGCGGAGCGGTTCTGTCCGTCACGACAACTGAGAACTGAGCGGTTTTCATGCAGAGCGCGTCCTTGCTTGCAGATGGGGCAATCCTCTGTCCAAGCCCGAGAAGGACAGATATGCGGGCAACGCGTTAGGCTAAAACGATTACAGGACTGGCGGTCAAAAAAGGAGCAGCCATGAGGACGCGTTACTGGGTTTGCCTGGCGCTGGCGGCGCTGTGCCTGACGGGCTGCAGCGGTTTCTGGGATGCGCCAAAGAACAACGGCGGTGGCGGCGGCGGCACGACCCTCAGCAGCGGGAACTTCTACGTCATCAATTCGGCCACGAACGAGATCGTCGGGCTATATGTTAAGGCCGGTACCGTTACGGCGCTCGGCACTTCCAGCAAGCTCTCCGCCTCCCCGATCGCGGTCACGGTTGCCCCAAACAATGCTTTTCTCTACGTAAGCACGCTTGGCGGAATCTTCGTTTACACCATCGACAGCTCGAGCGGTCAGATTACGGTGGGGAATTCGGGTCAACCGATTTCGTCGGACCCTGCGACAACGATGCAGGTGGACTCGACGAACTCGTGGTTGGTCGAGGGCTTCTCGGGTACCTCGAATCTGTTCGCGATCCACATCAACCCCAGCACGGGAGTGCTGCAGTCCAATCAGGAGCAGCCGGTCGCTCTGCCCAGCTCGGGAGTGAGGCAGTTGGCGATCTCGCCAGACAACACCAACGTGCTGGTCGCGCTCGGGTCGGGCGGAACGGCAACCATTGGCTTCAATGCCGGGCTGTCAAACCCTTTTGGAAGTGTGGGAACCTTCGGGGTGAAGGGGACGGCAGGCGCGGCCCTCTCCGTTGCATTCGATCCCATTCCCGCGGGCGACACCTCCCCTCGGCTCTTCTACATCGGCGAGACGGTTGCGGTTCAAGCCACCAGCACAGACGCGAACACCGGCGGTTTGCGAGCTTTCACCTACAGCACGAAACAGGAGATCACCGGCTCTCCGTTCAGGATTGGCGGCTTGGCGCCGTACTCGATTCTGCCGTTTACGGACGGTAATTACGTGTACATAGTCAATCGCCAGACCGCCAGCGGGAGTACTGGCGTGATCTCCGGGTTTTCGATCTCCGAGACGAACAATGTAGTTAGCCTCGCAGCGTTGGGCAGCACGTTCAATGCAGGCACCAATCCGCAGATGCTGATCGAGGACAGCACCAAACAGTTCGTTTTTGCGGCAAATTTCGGCGGCAATCCAGATCTCCTGGGGTACACCGTAGACGCAACCAATGCCGGATATCTCGACAAGGTGATTTCCAGCCAGACGGGAACTGATCCGGTGGAAGCCAGTTCATTGGCTGCTGCACACTGAGTAAACGGTGGAGTCAACCGGGCGCAGTTGAGGAGCGAGCATTGCTGCTATCCTCAGGTAGACCCCCTTGGCTGTGTTGACACGATTTTCAAATCTGTTCGCCGCTCGTTTTCCGCACCATGCGGCCAGAGTTCCTGTCCTGCTTCTGACGGCCTCTCTTATCTTCACGACTGGCTGCAAACACCTCCGAAAAGACAAGCGCGAAATGGTGTACGTTGCGGCGCGCCAGATGTATCTGCACGACCGCGTGGCCGCAGTCTCCAACCGCGTCGGCGAAGTGTCGAATGGCCAGGCGCTCGAAGTGCTCGAGCATGGCCGGCGTTTCCTGAAGGTCAAAACTGACAAAAACGAGATCGGGTGGCTTGAAGAGCGAGCGGTCATCGATGCGGCGGATTACAAGGTATTCCAGGATCTCGCCGAACAGCACAAGAAAGACTACGTAGTTGCGACCGGCACCTTGCGCGACGACGCTTATCTCCATGTTAGTCCGGGCCGGAACACAGATCGCTTCTATCTCTTGCCTGAGAACGATAAGCTCCAACTTCTGCTCCGCGCTTCGGTGCCCAGGGTCGCACCCGGCACGCCGCCTCCCGTGAAAAAGGCTTCTGCGCCAGCAGCCGCCGCTTCCCACAGCAACCCGGCACAGCAGCCTGCAAAACTTACGAGCGAAGAGCCCCGCAAGGCTGAAGACGCGAGTAAAGACCCAGCCGAGGTGCCCGCCCAGCCAGAAGTCCCCATGGAAGATTGGTGGCTCATTCGCGATGCGCACGGGTACGTAGGCTGGTTGGGCGCAGGGCGTGTCGACGTCGACGTGCCGGACGAGGTCGGCCAGTACGCGGAAGGGCAGCGCATCGTGGGCGCCTATGTCTTGACGAAAGTCACCGACCAGCAAGCTGACGTGCCGGATCATCAAGTACCGGAATATGTCACTGCCATGAGCGCACCCAGATCTGGATTGCTTTACGATTTCGACCAGATTCGAGTCTTCACGTGGAGTGTGAAGCGGCACCGCTACGAAACTGCATTCCGCATCCGGCCCATTCAGGGCTTTCTGCCGGTGAAAGTCTCCACGCAACCCGCAGCAAACGGAACAGAGCCGGTGTTCAGCTTTCAGATTGCGAGCACGCCCGACGTAGCGATCGATCCGAACACAGGAGTCGCGAAGCCCGCGAGCCTGCGCACACTCACCTACGCTATGCGTGACAACATGGTTCGGCGCATCGGGTTGGATATGGCGCCGATCCCAACGACCCATATGCCGGGCGAGAAGGCTAAAGCAAAAGCAGCAAAAAAGAAGCGCAAATAGTGAGTGGTTCAGCTGGTTGATGCAGGCAGGTGATCGCCTGCAGCTCCGGGTCCTGCTCCTGTCTTCGGCAAAACGCGCGCAGGAATTCGCGTCTGCTCAGCAATCCAATGGATGGTACCGGGCGCCAGAGAGAGAGCTGCCGGCGCGAGCAGACGGCCCGTTGCCGTCACCATCATCCGGGAGAGAGCTGTTGCAAATCGCATTCCTGCGCGCAGATCATCGTGGAGCCTGCCGAGATATTCGTCCGGAGATCTGCCAGAAAGGAACATCTGTGACGCTAAATCTGCGCTGTGCAGCGCGATGGACATGCCATCCCCAGTGAACGATGGAATCACCGCTGCCTGATCGCCCACGCGCCATATCCCGTCCGAGACCTTCGCGACATAACCGTAAGGAATGGGCGAGATCGCCAGCGGTTTTCGCCAGCATGGGGTTGCGTTGTCCAGAATCTGACCAACCTCAGGGCATTCTTCGCGAATCGCATCAAGCAGTCCCATCCAGCCCCCCAGCTTGCGCATACGGCGCTCAACGATTACAAAGCACAGGTTCGCGACATCGTTCTCGACCAGTGCAATCCCACCATAGCCGCCGCAAAAAAGGAACAGCTCCATGGCGTGCCGGATAGCATCGGTCTGTTTCGGAGCGAGGCGCCAATGCATCTTGAATCCGACGAGGTCCCGATGAGCGCCAGCGGGCCGACTCTGTCCGGCTATATCGTGCTTTCCAGTTGCGAGAAAGACATTTCGGGCTTCAATTGTCTCGGCACCACGCATTTGAATTGAGAAGCCGTTCGTGGAACGGACCAGTCTTTCGACAAACGCCCCACGACGTACTCCGCATCCTGCTGCTTCGGCTGTTTCCATCAGGATCTCGTCGAGAACGCGGCGCGACAGCGAGAGCGCCTGAAACGGTAGTCGTGCATTCACACACTTCCGACCCGCGTGCAGGCAGACGCGCTCAATTGAATGCGCACAGGCAGCTTGCGCATCAACACCTGCTCGGCGAAGATACCCGATTGCTTCAGCACTGAGGAATTCGCCGCACACCTTGTCGTGAGCTTCGCGCTGCTTTTCGAGCAGAACCACTTCGCGTCCCGCGCCCGCGAGTTTGAGTCCAACCATGGAACCCGCAAGGCCGCCGCCGATGACAACGTGATCGATCGAGCTGCTCATCGCTGACTCGCCTGCTTCGCACGTCCGACACAGAGGCGCGCGGGCGTGAAGGTCTGCACTGAGATTTCGGAGTTGGCAAGTCCGGCCGCGGCGCACATTCTGCGCCAATCATCGGGTCTGAAAGCGCGGGCTATCGAAACCGGGCCATCGTGCTGAACAAATGGATGCAGGTTGGCGACTTTTGCGAAAGCTTTGAAGAGGCGATAAGGGATTGACGCTCGCGAGAGATCGTTGATAAACCACCCGATCTGCGCCGTTGTTTCCATCCAGGTGATGAAACGAATGATGTCAGTCTCGGTGAGGTGGTGAGTGAAGAGGGAACTGAGGATTATATCTACCGGTTTGCTGGAATTGAGGTTAAACACATCCGACGCTATCCAGCGGATGCGGCTTCGCGCCGGACTTGCCTCACGGGCGATGGCGATGGTGTCAGGATTGAGATCGCAGCCGGTCAGCACGAGCGGAATGCTGCGCCGGTTGGCCCATTGCTCAATACGACGAAGGCTATCACCGTACCCGCATCCGACGTCGAGGATGTGAACCGGCCTATCGTTTCGCAGCGCAAGTGAATCAAGCCAATTAAGGGTGGGCCTGTAAGCAAGGAACCATCCGTTGACTCGGGCGAGGTCGCGAAGACAATCGCGGAGGACATCGCTCGAGCAGGGCTCGTCCATAAACTCGGGGAGTTCCGAGGGCTCGGCGCGACGGCTGAAATCGATCACTTCAGGCGGCATGAAAGAGCATCGTCTCCGCGGTGACACCGGGGCCGAAGGACATCGCGCATCCACGCTGGCCTGACACTGCAGCGCGCAGCACGTTCTCCAAGACGAACATTACGGTTGCCGATGACATGTTTCCGAAGCGCGCGAGGACGTCGCGGGAATGGACGAGTGCGTCGCTGGGAAGGCTGAGACCTTTCTCGACGGCATCGAGCACTGTGCGGCCGCCGGGGTGCACGGCCCAGAGATCGAAATGGAGTGGATCTTCGCCGCGAGTGATGTTGTGACCAACTTCCTTCATGGCGCGGGCGATCTCGGCAGGCACCTGGCCGGAGAGATGCATGTCGAATCCAAGCTCGCGGATTCTCCAGGTGATGAGGTGACTGGTTGCGGGAATTCGGAGGGCTAGGAAGCTATCGAGACCGAGACCGATGGGCTTGGCGCTGACAAGAGCCGCGGCGCATCCGTCAGCGAAGAGCAGAAACGAAAGCATCTGCTCCAAGTTTGTAGTCTCCTGCAGGTGAAGGGTGCACAACTCCAGGCTGAGGATCAGGACAACGGAATCAGGTTCGGAGCGAACGATGTGGTGGGCTGACTTTAGAGCGTTGATTGCGGCGTAACATCCCATGAAGCCGATCATCGTTCGTTCTACTGACGGGTTGAGTCCGAGGTGGTTGACGATATCGAAATCGAGACCGGGTGCGTAAAGGCCGGTGCATGAGGTGACGATGACGTGCGTGACGGCTTCGCGTTCTTCCATCGAGAGAGAAAGTTTGTTGAGCGCGCAGGCAGCGAGTTGCGGCGCGAATTTCTCGAAGGTTTCCATGCGGCGCGCCGTATCAGGGAAGTTGCCGGTTGCGTAGAGATCTTCGGCGTCGCGCCACTGCCCATTCTCACAAGCGATGGGCTGGAGGAACGAGTATCGATGCTCGATGGCAGACATGCGCACCATACGCCGAAAGAGCGAGCGCTGAGTCCCCTCGGGCATCATGCCCTCGGCAAAGGCGGCGAATGAGCGATGGACATCATGGGGTGGGACCGAACTGGCAATGCGATTAATGTAGGCAGTCGTCACATGCACCTCGTTGCAACCGGGATATTGGCCTTAGAGATTGTTAGATTCAGAGGGGGCTCATTGTGTCATCTGAATGTCATCCTGGTTTCAGCAGATCGTCGCAACGTCAAGTTGCTGTTCAGAGTGTCAACACAATGATCACCACTGCACGCCGGGGTAAAGGCTTGGCCAGCGATAAGTGTGGAACTGGTCTCCACTCGGGGTGGTGCCTTGCCAGATCACTTGCGTTGTCTGGGCGTTGAGTTCCTGCACGATGGCTCCACTGACGGTCGAGCCGAAATTGGCGTGAATGTTGCCGTTCGGTAGTTGTTCGACATTGCCGCCAAAGAACGTGAAGTAGCTCGGAGGTGGAGTGTAGTGAGTCACTAGAGTTGCGGTCATGTTTGTCTCACTGATCTCGAGGACTGGGATCGTAGAGTAGCAAGTCGAGGTTGTGGGCGCTAGAGGTTTGCAGTCTACCTGGCCATTGGGGAAGACGCGATCGTTGCCATTGTCCATCAGGCCTAAACGGAAGATGCCGGTTGCGTTGGGCGAGAAGAAGCTGAGGCCGTGCTGGGCATAGAACCAGTCGGTTGGGTCGGAGCCGCCCATCAGTTTGAAGTCGCCGCCTTCCCCGAGTCGCCACATCACGGCGCCTGAGCCTTGTCCGTCCTGGAAGTTGATCTTGATAATCCAGTTCTGGTGTCGAATTGAAAGAAGCAGGTTGTGGTCGTCGGACGAGTAGAGCAGGCCGTTGGAATGGGTCCAATCGGGGAAGTTCATCAGATGGCGATTGACGTCGAGATGATCGAAGGTATTCCAGACCCAGTCGGGATTGCCATCCGGATCAATGTCGACAATGGCGTCGCCCAGAACGGGGGTGATTCCCGGGTACCCGGGGAGGTCAGTGTAGTTCTTTCTGTAGTCCGTGAGGACGATCCAGTGGCCATTCGGGAGTGCGACCAGGCTGTGATGAAAGCCCCTGAAGCTGTACACATTGCCATCGGCATCGCGCAGGTTCGAGGCGGCAAGCTTCTGGTTCAGCTGGTCCATCGTTACGCTGCGAACGGTGTTGCCTGCGAGGTCGATTTCCCGAAGCTCGTTCACAAGACCCGCGGTGTTGGTAACGGTGATGGACGACAGGTAAGAGATGAGCATGAGCATGTCGCCGTTGGGCAACTGCTGAATGCCCTGAATCAGATCAGCGACGGAGCCGTGGTAGAGGTAGGACCAGATCACGTTGCCGTCAAGATCGGTCGCGAACGCTTGAAGTACGTTGGATGGGATGGCGGTATTCCAGATCTCTATTCCGGGTTGGGGAGTGGCTCCATTGGCTGTGGTTGTCTGTACGGCGGTTGTCGGTTGCGGCGTGCCGGTGGTGCAGGTGTGGTCGGCGTCAGTGTAGGTTGCGCCGTTGTCGAGCGTGACGCGGGCTCGCATGTGGTAAAGAGTGTTTGCGATCATGCCGGCGACGAGGACTTTGACGGAGCCGCCGGTTGCTGGGCTGGGTACCTGCCAAGTGTTGCGGCCGTAGTCGGTTGTCTTGCCGAATTCGACGGAGACTTTGCCGGGAGAGGGCAGGTTGATGAAGTAGGCCGCGACGAGCGGGCTGCCTGTCACGTCGGGACAGGAGACCTGCGCGGGGGGCAAGAGTGCGACGACGGCAGTGGCATAGTTCTGGGCGGGCGAGGATGCGAGCGCGGCGGTGACGGAGATGTTGATCCCTTGCGAGAGGACGGAGGGAGCGATGTAGTTGCCCGAGCTGTCGATTTTGCCGGTCTCCGGTTTGCCTCCAGCAGTGCTGTTAACGAGCCATTCGATTTCACCACCGCTGGGCGAGGTGGCAGTGAATTGGAAATTCTGTCCGGGCGACAGAGCGACGTAAGTAGGGGAGATGGCGACAGAACCGCTTTGACTGGGAGTGCCAGGACCTGAAGGGACGACAGCGTTGGGATTGATCCAGTAGCCACATCCGCAGGGCAACGCAAGCATGGCGAGCGAGCAGAGGAGGACGCGGAGGTGGGCGCCGCGAGCGACCCAGACGACCTCAGGGGAAGATCTCATCAGGCACTATCAACCTATACGGGCGGGGGAAGTCTCGCCAAGCGAGCAGATGCTTTGCTGAACCCTTTGACGTTGCGGATGAATGGGTAGGTGCGTTCCCACTTAGGACTTTTTGGCGCGACCGTTGGAGGGAGCGGGTTCTTTTGGAGCGGCTTCGGATCGCTTGCGGAGTTCGTGTTCAACGACTTTCAGCATTTCAGATTCGGGAGCGGGCTTGCCGGTCCAGATTTCGAA
>Ga0070658_10005576_pt1 | contig 10213 bp, 13 predicted proteins | sample KBSC13metaG_FD_64664 | JGI IMG/M metagenome (GOLD analysis project Ga0070658, IMG submission 64664) | Corn rhizosphere microbial communities from Kellogg Biological Station, Michigan, USA - KBS C1-3 metaG | ecosystem: Host-associated > Plants > Roots > Rhizosphere > Soil ... | reverse complement strand
GCTGAGTACAAGTCGCGCATCAAGACAATGCTCGATTCAGAGTTGGCGTTGCTCGATGCGCAACATCTCCCGAGACCGCGTCTGCTCTCGCAACCCTTCGCCGCCGGCTATCCGCTGGCCAGAGTCAGCAACACCTTCGATGAACTCACGACCGTCGTCGACTCGATGTTCGCCGGCAGTTTGATCGACCTGGTTCCCGATCAGTCGATCGACGAGCAGTACCGGGCTGAGCGGCTACTGCCACGGCTCCAGGTCTACGGGTCGACATCAACGCAAGAACTCTTCAGCCGGATCGAGGCGGCGTCATGAGAGTCAAGAACCTCAAAAACGACAAGCCTGGACGACGACTAGGTCGCTCCGCGATCGTGGTCGCGCTAGCGCTTGGCCCGATCGGCGTGGCTCCGATCGCCTTTGCTCTGACGACCGCGACTGCCGCCAGAGCGCAACAACTTTCGGCCGATCCCGACCACCACTGGCCACCGCAACCACCCGGCGGCGACCAGCGAAGTGGCGACCCGAGCCCATCGACTGTGCCGAGCGATCCGTCCCGCTCGCCTGCCCCATCGGCGCCGTCCACATCCCGAACCACTGGTGTCACCATCATCGAGCCGCAGCCAAACGCCACGGTGTCAGGCAAAGTCGAGATCGTTGCAGATGTGAGCGGTCGAAGCTCCGGCACCGACGTCCAATTCTTTGTGAACGGCTCGCAGATCGGGACCGCGCACTCAGCGCCGTATCGCCAGCAGTGGGACACCACGCAGGTGCGCGACGGCAACGCGACCATTGCCGTTCGGCTGGCGCCAGGCCGCGGCTGGTGGCCCGCACTGCGCGGAGGCAGCCAGGAAGCCGTGATCGTCAGGAACAAGCCCACAGGCAGTGTTACTCCGAGCCCGGTGCCGGCGCTTCCGTCGGCGGTAACGCCGACGGGCGCACCTCCCGCGGCGATTCGCCATGAGCCGCTCGTGGTCACACTCGACTTCGACGACGGCACGGCGGATCAATTTCAGACCCTCGGCATGCTGAAGTCTCGTGGCCTCGTCGGCACCTATTACGTGAACTCGGGCCGGATCGGGCTCAGCAGCTTGTACATGACGCTGCCTCAGGTGCTAGCCCTGCAAGCGGCCGGTGACGAAATCGGCGGCCACACCGTCTACCACCTGCACATGGCCCAGCAGTCGCCTGCAGAACAGGCACGGCAGATATGCGTCGATCGCGACCAGTTGCTTGCGGACGGACTGAAGATCACCGACATGGCGCTGCCGTTCGGCGAGTACAACCAGGCAACGCTGGCCGCCGCAAAGGCGTGCGGATACAACAGTGTGCGCAAGAGCGAAGGCGTGAGTTCGTGCAACGACTGCCCTGACGGCGATGTGTTGCCGCCGGCGGATCCGTACCAGCTGAAGGCGTTGTCATCGCTGGGCAATAAGACCCTCGGCTCGTCGGTGATCAATCACGTCCAGCACGCCGAAAAGGCGGGCGGGTTGGTGCAACTCGTGTTTCACCGGGTCTGCACGCAGGAGCCATGCCGCACAAATGCGCTACAGCGAAGTCAGTTCGTGCAGGTGCTCGACTGGTTGTCGAATCAACAGGCGCACGGTGTGCTGACGGTCAAGACCGTGCACGAGGCGATCGGCGGAGCACTGCGGCCACCCGTTGCCGCGCCAGCCAAGACAACGACCCGGCTTGTCGTTGCGAATGCGTCGTTCGAGCAGGGAGAGAGCGCACCCGGCGTCCCGGTGTGTTGGGAAGACATCGTCTCCGGCGACGGCAACCAGCCCGCCTGGTCGTTCGTGCACGACGCGCATTCGGGCAGCTGGGCGCAGCATCTCGAGCTGCCGGTGATCGGCGCTGGGGTGGCCCTCGCCGTAACGCAAGACGAAGGCACCTGCGCGCCGCCGATAAACGTTGGCGACCGTTACACAGTAGGTATCTGGTACAAGTCCACTGCACCGATCCATTTGCTCGCGTACCGGCGACTTCCTGCCGGCGGTTACCGCACGTTCGGCTTCAGCCAGGCCTTTCCGGCGTCACCGGGCACGTGGTCATACGCAAACTTCACCACCGAAGCCACACCGCCGGGCGCCAACGCCGCGATCAGCCCGGGAGTAGCGATCAGAAACTCAGGTAGCTTCACCTTCGATGACCTGACATTGAGCGACGCTGGGCCCGCTCCCGCCGGAGCGACCGGTGCGACCTCCGACGTGGCGCCAACGCCAGCCGGGCTCCAGGTGCCGGTCGTACCGAACGAGGCAAAGCCCGGCACAGTCGAATCCGCGTCGTGGCTGTCGCGGTGGCCGTTCGCCGCGGGCCTCGCCGCTGCAGTGATCGCGTTGGTGGTAATCGACCGCAGATTGGCCTGGCTGCGACGAAGCACTTGGCGGCATCCGGCTCAGGCTGCTCGCCGACACCGTGCCCGGATCAGGCAGCAGCAGCCAGGCGCGACCTAGTTTCGGCCGCTCGGCGTCTTCCGCTCGATCGGTCGCACGGCTACGTTGCCTTCATGGCTGTCGGTGAGGTGGTTGCCTTCCCAAGTCGCGGCGAGGTCTTCATCGACCAGCGTGGCGAAGGTCGCGCGATGCGGCTTGCCTGGCACCTCGACGCCGACGTCGTGGTGCTGAGCCTTTGGCAGCAAGACCATTGCACGGGCAGTTTTCGACTGCCGGTCCATGATGTACCGCGGTTCGTTCAAGCGATGGTCGACGGGCTCGGTGCGATCGCGATGTCGCCCAGCGCGCAGGCGCTGCGGGTTCCGGGCCGAGCCGCAGGCGAGTAGCGGGACCGAGCCGCAGGCGACTAGCGGGACCGAGCCGCAGGCGAGTCGCTAAACCGCGCAGCTGTCGCCGTTGCACCCGTCTGCGTTGGAGCCCGCGGTTCCTGCCGAACCTGCTGTGCTCGGTTGCCCGGCGACCACGACGAGCGGGTTCGCTTCTGCCCATGCCCTGCGCAGGGTTTCGAGCAGTATCTCAGCCGACTGCGCGCCAGACACCCCGTAGCGGGCGTCGACCACGAAGAATGGGACGCCGGAAATCCCATACGCACCAGCCTGTTTCTCGTCTGCCCGGACGGCGTCGGCGTACGCGTCGGACGCTAAAACTCCGCGCACTGCCGGCTCGTCGAGGCCGGCGTCGACCGCAAGCCGTACCAGCGTTTCGTGGTCGCCGATGGGGTCGTTGTCGACGAAATATCCGTGTAGGAAGCGCTCTTTCAATGCATCTTGCAATCCGTGATCGGCCGCCAGATGCAACAGTCGGTGCGCATCGAAGGTATTGCCCGAACGTAGCGTGTCGAGGTGGTAGTCGAGACCTTCGGCCGCCGCCATCGCGGTTAGCCGATCGTTTGCCGCCACGGCCTGCGCTCGCGACATGCCGTACTTGTCGGCGAGCCGTTGCACGGGATCGCCGTCACGAATTGGCGGCGCATTCGGGTCGAGTTCGAAGCTGCGCCAATGTACGTCGACGTCCGACTTGTGTTCGAAGCTGTTCAACGCCGACTCGAAGCGGCGCTTGCCTACGTAGCACCACGGGCATGCGACGTCCGACCAGATCTCGACTTTCATGACACTCCTTGCGCAGCGGACGTCCATTGAAACCGGCGTGAGCGTCGAGTTGTTCCTTCACCGGCCGCGGCGACTCCGGCTGCCATGCTGCCTGCCCGCCCTACGAATCTCGCGGATTGCCGACGACTGCCAGCCGCGAATGCTGCGTCCGCGGACGCGGTAGGGCGCCGGTCCGCGCCGCCGGTCGAATTGCGGACGATGCCGGGATGCTTCGACGATCAAAACCACGACGAGGACGACGAAAAGCGCGCCGATGACCACCGCGATCCAGTCGATGATGCTGCCCGGCACGTCAACTGCCTCAGCGGAACACGATGGTCTTGTGGTCGTCGACGAGCACCCGATGTTCGAGGTGCCAACGCACCGCGCGCGCGAGTGCAAGGCATTCGACGTCGCGCCCGATTGCGGTCAGCTGCTCGATGTCGTCGCCGTGGTCGACACGGGCGACTTCTTGTTCGATGATCGGCCCTTCGTCGAGGTTGGCCGTCACGTAATGCGCGGTGGCGCCGATGAGCTTGACGCCGCGATTGTGTGCCTGGTGGTAAGGCCTGGCGCCTTTGAAACTCGGCAGAAAAGAATGATGAATATTGATGATCTGGCCCGGAAGGCGTTCACACACGGTCTCGCTCAGCACCTGCATGTAGCGTGCGAGCACCACGAGCTCGACGGCTTGTTCGTCGACAAGGGCAAGGAGTTGCTTTTCGGCGTCCGCCTTCGTTTCTGCTGTTACGGCGATGTAGTGAAACGGGATGCCATACGAGCGGGTGAGCGCCTCGAAATCGAGGTGGTTCGACACGACGGCCGCGATCTCGGCGGGCAATGCGCCGATCTGCCACCGGTAGAGTAGGTCGTTCAGGCAGTGCCCCTGCCGCGAAACCATGATCATGATGCGCGGTTTGACCGCCATGTCGTGGAGTTGTGAGTGCATGGCGAACCGCTCGGCCGTCGAGGCGAACGAGGCTTCGAGCGAGGCGCGGTTCTCCGCGGGGTCAGCGCTCTCGATGTGCACGCGCATGAAGAACCGGCCGGTGTCGCGATCACCGAATTGCTGGCTGTCGACGATGTTGCAGCCGTGCTCGGCAAGGAATCCGGTGACGGCGTGCACGATGCCAACGCGGTCTGGGCAGGACAGCGTGAGGATGTAGCTGTCCAAGCGCTGAACTCCCATCTCTTCGTAGCGATCTGCCACCGCCCGCGGCCACCGGCAGCTGGCTCGCTGCCGCCGACGCCGGTTGCGTCCGTGTCGCACAATAGTGCTCGACGGGTCGTGCCTGGCGAGCTGTTCTGGGCGAAAGTGGGAGGAGTCGAGTGATCTTCAAGGCGGTTCAAGACGGCCGTCCATATCCGGCTCACGACCTGAGCTTGGGCGATTGGGCGAAAGTGCCGCCGCGGCAAGTCCGCCTCGACGAACTCGTGACGACGAAGCGGGTGCTGGCGCTCGACGTCCTGCTCGACGACGACTCGACCTTCTACGGCGACCTGTTCCCCCATGTGGTGGCGTGGGGTGGCCAGTTCTACCTCGAGGACGGCTTGCACCGTGCGTTGCGCGCTGCATTGCAGCAGCGGACAACGTTGCACGTGCGGGTGCTCGACCTCGACCGTGCGAGCGCTGCCGGGCAACCCGATGTCGCCGCCGACATCGACCTCGACGCGGCCAGCGCGCCTCAGGCCCGGCCGGTGAGTCGATGAGCGAATACCTGCCTGAACAAACCAGCGACGACACCGACACCGGCTGGGGTGACGACGAGCGAGCCGCCGAGGCGGCCGAACGCGACGCAGATTGGTACGAACGCGAACGGCCGCCGCACCACGGCGACTAGGGTCGGTCGGCGGGGGAGCAGCCGGGATGCTGCTCAGGCATTAGGGGCATTCGCGCACCGGGCGTCGGGCTCGGGCGCTTTCTTCGCTCTTCAAGACGGCGAAATTGTGGTCACGAAATGCGCCGCTAACCGCCAATCCAGTGAGCATTGCTCCACCGATTAGCTGCGCCGTCGCGTCTCGGGGCCGCCTGTAGACGTCCCGTGCGTGCAGCGAATACGGTTGCAGCGAGCCGATCACACCGATCGGGGCTAAGGGAGGAATCCGATGCTCAAGGGCTTCAAGAACTTCCTCATGCAAGGCGAGCTGATCGTCATCGCTGTTGGCCTGGTCGTTGCACTGGCATTTAGCACACTCATCAAGGCCTTCACCGACAGCATCATCACGCCGCTGGTCAACGCGGCCGGTGGCGGAGGGTCGACCGGGAAAGGGCTCGGTTGGACCCTCAACGGACAACGCATCGACCTCGGAGCATTCATCGCGGCAATCATTTACTTCATTATCTTCATGGCGGTTATTTATTTCGCGATCGTCGTCCCGTACAGGGCTTACATGAAGAAGCGGGGCACCGTCGTCTTCGGGGACCCGGCGCCGACCAAGACCTGCCCGAGTTGCCTTTCGGCCGATCTACCCGTGGCAGCTACCAAGTGCAAGTACTGCGCAACGGGCCTCTCCGTCGCCAGTTGATTCCGTTGCGGGGTTGATGCCTGCGCGCACGCCGGCATCAACCCGGTCACCGCCACGAGGCATTCCCGCCGGGCACGAAGCATGGGAGGTAAGGCCGCGCGAACCGCGGCCGATGCCTTCCGCGCGCTGCCGCGGCCACCCGCCGCCCGCTCGGGTCTACCCGATGACGATGGCAGACAGCCGGTCGCTGACCTGGGCTTGTGCGAGCCGCCGGGCCTGGTCAGGCGTCGTCGCCAACACGACGAGCGCGCCTTCGAACGCCTGATCGGCCACCGCACCGACCGTCTGCGGCGGAATCGCGACGACCGTGACATCGGCCGCGACGACCGCTGCCGTGCTCGGAGCCACGGCGGTGTCGTTCGACGCCGACGTCGACGTCGTCCATGTCGCGGTGGAGGCTGCCAGGACGTCGACGTGCTCGCCGGCGCGCAGCAGGCCGACGGCTTGCGCATCGGCGAGTCGCACGGCTGAGGCGACCATGCCCTGCGCCGGTGCTGCCAGCGGCCCATCGGTTAGCCGGACGTCGGTCAGCGGTTCGCCGGCCCGCAGCGCACCGGACGTCGTGCGGCCGACTGCGGCCGAGGCCGCCCTGATCGCTCCTGCGGGCACGGTCGTCGGCGCGAGGACGACGTCGCGGAGGTCGGCGGCAGTGAGCACGGCGCCTGCCGGTAGGTCGCGTGCCGCCGCGATCACGGCGGTGCCATTCGCCGGGCGCGACGTGGCGACGGTGAAGCCGATTATCGCCGCCAGCCCGAAGCAACCGGCCGCGATCAGCGCTCGATACCGACCGATCGAGCGGGCGACCGATCGGGTGATCTCAAGCGGCGGCCTGAACTGCTGGTTGACCCGTGGCCGGAACTGCGGCCCGAGCTGCAGCGACCCGGCCGTGCCGCCGCGCGCGGTGGAAGCCCGGCGTAGTGCCGGCGCGGTCGCCAGCGGGCGCGGGCGCGGGCGGAGTCGACCAACCAAGCTCACGACGGCAGCTCGAACGGCATCGGCTGCCCATCGAGCGCGTGGCCACAGGCGCAACTGCGCTCGGCCGGCAGCGTGGCGATCACGCCGGCGAGCAATGTGCGGACGCGGCCGACACTTCGAGCAAAGACCTCGAGCACCTCGTGGTGGGTGACGCCGCCGCCGGCCTCGACCCCGGCATCGAGATCGGTGACCACCGCAATCGAGGTGTAGCACAGCGCGAGTTCGCGAGCGAGCGTGGCCTCAGGCTGGCCCGTCATCCCGACGATCGACCAGCCGGCGGCTGCGTGATGTTGCGATTCGGCCCGGCTGGAAAATCGTGGCCCTTGGATCACGACCAGGGTGCCGCCATCGGCGGGCGGCCAGTGCTGAGCGCGGGCTTCGGCGACGACCGCGCTGCGGCCGACCGGGCAGTACGGGTCGCCGAACGAGACGTGCACGACGGGCCCGACTGCGTCGTAGAAGGTGTTTTCACGCCCCGCCGTGCGGTCGACGACCTGGTCGGGAACCACTAGCGAACCCGGGCCGAGTTCGGGGAGCAACGACCCGACGGCGCACGGTGCCAGCACCTGGCGAACGCCGACCGAACGCAGCGCCCACAGGTTCGCCCGGTACGGAACTTTGTGCGGTGCGAATCGATGGTCGCGGCCGTGTCGCGGCATGAACGCCACCGGTCGCCCGCCGACGAGCCCGGTCAGTACCGGTTCGCTCGGTGGCCCGTACGGCGTCTCGACCTCGACCGGGGTTGCGTCGTCGATGAACTCGTAGAACCCCGAACCACCGATGACACCGATCGGTGAGCCTGCATCGCCTTGAATCATGCAGCGACCCTAAGCGACGGTGGCTTTTCGTCGTCCGAGCTGCGCTGCCGTGGTGGACAGTGCCGTGTGCAGCTGTGGAAATCAGCTGGTGGCGGCCCTCGATGCCGACGAGGCCGAGGCGCCTGAACCCGAGCTCGACGCGGTGCTTGCTGCCGGTGATTTCGTGTCAGGCTTGGAAGCCGTCGACCTCGACGATTCGGACGCCCCGGACGCCCCCGACGACTCGGACGAGCCTGTGCTGGACGAGCCTGTGCCGGACGAGTCGGAGTTGGTCGAGACGGCGGGCGAACTGGCGGTGGAGCCGCTGCGGCTGTCGGTGCGATAGAACCCGGAGCCCTTGAAGACGATGCCCACCGAGTTGAACACCTTGCGGAGCCGGCCGTTGCAGGCGGGGCATTCGGTCAGCGGCTCATCGGTGAACTTCTGGACAGCCTCGAGTTGCTCGCTGCATTCGGTGCACGCGTACTGATAGGTGGGCACGGTCGCCTAGCCTCCTGGAACCTTTGGCACTCTCGCCTCTCGACTGCTAATGATGCGTTATGTCGGCGCGATCGTCCACTCGCTGTACATGCCGCACCAACATTTCGCTGGCACGGTGGTGTCGGTCGCCATCACCTCAGTACGTGAATGCACACCTCAGACCCTTACAAGGCGGTCTGACGTTGGCATTCGAGTGCTGAGGACGCGGTACCACGAGGATGCGCCGCCATCGGTTCTGCGTCGCGTCAGGTAACCGAGATCAACACCTTGCCGACGACGCCACGCTCGACCGCCGCGTGGGCGGCTTCGGTGTCTTCGAGTCGGTAGCGATGGAGCGGCAGGCCGGAATCCTCACCCACCCGCAGCGCGCCATCGGCGATCGCTGCCGAAACCGCGCCGACCGCGTGGCGCTTAGCGTCGTCCGGCATCGTGTAGACGAGCACGAACTGCCATCGCACATTGCGAGTCATCAGGTCGCGGACCGGCAGTGAGACCGACGGGGAGTCGGCGGTTGCTGCGTAGGCAGCGACGGTTCCGCCGGACGCGAGCACGGCAGCGTCGAGGGCGGCGTTGGGCCCGGGCGCAACCTCAACGACAAGGTGGACGCCGTCGGGTGCTGCCTGGCGAATCGCGGCTTGTGCATCGCCGGCGCGGTAGTTGACCACCGTGTGAGCGCCCGCAGCCGAGGCCAGGGCGGCTTTCTCCGCGCTGCTGACCGTGGTGATCACGGTTGCTCCGGCCCAACGCGCGAGCTCGATCGCGGCATGACCCACTGCGCCGGCCCCACCTGCGACCAAAACGGTTCGCCCGTTCAGCGCACCGCGGCCCAGTTGCACCGGTCCGCTTTCGGCGACCGTGAGGCAGCGGTGTGCCGTGATAGCAGGGATTCCGACGCTCGCACCGAGTTCGAAGCTGGCAAATCCTGGCAGCGTGACGGCGTGATCGGCGGGCAACGCGACCAGCTCCTGTGCGGTGCCGTCGGCCCGTTGCCAGGCCGACTCCCAGAGCCAGACGCGCTCACCGACGGCCCTTCCGGTGACGCCCGGCCCCACCGCGACAATGGTGCCTGCACCGTCTTGGTTGGGTACCAGATCGATGCCCTGCGGGGTGCCGGCGTACGGGCTTCGGCGAGCCTTCCAATCGGTCGGGTTGACGCCCGAAAACGCGATACTCACCAACACCTCGCCGGTGTCGGGTTGGGGTTCGGGCCGTTCGACCAGCCGGAGCGCGCCGTCGTCGGGCCGGTAAATGATCGCCTTCACGCGGGTGCCTCCTTGTCGGGCGTGCTGATTGGAGCATTCTGCGGCATCTGCAGTGGCTTGCGATCAACGCTGTGACGACGGAGGCTGGTACGAACGAAGGGTGCGCGATGAGAACGACTGATTCGCTGCGGATCGGCGATGCCGAACGCGATGCTGCGATTGCCTTGCTGGGCCGTCACTTCACTGACGGGCGGCTCACTCAAGAAGAGCACGAGGAGCGCGTGGTGCTCGCGCTGAAAGCTCGTACCGGTGGCGATCTTCGCCGACTGTTCGTCGATTTGCCCTTCATCGCACCCATTGCGCCTAGCGGTCGCTCACGCGGCCTGCGCATGGTGGCGCAGCCCGTCGCCGGCGCTCTCATCGCCACCGCGATCGTGCTGGTGGCCATGCATTTGATTCCGGTGATGGCCGTTGTGGCTTTCGCATTCGTCGGTAGTCGGCTGATCTTCGGCGGCCGGCGCATGTGCGACCGCAACGCACTGCCGAGATACCGCGGATTCGACAACCGCTGGTAAGAAACTGCTGAACATCGCAAGCGCGTGCTGTTGCGTGGCATCCGACGTGTCGATACTGGTGGCGTGACCGACGGCCGCGAGGTACCTGCGCCTACCTTTCGT
>Ga0070658_10005575_pt1 | contig 10213 bp, 7 predicted proteins | sample KBSC13metaG_FD_64664 | JGI IMG/M metagenome (GOLD analysis project Ga0070658, IMG submission 64664) | Corn rhizosphere microbial communities from Kellogg Biological Station, Michigan, USA - KBS C1-3 metaG | ecosystem: Host-associated > Plants > Roots > Rhizosphere > Soil ... | reverse complement strand
ATCTCGTCCATGTGCGCGATCACCACGCTGGTGTCACGGTCGGGACCAAGCGCAAGCACGAGATTGCCGGCCGTATCGGTCACCGTTTTCTCACGCGCCCACGCTGGAAGCTCCGCGAGCACGGCGTCACGCACGGCCTGTTCGTGCCCGCTCACGGCGTAGACGTCGGTTAGACGCGCGAGAAGATCGCCGGTGCTCGAGAGCGCATCCTTCACCGCCGTGGTGGGCGGCGCGACGACGGGCGTAGGCAACGCTACGGGACGCAGCGCACCGATCGGCACGTCGGCCGCCGTGGCCATCGCGGCAGCAAAGACGTCGGCATCACTGGCGCGAACGCTCTCCATCAGCGTGCCGGCGAAGCGGGCGCGCACGGCGGCCGCGTGCACCGTGTGCGCGGCCGCCCCAAGCAGGGTCGCCGTGCGCGGAGCCAGATGGCCGACGGTGACCGGGGCACTGGAATCCCGCCCGCTCTGCGGTGCGAGCACGAGCACTTCGTCGATGCTGTCGAGTCGTGCCAGTGCCGCGAGCAGTCCCGCGTCGCCGAAGCTGGACTGGGTCGCGATGACGTAGACGTTCTCACCGGTGCGCGGGCCCGACTCGGCGAGCGCGGCCACGACGGCGCATCCGGTTCGCTGCGCGGCGCCGGGACCGGCGATGAACGGATCGCCGTCGGACCCGTACGTCCACTGCGGAAGCTCGCGGACGACGGGGTCGAGCAGCTGGATGCCGAGCGCCGCGACTTCGCGTGCGGAGGTGGCACCGACGTCCAGCCAGAGATCGTCCGCGGTCACGGGACGCGTCTCCTGCTGGCGCCGGCGCCAGAGATGGGTGCTCCGCACGGCGAACACGCCGGCTCGCACGCCTGTACGCGTCTGGATGAGCACGCGCTGGCCCTCGTGGAACTGGTCCCACAGCGGATGCCGTCGGCCGGGTTCCGCGTCGTGCACGCGCAGGTAGCCGTCCTGACGGATCTCGCTGACCGCATACGCCGGCAGGTCGAGCGAGCAGGCGACCACCCGCCGCGGTGTTCCACTTCCGCTGCGGCTCACGAGCGTACCGAGCGGGCCAGGGTGCCAGGTGGGGCTGGTGCGCCCAATCGTGGCGATGGCGGCTTGTTCGTGGCCAGGCGCCGCGACGAGGCCGACCCACTGCGGGAGGACGGTGCGGAGCGGCGGCGCCTGCGCGCCTGTGACCGCCGGTAGCAGCAGGAGCGCGGAGAAGGCAATCAGCGAGCGGAGAGAGCGCTCGCGCTCAGGCAGACTGGGCATCGGCAAGCTCCGGGTCGAGCGGAGGGAGGGAGCGTCGGTCGAGCACGAATGGGGGATCGACGCGGCCGTCAGCGGTGAGTCGAACCTGGCCCGCGGCAACGGCCTGCACGACGCGCGGGAAGAGCAAGTGCTCGGCGAGCAGCACGCGCGCGGCGAGCGAGTGTTCGTCGTCGTCGGCGCGCACGGGGACAGGCCAGCGCGCGATCACCGGGCCATGATCGTACACGTCATCGACGAAGTGCACCGTCGGACCGCTCGTCCGGACACCAGCGGCAAGGACCGCACGATGCACGCGGGCGCCGTACATCCCCGCTCCGCCGAAATCCGGGAGGAGAGCCGGGTGCACGTTGAGCAGCCGCCCGTGGTAGCGGCGCGTCACGTCGACAGGGACGAACTGCAGGTAACCGGCGAGCACGACGAGGTCCGCGTGATGTTCGGCGAGCAGCTCGCCGAGGTCGCGCCCCTCCGGCGACCGCCTGGAGGAGACGATCGCGGTGGCGATGCCGGCGTGACGCGCACGCTCCAGCGCTCCCGCGTCCGGCCGGTCGGCGGCGACGAGGACGACGTCACCCGCGCGGGCCTCACCGAGCTGCGCGAAGTGATCGAGGAGCGCCTGGAGGTTGGAGCCCCCACCACTGGCCAGCACCGCGATGCGCGCGCGTGTCACGCGTCGCTCGCAAGTACGTCGCGCACTCCTTCAAGCAACGAGGATGCGAGCGTCACGCCGTCACGCTCGGCGAGGGTAATGTCCTCTTCCGGGGTGGAGGGCGAGATGACGAGCAGTCCGCGGCCGCCGAACTTGAGCGCCGGTTGCACGTCACGGTGCTTGTCGCCGACGTAGACGCAGCGGGAGAGATCGAGTCCGTGCAGCCGTGCGGCGCGCTCGAAGAGCTCCGTGCCCGGCTTGCGGCAGGCACAGGGGCCCGTGAAATCCGGATGGTGCGGGCAGGAAAAGGTGTCGAGCAGCGTGGCGCCTTCGTTGGCGAGCAACTGCAGCAGGCGGAGGTGCACCTCGCGATACTGGGCGAGCGAGATGAGTCCGCGCGCGATACCCGACTGGTTGGTGCAGAGAATGGAGGGAATGCCCTCCTGGGCGAGCTCGCGGATGGCGATCGCCACGCCAGGGAGCAGCTCCAGCTGGTCGGGATCGTTCATGTAATGGCGATCCACGACGAGGGTGTCGTCTCGATCGAGAAACGCTGCGCGACCACCGCCGCGATCATCCATGAGCGTGCGTCACGGCACTCACCAGGTCATCGATGGTGTCATCGGGAACGGTGCGCAGGTCGAGCCGCATGCGGCCGTCCTGAACTCGTCCCACGACGGGCCGATTCCCCGCGCGGAGACGAGCACTCCAGCGTTCGGCGTCGCCATCGAGCGCGATCGCGACGCTCGGCAGCTCCACGGCAGGGAAAGCGCCGGCCCCAACGGCGGAGACACTATCGACCAGCTCGGCCTCGATCGCGGCGTCGCGGAGGGCGCGCAGCGCGCGCGCGCCACGCTCACGAAGCTGTTCGATCGGCGCGGCGATCATCGCCAGCGTGGGAATCTCCCGTCGCGCGACTGCAGGATCGCGGTACAGGGTGAGGGTCGCCTCGAGCGCGGCGAGCGTCGCGCGGTCCACCCGGAAGGCACGCGCGAGCGGATTGCGGCGCATCGCGCCGACGTGGAGGGCGTCGCCGAGGATGAGACCGCCCTGCGGACCGCCGAGCAGCTTGTCGCCACTCATCGTCACGACGGACGCACCGTTGTCGAGCGCCTCGCGCACGGTCGGCTCACCCCTGAGACCAATGTCGTCGAGCGACACGAGCAGGCCGCTCCCGAGGTCGTGGATGATGGCCAGCCCGTGTTCGCGCGCTGCGGGAAGAAGCTCCCGCACGCTGGTCTCCGCCACGTAGCCGGAGAGGGCGAAGTTGCTGCGATGCACCTTGAGCAGCGCGCCCGTGCTCGCGCCGATGGCGCGGGTATAGTCGGCGAGATGCGTCCGGTTGGTCGCGCCGACCTCGCGCAGAGTCGCGCGGCTGCGCGCGGCGATCTCGTGAACGCGGAAGCTGCCCCCGATCTCGACCAGTTCCCCGCGGGAGATGATGGCCTCGCGTCCGTCAGCGAGGGTATCGAGTGCGAGCACGAGGGCGGCAGCGCCGTTGTTGACGACGAGCGCATCCTCGGCGCCGGTCAGCTCCCGGAGCAGCGCAGCGCAGTGATCGTAGCGTGAACCACGCGCGCCCGCATCGAGGTCGTACTCCAGGTTGGAATAACCCGCCGACACCGCCACCATGGCGTCGATAGCCGCCCGCGCGAGTGGAGCGCGACCAAGATTGGTGTGCAGCACGACGCCGGTGGCGTTGATCACCGGCCGCAGCGACGGCTGCTGCGCCCGCGCGAGCTGGGCGCGGACGGCCTCCGCCCAGTCTCCGCCGCTCGCGAAGGGGGGGATCTCAGTCTCCCGTGCCGTCGCCAGAACGTGGCGCACCGCTCCGACGACGAGCGCGCGAGGCGCCGACGCGAGAAGCTGGCGAATCTCCTCCCGCTCGAGGAGCGCGTTCACACTGGGCAGAGCGCGGCGGGGGTCCCTCATGGCTTTCCCGGCGTGCGCGGTGTCACAGCCGGCCTGGCGCGCGCGGTGCTGTCGCGCGCCGTGGAGTCACGCGGGGGTGGCGGAGGGGGAGGCTTGGGCGTGGTGAAGGAGCGTTCGCTCTCCTGCTGCAACCCGTTGATGCCACGCATGCCGCGCGCCTTCAGCCGATACCGCGTGTTCGGCGTGAGGGGCTTCGGCGTCTCGAGCAGGAGGGTGGTGAACGGCGCCGGCACCGACGGCTTGCGGGGCGCCTTCGCTGCGGGTGCGGGAGTCCGCGGCAGCGGCGGTAGCGGCTTGCCGGCGAGGGAGTCCACTCGGCGCATGGAATCCGCCGTGGCCTGCTGCCGCGCGCGGGTGCGCTCGGCCTCCTGCGGTGGCGTCACCACCTGCACGAGCGGAATCGGCACACTGTCGTCGCCGGCCAGCACGAACTGATCGACGGTAAAGTGCTGCGTCGGATCGAGCGGCCGATCGAACGTGACACGCAGCGAGACGGAATCGCTCGACGTCACCGTCGCGATGCGTGGTGCGATGGTATCGCGCAAGGCTGTCCGCAGCTCGATCGGCGACGCGAGCGGGACGACGACGGTCAGCGAATCGAACGCCTCGTTGCGATCGAGCGCATGATTGGAGTTCGCGTCGATGATGGCGCGGACGAGATAGCGGCCGGGCGGCAGTGGCTTCACCGCAAAGTTGCCGAGGCTGTCCGACTGCGCGAGGTAGAAAGTGCTGTCCGGCGTCATGGCCTGCAGGAGCGCCAGTGGTGCCGGACGCTCCGCCGCCCAGTCGAACACGGTGCCGGTGATACTGCCCGTCGGAATGGTGGGACCGGTGGAGAACACCACGGTGGCGCCGCTCTTCAGCGTGTTCCCACGCAGGTCGGACAACCCGGGAAGCATCGAGACGCTGTATGCGGTGTTGGGACGGAAGCCGTCGTGCGGACGGACGTCGATGCGGCTTCGGTGCCAGCTCACGCGCACGTCGCCGTCGGCGGGCGAGATCAGGAAGCGCCGCGCGAGCTCCTGTGCGCCGCTGCCGCGATCGTTGATCGTCTCGTCGAAGTAGAAGGTGACATTCGACGCCGTGACGTTGAGGGCATTCGTGTCGGGGGTGACGCGGACGAGCCTGGGGGGCGCGTGATCTTCCGGGCCACCGGGCGGCGGTGAGGCGGAGGCGCAGCCCAGCGCCGCCGCCCCAACGGCGAGCAACGCGATCAGGCCTCGCCGCACAGCGCCTCGATCCGCGTCCGGAGCTGGTCGCGACGAGCGGACCATTCGTCACGCTTGGCACGCTCGGCGTCGACCACGTGGGCCGGCGCCCGCTCGAGGAATCCTGCGTTTGCCAGACGACCTTCGAGCGACGTGAGTTGCTTCTCCAGGCCGGTGAGCTCGCTCTTGAGCCGCGCACATTCCTTCTTCACGTCCACCAACCCCTCGAGCGGGACCACGAGCTGCGTGCCGCCGGACAGGATGACGTTGGCACCGGCGACGTCGGGCGCCCACTCCACGAACGCGAGCGCCGTGCGAGCCAGCCGGCTGATGAGGGGAAACTCCTCGTCGAGCAGCTGGCGCTGACCCGGATCGGAGATGACGAACGCCTCGATGTTCTTCGACGGCGGAACATTGTACTCGGCCCGCACCTGGCGGAGCGCGACGACCACGTCCCTGATCACCTCGAACTGGGTGACGCCGGCGTGGACTGCCGCCTCGCGCGGCGCCGTCGGCCACTGCGACGTGGCGAGCCACGTGCCGTCGACGTGGCCGGGCAGCTTCTGCCAGAGCGCTTCCGTCACGAAGGGCACGATGGGATGCAGCAGGCGAAGCGCGCGATCGAAGACGTGGACGAGCACCGCGCGCGCCACCTGCTGATCCTCGCCCGGCGTGAGCAGTCGCGTCTTGATTGCCTCGAGGTACCAGTCGGCCAGCTCGTTCCACACGAACCGGCGCGCCGTTTCCGCGTAGTCATTGAGCCGGAGGCCCGCACCAAGCTCCTCCTCGATCCACGTGCCGCGCAGCGGATGCACGGGACCGAGGGCATGGTCGCACTCGCGCACCGCGGCGTCGAGGCGCCCGAGGATCCACACGTCAGCGCGTGCGAGCCGTTCCGGCTCGATCGAGTTCAGCGGCCGCACGTCGTCCGTGCCGACGTTGCCGAGCAGGAAGCGGCCGATATTCCACAGCTTCGTCGCGAAATTGCGCCCCGGGGCGAAGGTCTTCTCGAGATCCGCCGGGTCGAGGAACACGTCGGCGCCGAGTCCCATGCCGGCGACGAGCGTGTAGCGCAGCGCGTCTGCCCCGTACAGCCGCACGACGTCGAGCGGGTCGATGCCGTTGCCCAGCGACTTGGACATCTTCCGCCCCTGGGTATCGCGCGCGGTGCCGTGCAGGTACACGGTGTGGAATGGCGCCTCACCGACGAACGCGAAGCCGGCCATCACCATGCGCGCGACCCAGAAGAAAAGGATCTCCGGCGCCGTGACCAGCACGTCGGTCGGATAGAATGCGCGGAGGTCGGTGTCGTCCTCGTTCGGCCACCCGAGCGTGGAGATCGGCCACAGCCAGCTGGAGAACCAGGTGTCGAGCACGTCCTCGTCCTGCACTACGTCGCAGCCGCAGTGCGGGCAGGACGTGAGGTCTTCGCGACTGGCGATGACGTTGTTGGGAGGGTCGCACTCGCGGCAATACCACACTGGCACGCGATGGCCCCACCAGAGCTGGCGCGAGATGTTCCAGTCGCGTATGCCGGTGAGCCAGTTCTCGTAGACGGCAATGTGCCGCTCGGGAAGAATGCGCAGGCGGCCACTCTGCACCGCCTCCAGCGCCGGCTCGGCGAGCGGCTGCATGCGCACGAACCATTGGTCGGAGAGCCGCGGCTCGACGACGGTGTCGCAGCGATAGCAGTGCCGCACGTTGTGGACGTGCGGCTCCTTCTTCACCAGACGTCCGTTCGCCTCGAGCTGCGCGACGATCCTCTTCCGCGCCTCGAACCGGTCGAGCCCACGCAGTTCCGCGGGCACTCGGCCGAGCGCATCCGCGCCCTCACCCATGTTGCCATACATGTCGATCACGACCGGCATCGGCAGCTCGTGACGGCGTCCGACTTCGAAGTCGTTCGCGTCGTGCGCCGGTGTGATCTTCACGACGCCCGTGCCGAAGGCGGGATCGGCGTACTCGTCGGCGATGACGGGGATGGGAAGGTTCAGGATGGGCAGCATCACCGACTGCCCGATCAGGTCCGCGTACCGCTCGTCGTCCGGGTTCACGGCGACAGCCACGTCGCCGAGCATCGTCTCGGGGCGGGTGGTGGCAACGGTGATGGAGCGCGAGGGATCGTCGGCGAGCGGGTACGAGATGTGGTAGAGCATCCCGTTCGTCTCCGTCGGCTCCGCCTCCTCGTCCGACAGCGACGTGAGGCAGCGCGGGCACCAGTGGATCACGCGATGGCCGCGATAGATCAGCCCGCGCTCGAACAGCCGCACGAACGCCTCACGCACGGCCCCGCTCAGCTCCGTGCTGAAGGTGTACGCGGTACGCGACCAGTCGGCCGACGCGCCCATCGCGCGGAGCTGCAGCAGGATGGTGCCCCCTGTGCGCTCGACGAATGCCGCCGTGCGCGCGACGAACTTCTCGCGCCCGACGTCGGCGCGGGTGAGGCCTTCGTCGGCGAGCTGGCGCTCGACGATGTTCTGGGTGGCGATCCCGGCGTGGTCCGTACCTGGAAGCCAGAGCGTCTCCAGTCCCTTCATCCGCGCCCAGCGTACGAGCACGTCCTGCACGGTGGCGTTCAGCCCGTGTCCGACATGGAGGATGGCGGTGACGTTGGGCGGGGGCAGAACGATCGTGAACGGCTCGCGATCGCCGCCGACGCGCTTCGACCGTTCGGCGTCAGCGGTGAAGCAGCCCGCCTGGATCCAGCGCTCGTAGATCGCCGACTCGGTGCTGGCGGGATCGTATTGCGCGGGCAGCTCGTCAGGCGCGGACGACGCCGGTTCGGTGGTACTGGAGGTGGTCATGACCCGCGGAAGTTAATCGGCGGGGAGGGAGCAGACAAAAACAAGCAGAGAGGAAACTGCTGAAACGACTGAAACGGCAGGAACCCACTGTTGGGTCCTGCCGTTTCAGATTTTTCCGCCCTGTCCCCTTTTAGTGCTCTTGTCGGTCTGCTCTCAAGAGAGGGAGTCCGGCTCCGCCACGTGGTCGGCCTTCGGCACGCCGGTCGGGGCGATGGGAGAGCCGCCGGTGCGGTCGCCCTTCACCGGCTTCTTCTCGCGGTGCCGGCGTTCGGCGATGCCGGTGGTGTCTTCCGCGGCGGCGGCGAGCTCGGTCTCGGCGCGGGTCCAGCGCTCCTCGAGCTTGACCCGCGGGTCGGAGTGGCGATCCGGCTCGTCGGAGGTACCCTGACGACGGCGACCGGTGCCGACCGTCCGGCCTTCCCAGCGTGCCTCGGTGTACGACTCGTCCCCTTCGGAGAAGCGGCGCGCATGCTCTTCCAGGCGCTCTTCCTCTTCGCCGACGGCGATGCGGTTGACCACCGTGTCCACGCCGGGAACACCGCGAGCGATCGTCACGGCGTGTTCGGCTTCCTCGTCGGAGTTGACCCAGCCGGCCAGCTCGATCGTCGCTTCGCCGATGCCGCCGATGTCGACGGCGCGCTCGCTGAGGATGGGGTCGTTGCGGAACGCCTCGAGCACACGCTCCTCGAGCTCGGTCCCACCGGCCTCGAGCTCGTCGTCCTCGTAATCCTCGTAGTCGGCGAAGTCGTCGGCAACGGCGTGGCCGCGGTGCAGGCGCTCGCCCGCTTCCTCGGCGCCGCGGCGCATGCGGGACGCGATCCCGCTGAAGCCGCCCACTCGCTGGGCGACGAACATGCCCACGGCGAAGCCCGCCACCGCGCCGAGCAGGACGCTCGTTACGGTGCCGGCGGTGGAGGAGTCGTCGTCGTCCTGAAAGCGCAGATATGACATGACGGGAGGCCTGTGGCGGAGGGTCTGCCGCAACGATAGCTTATGAAACATCGTTCCGCGAATCGTCGGCGCGTGCGTCGCCGATCATTCGTGTGCGCCGTGCAAGACACAGGCCGCACGATTTCCCTCACGAACGGCGTCTACACGTGCGCTTCTCCCGCTATCTCCGTCATCCCGACGAGACTCCACCGAAGCCGGCCGAAGTGCCCGTGCGGCGCGTGCTGATGTGGGGGCTGATCGGCGCCGCGATCGTCGTCGGCCTCGTCCTGTACTTCCTCTACGCCCGGCTGCTCCAGCCACTCTCCTCCTGACGTTCATCCGCTCCACGACAGCATGATCGACCGACCCGATTCCGCCACCGCCGTCGCCGGATCCGAGCTCACCCTCGTTCTCCCCGACGGGGCCACGCGCACGGTGCCGGCCGGCACGCTGGCCGCCGACGTCGTGCGCTCGATCGGCGAGCGGTTGCTCCAGGCGGCGGTCGCCGTGACGGTGGATGGCGAGATCCAGGACCTCATGACGCCGTTGCGGAAGGGCGGCGCGTTCCGGGTGCTGACCGACCGCGATGCCGACGCACTGGCCGTACTGCGCCACTCGGCGGCGCACGTCCTCGCCACGGCGGTGCGACGTCTGCGCCCGGATGCGAAGATCGGCTTCGGGCCCGCGATCGAGGATGGCTTCTACTACGACTTCGAGGTCGCGCAGCCGTTCACGCCCGAGGATCTGGAGAAGTTCGAGGCCGAAATGCGGAAGGTGGTATCCGAGAAGTATCCGTTCGTGCGCGAGGAAGTCGGGATGAACGAAGCGCGGAAGCGCTTCGTGGATGATCCGCTCAAGCTCGAGCGGCTCGACGACTTCACCGATCCGAACGAGATCATCTCGACCTACACGGACGGACCGTTCGTCGACCTGTGCCGCGGACCGCACGTGCCCGATACCGGGCGTCTCAAGCATTTCAAGCTGCTCAACAGCGCCGGCGCGTACTGGCGCGGCGACGAGAAGCGCCAGATGCTGCAGCGCATCTACGGCACGGCGTTCTTCAAGAAGGACGAGCTCGAGCAGTACCTCTATCGCATCGAGGAGGCGAAGAAGCGCGACCATCGCAAGCTCGGCCGCGAGCTCGACCTGTTCCAGTTCCACTCGGTGTCACCCGGCGCCGCGTTCTGGACGCCGCGCGGGACGACGCTGTACAACACGCTGGTGGCGTTCGTGCGCGGCCGGCAGCGCGACGACTTCCAGGAGATCAAGACACCGCTCATCTACAACAAGGCGCTGTGGGAGCGGTCCGGGCACTGGGGCAAGTACCGGGAGAACATGTTCCTCATTCTCGACAACGAGACGGGGGAGCACGACATGTCGCTCAAGCCGATGAACTGCCCGTCGCACTACCTGTACTACGCATCG
>Ga0070658_10005574_pt1 | contig 10213 bp, 6 predicted proteins | sample KBSC13metaG_FD_64664 | JGI IMG/M metagenome (GOLD analysis project Ga0070658, IMG submission 64664) | Corn rhizosphere microbial communities from Kellogg Biological Station, Michigan, USA - KBS C1-3 metaG | ecosystem: Host-associated > Plants > Roots > Rhizosphere > Soil ... | reverse complement strand
GCGCGGCCCCCGGGGTTGAAGCCGAACGAGCCTACCTTGTAGTTGCCGGGGTGAAGATTGGCAAACCGGTATTCACCGTGGCTGTTGGTCCGCGAAGTCTCGGCCTGAATCCACGAGCCTCTGCCCTGAACCACCTGGCGGCGAAAGAGCATCACGGTTGTTGATGGCGGCAGCACGCCTGTTTCGGATTCAATACGGCCGCTGATGACCGCGGCGGGAGTGATGAGGAGTTCGACTGGAGAGGAAGCTGTAGTCGAGGCATAGTACGGCACGGATGCAAGCGAGGCACGGGTTAGATAACCGGGTTTGCGAATCTCGAAGGCGAGTGGCATCGACTGCTGTGGCGCAGCTCCTGCGCCGGACTGCGCCACGCGGGTAAGGTCGAGCGGGAAACGGCCCTGGAAGTCAGTGAGTACGGCGAGCGGGCGGCCGGGCGCAGTGATGAGCACGCCGGGAACAGGTTGTCCAGTGACGGAGTTGAGCACCACGCCAGTGAGGTGTTCCGTTACGGTGGGTCCCGGGACGGGCGGCAGGTCACCCGCTGCCATGATCTGTCCGCGCATGTTGGCTGCGAGCGCGACGAGCGAGACAGCTATCATGAGCGCCCGATGAGATTTGCGCAGCAATCGTGGGACCTCGGCTCAGGTGAGCGGAACTATAGCAGACACTGGAGAGAAAGAAGCAAAGGCAAAACGCTCTCCGTGTGCATGTTCAGCCGTCCATAAGAGACGGGCCAAGTGGCGGAAAGTCGGCAAGGCTTCTACAATAAGCTGAGCATTTGTATCCCCAACAGAGTTGCTCGCATTAGAGGGTGCGCCCGAGGCGCCGACCCGCGAGGTTAAGGAAGCGCATGAAGTTGAGCAGGATTGGCCGGATCTCACAGGCCCTAGTTGTATCCATGGCAATGGTGCTGGGCATGTCGGCTTGCGGCGGCTACACGGTTGGTTTCATGTGGGTGCTGGGTACGCAGTACAACCAGATCGCCGGCTTCAAGATCGACGACTACACGGGCAACCTGACCCGCATGATCAACTCTCCGTATTCGTCGGGCGGCACCAATCCTGTGTCGCTCTCTGTGCGGGTGGGTGGCAATTACGTGTTCGTCGTCAACAAGGGGACGAGCGTCAAGGCGTGCGACGGCAACATCTCAGTATTTTCGGTCGGCAATGACGGTGTGCTGACGTTCCAGCAGTCGTATACGCCGCCAGGATGCTCCCCTGTCTGGGTGGCCTCTGACAGCACGGGCAGTTACCTGTACGTCCTGGAATCGCAGGCGCCTGACTTCGCAACGACTGGGAACGGCGACATCGCCGTTTACCAGGTGGATGGCGCGACGGGCCGGCTGCAGATTGTGCCCAACCAGCTCATCAAGAACGCTCAGGGCCAGCAGTTGAACTATTTCGAGGTTGGACCGGCCCCAACGATGATGCGCGTCAGCGGTTCGTGCGTCTTTGCGCTGGACTCGGGCGACCAGACGGTCTTTCCGTATGGCATTGGCAGCAATGGCCAGCTCACGGTCCAGGCCAACTCGCGGATTCAGACGGGCGGCACGAACATCACCTCGATCAACGTAAGCGGGAGCAACGTTTACCTGACCGACGCGGCTCCGGTTCCGGCGAACTCCACGAACCCGGGATCGACCGGTGGAACCATTCGGGTGTACACGATCGGCTCAGGCTGCAGCCTGAGTGCGCAGGCCGACGGTGTGGTGAACAATCTAGCGGGAACGCTGAACCCGGTCTACAGCATGACCGACGCCAAGAGCAAGTTCCTGTACGTGCTGAATAAGGGGAACACGCTCGCCAGCAATCCAAACAACGCGGGCAGCACGATTTCGGCATTCGTCATTCAGTCGACCGGAACTCTGGTGCCGATCTCGGATCCGCAGAACCCATTTTCGGTGGGCTCTGGCCCGGTGTGCATGGCGGAAGATCCTTCGAACCAGTACATCTATACATCGAACAATATCGACGGCACAGTAACGGGCAAGTTCATCAATCAGAACACAGGGCAGCTGTCTAATCTGTCGCGTGGCTCGTCATTTGAGGGGCCTGGACTGGCGACGTGCCTTGCGATCAGCGGAAATGTCGATTAGTAGCGGCTGCATCGCTTCAGCCGGATCGCTGTGCCTTTCGGCGATGCGGCTGAATGCGAAGCAGCCCTACGTAGTTAATTTTGGGCGCAGCAGTCTGCGCCCCCGGAGTAGTGGAACCAGATGAGGTGGAACCCAATGGGCCGCGCAGTGAAGGCCTCCGTGTTGTCGCTGGCTATGACGCTGGGCGTTTCGGCGTGCAGCAACGACTACACCGTCTCGTACGTTTACTTGCCCACCTCGAACACCCTGCCGCACGGGCTGATCAACACCTTCCAGGTGGACTACCAGAACGGTACCCTGTATGTGATGCCCGACTCTCCTGTGGACGCGGGTGGCCGCAACACGGTCGCAATTGTCGCCGCACCCAACAGCAAGTTTCTGTACACCGTGAATAACTTCGACTCCTCGGTCGTGGAGTTTGCGATCGGTACGGACGGCAAACTGTATCCGCAACACACCTACAACATCACTGGCAGCCTGCCGACCGCGGCGGCGATTGATGCAGCGGGCAAGTTCCTCTACGTGACCTTCACGTACCAGAACACGGCGGCCGGCCAGGCGTTGTACACGCCGGCAAATCCCGGCCCCGGCGGCGTGAGCGTGTTCCCGATCAATGCCGATAACTCGCTGGGCACGCCCTTCACAGTGAATGCCGGCCGCAATCCGGTGGGGATCGCAACCAGCCGGACGGGCAACTCGGTTTATGTAATCGAGCAGGATTCGGCGACGCAGGCCAACCTCCTCGGCTTCACGCAGAACAGCACCACCGGCGTCCTGACTCCGATGCCGGGCGTCACCATCAATCCGGGCAATGTACCTTCAACCGGATTCACGAGCGGTCTCGCTCCGGCAGGAGTGTTGGGTGATGCAACCGGTACGCACCTGTACGTGACTGACAAGGCGTCGAACCAAGTGACCGTGTACAACGTCGCCGCAAATGGCGTCCCAACCCTGGCAAGCACCGTGGTGACCGATGCCTCGCCGATGGGAATGTCCTTCGACCTGTTGGGCAAGTACCTGTACGTTGCCGCCTACGCAGCGAACTCCGTGAATATCTTCAGCGTGGGTTCGAACGGACAACTGACGCGGCTGAGCTCCGGGGGAACAGTCCAGGTTGGCAATGGACCGACCTGCATTTCAGTGACCGGTGCGCCCAGCAATACAGATCCGCATCATGCTGCGTATCTGTACACGTCGAACCAGCTCAGCAACAACATCAGCGGCGAGCAGTTGAACGAGTCGAACGGCACACTGGTGCAGATGATTGACAGCCCGTTTGGCGGCAGTTCCTTGCCCGCCTGCGTTGTAACCGTGCAGGCGTTCCCGATTCGGAGCCGGTAGAACGCCGGCCAGCAGGATGGATTAGATTTTTGAGCAGGCGGGAACATCCGCCGGGATTGAAGGAAGCAGATGAAATTCGAACGGATCAGTGGAATGGCGAAGGCGGGCCTCGTGTCGTTGGCGATGGTGCTCGGGCTGTCGTCCTGCAGCCTCGATTACGTGGTCGGGTATGTGTATGTGACGGCGGCGAAGAGCAATCCCGGAATTATTCACCAGTACTCCATCGACTACCAGTCGGGAGCGCTGACCGAGCTTGGCAGCCCCATCAAGGCCGGCGCCAACCCGGTAAGGATTGTCGCCTCGCCGAACGGCAAGTTTGTGTACGTGGTCAACCAGGGCGACTCCACCGTACAGGAGTTCGCGGTGACCACCGACGGCACATTGAGCTCGAAGAACACGTATAAGGTGACGGGCACCGGGCCCACCGCCGCTGCTATCGACCCCCAGGGCGCGTACCTGTATGTGACGTTCACGTACCAGACGGGCTACTCGGCCACAAACCCGGGCCCCGGCGGCGTGACCATTTTCCCGGTCAACGCGGACAATTCGCTGGGCACACCTTCGACCGTCAACGTCGGGAATAATCCCGTCGGCGTTTCGGTCAGCTACTTCAACCACTTCGTCTACGTGCTGGATCAGGAGACCGCTGCGAAGGCAATGATCCTCGGCTTCTCGCAGAATGCATCGACCGGCGCACTGACACCAGTTCCCGGCACTACGATTACCACTGTTGCCAATAAGACCGTCGCAACCGGATACCCAGCCGGCGTGGTGCCAAGCGCGATCGCCGAAGAGCAGACCTCGCGGTTTGTCTACGTGACCGACCAGGCGGCGAATCAGCTAATCGGGTATACCGTTTCGCCGAACGGCGCGTTGACTCCCATGGTCAACGGTCCTTTCGCGACTGGGCAGTTCCCAGTCAACCTGACGGTCGATCCCACAGGCAAACTGATCTACGTGGTGAACTTCAACTCGGATTCCATTCAGGGTTACATGATCGATAACGCCACGGGGACCCCGTCGAGCTCAGTGGGCGCGTTCAACAAGGGCGTTGGATCCGGTCCTACCTGCGTAGCGATCGATCCTGCGCTGGGCACTAACCTATATACCTCGGATGGCAGCGGCGACACCGTCTCGGCTGCCAAGGTGCAGGTGAATACGGGTGGCCTGTCGGGCGTCCAGAACTCCCCGTTCCTGGCCTCGGGTCAACCGACATGCCTGGCAATCGTTCCAAACGGGGCGCACGCTTCGCAGATCATCCAACCGTAAGCCGGGTATTCGAACGAAAAGCAGATGGGCGGGAGCGATCCCGCCCGATTCTTTTAACCAGTTGCAGGTATTGGTAGCCGGACGCCGCGCGCTCTTACATCTCTTTGCCGGCCGGCAGTGGCTCGGTCTTATAACTCAGAATGAACTGGCGTGCTGGGCGCTCGACGAAATACATCGCCACAATCGCGAGCACCAATGTGGCTCCGTAGGAGATCCACGGATCGAGCGCGGCAAGGTGCAGCCGCGCAACGATGTTGTACTGGCGAAGCAGATTGATAAAGTTGAAGTGCAGCAGGAACAGCGCATAGCTTGCCTGACCCAGCAGCATCAGAGGGCGCACGGAGAAAGCGCTGGCAAAGATGTTCCGCCCGCTGAGCCCGATGACCAGTGCGGAGAAGATGGGAACCAGCAGACCGCCGTGCATCAGTACGTAAGGCACGCGTTCCACCGCGAACCCGAAGAAAATGGCGATGGCGAGCAGGCTCCCTGCGGCAATTGCGGTGCGCTGCCGACCAGAGATGGAAAGCGTCGACTGCAGCTTCGCAAGCGTAATCCCGGCGAGGAAAGTACACAGGTAGGAGAGCGGCGTGTACTTCAGCGCACGCAGCCAGAAACCGTAGCTGTAGCGATCGATCGGAGTCGTTAAACCGTCGGGATTGAAGATCAGGTAAAGCGTGTGCGGAATAAGTCCAGCACACCAGATGCCAAGCAGCAAGGCGGCCAGTCTGCCAGGCGTCCGGGGCCAGGGGAGCCTCACCATCCAGGGAAATGCAAAGTAGAACACGGCTTCGCAGGAGAGGGTCCACGCCACAGTGTTCCAGAAGGTGGCCAGCATAGGATGCCAGCCCTGCATCAGCAGCGGTGTAAGGATGACCCCGGCCAGGAACTGTCCCGCGGAGCGGGCATGGTACTCGACCACGAGCATGTTGCAGAAGAGCACCAGCGAAAGCAGGTAAATGGGGTAGAGCCGGGCAAAGCGGGCCAGCCAGAAATCACGCTTCACCAGCCGTGGCCGATCGGCGTAGTTGTATGCCAGCACGTAGCCGGAGAGCAGGATGAAGAAGCCGACGAACACGTACGAGTTGTTGATCATCGGATACAGCAACTGCATGTGTGGCGGCGTGAAGTGGAAAAACATGATGTTTACAGCCAGCAGCGTCCGGACACCGGTCAGCGCAGGCAACTGCGGCTTGCGTACCGGTGCAGCCGAGCGGGGCTCGTTAACTAAGGTGGCTGTAGCGTTCAAGGGTGGACCTTCAGTTGATCTCGTTAGTCGGATGCCGAAACAACCCCGGATTGCGCAGCTTCCGGGGGCTTAAGGGACATTCCTCCCAGAATAACCGGGTTGCGGGGCAGGGTGCAGGAGTGTGAGCGTCCTCACACCAAATTCGGAGAAATGATCAGCTCGACTTGAACTCAGACTACTTCGGTCTTATATTGGATGAGACGGCAAAAAATTAAGGCCAGACCCCCGCAGAGCACTCTTGGCGGAGAACTACGGGGATCTGGGAGACCACAACCGAGCGGCTGCGGGCCTGGTTCATTGTAGGCCCGCCTTTCGGCCCCTCGCAAACCGGCGCTGCCGGAGAGAGTTGGAACGACCGATGAGGCTATTCAGAGACGTGCGCCCAGCATTTGAGCAATCCTGGCGACTCCTGGTTGCTGTACTGGTGATGGCATTTTCGCTGCACGCTGTAGCATCCGAGGGCGCGTCGGCCGCGCGCGACACCGGAACCGAGCTGAGCATTCAGGTAGTGGACGCTTCGGGGGCGGCAATCGCTGGGGCACACGTGGAAGTGCTGAGCGGCGAGCGGCTGGTTCGGTCCGAGGCGACTGACCCTCGCGGCGAGAAGTCGGTGCGGCTGTCGCCGGGCTCGTACCGGGTAAAGATCAGCCAGAACGGTTTCCAGGATTCGGCGCGGCAGATTGCGGTGGGGACCGAGGCAACCGTCCTTCGCGTGACGTTGCCAGTGGCGGCACGGTTTGAATCCGTTGAAGCCCGCACCGAAGGCTACCTTGCGGACCAGGAGACAACCGCGGCCCGGGTGCCGTTGCGGCTGGCCGAAACCCCGCAGCAGGTAGAGGTGCTGACCGGCGAACTATTGCAGTCGCGAGCAACAAGCTCCATGAAACAGGCGATGGAGATGATTCCCGCAGCCGGGCTGCAACTGGGCGAGGGCCGCCGCGATAACTTCTTCATCCGCGGCTTCAATGCCGTGGGCGATGTCTATGTCGATGGCGTCCGCGATACCGCGCAGTATTACCGCGATCTCTCAAACACCGAGCGCATTGAGGTGCTCGAGGGTCCGGCGGCAGTCTTGTACGGGCGCGGATCTTCCGGTGGGCTGATTAACCGCGTCACGAAACGGCCGCAGATGGAAGGCACGCTGGGGGAGTTGAGCTACACCGCCGGCAGCTATGACGAACAACGCGGAACCGCCGATCTGGACACGCTTGTACCCGGTAGCCATGGCAAACTTGGATTCCGAATCACGGGCGCCGCTGAACACGAAGGCAGTCACCGCCATCAGTACTGGATGGATCGCTACGCATTTGCTCCAACACTGCTGTGGAAGCCGGACCAGGCTACGGAAGTACGGGTCGGAGTAGAACGTCTGAGAGATGACCGCTTGCCGGACCGGGGTATTCCCTATCTGCCCTGGACCGGTGCGCCGGCGGATGTGCCAATCGGGAACTATTACGGATACGTCGGGGCGAACGCCGGGTCCAATTTTATTCACACTGCGGTAACGGCCGGCTCCGTTGATGTGCGTCACGGATTTGCCGACGGCTGGACGGCGCACGTGCAGGGCAGACTCGCAGGGTACACAACAAACTTCGCCAACATGTACGCCTCCGGGATTCAACAGCTCGCCAACGGCGGAGTCAACGTGTTGCGCGGCGAGTACAACGGCGCTCAAAACTGGAGCGTAGCCTACGGAACGGAAGACGCAACACGAAGCGGGCGCTGGCTCGGCATGCAGCACACTCTACTCATCGGCGCCGAACAGGGCTTGGAATCGACCGCTTCGACCCAGTACAACGGGCCGACCAACCAGACGCCGGTAGACCTGCTAAGCCCAGCGAACCGGGCCCCGGTGCTCAGCAGCGTGCTGAACCGGAACAACCACTTTACCGGCGGAACCCAGGCGATCTATGCGCAGGACCTGGCCTCCGTGGGCTCGCACTGGAAGGTGCTCGCCGGCGCGCGTGTGGACCGCTTTGGACAGCGTCTCGAGTTCCGGCCGCCGACCAACACGGTGCCTAACCTCTCGCGGGTAGACTGGGCGGCAAGTCCGCGCGTCGGCGTCGTCTATGGCGTGAAGCCCTGGGCCTCCATTTACGGCAACTACAGCCGTACCTTCGATCCCTCCGGCGAGAACCTGTCGCTCGCAGCCAACAACGCGCAGTTGAAGCCGGAGGTGACGGAGAACTATGAAGGCGGTACCAAGTGGGAACTGTTGCACCAGCACCTGCTGCTGACCGCAAGTGTCTTCCGGCTGGACCGCACTAACATCAAGACGACGGACCCAAACGACCCCACTGCCCTGCTCAACCTGGGCGAACAGCGCACCCATGGCGCCGAGCTGAATGGTCAGGGCGAACTGACGCGGCATTGGCGGGTGTACGGCGGCTATGCGTGGCTGGACGGTCGCATCGTCTCCTCCACAACGCTTTCGAACAACGTTTTACTGATGGGCAAGCGGCCGGCGATGACCCCTCTGCACAACTCCAGCCTGTGGACGAGCTATGACTTCCGCAACGGCTTTGGCGTGGCTGCCGGCATGGTGGCCAAGGCGAGGCAGTTCGCAGCCGCCGACAATCTCGCTCGCCTGCCTGGTTACGCTCGCGTGGACGCATCCGTGTTCTACCGCGCAGCTCGGTACGATGTCCAGGTAAACATCCAGAACGTCGGGAACAGGCGCTTCTACGATGCAGCGCAGAGCGATTACCAAATCTACCCGGCTGCTCCGGTCAGCGGCACGGCCACAATCCGGTATCGGTTCTGAAGGTTAGGGGGTAACCAGCGAACCCAGCTGTTCTCCCTGCACCACCCGCATGATGTTGCCCGGCTCGCGCATACTGAAGACCATCATGGGCATATTGTTGTCGCGGCAGAGCGAGACTGCCGCGGCATCCATCACCCTCAGGTTGAGCCTCAGCATCTCCGAGTAAGTGATGTTGGGGAACTTGGTGGCCTCGGCATAGATTTTCGGGTCGGCGGTGTAGATGCCATCGACCGAGGTCGCCTTCAGCAGAATGTCGGCCTTGATCTCCATCGCGCGCAGCGACGCGGCCGTGTCCGTTGAAAAGAACGGATTCCCGGTGCCGGCCGCGAAGATGACGATACGACCCTTCTCCAGATGCCGCATGGCGCGACGCCGAATGTAAGGCTCGGCCACCTGGTGCACGGAGATGGCGGACATAACCCGGCAGACAATGCCAAGCTTCTCGATGGCATCCTGCAGCGCAATGGCGTTGATGACGGTGGACAGCATGCCCATGTGATCGGCTGCCACGCGATCCATATCGACGGCCTGCTGTGCCACCCCGCGGAAGAAGTTTCCTCCGCCGACAACGATGCCGATCTCACAACCGAGCCTGTGGACGTCTGCAATTTCGGAGGCTACTTTGTGGATGAATATCGCATCAATGCCGAAACCCGTGCCCCCTGCGAGGGCCTCCCCAGAGATCTTGAGCAGGACTCGTTTGTACATGTCAGGTCTAAGTATCGCATGCGGCTCCTACGTGCATTGTTCGCTAGACCCGAACCGCCAACCCGAATAAAAGGGGGGCGATCTAGGAAATCTGGGATGGGCGCTCGGCTGCCGCCGGCTTTGGCTTGCGGCGGCTCAGCACGGAGCTCCGCCGGGTCCGAGCCCGCTCGGCGGCGTGGTCAATCTTCTTCCAGAAGCCGACAAAGTAATCCGCGGCGGAGATAATCGAGACGATCGTCATCCAGTAAATGGCCCACAGGGCAATCATGTGGACGGCAACGATGAAGCCGCCCCAGTTCCAGTAATCCCACCGGTGGGCAAGGATCGCAGCCACCACCGAGACGATCTGGATCACCGTTTTCAGCTTGCCAATATCCGACGCCTCAATGGTGAAGCCTTCGGAGGCGGCAATAGACCGGAGCCCGGACACCAGAAACTCACGGCCGATAATCACGACCGCAATCCACGGCGGCACAATCCGAGGGTTATAGCCGACCAGGATTATGTAAGCCGTCATCACCAGCAGCTTGTCTGCCAGGGGATCCAGCAGCATGCCTAGCGTGGTGATCTGTTTGCGCTTACGGGCGAGATAGCCGTCCAGCCCATCCGTTATGGAAGCCAGAATGAAAATGCCTGAGGCCAGCAGTTCCTGCCTGCCACCGGCAAGTCCGTGCGTCGCGTGCGAACCCGGAAAGGCCGAGGACAGGATCCAGATGAGCACCGGCACCGTGACGATGCGGCTCAACGTAATGGAATTCGGCAGGTTCATGGGCCTCGAGCAGCGGCGGGG
>Ga0070658_10005572_pt1 | contig 10215 bp, 11 predicted proteins | sample KBSC13metaG_FD_64664 | JGI IMG/M metagenome (GOLD analysis project Ga0070658, IMG submission 64664) | Corn rhizosphere microbial communities from Kellogg Biological Station, Michigan, USA - KBS C1-3 metaG | ecosystem: Host-associated > Plants > Roots > Rhizosphere > Soil ... | reverse complement strand
GGGCGACGGCCCGGTGAGACGCAGGCGTTCCATCACGCGCTCGGCAAATCCCTGCGCTTCGAACGTGATTGGAATTTCATAGATGGTCGGCACATCGGGGCTTTCGATCACGGCCCCGAAATCGACGTTGCAGAAGAGTGCGATCTTGCGCTTGACGTCTTCGGCCAGCGGGCGCTCGGTGCGACAGATGAGGAAGTCGGGCTGGATACCGATCTGCATCAACTCGCGCACGGAATGTTGCGTCGGCTTCGTCTTCACCTCGCCGGCAGCGGCGATGTACGGCACCAGCGTGAGGTGCACGAACACCGCGTTCTCCCGGCCGATCTCCTGCCGGAACTGACGGATCGCCTCGAGGAACGGGAGCGACTCGATGTCGCCGACGGTCCCGCCGATCTCGACGATCACGACGTCATTGTCGGGCGAGATGCGCTTCATCGCCGCCTTGATCTCGTCGGTGATGTGCGGGATCACCTGCACCGTCGAGCCCAGGTACTCGCCGCGCCGCTCCTTCGTAATGACGTTGAGGTAGATGCGGCCGGTGGTGACGTTGTTCGCCTGCGAGAGCGCGCGGTCGAGGAAGCGCTCGTAGTGGCCGAGGTCGAGGTCGGTCTCGGCGCCGTCGTCGGTCACGAAGACCTCGCCGTGCTGGAACGGTGACATCGTCCCCGGATCGACGTTGAGGTACGGGTCGAACTTCATCATCGTCACGCGCAGGCCGCGCTCGACGAGCAGCCTGCCTAACGATGCGGCGGCGATCCCCTTCCCGAGCGACGAGACGACGCCGCCGGTGACGAAAATGAACTTGGTGGTCTGCTTGGCCGGCGTGTCCATCAGCGTCGTCCCCGTGAGTAGTCGTGCCAGCGCGCGCTGGCGCGCGCGAGGTCATCTTCGGTATCGATCCCGCCGAGCGGCGGCTCGTCGATCATCGCCACGCCCATCGCGATGCCGGCCGCGAGCGGGCGGAGCTGTTCGAGGCGCTCGACACGCTCGAGCGGGTGCTGTGGCAGGTGCACCCAGCGGTCGAGGGCGTCTCTGGTGTAAGCGTAAACGCCAATGTGCTGGCGAACCAGCGTCGCGGCGAGCGGCGCGTCGGTCGCATCGCGGATGAACGGAATGCGCGCACGCGAAAAATAGAGCGCGCGCCCGTCGTCTGCGGCGACGACCTTGACCACGTCCGGCTGGTCGAGGATCGAGTGCGACGCGTGCGCGGCGGCTGTCCCGAGCGGGAAACGGCCGCTGGAGACGATCGCGGCCGCACCGACGACCGCTTCGCGCTGCACGAATGGCTCATCCCCCTGGACGTTGACGATCGCGTCGAACGCGCCGAACTCGCGGCGTGCGGCGACTTCCGCGACTCGATCGGTGCCTGACGGATGATCGCCGCGCGTCATCACGCACTCGGCGCCGGCGGCTGAGGCGGCGGAGGCGACTTCATCGCTGTCGGTGGCCACCACGCACCGGTCGGCGACGTTCATCGCCTGGACGCGTTCCCAGACCCGGACGACGAGGGGTTTGCCGGCCAGATCGCGGAGCGGCTTGCGCGGGAGTCGAGTGGCGCCGATGCGAGCGGGGATGACGGCGAGCATCATCGGCCCGAGGGCGGGAGGGGGTGGCAAAAAAACGGGCGCGCGGACGCAAATTTCACGCCAGCGAATATAGCGCCGAATCCACGCGGGCGCAAACGAAACTCCGCCGTCCGATCGCGGCGCGAAGGACGGCTAGCGGAACACCGACAGCCCCACCGAGAACTTCGACCGGTGCGAGGCGGGGTCGACGACGTAATCGACCCGGCCGAAGCTGATGGCGAGCCGGGCGCCGACGTTCTGCTCGAGCGCCGGAAGCTTCCCCACCCCCGCCCCCCCGGTGATGTAGCGAAGCGTGACCGTCGGCGAGCCAAGGTACCGGATGCGGATCCGGTCGATGGGAATGATGTAGCGGCCCTCGGCGAAGAACAGCTCGTCGCCGCCGAACTGGAGCAGGTCGAAGGTCGGCAACGTCCCTTCACCCCCGAGGTAGGAATAGCGTTGCGGCGGAGTGGTGTCGCCGGCGGTGATGACGGCGTGCGACTCGATCTCCACGGTCTGGGTGCCGAAGGTCGGGAAGCCGACGAACCCGTCGAGCGTCGTCTGCACGAAGTGCGAGCCGTCCGGGGTGGCGAACGGGGTTTCGACGTCGGCGTCGAGGTTGGCGGTGACGCCCTGATTGGCCCACGCCATCGACACCCCGCCTAACGCCGAGCTGATGGTTCCTGGCAGGACGTGAGGATTGGGCCGGAGCCTGCCTAACGGGTCGCCGCGGTCGGTCAACGTCCACGGACCCCCGAGGGCGCCGGTATCCGGGCGCACCGAACGGGCCCGCTCACTTCGTCCCCCGGCGCTGATCGTGAACTGGGCGGTGACGGTCTCGATCAGCCACGCGACCGACGCGTCGACGCGATCGGCGCGGTAGTAGTTCCTGGCGTCGCTCCCCGACCAGAGCATGTGGAGCGAGTTGGCGACGTCGCTGTAGATCCACCGCTCATTGGTCTCGGTGTAGCGGCCGCCATTGAGCTCGATCGTCAGGCGGCGGCCGATCGTGCCACGAATCTGCGCCTGCGGGTCGACGGCGCCAAGCTGCGAGCGATAGACGCCGAGCAGGTCGATCTCATAGCGCGCGGTGTCGAACGAGAGGGTCGGGCCGACGGGCAGCGAGAGCCCGTCGGTGCGATCGTAGGCGGGGATGCGGACGCCGAAGAACCCCGGCAGCGTCACGACGCGGGTGTCACGAACCTCTACCGGCTCGTAGTCGAGAGCGATCGTGCCGTCAGGCAGGACCGCCACGCGATAGGTGAACTCGCGAAACGAGAATGTTCCGCCTCGGACAGTGCCGAGCGAGGTCTCATAGACGCCGCCGCCGATGGCGACACCCCGGCTCGAGATGTCGACGCCCGGATGGAGAAAGAGGTCGCCGCCCACCACGATCACCTGGCCATGGACGGTGCTCGCCACCTCCGCCGGGCCCCCGATCACGATCACGTTTTCGTTGTACGTCGTGTCGCGACGGAGGACCGCGGGGTGCGCGCTGTCGGCGCGGATGATCAGGTGCGGCTCGGCGAGCGCGCTGCGCAGCCAGCGGCCGGCGCGTCCCGGACCCATGTCCCGGATGACGACAGTCTGCGCCGACGACACCCGCGGCGCCGCCGTCGCCACTCCGAAGGCAGCGACGCAGCAAAGCGTGGCGAGCGAATCTCGCGCTGCCCTCACCGGGCAGCCTCGAGGAAGTTGGCGAGGAGCTGCTTCCCGTGCTGCGTCATGATCGATTCAGGGTGGAACTGGACGCCGAACACAGGGTGATCCACGTGGCGGACCGCGTGGATCTCGTCCGGCGCATCTTCGGCGCGCGCCGTGACGACGAGCGAGTCGGGAAGAGACGACGGCTCGATGACGAGAGAATGGTAGCGCATCACCTCGAGGGGGGACGGCAATCCGGCGAATACGCCGGTGCCGTCATGGGTGACCCGCGACGTCTTGCCGTGCATGACCCGGTCCGCGCGGACGACCTTGCCGCCGAACGCCTCCCCAATCGCCTGGTGCCCGAGGCAGACGCCGAGCATCGGGATCGTCGCGCCCCAGCGGCGAATGACGGGGACCGTGATGCCGGCTTCGGCCGGGGTGCACGGTCCGGGGGAAAGCACCACGGCAGTCGGCGCCAGGACCCCCACGTCGTCGACGCTGATCGCATCGTTTCGCCGGACTTCGACCTCGACACCGAGCTCCCCGAGATACTGGACGAGGTTGTAGGTGAACGAGTCGTAGTTGTCGATGACCAGGATCATGCGAGTCGGCTTCGCTCAACCGCGCGGGTGAAACTTCTTGTGAACCGTGCGCAGATATTCGCGGTCCACGTGGGTGTAGATCTGCGTGGTCGAGATGTCGGCATGACCAAGCATCTCCTGGACCGCGCGCAGATCCGCACCGTTTTCGAGGAGGTGCGTCGCGAAGGAGTGACGAAGCGTATGCGGCGTGACCCGCTTGGCCAACCCTGCGGTCGTCACATGTCGCCGGAGGATCTTCCAGGCGCCCATCCGCGTCAACGGCTCGCCGCGCGCGTTGAGGAAGAGAATGCCCTTCCCCTCCCCGTGTTCGAGGCGTGGGCGCAGCTCGCGGAGATAGAGCGCGACCGCGCCGATCGCGCTCCGCCCGATCGGTACGAGGCGCTCCTTGCCGCCCTTGCCGAACACTCGAACGAGCATGTCGTCGAACATGACGTCGCGGACGCCGAGGGTGATCCACTCGGAGACGCGCAATCCGGCCCCGTACGCCAGCTCGAGCATCGCGCGATCGCGAAACACCATTGGCTCCTCGATCGCGGGGGCGGCGAGCAGTCGCTCGACCTCGTCGACGCTGAGGACGTCAGGCAGCGTGCGCCAGCGCTTCGGCGTCTCGAGCCGATCGCTCGGGTCACGGACGACGTGCCCTTCGCCGACGAGGAACTTGAAGTAGGTGCGCACCGCCGAGATGTTGCGGCGGATCGAGGAGGGCGCGAGCCCCAGGTCTTTCAAGTGGTACACGTACTCGCGGACCAGCTTCGCGCTGACGTCAGTCGGCGCGATCGCGCCCTTCACCCGGCAGTACTCGGCGAACCTGACGATGTCACGCCCGTAAGCCTCGTCGGTGCGCGCCGAGACGCCGCGCTCGAGGTTGATGAAATCGCTGAACTGCTCGAGTCGGAAGGCGCGGCGGGCATCGTCGGCCGGTACGCCCTCGGTGGCGTCGCGGTCGGGCGTCATCTCGCCGGGCGGCGACGGGCAACCAGCCATGCCGCGACCGCGACGACTGCGACGATCGCCGCCGCGATGACAAGGCCATGCTGCCACCCGCGCATCTTCGCCTGCAGCGTCGGCCAATCCGCGCCGACGCGGTAGGCGATGACCGTGATCGCGCCGTACCAGATCGCCGACGCGCTCCCGAGAATGAGCAGGACACGCCACGGCGGGATCCGCAGCGCTCCGGCGAAGGGCGGCACGACGGCGCGGACTCCGGGAAGGAATCGGCTCACGAAGAGCGCGGCCAGCCCGTAGCGCGCGTACAGGTCGCCGAGGCGCGACGACGCGCTGCCGGCGGCGAGCCGCCGCTCCAGCCGCTCGGCGCCGTAGCGGCGGCCGGCGGCGTACATGCCCATCGCGCCAGCGACGTTGCCGCCTAACGTGGCGCTGAACGCGCCGATCAGCGTGGCATGTCCACGGGCGGCGAGGAACGCGCCGAAGCCGACGACGGTGTCGGCCGGGATCGGCGGGAAGACGTTCTCCACCGCAGCGACAATCGCCAGCACGAGATAGAGTACCGCCGACGGGAGCGCGGTCAGCCACTCCTGGACGCCGTCCACTTCAGCCTCCGGGCCGGCGCAGCAACGTCGCGACCGCGAGGCAGGCCAGCCCCTCTTCGCGGCCGACGAACCCCATGTGCTCGTTCGTCTTTCCCTTGACCGAGACCGCGTCGGGTTCGGTGCCTAACGCGGCGGCGAGCGCGGCGCACATCGCCTCGCGGTGCGGGCCGATCTTCGGGCGCTCGGTGATGACCGTGACGTCCACGTTGCCGACCGCCCAGCCACGGCGCCGCACGCGCTCGACGGCGGTGCGCAGCATCTCGATCGAGTCGCGGCCGCGGTTCCGTTCGTCGGTGTCAGCGAACATCTCGCCGATGTCGCCGGCAGCGGCGGCGCCGAGCACGGCGTCGGTGACGGCGTGGGCGACCGCGTCACCGTCGGAGTGGCCGACCAGCCGCACGTCGGCGGCTATGCGGACGCCGCCAAGGATCATCGGACCGCCGGCGGCGAAGCGGTGTGAATCGTAGCCGATGCCGGTGCGGCAGGCTGCCCGTGCGTCGCCGGCTCCGGGGGCGCCACCGCTGTCCACGGAGCTCAGGCGCTCCTCACTCCTCGTAGCGCTTGATCGCCAGCGAGACGTTGTGGCCGCCGAATCCCGCGCTGTTGCTGACGCAGGCGCGGACTTCGCGCCGCTGCGGAACGTTAGGCGTGAAGTTGAGCGGCGGGCAGGCCGGGTCGGGCGTCTGATAGTTGATCGTCGGCGGGACCACCTGGTCGCGGATCGCCAGCGTCGACGCGATCAGCTCGACGCCGCCGGCGGCGCCGAGCATGTGTCCGGTGGCCGACTTGGTCGACGAGACGTTGAGCCGCGCGGCGGCGTCGCCGAAGACGCGCGCGATCGCCTTCGCTTCGTTCACGTCGTTGAGCGGCGTCGACGTCCCGTGCGCGTTGACGTAATCCACGTCTTCGACGCGGAGCCCGCCATCCTGCATTGCCCGCCGCATCGCCCGCTGCAGCCCCTCGTGCTCGTCGGGCTGGCCGGTGAGGTGGAACGCGTCACCAGTCGCGCCGTAGCCGGCCATCTCGGCGTAGATCCTGGCTCCCCGCTTCCGCGCGTGCTCGAGCTCCTCGAGGATCACGATCGCCGCCCCCTCGCCCATCACGAAGCCGTCGCGGGTCGCGTCGAAGGGACGCGACGCCGTCGCCGGCGAATCGTTGCGGGTCGACAGGGCGCCCATGTTGGCGAAGCCGCCGATCGCCATCGGCGTGACCGTCGCTTCCGCGCCGCCGGTGATGATCACGTCGGCGTCACCGTACTTGATCAGGCGGAAGGCGTCGCCGATCGCGTGCGCGCTCGTCGAACAGGCGGAGACCGTCGCGTAGTTGGGCCCCTTGGCGCCGAAGCGCATCGACACCAGCCCGGCCGCGATGTCGGCGATGAACATCGGGATGAAGAAGGGCGAGATCTTCGACGGGCCGCGCTCGCGGTAGACGTCGTGCTGGTCCTCGAAGCTCGACAGGCCGCCGATGCCGCTGCCGATGATCACGCCGACCCGGAAGGGATCGGCGTCGCCGCCCGCCTCGAGCCCGGCGTCGCGCATCGCCTGCACCGACGCCGCGATCGCGTACTGCGCATACGGGTCGGCACGCTTCGCTTCCTTCCGATCCATGAACTGCAGCGGATCGAACCCCTTCAGCTCACAGGCGAACTTCACCGGGAAGTTCGACGCATCGAACTTCGTGATCGGAGCGCCCCCCGATTTCCCTTCGAGAAGCGATTGCCAGGTCGTCGCCACATCGTTCCCGATCGGCGAGACGACACCCAATCCGGTGACGACGACCCGTCGCTCCATTTACGCGCTCACCTTCTGGTTCAGATAGCCGATCGCATCGCCGACGGTGCGAAGCTTCTCGGCATCCTCGTCGGGGATGTCGATGTTGAATTCCTTCTCGAACTCCATCACGAGCTCGACGATGTCCAGGCTGTCAGCACCGAGATCCTCGATGAAGCTCGCGTTATCCGTGAGCTTCTCGCGCTCAACGCCGAGCTCCTTCTCGATGATGTCCCTGACCTTGTCCGCGTTCGCCATGTGCACTCGTCCTCGTGTGATGTTTGAAAGAGGGTGAAGAGAAGAAAGGTAATCAGTCGTGGTGGCAAGCGTTACGGGGCGCGAGCTACATGACCATGCCGCCGTCCACCACGAATACCTGGCCCGTGATGTAGGCGGCGTGCTCCGACGCGAGGAAGGCGACCGTCCCCGCGATGTCCTCCGGCGTTCCCAATCGTTCGAGCGGGATCTGCGCGCTGAGCGCAGCCCGTGCCTCGGGTGTCATCGCGGCCGTCATGTCGGTCTCGATGAACCCGGGCGCCACTGCATTGCAGAGGATGTTCCGCGATCCCAGCTCCTTTGCGACCGACTTCGTCAGGCCGATCAACCCCGCCTTGCTCGCGGCGTAATTGGCCTGCCCCTTGTTGCCCATGATCCCGACGATGCTGGCGATGTTGATGATCCGCCCCCAGCGGCGCTTCATCATCCCCCGCGACGCCGCCCGGATCGAGGCGAACGCGCCCCGCAGGTTCGCGTCGATCACCGCGTCCCAATCGGCATCCTTGATCCGCATCAGCAGGTTGTCGCGCGTCAGCCCGGCGTTGTTGACGAGGATGTCGAGTGACCCGAAGGTCTTCTCGACTTCCTCGACGAGCGCGGCCACGGAGGCCGTATCGGCGACGTCGCATGCGAACCCGCGCGCCTCCGCGCCGATCTGCGAGGCCGCTTCCTCGGCGCGTCCCCGCTCGCGCCCGACGACGGCGACGCGCGCGCCGGAGCCGGCGAGCGTCGTCGCGATCGCGCGCCCGATGCCGCGGGTGCTGCCGGTGACGAGCGCGACGCGCCCGGTCAGGTCGATCTGCATCAGGCCACCCTGGCGAGAAGCTGGTCCACTTCGGCGGAGGTACCGCACGACATCGTCGCAACCGATGGCGCGATGCGCTTCATCAATCCGGTGAGGACGTTGCCAGGCCCCATCTCGACGAACAGCGCGCTCGGGTACTGCGCGGCGAGATAGCCGACCACGTCGGTCCATCGCACCGGCGAGGTGAGCTGGCGGAGGAGCAGCGACTGTGCCTCGTCGGCGTTCATCACCGGCGCGGCGGTGACGTTGGAGACGACAGGGAACGCCGGGGCGCGCATCTGCGCCGCCTTGAGCGCCTCGCCGAGTCCGGGCTGGGCGATCTCCATCAGCGGCGAATGGAATGCGCCGCTCACGTTCAGCTTCACCGCACGTTTCGCCCCCGCCTCCTTCACGAGCTCCATCGCCCGCTCGACACCAGCCACCTCCCCCGAAACGACCACCTGCTCCGGCGAGTTGTAGTTCGCGGGAACGACCGTCCCCGCGTCGGCGGTCGCCCGCTGGCAGAGCGCATCGATCGGCGTCGTCAGGGTGCCGAGGATCGCGGCCATCGCCCCCGGACGCTCGACCCCGGACTCGTACATCAGCTCCCCGCGACGGCGGACCAGCTTCGCCGCGGCGACCGGGGTCAGCGCGCCGGCGGCTGCGTAGGCCGTGAACTCGCCGAGGGAGTGCCCGGCCGCGGCGCGCACGTGCGGCGCGATGCGGTCGCGCACCACCGACCAGACGGCGAGGCCGTGGGCGAGCAGCGCGGGCTGAGCGTTCTGCGTCAGCGTCAGCTCGTCCGCCGGCCCGTCGAAGCAGAGCGCGGACAGCGGCACGCCTAACGCGCGGTCGATGGCGGCGAACAGCTCGCGGGCGGCCGGATGCGCGTCGACGAGATCCTTCGCCATCCCCGGCTTCTGCGATCCCTGGCCGGGAAAGAGCAGTACGATGTCCATGGCGACGAGCGTTAGAGCCGGACGACCATCGAGGCCCAGGTGAAGCCGGCGCCAAAGGCGACCATCAGGATGCGCGAGCCTTCGCCGACGCGGCCCGACTCGATCACCTCGTCGAGCGCGATCGGGATCGATGCCGAGGACGTGTTGCCATAACGGTCGACGTTGACGTAGACCTTGTCCATCGGGACGTTGGCGTGCTTCGCCGTCGCCTCGATGATGCGCACGTTGGCCTGATGGGGGATCAGCAGGTCGATGTCGCTCCCGTTCATCTTCGCGCCGTCGAGGGCGCGGTCGCAGGCGTCGGCCATCGACCGGACCGCGTGCTTGAACACCTCGCGCCCCGACATCTTCACGTAATGCGACCGGTCGGCGAGGACCTCGGCCGAGAACGGCGTCGTCGCCCCACCGTTAGGCCGGTAGAGGAGGTCGGCCAACGTTCCATCGCTCCGCATGTAGGCCGAGAGAATGCCGTGGCCGGCGTGCTTCCCCTGCGACCGCTTGAGCACGACGGCACCGGCACCGTCGCCGAAGAGGACGCAGGTCGAGCGGTCGGTCCAGTCGGTGATCGCGCTCATCTTCTCGGCGGCGATGACGAGAAACGTCTCGCCGATGCCGGATGCCATCATCCCTTCGGCGACCGTCAGGGCATAGAGCCAGCCGGAGCAGGCCGCCGAGATGTCGAACGCCGATGCGCGCGACGCGCCGAGCTCGGCCTGGATGTCGACGGCGGTCGCCGGCAGGAGCCGATCGGGCGTCGCGGTGCTGACGATGATGACGTCGACCTGTCCGGCGTCGACTCCGGCGCGCTGCATCGCCTGGCGCGCGGCCTCGGATCCCATCGAGCATCCGGTCTCCGCCTTGGCGATGTGTCGCTCGTGGATCCCCGACCGCTCGACGATCCAGTCGTGCGACGTCTCGATCCCGATCGCGGCGAAATCGTAGTTCGTCATGACGTGCGCGGGAATCCCCTTCCCCACGCCCGCGATGTACGCAATCGGACGCTTCACGCCTTCACCTCCTCACTCTCCGCCAGCCGACGGCCGATGGTGGCGTCCATTCC
>Ga0070658_10005571_pt1 | contig 10215 bp, 12 predicted proteins | sample KBSC13metaG_FD_64664 | JGI IMG/M metagenome (GOLD analysis project Ga0070658, IMG submission 64664) | Corn rhizosphere microbial communities from Kellogg Biological Station, Michigan, USA - KBS C1-3 metaG | ecosystem: Host-associated > Plants > Roots > Rhizosphere > Soil ... | reverse complement strand
TCCCTGGTGTGAAGATCAGCCTCGAATTTGCCAAAACGAGTACGGCGCGGTAAGGGATATCCCTCGGATAGTGCGCTCATAGGAAACCTGCTGCGGTGGAAGATGAGCTGGGGGGTGTGGTTGCGCTCAGCTTGCCCCACAGTATGTCACGGCCAGAGAACAAGCGGAAGAGAAAAAGAGTACCTAAAGAGCATTGATCGCGCCTTCATAGAATCGGCAGAATCCATTTCACCAAGCTTTAGGCTTGAGATCCTTCGGTACGTTTCTGATCGAACATCCCCGAGATGTCAAATCCTTACCAAATCGAGGAGCTCCGATGGAGGAAAGTGCGAGGATCGCCAGAATTGGATCTGGGGGGGCGGCCGGGCCAGACATTAATCGTCTGCACCGAATAACGGAAGGCCCTTCCTGGCGGGGCAGTGGGTGCGGCTATTGCACCAGAGAATCGGGAAGATACATGTCTAGGGTCTTCAGATTGTCTTGCTCTTCACTCCTCAGCACTTTGGCACTCGCTATTCCGAGTATTGCGCTATTCACTTCGATTGACACAAAGGCACAATCTCTTACGACGCTCTACACCTTCTGCTCTTCAGGCCTTCCGTGTACCGACGGAAGCCCATCCTGCATTTGGAGGATTGATTCAAGGCAGCGACGGAAACTTCTACGGGACGACGTATAACGGCGGTGCAAACAACTACGCAAGCATTTACAGGATCACCCCGACCGGCACGCTGACGACGATCTATAGCTTTTGCTCTCAGACGAATTGCGCCGATGGCAGCAACCCATATGGAGCTTTGATTCAGGGCAGTGACGGTAACTTCTACGGGACGACGTCGGTAGGTGGGACAGGGTTCGCAAGCAGCCGGATCCGGCTGGGGCACCGTATTTCGCATCGCTCCGGATGGCACGTTCACCAGCCTCTATAGTTTCGGCTCTCAACCGAATCTCGCAGATGGTGCGAATCCGTATGCTGGCCTGATCGAGGGTTCTGACGGGAACTTTTATGGAACGACATCTCAGGGCGGGACGAGTGTGTATAGCACCGACGCGTGGGGCACGATCTTTCGGATCACTCCTACCGGTATCCTAACCACAATCTATAACTTCTGCTCTCAAAACGGGTGCACCGACGGTGGCACTCCCGGGGCACCGCTGCTGCTGGGTTCTGACGGCAATTTATATGGGACGACTGCTGGCGGAGGCAACATACAGGGCGGCGGAACAATATTTAAAGTGAATGCGACAGGTCAGCAGTTTTCGACGCTGTACATGTTCTGCTCTCAAGCTGGGTGTACCGATGGAGCAAATCCGGAGTATGCCGGTCTCGTGCAAGCGAACGATGGAAACTTCTATGGAACAACCATCAATGGCGGAGCAAATGGCGAAGGAGAGATTTTCAAGCTCACTTCGACGGATTTCGTACCGCTCTATAGCTTCTCCTGTTCTCAGAGTGTATGCCCCAATGGAAGAAACCCCTATGCTGGCCTAATTCAAGGCACAGATGGGAATCTGTATGGGACGACTCTAAACGGCGGGGACAACAACGCCGATTATGGAACGATATTTAAGCTGACGCTGGACGGTTCGCTCACAACTCTCTATAGCTTCTGTTCGCAAGTAGGGTGTACTGACGGATACCAACCTTACGATCCGGTCGTTGAAGGTTCGGATGGCAATCTCTATGGCACCACATATCTGGGGGGAGGCCAATACGGGACGGTGTTCTCCCTCGCAACCGGTCTACAGACGAGCACTCCTGCAGTTACGCTGAGTTCGAACAGCATCAACTTCGGAATGTTTCAAGTGGGTGGCCTCTACGCGATTCCGCGAGTGCAGCTGACTAATTCCGGAAGTGGGTCGCTCATGATTACAAGCATTCAGAAGACCGGTACAAATGCCGTCGATTTCAGCGAGAGCGACAATTGCCCAGTTTCGCCCAGCACGCTTGGCGCAGGATCAGCATGCACTATCACTCCTGATTTCACACCGAGCCATCTCGGCCCGCTTTCGGCTGCAATCAGCATCAGCGATAACGCGGCCAACAGTCCGCAATCGATCTCTCTTTCCGGAACAGCAGTTGATTTTTCAGTCGCTGTATTACCGGTTTCCAACACCATCAAGGGAGGCAAACCCGCGACATACACGATTACCGTGACGCCTCTCGGGGGAAATACGCTGACTGCCAGTCTCTCCGTTAGGGGCTGCCCTGCGAACGCGAACTGCACGCTTTCTTCATCGCAGTTCGCTCTGAAGGGCACAACCGCCTCAACTAGCACGTTAACCGTAAAGGGAAATGGAAAGACGGCATCAGGCACTTTCTCGCTTAAAGTGAGTGCGCAGGTGTTCACGGTCATTCACAGCGCAACTGCAGGACTTGTAGTGCAGTAATGCAGTTACCAATAGCCTCCGCGCCAGCTGCAGTTCTGTAGAAGCGGCCGTGGTGCGCTTTGGCGCAACTTCAAGCAGGTTTCCGATCACCATTGTCAATCTCGAAACGCAGTACCGAAGTAGAGCACCACACGCCAACCGTCTGGATCCTCATATGTCCTTCCGCTTTTCTGCCAATAGGGGTTTTCGGGCACAACCGGCTGATGCCCCTCCCCGTCCAATCGCGTTACAGCATTCCTGAAGGCTTGTGGGTCTGAAATATACAAAACCAGCAAGTTGTCCTTCGTCGGTGCCGGGCACGGGCTTCCGCTTGCGGCGTGAGTGAATTCCAAATGGATACGCTCATTGGGGATACCCAGCATTACACCCGAATAGCCGCCGTGATCGTGGAACTGGTATATCACCGGCATACCAATTCCGTCGCGGTAGAACGCAACGACTTCATCTAATCTGTCAGTAGGGCGAGCGATCCTGATTTGCAGGTTGATGTCCAATTCAGCCACATCCGCAGAAGGCGCAGCTTCTTGAATATCCGAATTGACGACGCGCTCTCGGGTCACAGGCACTCGTCTCCCTACAAAGAAGAATTCGAATCGGTCATGAATCCACAGCCTTCCGACGGGCTGCAATGTAGTCATCCGCAGAGAACGGTCCCGCACCGCCAATCACGAGTGCCACGAGACATGCGATGTAAAGCAGATCGCATTCATATCCCGGTGGACCAAAACGAGCTCCAGTAGGATTGATGGCCATAAGTTTGATGGAACTGAAACCGTAACGCAGGTGCACACTGAACGTTGCCACTATCAGCACTGTAATCATCGGAATACTCACAAGCGGAATAAACGCTCCCAAGAGAACCGCCGCGCCGCCAATGATCTCAGTAGAAATTGTGAGCCACGACATGAAATGAGCCGCAGGCACGCCTAACGCTTGAAGAATCGACGCGAAAGCGTCAGGGCCTTTTGCGAGCTTGGCATAGCCATGTTCCATGAATCCAAAACCGACGACCAATCGCATTGGGATTGCAGCCCATCTCCTGGAGTACAACCAGCTAAGCATTTCGATTTGTTCTCCCTCATTGGCACCGTGAAGTGAGCAACGGCTTAGAGCTTCTCGGCCAGTATCTCCACGGGCTGAACCTGAGGTGAGGTCACGAACAGTTCTTCTGCGCGGGCGAAGAGTGCATTCGCTACTGCACCGTTGAGATGAGCCGATCGCCCTACCTCGTCTTCGAACGTGTCGAAGATTCCGAAGCTGGTTGGACCAATCCTGAACGAAAACCATGCTGTAGTACCTGTTTCCGCTTCAACAAGCGGAATGGCAGATTGAAGGAAAGATTCCACTTCGGCCTCTTTGCCCGGCCGCGCCTGTAAAGTTGCGAGTATACCTAACCTGTTCATTACGAGTTCCCCCCTTAAAAACTTCGACGTCATTCCGCTCGCCCATAGGGGCGCACCACATTAGAGGTATGGAACGTTAGAAAGTTACAGCGCTACGTCTGCGTAGTTCCGCGCAATTGCGATTCGAATTTACCAGCGCTGCAACTTGGCCTGCATGTAATCGCCCTCTGGTTGGAACATATGATTAGCACAAGATTCTGTAACTACCAGGTTAGTGGCCGCGTCACATAGAAGTGACAAACGCGCGACATCAGGATGACAAAGATCTTTCAAGAGATTTCTATCATGGTCTGAAAGCACGATAGAGCCTCTGCCGCATCAGCACTGAATGCGCTGCTGGTCTGGGCCACCATTCAAGCAGCCTATTTAGATTTGGCCGCTCGAAAATCCCCATTGAAGGACATGCAGTGAACTTTAAAGCAATTTCAGGAGCAGCCCTTCTGCTCATGAACGCCCTTAGTGCGAACTTTGCCCTCAGTCAAATGAACAACTACGCGCAAACAAACCTGGTTTCGAATGTTCCGGGACTCGCGCTCACCGTGGATGATGATTTGTTGCACCCCTGGGGTATGGCCGTATCAGCCAATCAACCATTTCGAGTTGCGGAGAATGGCAAGGGAAAATTCAAAAGCTATGACGCGAGCGGCGCCCAGCGAGATCCCCGCGGCATTATTGCCGTGCCTTCAGGAGTTATATCTCCGGCAAGCCCAACCGGAGTAGCAGCGAACACAACGAGTCTCTTCGTTCCTTCCGGCAGTCCATTACCGAGCCCGTTTCTTTTCGCTACTCGGCAGGGAACGATATCGGGCGAGTATGCCGACGGTCGTGGAGATATCAAAACCACAACAATCCTCGTATTCGACCGCAGTTCACAAGGAGCCGAATACACGGGCCTTGCGCTCCTGGCGCCTGATTGCTGCGCTCCGTTCCTGGCGGCTGCAGACTTTCATCACGTCTACATTGAGACGATCACCTCGTTCTTTGATCCGTTGGGGATTCCGGGAGCGTTCATCGATCCCAATTTGCCGTCTGGTTACTCTCCTTGGAATATCGTCGTAGTTGGCGATCGCGTGTTCGTGACATACGCGCTTCAAGATAGCTCTGAGCATGATCCGGTCGTCGGTGCCGGCAACGGCATCGTCGACATCTATAACCTCGATGGAAGCTTCGTGCGGAGATTCGCTTCAAACGGGCCGCTCAATGTGCCGTCGGGCGTAGCTCTGGCCCCCGCCAATTTCGGTGCATTCAGCAACGATATCCTGATCGGTAATTTCGGCGATGGCCTTATCAATGCATTTGATCCGAACACCGGCGAGCCGCTCGGAACGTTGAAGGATGGGAATGGAAATCCAATCGCTGACGTTGATCTTCACAGTCTGATCTTTGGAGATGGCAGTATTGACAATGCCAATACGCTTTACCTCACTGCGGGCCTTACAGGTGGAACGAACGGACTCTTCGCGGCGATCACCTTGAATACCTCGGGTGCACATCCCGACCTTTCCATTTCTGCCACACCGCCGAGCGTAACCATCTCTGCGGGCCAGACGGCCACTTTCTCCGTCACAGCATCGCCTGTCGGAAACTTCCGTGGGCAATTCACTGTTTCCTGCAGCGCTCCGACCGGCCTTACGTGCAGTGTTGGCTCGCAATCTGTCAACTCTGCTTCGGGATCTTCGACAGTCAGCATCACGGCTGCGCCGTCGGCAGCCGCACACACGGCATCTGCCGTCGCGTTAGTCCTGCCGGGGGGCCTGCTCCTTGCAGGATTGGGATTAGGCAAACGTCGCCGTGTAACTGCATCGTTGTTTGTGACGATCGGATTCCTGTCTGCTGTCGTCTTAGGCATTTCCGGATGTAGTTCATACAATGGCTCCCAAATGACTCCGCAGCCGACAACGCAATCTCTTAGTATTACGGTTACTTCGGGCGCAATTTCACATTCAACGTTGCTAACCGTATCGGTGCAATGATGCATACGACGGCAATCGGATCCGAATCAATTGATTCCGCATTCGTCAGGGAATTGTTTAGGGAGTCCTTCGGCCCAAATACTGATAAGCGTGGTCTTCCGAAGGGTGGTTCTTTGGATGAACTGTTCAATTCGCACGAGCTTTGCATGATGGGCCACCCCTTAGTGGGAATTCGAACCTCTGCGGCTGCAGATAGCGCAAGGGTTTTCAATATCTGGCGCGAGGCAGTCGATGCGACGCATCATTTCCTGACTCCGACCGACCGGCAGGATATCGAAGCTGAAGTTGCTGCATTTTTGCCGCAAGTTCCGCTGGGGCTAGCTGTAGACGACAATGACTCGGCGCTGGGCTTCATGCTTCTGGATGATGGACGAATGGAGGCACTATTCGTCCATCCAGAACACCGAGGAGTTGGCATTGGGCGTAAACTCGTGCGTCACGCCCTCACTTTATCTTCAGCCATCACAACCGATGTTAACGAGCAGAACCTTCAAGCAGTCGGTTTCTACATGCATCTTGGATTCGAAAATGTCGGTTATTCCCCTCTGGATCAGCAAGGTCGTCCTTATCCGCTGATTCACCTGCGCATACGGAGTGATCCGGAGTCCTCACGCTGAAGCGACTACCGCTCCTCCATGCTCCGCTCTTGCGGCCTGCTCTTCCCTCGGATCATCTTCAAACGCAATCGCTGTGAGTGGTGTAACCCAATTTGCTCCCGACTATCGAATGACTGCGCAAGAGAAGATCGCTAACGGCATTTGTCATCGAGAGCATTTAGCTTTTGCGCCAAAATCCTGATCCCCAAGGAGCAATAAATGCAACGAGTTGTTAGCGGCATCTTTGCCGCAGTGCTATGTGTTGGCGCAATCACCCCTGCAGTGTTTGCCGAAGAATTCGGTCACACCTCACAATCAACCGTATTCGTTATGACCAATGACGCAGAGCATAACGAAATCCTCGCGTATAAGAAGACTGTCGACGGTGACTTTGCTCTGAAAAGCCGAATTAGCACCGGCGGACGCGGTAGCGGTGGATCGACTGACCCTCTCCAATCGCAAGGATCGCTCACATTAAGCCAGGACCATGAGCTGTTGTTCGCCGTCAACGCCGGCAGCGGAACCTTGTCGAGCTTTCATCTGGTTAATGGCCTCCCGGTGCTAATTGATCACGAACCGACCGATGGCGCATTCCCGGTTGCGGTGGCCGAGCATAATGGCACCGTCTACGTCCTGAACGCCGGCGGGAACGGAGCAATTGTCGCATTTCATGTTGACGGTCCTGGGAGATTGCATGAGATTCAGAACTCATCCACACCACTGACAGCGCTAAACGACGGGGCGTCATCAATTTCAATCAGTCCCGACGGTACCAGATTGGTCGTAATTGAGAAGGGACCGAACAACATCGACACTTTCCCCATCCATCCGGATGGCACGCTTGGCGCAGTCGTGGTAAATCACAGCGTTACGCCTGGAGTGTTTTCCGCGGTCTTCGCGCCGAGCGGCGCGCTGATCGTTTCAGAAAATCAGCCGAACGGAACAGATGTATCGAGCATCTCCTCGTACGCCATTCAAGGGAACGGCACGATCCAGGCAATTAGCCAGAGCATTCCCACCTTTGGGGATGCAAACTGCTGGAACGTAATTACTCCTGACGGCAAGTACGTTTACGTTGACAACGCGGCCACCTCCACAGTGGCTGGTTTCGCCGTTGCGGACAATGGTGTACTCACTCCGATTGCGGGAACAATCGTTGCCACCGAACCTGCTGGCGCTATAAATCTCGATATGAGCATCAGTGTTGATGGAAAGACCCTGTTCACTCTCAACTCGGGGCTGGGTAACGTAAGTGCTTATAGGATCAATTCCGGTGGCACGCTTACTTTGCTCGGAAACATCGACGGCTTGCCCAAGAGCGTCGGCTTCAATGGAATCGCCGCCCTATAAACCTAACTCCGTACCACTTTCTCCACGCCAGTGCGCACACGAGTTTGTGTCGCACTGGCTTTTTACATGTCGAGCAGTCAACATTAATGCGGCGAACGGATAGCTGCATCCGTAACTTGTAGGGCACAGCGCGCGTCCTATGTATAGCGCGTGAGGACCGAGATGATACGTCGCAGCATTCTTATAATGAGTCTTTTTTTCTCAGGGGCAGCTCTTGCCTCGTGGATCCAAGTCCCAATTAGTTACGCGAGTACTGGCGCGCCAGAATCAAAGGGCGGAGCAATCATTGTCGAGCTCTTCACTTCAGAAGGGTGCTCCAGTTGCCCTCCCGCAGATAACCTCCTGCAACAAATCAGCGGGAAGACGACGAAGGACAGACGTCGCATCATCACCCTCAGCGAACATGTGACGTACTGGAATCACCTGGGTTGGTCCGATCCCTTCTCCAATGACGTGTACACACAACGCCAGGAGGGCTACGGCCGGCGATTCTCCCTCGATAGTGTTTACACGCCGCAGATGGTGATCGACGGCAAAGAGCAGTTAGTTGGAAATGACTGGAAAGGATTAGAGCGACTGCTTAACCAGGAGCACGAACGCCAATCCATAAGAATCCGAATCATTGCTGTCGACCGTCAAGGTGATGATCTTCTGATCGCCTATTCACTCATCGGCAGTTTGCCTGGAACCGGTGCGGACTTAATGGCAGTGATCGTGGACGATGAGGATAAATCCAATGTCGCGCGTGGGGAGAATTCCGGCCGCATTCTTACTCACGTTTCTGTTGCTCGCTCGATCAAACGATTTCAGGCCACAGCGTCATCTTCCGATCAGCAACTGAAGGTTCCTTTGTTGCAGTCAGATAGCAGATTGCCGAAACAGAATCGGCATTTGATTCTCTTCGCGCAAGAAAAGTGGCAAGGGCGTCTACTCGGAGCTGACGACTTTCCGTTCTGACGAGTGCATCGGGAACAATTCAGTCTGTTTCAAAGATCCTTCACGACTGTGATCGAAGTGACACGATATCCCATTCTGCGACGATAGAAATCGGCCGCTCGCAAATTTGCAGAATGGTACTCGAGCATCGCCATATCTGCTCCCTGTTCTTGTCCCCACCGCTCCGCAGCCTGAAGAAGCTGAGCGCCGATTCCTCTGCTTTGGAATCGGCGGCTCACGGCAATTTCAGAGATTTGACAGAATAAAAGTTCTCGGTGCATCGCGTCCGACGAGCGAAAAAGCCGCGCATCGAGAAACCCTACGATTTCATTATTCAGCTCGGCAACCAAGGTGACACTTTCGTCGTCGGTTCCCGGCCCATATTGATGCCTGCGCCTATATCGTTCCGCTATTTGCTTCAGATTTGGAACGAAATACAACCACGAGTCAAGACTCGAATGGTGTTCTGCACTTTCCAGAAAAATCAGTGCAACGCCTTCTGCATCACCAGGGAGAGCAGGACGAATCATTGCGAGCTCACAGAGTGGAGTTTGCTCCACCTGCTGATCATCACTGTTCATTTCAATTGCTCCATGACCTGTTGCGGATGTTGTTTGTCCAACGCAGGTCCTATTTACCAGAAATCTCTGCCAGAATACCCCTCGCCGTGGAGCGATCATCGTGGCTGTGGCTGATTTTTTCGAATGTGATCATGCCTTTTCGATCAATGATGAATGTCGATGGGTAAGCAGTTTCTGATGGCGCATCCCACCGCAAGTCGTACAGTTTAGTCATCGCGTATTCGGGGTCTGTCACAAGTGTGACATTGGACGGCAGATTCGCCTGCTTCTCAAGAAACTCTCGGGCATGCTGATCCAGGTCCGCAGCTGGGCCCGGATAAACAAGCAGTACGGATGCTTTCTTCGCTGCAAATTCCGACGCATGCTCGACGAAATCGTGTACCTGCTTCTGGCAATACGGACACTGATAGCCTGGAAAGCCGCGCAATACAACAAGGACGACCGTAGAAGCTGAACTCTGCTTCGACAATTCAACAGACGTCCCAGTAGGCGTTCGCAGGGTGAAGTCCGGGGCCTTTTGCCCCACAATTGGCGTTTCCGCGAAAGACTGCGCAGTACACGGTACAACAAGAAGCAACATCGCAAGCACAAAATCTCGCCACGCAGTTGACGGTTGGCCGCAAGCTTTTATGAATCGGCTCAATAGTTCGGATGATCGCATAGAATGCCTCCTCGAAGATTGTTGATTCCAGCCCACATCTGATGCACGAAATGGCTCGAGGTTACGCAACGTTCGGGGGTGAAGCCAGTGTCCATGGCCATGATCAGCACTCCGCATCAAAATTCTTCGTCTTCCCGTGCCGTAACCTCGTCGCCGTTTACCGCTCTAATAAGCAGGCAGTCTGCCTGAGCAGTTGAGACGTTGATTGGAAGTTATGCCAGCATGGGTGTGTGAATGGCTCTTGGAGCGGCACAGCAAAGGCAAAGCGATGAAGCATCACTGATCGCCGGGATTCTAGCGGGCGATACACAGCTTTATCACGAC
>Ga0070658_10005570_pt1 | contig 10215 bp, 9 predicted proteins | sample KBSC13metaG_FD_64664 | JGI IMG/M metagenome (GOLD analysis project Ga0070658, IMG submission 64664) | Corn rhizosphere microbial communities from Kellogg Biological Station, Michigan, USA - KBS C1-3 metaG | ecosystem: Host-associated > Plants > Roots > Rhizosphere > Soil ... | reverse complement strand
ACGGGGGTAAGCGGATGAGTGGGCGTGCCAGTATTGGCGTGGTGAGTGGCTGCTTTCTTAGCTGGGGCAGCGCCTTTAATGCTGCCGAACCAATAGGCTCCGACTGCTGCGGCCGCCACTACTACCAGTACTATGAGTACTTTTGGCCAACGACGCTTGCGTCTGGAAACGGGAGCCGCGGCTGGTGTCGGATGCTCTTCGCGCCAGCGCTCTTCTTCTTCGGCCGCATGCACGCCGTCCGGGTCGCCCGGATCTTCTACGTGCTCATTCAGCTCGTCTTCTTCATCGGCCTCTTCTTCGGCCGGAGTCTCCACTGTCGTTGGTTTGGTGGATCTGATAAGCTGCGGCGTCGCAAGGCTAGGTGACTCCCCTATCTCTGGCGGCCCCAACGGCCCTCTTTCCTCCTCTAGCGTCTCGGGATTTTTCACATCCATACCATAAAGTATAACCCCTCCGGGGCACAAACGCTCAGACCCGCAGACCGTAATAGATCGGCACTTATGCAGCTTAGGTAGGTCTGCTATCGCGTCACTTGCCCCTGGTTAGTATGCGTATCCCTGCTATATATAGGGAGCATGGCTATCAAAGCAAAGAATACGTGCAAGGTGATGCCCCCACTAACACTATCGAAGGCTTTTAGGGCCAGATTAAGAGGTCTTTGGATGGGACTTGCCACTGCGTTTCGCCGAAGTACCTCCAGTACTACGTAAACGAGTTTATTTTTCGGTATAACTTTCGGGGTGTAGCTGTTTATCCTGTTCTTTTGGAACTGGCGTCGAAGCGCGTTGTATTAGGCGGTTAAAAAGGTTTTTGCTCATCAGTTAAACTATCTAGCTTCCGTGATCATAAGCGCTTTTATCGATTTCAATATGTGTTATATGTAAAACCTCATCGCTTCTTAATCCAACAATTCGCCCACTTTTTCCGTTGAAGCGCATAACATGTAACTTTGAAACATCTTCAGTTACTATTGCAGGCATACGCATCTTAAACTGCTCTTTCGGTATTTGCTCGAAGCCTGCACCTGATTTGTGGTCGCCATTTTCAAGGTTTATCCATGTTTGTTGCGCCATGAAATAAAGCTTAGAGGCAAATAAGCTGCTCAACTTTTTATCACATTCGCGAAGAGTATATCCAGTTACTAAATGCTTTAGACAAAAGATAGGATAATCAAAGCGCTGCGCGGAAGCGGACGTTAGCTTAAACCGGTTATTGCCTCTATCGGGCTCAGGTGGTTTAGGCCTTTTAGACTTAGCTCCTGTCCGCCTATCCATAGAGTACTATTGAACTTGTGTTACGAAGTAGTTCTTAAGTTTATCGTGAGAAATTACTTCATTTTTAAAAGTTGACTGCCAGGGGGCTTCAGCATGTGTCATATTCCTTAGCTTCCACGCTGAAAACTGGCCAAAAACGTCATTAATCTCTTTTAGTAATTCCATTTGCTCAGAAGTAATGGCTTTAGTAAGTGGTTCATCTATAGTTACTTGCCTGTCCTTGTAATCTTTCAACTTATGATATAGATCAACTACGACAGGCCCGTGCTCCCAAGCAACAATTGGGTCAGCAAATAAAGGCTTGTTGTTTATAGCCAAGTGAAACCCTTGTGCATAATATACAAGCTTCTGAAGTTTTAAATTAGTCAGTACATCGCCACTTTCGGTGTCGCTAAACTTCACGAATACGTTAGCAATATCATATGCAGTTATCATAAAACCACCATTTTCACCCTTTACCCACCATTTTGCAAGAATAAGCTGTTTGTTTAATACTCTCAGCTTATACCATAAGCGTGAGCAGTAATACAGGATTTTTCGCACACAAAAAAGCCCCTCTCTGTTATAGGGCCCTTACTTGTTGTCATGGGATAGTCTCCGCCTCGTTCCGTTGTTCAGCAAAATCACAGCTATTCTGCAAAAAGAGGCTTTTAGTAAGATGTTTAACTGCTATAATTAATTTAGTAAGCTTAAAAAGCACTGCTTTACTAAAAAGTCTTGCCCTAAAACTCCAAGCTTGCCGGCACCGTCTAATTACGTAGGAAGCATTAGACATGAAGCGAAACCAGCAACCACTCCATCTGCCCAAAGACACCCCCGCGACCCGCAAGCGGCGGCTACAACAGCGTTTGCAAGAAATAAGTGATAAGAGCGAAAAAGAACTCCGAGCCATTACGAAGTCCCTCGAAAAGGTAAAGTCTACCTTTCGCAGTAACGGCAACAAGCCCCAGTAACCCCTAAGCATATTTAGCCAGCCACAGGGTGGGCTTTTATTTTGGCTCTTACCTCTATAAAAAATAAAACACTTATACTTTTGCAAGTTTTACAATATTATTGACTAATTTATAAAAACATAGTATAATCGCCTCGTTATTAATTGACGAGGTGTTTTTATTATGGTAAAGCTTACTAACGTAAGCAAGTCTGTCGCCGTTGGCGTCCTACTTGCATCAAGCTTACTCATGCCGACCCGCATTGCGGCCGCCGACACGTCTAGCACATTAGTGCCCAACACAAAGGTATGTGGTACAGGCACGGTAAATATAAACAACTATTACACCTATGGCGGTTCATTTGCCGTTAAATGGAACAGCGACAATACTTTCACGATAACGGTTGCCAAAGCTCTGCCGGCAGAAGTCGACATGTTCGCTTCTTCTTACCATTTGACCAACCCTGACTATGCAGGTGGTTGCTTTCAGTACAATTCCGTAACATCACCCCAGGATTGGGATAACAACACCCAGATAGTTTCACTCCCCCAGAGTTTCGTAGGTACCAAAACCGTTACGGTGGTGCTGCCCGAAACTTGCTACAACGAACAAGTCGACCTGTACTTCGGCCGTAACATCGATGGCGTTATGAGCCCCCTGAACGGTCAAGTTGGTGGGCGGGGCCACGATGCGTACAACTGGATTTCTGGCAACATTATGCTGACCGAGAAGAATCCAGCCTGTGTTGGCGGTAAGGGCGGCGGCCCAACAACTCCCACCACACCGGAAACTCCGGGGGTGGTTGCTCCTGCCACTGTGGTAACACCTACCCTGACCAACACCGGTCTGAATGTACGCCTTACCAGCGTCATTGCTGCAGCTTTCATAGTCGCAGCTGGCTACGTGTTTACGCGCCGCGCTAAAGTCCGCGAGTAATCTTCTAGCTGTTTTAGCTTTAGCCAAAACCTCTCTGTAGTTCGCTGCAGAGAGGTTTTTGGTACGTAGGCCGCGGCATATAATTAAACTATGAAGCCGGTGGCAAGGAGCATATTATTCGGTCAGTTATTTTTGTACGGCGGGCTGCTGGCGTGCGTACTTTTGAAACCGGCTGGGCTGGCCGCCAACGATGGCATAAGCTACTACGGTATTTTTCGCGAAACGTTCTTGCCGTACGCCGTCGGCCTGCTCGGCACAGCATATTTCGCCGTCCGGGCCGTCGGCCAGCTACCCGAAAGTGAACGGCCGCTACGTACTGCCCTGAAGATATATACACCGCTCATTGTCGGCATCGTCATCACGCCCTACGCCGCCGGCCAGTGGATGGATTACCTACACACTGCTTGCGGCTCGGCACTGTTCAGCTTGCAGCTCATTTTAAGCGGCTACCTCATCTGGCGCCTGAAGTATGCGTGGTGGGCCACCGCTTTGAGCCTAGTCGAGCTGGCTGCCGGCATTCTTTCACTTATCTACCTCAACCCTACCCACGGCTTCCTATTCCAGACCCAAACCATCTTCCAACTCGCCTTTGGGGCTTTGCTTATCTTAAGTCCCCCAAGACTCCACGCAGATTAGATGTTTTCTCTGAGGGCTGTTATGTAGTTCGCGTGTTCAATTTCGTGGCCGGCGTCTGGCACGATAACCATAGCGCAGTCTTTGAACTTTTTCGCCGCGTCATGGAAGCGCCGACTGGTGGCAGGCCACTTACGTAGCTCCCGTTCACCTGCAAAAAGTTTGACTGGGCAACCAATCTGCGCCGCTAACCGGCTAAAAGATGTGTTCTGAAATGCGGAAACCCGCCGATGGCCAATTTTCGTAAGCCAGGATTTCGGTAGCGACCCCAAATCTTCCATAAAGTACGGCGAGAGCGAAAACAGCCACAGCTCGGCCGGCGCACGCTCAGCGGCAACCGCAAATGAGGTCATAGCACCCCACGAGAACCCTGCCAATATCGTGTCGGGCGGGTCGTACTTTCCATACACAGCCGCTAGCTCGGTCACCCATTTGTCTATGGTTGTGCGCGGCCATGTTATCGGCACGAATTTCGCTTTGTACCCCTTTGATTTGATAGCGTTCAGCACCGCCCTATAATCCCGCGCATGCAAACCTTCTCCGCTTCCTGGCACAAACAACACCGTTTTCATATCGCAATTGTAGCAGAACCATATGACGTGGACTGCAAGGTAACTATTTCGGTAGCACGTACCAGTACATAAACAGGTAGTGGCTGGCGGCGGCCAGCGCGACCATGACGTGCCAGATTTCGTGAAAGCCGAACCGGCCAGGTAAGGGGTTCGGCCTTTCGACAACGAACAGCACGAACCCCACGCTGTAAAGCACGCCACCCAGGCCCAGCAGGGCCAGACCACCCCAGGGCAACGATGTGCCGCCCACCAGCACCAGCACTGCCGGCAACCAGCCAAGCACGATGAATAGCGTGTTGGTAATGTATTTGGGCAAGGCATGGTGGACCGCCCGCAGCGTTATACCGAGCGCGGCTATAGCCCAGACCACGCCGAACACCGACCAACCGTAAATGTTGCGGTACAAGATGAGTGATATGGGTGTGACGGTGCCGCCGATGAGCGCGAAGATAGATGCGTAGTCCAGTGTGCGGAACAGCCGATTCACCCTATCGCTGCTGTTGAGCCCATGGTGTAGTGTGCTGAGCGCGAACATGCCCACTAGCGACACGCCGTAAATGGAAAAGGCCGCGATGCTCCACGGCTTGCTTTCTGAAGACGCCTTGGCTATCAGCAGCACGCTGCCGAGCAGCGCGAAACAGGCCGCTGCCAAATGCGTCACCGTATTCGCGACTTCATTCGTAACATGCCGGCTGCCATCCCGACTAAGCAGTACTGGTTCCATACACCTATTGTACCTACTTTTGCGCTATCTTGTCGTTCCATAGTATTAATACTATGGTTTATACTAGTATTTTTATGTTAAAATAGACCCATGGCCCGCAGAAAACTAGGCAAAGAAAAAATCCGTAATATACAGAAATCTCACGGCACTTATACGGTAAGCATCCCCATAGACCTCATGCGCGAGCTAGGCTGGCAAGAACGCCAGCGCGTGGTAATTGAACGCTCCACCAAAGGCAAACTCACCATCTCCGACTACAAAGACTAGCCGGTCGGCGGAATCATACGATTTCACACCTTAAAGAGGGGGACTTTTTTACGGTTTTATTTTTTAGTTTTGGGCTCGGTGTAAACGTCGGCGACGATTGGACTGATGTTTGTTATAGTGCCTGGGCTGATTAAGCTTCTCGCGTGCTTTTCCAATTCTTGTGTTAACCGTTTGTGAAATTCGACAATGTAGTGAAAGGCATTTAGGTGTTTCCCCGAGACAAACCAGGCAATCGGTACCTTGTCCCACTCGGATTCATCGGTCGAATAAATGTTCGTGCCGCGTGGATGATTCAGCGCATGTCTAACTTTTTCAAGATCCGAGAAAAGCATTCCATAGCCTGGGAGGCGCAAGAGCTCATCAATACCAAGAATATTCTTTATTATGTGCTTCAGCTTTTCTTCTAGCTTTTCATTCTCGAACTTCTTAAAAGTCGCAGGGTCACTTCTGCGATAATTACTGATAAGCATTGAAAGGGTTAGGTGCTCAAAAAGTAAATAAACATTAACAACGAGGCTGCTGCCAGACTTATAAATATCAGATACTAATTTATCGTCAGACATGAATCTAGTATTTGTGTTTTCATTTATGGGTAGCCGAAGCACTAAATCGTGTAACTCAAAGGATTTTTGAAATGCCTGATTTGCCAGCTCGGCATGATATTCATACAGAGGAGCTTGTCCTAAAAATGAGACTATTCCGAGTTCTGTACGCGCATGCTGAGCAAGCATCACAACATCACCAACAGAATTCCCTTTATCCTTAGACCAGTCTACTTTGTAGCTTAATTTCTTACCCATAGGTTTGGTTAGCTTGTTGCTTTTAGCCTTCGGTGATGCGGAGGTTTAGGTCGTCTAGCTGCTCGATTTCTACGGTGTTGGGAGACTGCATCATGGTGTCGATGCCGCTGCCGTTTTTGGGGAAGGCGACGACTTCGCGGATGTTTTCCTCGCCCACGAGCACCATAAACATGCGGTCGATGCCGAAGGCGCAGCCGGCGTGCGGCGGGGCGCCGTATTTAAAGGCGTTTATCATGGCGCCGAAACGGTCGTTCACATATTGCTCATCGAAACCGAGGATGCCGAAGACTTTGTACATAACCTCTGGGTTGTGGTTGCGCACCCCGCCGCTGCAGATTTCGTAGCCGTTCATAACCATGTCGTACTGGTCGGCCACGATGCCCGTTTTGTCGTCTGCGTTCAGCGCTTCTAGGCCGCCTTTTGGCATGCTGAACGGGTTGTGGCTAAAATCTAGCTTGCCGGTTTTTTCGTCGGTTTCATAGAATGGGAAATCAACTATCCAGCAGAGTGCGATTGTGTCCGGATCTTTGAGCTCGAAGTGCGCGGCGAATTCGTTTCGCAACCGACCCAGCACTTTGTTGACCACGCTGCGGCGGTCTGCGCCGAAGAATACGACGTCGCCATCCTCGGCCTGTAGCTTACCCTGAATTGCCGCCAACTCTTTTGAACTCAGGAACTTCGTAATCGGAGATTGTACTTGGCCGCCTCCATACACGAGGTACGCCAGGCCGCCGGCGCCCTCGCTCCTCGCGATATCAGTGAATTTATCTATCTGCGAACGGCTGAGCTCGCTCGCACCTTTTACGCAGATAGCTTTAACGACTTCAGCGTTTTTAAACACACCAAATTCGGTATCTTTGAGTTCTTCGCTGAGTTCGACCAGCTCCATGCCGAAGCGCAGGTCTGGCTTGTCGGTACCGTAGCGCTCCATTGCCTCTGTGTAGGGGATGCGCGGTACATCTCCGCTGAGCAGTTTTTTGCCGGCAAATTCAGTCACGAGCTGCTTGATGAGCGGCTCCATGGTGGTGCGAACTTCCTCGCCGTCTTCTACGAACGACATTTCAAGATCGAGCTGGTAAAAATCGCCGTACAGGCGGTCGGCCCGCGGGTCTTCATCGCGGAAGCAAGTGGCGATTTGGTAGTAGCGCGGCACGCCGCCCACCATCAACAGCTGCTTGAACTGCTGCGGCGCCTGGGGCAGGGCGTAGAATTTGCCCGGATGCACGCGGCTGGGCACCAGGAAGTCACGGGCGCCTTCGGGGCTGCTATTGGCCAAAATGGGCGTGGTGACTTCGGTAAATTGGTTCGCTTCCATGTAATCGCGCATCACCTTGTAGTAGGCAGCGCGTTGTTTCAGGCGCTCCTGCATCTTCGGCCGGCGCAGGTCCAAGTAGCGGTATTTGAGTCGCAGATCTTCGTTCGCCATAGCGTCGCCCTGGGTCTGAATGGGTAGTGGCTCGGAGCGGTTCAATATGGTCAGCTCATCTACTTTAATTTCTATACCGCCGGTGGCGAGGTTGGGGTTTTTGAGCCCTTCTTCGCGCTCGCGCACGGTGCCGGTGGCGCTAATGACGAATTCATCGCGTAAGCCTTCGGCCACGGCGAACGCCTCGGCCTGTTCCGGCCGAATAGCCAGCTGCACCACGCCAGTGTGGTCACGTACATCTATAAAAATCAGGCCGCCGTGGTCGCGCCGGCTGTTCACCCAGCCCTTGGCTGTGACGGTTTCGCCCACTTTGTTCATTGTGTCTTGTGCAAAAGTTCTCATATGTATTTCCTGGTTATTTGGTAGAAGTGGCTTGCTAAGGCGTAGGGTCGGGTGCACAGAAACTAGCGCCTGCTAGTAGCTGCCGACCCGTGGATTTATGTTGGAATTACCAAACCGCTTCATCTGGGGTTTATTTTATCACCTCTTTATCTTCAGAGGTAGGTTTTGCTTCTCTGTCTGGCTCGTCGTGGATTTTGTGGTCTTTGCGGGCGGCGGCTGCGGCGACGGCGCGGAGGTCGTCGTAGCGGTCGAATTCATCGACTATGGGCTTGCCTATCATCTGTTCCAGCACGTCTTCTATGGTGATTATGCCGACCAGCTCTTCGAAGCTATTTACTACCAGGAACAGGTGATGCTTAGTCTTCAGGAAGGCTTGCAAAGCCTGGTACAGCGTAAAATCTTCGTGCACATACGTAAGCTTATGGCTCATCACATCAGCGACTTTGCCGGTCTGCTTAGCACCGACCAGATCGTGCAGATACAGCAGGCCGACGATGTGGTCACGCTTGCCGTCATACACCGGGAATCGGCTGTGACCACTGCGGCTCAGTTCGTCCATCAGCACCGGCCCGATGCTATCGCTGGCCGCCACCAACTTGACGACCCGCTTCGGCACCAGCGCATCGGCTACGAGTTTGTCGCCGAATGACAGCGTGTGGCGTAGCAGGTCGATTTCACTGGCACTGATACGGCTGTCTTCCTGGCCTTTCTGGCGCTCCAATAACTCGGCCAGGTCAGATTTTTCGTACAAGCCAGTGTGAATGTGCACGTGCCGGTGCTGGTGCACGAACCGTACACCCCAATCGATAACCGGCTGCAAACGCTCAAGCAGCCAGGCGATGGCAGGTGCCGCACGCCTCGCCAGCCACAGACTGCTCCGCGTCAGCTCATCACTCGGGACAAATACGAAACCACCGATCGCCAAGAAGGCAAACAGCACTAGGACGGCCAGCCACACGCCGAATGCCTGTACCAGACATACCAGAGAAAGCACGCCAAATATACCTGCCCCGCCGGCCAGCAGCGCCCGCAGGCTCGCGCCATATGCCACCGCCCGGTACAGCAGCTGTGCGACTTCATCGCCGCTGCGCGCTAAGCGCTTGAGCTCTTTGGCAGGGACGTGTTGGTATGACCGCTGCAAGATCCACAGAGCCAGAGCGATGGCCGCTAAAACCAATCCGAGGATAAAACTGAACATATCAATATCTTACGTGGTTGCAGCGCCGAACACAAAACCGCCCCACCAATCTGAAACGACAACTGGGTAGTTTCGTGGTACTATATCCCTTATACGTAACGGAGTAGGACGCAATATATGGACAAGCGTTTTTGGGCGATCATCGGGGTCATCATAGTAGTTTTCGCCGGTATCCTGGCACTTAACGGCAATAAGTCGGGTAATAACCCATCAAATAACGGCACCGAGCCGACGAACCACATAGAAGGCAACCCGGCTAGCAAAGTCACACTGGTAGAATACGGCGACTATGAATGCCCAGTCTGCGAGGGTTATTTCCCTGTCCTGCAGCAAGTGCAGCAGAAATATAACGACATGGTGAAATTCCAGTTCCGTAACCTGCCGCTTAGCTCCATCCACCCTAACGCTATCGCTGGTGCCCGTGCAGCCGAGGCGGCCGACATGCAAGGCAAATTCTGGCAGATGCATGATCTGCTCTACGACCAGACCAACTGGCAGGAATGGTCCACCAGCAGTAACCCTGAACCGTACTTCTGGAACTATTCCCAGCAGCTTGGCCTGAACGTCACTAAGTTTAAAAAAGATTTTGCCAGTAGCGCGGCCAACAACCGCATAAATGCCGACCAGGCAGCTTTCGCCAAAACCGGCCAAGAGCAAGCAACCCCTGCCTTCTTCTTAAACGGCAAATACATCGCTAATAGCAAAGTTGTCGATAGCACCGGCGTCCCCACGCTCGAGAGCTTCAGCAAAGTCCTCGACGCCGCCCTCAAATCGGCTAAATAAATAGCTAATCAGCCATCAAAAGCAGGCTATTGTACAGCAAGAAATGCCGGTAAGTTTTAAAGCCGGCCGCATGGCGTTTGTGGGCGGCCCACTGCTCGAACAGCAAGCTGCCGTACGGCGGCACGCCCGAAACTAGGGCCGTCAGGGCACGCAGCCGCGACCAGCCCAGACTCGGATATAAGATAATCGGAGCCACAAAGTAGCACAAGAAGATGGTGCCGTGTATGTTGCCGGCTATAAGCACTGCCGTGTCATTGCCAGGGGTAAGGTAGCGCTCTATAAGTATGCCCGCGATCAGCAGCGTCCAGCCGCAAGCCTCGGCAAACGC
>Ga0070658_10005569_pt1 | contig 10215 bp, 13 predicted proteins | sample KBSC13metaG_FD_64664 | JGI IMG/M metagenome (GOLD analysis project Ga0070658, IMG submission 64664) | Corn rhizosphere microbial communities from Kellogg Biological Station, Michigan, USA - KBS C1-3 metaG | ecosystem: Host-associated > Plants > Roots > Rhizosphere > Soil ... | reverse complement strand
CAAATGGAAGGAGTAGGCGTACCGAATCGTTAAGTAGTTTTGACTGTTCGGGAGGTAGGTGACCGATGGTACCTTTCTCGAACTCCGCCGAAAGTGCGCCCCAGCGTTTCTTGGTGGGTGGTGGTTCCGTCGCAAGCCACAAGAGCGGTATGCCCATGAGCGCACAGAATAAAGCAATGCGGAGTGTTCTGGGCATGTCGGTTTAGGAGCGATTCCAGCAAGGATCGTGTCCTGAGCCTAGAAGTATATGCTGGCACAAGTCAAAGAATCGATGGCGGCCTTTTGGGAGTTCGTCTTGGGGGGCTGAGAGCTTTGCTACGGCTTCATCCTTTCTTGAACTTTCCCTAACATGGTGATTCTATGGGCAGACTCTTCCTCGCCTTCGCCGATGACGGGGGATCCTAGTCGAGCAAAGGAGAAGCCCCGATGCCCGACCACGTGGAGTGTACACCTGCCCCCCGTAACGCCTCTGACGTACCGCAGCCACCCTCTCTACCCACAATCCTCGATCCGCCGCGTGGGAAGACTTCCCCGTCTTCCGAGAAACCTTCCTCGTGAGGCTGAGACTTAAGACTCTCACGAGAGTCCCTTGAGACCAATTTGAGACTAGAGGCAAGTCTATGGTCTAAGCACCCACTGGTTAGCCCGATGCTCATGGCGAAATCTCCTGACGAAGTGCCTGGCACCCGTCCCGTCCGGGCCTTCTACCAAAGTAGGGGCGGGACCTGTACCTCGATATGGGACAAGGCTAGATCGCCAGCCGTACCAACAGCCGGTTGGACATTCCATTCTGTTCTGCGGCAAATAAGAGGCTTGAATCCTGTCGCCCTCAAAGCCTCCTGAATCGCGTGCTTTTGGCTAGCCGAGAATTGGACCCGGTAGTTGCGCGTACTTCCTCAGCACGCTTCGGTCAAAGACGTCGGAGTACTTCTTCCTTCCGTCGAACCATACGCATAGAATGCCGTCCTGGATACCGCTGCTACTAAAATCTCCGATATCTTGGACAGTCATGGTTGGGCCACCACTCTTCAGCTGAACGACATCACCCTTCTGGAATTCTTCCGACATAGACATCTCCTTATGCGCTTTATCCTACTCTCCGTGAAAGTCCTGGCGCCTCTCAGGCGTCTGCACCGCCTTTTGTGTAGTAGAAGCGTAGTGCTGATAGGATGGTGTTCATGACCTCGAACAGCCAACGGCTGAACTCCGTGGGGGTTGGTGACTAATCTGAGAGAGCCGGCGTCCAAAAGGATCATCCGGCTCACCAAGTCACACCCTTGAGCTCCGGAGGAAAGAGGCTGCGCTCTGAGAGGCGATTCTCGTCCAGAGCCTGGACCAAGTACTGGCCAGTCTCCTTCTGCTCCTGAGAGTCACCTTCCAAGATCCAGGACTGGAACAGCTCGGCCAGCCTTTCCTCCAGGCTCTTATTGGTCATCACGAGGCATCGTGCTCCGGGATTTTCTGTATTTCGTCGCGCAGCTTCCGCTCGGCGTGCCACAGGTCGTGAGCCGTCTGCATACGAAGCCAGAAGGCGGCACCATTGCCGCAAAACCGCCCAAGGCGCACCGCCATCTCCGGCGAGATGGCCGAGCGTTCGGCGAGGATCGAATGCAGCATCTGCCGGGAGACGCCGAGTTGCCGCGCCGCTTCGGAAACCGTGAGGTTGAGCGCAGAGAGCACGTCCTCGCGCAGGATCGCGCGAGGGTGCGTAGGCTCCATCTTGGGTGGTTGCTCGGCGGAGTACTCGGGCATGGTCGGCTCCCCTAATGCTCAAAGTCTACTCGTAGAGCGCCCCTGTGGGCACGCCCGCGAGGCAGTATACTGAGACAGTGAGATTCGAATGGGACCCTGACAAGGAGGCCCGCAACCTTCAGAAGCACGGGGTCTCGTTCACGGAGGCGAGCACCGTGTTCGGCGATGCTTTGGCGGCGACGATCCCCGACTTCAAGCATTCCGAACTGGAGTTCCGCTTCATCACGATGGGCATGTCCTCGGGGAACCGGCTGCTGGTCGTCTCCCATACTGATCTGGAAGAGAGCGTCCGGATCATCAGCGCAAGGACGGCAACCGCACAGGAAAGAAGGCGCTATGAGTCAGGAACCTGAAGACGACGATTTGGAACCGGAGTACGACTTCTCGGGAGCGGTACGCGGCAAGTACTACCAGCGCTACCAACAGGGGACGAACGTGATCCTGCTCGACCCCGACGTGGCCCAGGCCTTCAAGGACTCGGAGTCGGTCAACCGGGCCCTCCGTCTTCTCCTTGACCTTGCCAAGCAAGAGGTTTCCCAGAACCGCTGATTCCGGCAGTACCGTCCCGAGCTCGGACAAGCCTCTGCCAGCCACGAAGGTAGCTTGACGTAAGAGTTGTTGTGGCAGGAGTTAGAAGTGGTGCAGCCAGGAGGAGTCGAACCCCCAACCTACAGATCCGTAGTCTGTCGCTCTATCCAGTTGAGCTATGGCTGCACGTGCACCGACGTGCGGAGGACGGATTTTAGGGCAACCCGTCCCAGTGTGCAACCCCCCTACTCGATGAGGCCCGTCATCGGCGAGGAGGCGGAGGCGTAGAGCTTCCTGGGGATGCGGCCGGCGTTCGCGGCCAGCCAGCCGGCTTCGACCCCCAGCTTCATGGCCCGGGCCATGCGGATCGGGTCCTTGGCCTCGGCCACGGCGGTGTTCATCAGGACTCCGTGGGCCCCCAGCTCCATGGCCAGGGCGGCGTCGCTCGCGGTGCCCACGCCGGCGTCCACGATCACCGGAACCTTGGCCTGCTCCAGGATGATCTGGAGGTTGGCCGGGTTGCGGATGCCCATGCCGGAGCCGATTGGGGCGCCCAGGGGCATCACGGCGGCGGCCCCCAGCTCCTCCAGCTTGCGGCAGATCACCGGGTCGTCGTTGGTGTAGGGGAGCACGATGAAGCCCTCCTTCACCAGCGTCTCGGTGGCCTTGAGGAGCTCGACGTTGTCAGGGAAGAGGGTCTTCTTGTCCCCGATCACCTCCAGCTTCACCCAGTCCCAGCCGCCCAGCTCGCGGGCCAGGCGGGCGGTGCGGACGGCCTCGTCCGCGGTGTAGCAGCCGGCGGTATTGGGCAGCAGCAGGTACTTGGCGGGATCGACGAAGTCGAGCAGGGAGCCCTGCCCCCGCTCTCCCAGGTTGACGCGGCGCAGGGCCACGGTCACAACTTCCGTGCCGGAGGCCTCCAGGGCGGCGGCCATGGTCTGGAAGTCAGGGTATTTGCCCGTGCCCAGGAAGAGGCGCGAGCGAAAGGTGCGGCCGGCGATGACGAGCGGCTCGACCTCAAAAGTCGTCTTGGGTGTTTCCAACGCGATGGTCATTCCTACCTCCTCGGGGATTCTAACGCAGGGAGGAAGCCGTTCATTCTGAGCCGCCGGACCTCCACCGTGTCCGGCAGCTCCCCCCATTCGCGGATCCCCGCGGCCACCTCGGGCGTGAGGAGGCCCAGGGCCTGGGCATGTACGGGGTCGAAGGGCATTACCCTCCCCCGCCGTTGCTCATCCCCCATCTCCAGCCAGTGGGTGAATTTGGCCCGGGTGCGCCCGGTCTCCAGGTCCGGCAGGGGCTCGCGCTGGAACTGGACGAAGGTCCAGGCGGCGAGGACCGCCACCAGGAGGGCGGCGGTGCCGGCGGCCCACCGGGCGCGATTCCAAAGGATGCCGCAGAGGGTGGCGAGCAGGACCAGGCAGAGCGCCAGGGGGGCCAGGTAGAAGCGGGAGGAGGGATAGAAGTAGAGGGAGAAGATCGCGACGTGCGCCAGTGTCCAGAGGAGGAGGCCGGGCGCGGCCCAGGCGGCGATCTCGGGACGGCGGAGGCGGGCGATCCGATAGAGGGGGATCGCGGCGATCCATCCCGCGATCGGCCAGAGGAGGCCGAGGTAGTGGTGGGGCCGCAATCCCGGAATCCCCAGGAGGACCCGCAGGGCCAGCTCGAGATGGGAGAGCGGCCGGCCTTCGATCGCCTGGCGGAAGGCGGTGTCCGGCTGGAGGGCGAAGCGGAGATTGAAGGTGCTCGTCCAGTGATTGAAGCGGTTGGGCATCCAGAAGCGGTAGCCGGACCACTCCCAGGGGTGGAGGCCGGAGCGGGTGACGATCCAGGCGGTCAGCGCCGGGAAGACCAGGGCGCCGGCCGTCCAGGCGAGAGCGCGGGGAAGCGCCGCCCGGAACCCGAGCCGGCGGACGGCTCCGGCCAGGAAGAAGAGGATGGGGAGAAGCATCAGGGCCGCCGCGACTGAACGCATCGAAGCCGCGAGGCCGAAGGCGAGGCCTCCCGCCAGGGCGAGGGGGATGGGGCGGCGGTCTCCAAGAAACGAAAGACCGGCGAGGAGCAGGCCGGCTAGGCAGACCAGGGCGGTGGGCTCGTCGCTCATCAAGGTCTGGCCGAGGCCCACGGCGATGGGGGCGAAGGCCCAGACACAGCCGGCTAGGAGGCCGGCCAGGAGGGAGCCTCCCGAACCCTCACCCCCGGCCCCTCTCCCTTCCCCTCCCCCCTCCCTCACAGGGAGAGGGGAGACAAGAAGCGGCCCAATAGTTTTTGCCTTTCTCCCTCTTCTCCCGGACGGCGGGGGGGAGGCTGGGAGAAGAGGGCCGGGGTGATGAGGGCCCAACGCCTCCGTGGCTCCCGCCGCCATCACCGCCAGCATCCACGCCAAAACCGCCCCAAAGACCCCGCTGATCCGCCAGAGATCCTGCCCCTGAACCCCTAGCTTCACCGCCCCAGCGATCACCAGCGGCCAACCCGGCGGGAACCGTGGCCGGACCTCATGAGGTCCGATCTGGAGGAAGACCCGCCCTGTCCGCGCCAGGGCTTGCGCCTCGGCGGCGTACTCGACCGTGTCCGGCCAGGGGTGGAAGCGCGCGCCCTTGGCCTCGGCGTCCCCGCCCCAGCGCGTGGCCAGAGCGAGGGGAATGACGACGAGGGCGAAGAGGAGGCCGCGCTTCCAGCTCATCGGCCGGAAGGGCCGCAGGAGGTCTGGCCGTGCTCGACGGCGAAGCGGACGTTTTCCGGCATCTGGGGGAGGCGGATGGCGTGGATGGGGCGCTGGGAGACGATGCAGGTGCAGTTCGGGGCGGGCGGCGCCTCGAGGAGGTTCACCACCACCTCCTTGCCGGTCCGCCGGACGGAACGCACGGTCACCGCCGAGACGCAGCTCTGGGTGGGCATGGCCGCCACGATCGCCATCTCGCGGGTGAAGTCGACCGCCGGCGGCGCCTCGGGGAGAACCTCCGGCGAGGTCCCCTCGCGCAGCTTCGCCCAGAGGGCATGCCAGGAGGCGGCGTCCCGCGCCACCTCCCGGATCTGCTCCCCGGCCTGGCCGGGGATCCCCCGCTGGACGAGGGTCTGGAAGGCGACCACCCCCGCCGGGGCCGGCCGGGGCCGCTTGGGAGCCGCGGACCCGGCGCAGGCCACCAGCAGGAGCGCCGCGAGGAAGGAGAGGGCGGACCTCACAGGGCGGCCGCCAGCACGGCCTCGTCGATCCGCTCGTGGGATTGGACGACGATCCGGTTCCTGGCGTCCACGAAGACCAGCGACGGCTTGTGGCTCCGGCACTCCGCGTCCTCGTAGTCCGCGTAGGTGGCGAGGATGACCACGTCCCCCGGCCGGGCCTTGTGGGCGGCGGCGCCGTTGATGACGATCTCGCCCATGCCGGGGGTGCCCGGGATGGCGTAGGTCGCGAAGCGCTCGCCGTTGGTGCAGTTGTAGATCTCCACCCGCTCGTGGTGGACGAGGTCCGCCGCCTCCATGAGGACGGGATCGATGCTGACCGATCCCTGGTAGAGGAGGTTGGCGTCCGTCACGGTGGCACGGTGAATCTTCGACTTGAGAAGCGTCCGCTTCATGGAAGTATCTCCTCGGCCGTCAGCCGAATGTTGTCGATGAGTCGCGTTCCCCCGATCCGTACGGCGAGGGGGAGAACCAGCCGGCCGCGCAACGTCTCGACCGGCTGAAAGCTTTCAGCGTCTACCACCTCGGCATATTCAACACGCGCGAGGGGCTCCGTATTCAAGACCTCCCGCAGGCACCCGCGGACGGCGTCCCCGCGGCGCTCCCCTTGGGAGATCGCCGCTTCGGCCGCACGCAGGGCGCGGTGGAGCACCGCCGCCGCCCGCCGCTCCTCGGGGGAGAGATAGGCGTTGCGGGAGGACATGGCGAGACCGTCCGCCTCCCGCACCGTGGGGCCGGGGACGATCTCGATGGGGATGCTGAGGTCGCGCACCATCTGGAGCACGACGGCGAGCTGCTGGGCGTCCTTCTCGCCGAAGACGGCGACGTCCGCCCGCACCAGGTTGAAGAGGGCGGTGACCACGGTGGCGACCCCCCGGAAGTGCCCGGGCCGGCAAGCCCCCTCGAGCCCCTCGGCGGCGCCGCCGGGCTCGACGAAGGTGGCATGGCCCTTCGGATAGAGGGTCTCCACGTCCGGCAGGAAGAGGAGGTCGCAGCCGGCGCTCTCCAGCATCGCGCCGTCCTTCTCCGGCTGACGGGGGTAGCGGTTGAAGTCCTCGTTGGGGCCGAACTGGGTCGGATTGACGAAGACGGAGGCCACGACGCGGTCCGCCCGCTCCCGGGCGAGCCTCACCAGGGACAGGTGCCCCTCGTGGAGCGCGCCCATGGTGGGCACGAAGCCGACCCGCTCCCCCGCCGACCGCCAGGCGTCGACGGTCTGGCGCAGCTCGTCCTTGGTGCGGGCGATCAGCATCGGGGGCTCCCGTGGCCGCTCGACCTCACCCTCCGGCTCCCTCTCCTGAAGGAGAGGGAGAGACAAGCAAGGCAGCGGGCTCCGAGCCCCTCTCCTTCAGGAGAGGGGTTGGGGTGAGGTCGAGACGGCAAGGTCGTCCGCATCTTCATCACCCGTAGAGCTTGGCCGGCTCGTCCGCCGGCCGGGGTGGGCCGCCGTAGCCCTCTTCGGGGGCCGGGAAGCGGCCGGCGCGCACGTCGTCGGCGAAGCGGGCGATCCCCTCGCGGGAGAGCTTGCCGAGCTCGGCGTAGCGCCGCACGAAACGAGGGGCGATCCGCTCCTCCATCCCCAGGAGGTCGTGGTAGACCAGCACCTGGCCGGTGCAGCCGGCGCCGGCGCCGATGCCGATGGTGGGGATCGAGATCCGCTGGGTCACCTCGGCGGCGAGGTCGGAGGGGACGCACTCGAGGACGAGGGAGAAGGCTCCCGCCGCCTCCGCGGCCTCGGCGGCCTCCAGGATGAAGCGGCGCGCCGCCTCGTCCCGGCCCTGGACCTTGAAGCCGCCCAGGCGGTGGACCGACTGCGGGGTGAGGCCCAGGTGGGCCATCACCGGCACCTCGGCGTGTGAGAGGGCCGCCACCAGCTCGGGGCGGTGCCCCTCGATCTTCACCCCCTGCGCTCCCGCCTCCTTGACGAAGCGGATGGCGTTGCCCACCGCCTGGTCCGTTCCGAGGTGGAACGAGCCGTAGGGCATGTCCGCCACCAGCAGGGCGCGCTTCACCCCCCGCCGGACGGCCTTGGTGTGATGGATCATCTCGTCCATGGTGACCGACAGCGTGTCCGGGTGGCCGAGCACGACCATGGCGAGGGAGTCCCCCACCAGGACGATGTCCACTCCGGCCGCGTCGGCCGCGCGCCCCTGCGGGAAGTCGTAGGCGGTCACCATGACCAGGCGATCGCCGCGCTCGGGTGCCGCCGCCACCCAGGGGACCGTGACGCTCTTCGGTTCAACAGCCATTCCGAAGCTCCTTTCTTGGTCCTGAAATGCAATAAGGCCCTTCCGCGTCGCAGTAAGGACGGAAGGGCCTCGGGCGGGGCCCGCGGGTTCGCGGCAATCCGTGCGAGCTGTGGGAGGTGGCTGTCCCCGCCGGGGGATCAGGCCCTCACTCGCCGTGCCGCGCCGCGGGGGGCGCTGTGCATCCGTCCCGGTCCCGCCTCAGCGGGATCCAAGCGGCTGGAAGTACTCGGTCCCCTTGATGGGCTTCGACAGCCGGTTCATCAGCTCGTCGAAGTCCTCGGGCCGCTGGGGGAAGTTGAGATGTCTCGTGTCCACCACCAGCAGCGGAGACCGGCTGTAGTAATGATAGTAGTGATTGTACGCGTCAATCAACTCCGCCAGGTATTCCTGGGCGATCGTCTTTTCGACGCTGCGCGCCCGCTTGCGGATGCGCTCCATGCAGGTGTCGACGTCGGCCACCAGGTAGAGCACCAGGTCCGGGGTGGGGATCTGGGGCTCCAGCAGGGCGTAGAGCTTGTCGAAGAGCATCAGCTCGTCGTCGGTGAGGTTGAGGTAGGCGAAGATCCGGTTCTTCCAGAAGGTGTAGTCGGAGACCAGCACCCGGTCGAACAGCTCGCGCTGGGCGATCTCCTTCTGCTGCTTGTAGCGGGAGAGCAGGAAGTAGAGCTCGGTCTGGAAGGCGGCACCCGGGCGGTCCTGGTAGAAGTCCCCGAGGAAGGGGTTGTCCACGTCCTCGAGGATCTTCACCCCCTCGAACCGCCGGGTGAGCATTTCGACCAGGGTGGTCTTGCCGACCCCGATGGGGCCGTCGACCGCCAGGTAGTGGAATCCGAAGGCGTCGGGCTTCAATGGGCGAGCGCCGCCGCCTCAGGCTCCGTCACGGGACGGATGGGGTTGTAGAGCGTGTCGCGCTCGACCGGCTGGAAACCCGCCAGGCGCACGATGCGCTCCAGCTCGGAGCGGGTGAGCTGCTGGGAGGTGCCCGCGCCGGCCATGTGGTAGATCTTCTCCTCGACGATCGTGCCGTCCATGTCGTCCGCGCCGAAGCGCAGCGCTATCTGGGCCAGCTTGGGGGTGACCATCACCCAGTAGGCCTTGATGTGCGGGATGTTGTCCAGCACCAGGCGGGAGGTGGCGATGTGGCGGAGGTCGTCCATCCCGGTGGTGTGGTATTTCAGCCCCATGTAGTTGTTCTCGGGGTGGTAGGCGAGCGGGATGAAGGCGTTGAAGCCGCCGGTCTCGTCCTGGAGGGCGCGCAGGCGCAGCAGGTGGTCCACCTTGTGCTCGGGGCGCTCGACGTGGCCGTAGAGCATGGTGCAGTTGCTCTTGATGCCCATCCGGTGGGCGATCCGGTGGACCTCGAGCCACTCGTCGGCGTCCAGCTTGCCGTCACAGATGATCTCCCGGACCTCGGAATGGAAGATCTCGGCGCCGCCGCCGGGCAGCGACCCCAGGCCGGCGTCCCGCAGGCGGGTGAGCACCTCCTCGATCGACAGCTTCTCGCGCTTGGCGAACCAGCCGATCTCGATGGCGGTGAAGGCCTTGAGGTGGGCGTTGGGGAAGCGCTGCTTCAAGCCCCGGAGCATCTCCTCGTACCAGGCCATGGAGAGGTCCGGGTGCAGGCCGCCCACGATGTGGAACTCGGTCGCCCGGTTCCCCCCCTGGTCGGCGGCGTGGGCGTAGACCTCCTCGTGGCTCATGGCCCAGGCGTGGGGCTCGTCCTTCATCGCCGCGAAGCTGCAGAACTTGCAGTTGTAGGTATAGACGCAGACGTTCGTCGGATTGATGTGGCGGTTGACGTTGAAGTAGGTGACGTCGCCGTTGATGCGGCGCCGGACGGTGTCGGCCAGCCTGCCCAGGTGGAGCACGTGCGGGGTGGTGAAGCAGGTCATGGCGTCGGCTTCGTCCAGGCGGATGCTGTCGCGCACCTTGGCGGCGATCTCCTGCAGAGGCGTGGGGAACGCCTCGGGGCGGATCATGGGAATCTCGTTGGTGTTCACGAGACCAGTATATCAAGGGCGGTCGCGGCGAAGAGCCAGACCGACAGGGCCCCGTTGGCGGTGAAGAAGGCGGCGTTGAGCCGGGAGAGGTCCCCCGGCCGCACCACCCAGTGCTGGTAGGCGATCAGCAGCAGGCAGCCGGCCCAGCCCACCCAGTAGGCGCGCCCGAGCCCCTGCGGGTAGGCGGTGGGAAGGAGGGCCAGGAAGGTGAGCGTCAGCACGTGGAGGGCGCCGGAGATCCAGAGCGACCCCACCACCCCGAAGCGGGCGGGGATGGAGAAGAGCCCGGTCCGGCGGTCGAAGTCCACGTCCTGGAGGGCGTAGAGGATGTCGAAGCCGGCGGTCCAGGTCAGCACCGCCCCGGCCAAGAGCAGCGGGGTGGCCTGGACGTCCCCCCGCACCGCGATCCAGGCGCCGAGGGGGGCGCCGGCCAGGGAGAGGCCGAGGACCAGGTGGGCGGCCCAGGTGAACCGCTTGGTGTAGGAGTAGAGGAAGAGGATGCCGAG
>Ga0070658_10005567_pt1 | contig 10218 bp, 8 predicted proteins | sample KBSC13metaG_FD_64664 | JGI IMG/M metagenome (GOLD analysis project Ga0070658, IMG submission 64664) | Corn rhizosphere microbial communities from Kellogg Biological Station, Michigan, USA - KBS C1-3 metaG | ecosystem: Host-associated > Plants > Roots > Rhizosphere > Soil ... | reverse complement strand
GACGCAGCTTTTCGAGATCGGGCGGCGCTTCCGTCACCGCCGGAACGACGAACTCGCGATTGGGACGGCGCGGCTTCACCAGCAGCACGGTGACCACAATCAGTACCGGAACCAGTACCGCGGCAACCGCAATGACCCAACCACGTCGAACCCGCATCCGGCCTCGTTCGCTGCGAAAAGCGGGCCGTGATTGCGTTATCAATCCGCTGACGTGGCCGCGCCGTATTCAGCCCGAGAGGTGATGCTATGAGCGCGGAGACGAACCTGGCGATCGTTCGGAAACTGGTCAAGGAAGCGCAGGAGGGTGGGAATCTCGCCGTCGTCGACGAATTGCTGGCCGACGATTTCGTCGACCACACGCCGCTGCCGGGCGTGCCGCCGACGCGCGACGGCGTCCGCATGCTCTTCGCCGGCATGCGTGCCGCGTTTCCCGACCTCACGGTGTCGATCGATGAACAGATCGCCGATGCAGAGAAGGTGGCCACCCGCAAGACCTTTCGCGGCACGCACCAGGGTCCATTCCTCGGCATACCGGCGACCGGCCGGCCGATCGCGTTCGAAGCGATCGACATCCTGACGCTGCGCGACGATCGGATTCGCGAGCATCGCGTAGTGATCGATCAGCTGGCGCTGATGCAGCAGCTTGGGGCGATGTAGACAAACGTAGGTCGGACTCTCAGTCCGACCGGCTGACCCGGGCCTGAAATCGTAGCGACGAGGGCAATTCACGAGAGGTCGGACTGGAGAGTCCGACCTACGTTTTCGACTTGCGTTTCGCTACAGCCCCAGCGCGTCCGCGTGGCCGTCTGCCAGGATCCGCACTAACTCGTCGTAGAAGTAGTTCGACACCTTGCGCACGTCCTCGGCGATGCGCTCGTCGTACATCTGGCGGCTGCGGTCGATGTCTTCTTTGAGGCGCTCGTAGAGATCTTTGTTCCTGCGGCCGGCTTCGACCTTCGGCTCGTTGTAGAGCTTGATCTCGGAGACCAGCAGGCGGGCGAAGCGGCGGGCTTCATCGTGGCGCTTCGTATCGTCCACCGGCAGTCCGGCCATCGGGACGCCGCTGCGGGTGATGTGCGGTGGCGGGATGTACTGCGTGCTCGGGCGCTCGTCCCGCTCCTGAGCGGGTGCGGCGGGAGGGGGCGGCGGCGGTGGTGGCGGAGCGGGACGCGGCGGCTCGACGGCGGGAATGGCCGTGGTCATGAACGACGCGGCCGATTGCTTTGCGGTGGCCGGCGCGCCGAAATCGGTCTCCGGCATCGTGAAGGCCGGCTTGGCGACGGACGGCGTGATCATCTCGCGCAACTGATCGGCGGAGACGGCCACGGTCGAACCGGTGGTCTTTTCGACGACAGGCGCGGGAGGTGGCGGAGGTGGTGGCGGAGGCGGTGCAGCAGGACGCGGTGCGGCGGGCGGTGGCGCGGCTACCGCGCCGGAGTCGTTGAGACTCGGCGACGGGATCTTCTTCCGGATCGAGAGCGTGTCGATCAGCAGGCCGGTGGTGAAGACCAGCAGCTCGATCGATGCGGGATCGAGTCTCGCCTCATCGAGCTCCGTGGCATCGACGTAGACCGCGGCGGCCACCTTGTCCTTGATCACCATTGGCACGAGGATCGCCCGTGTCGAGGCTGGGACGCCGAGGCGCGTGGAGAGGTTGGCGCCATCCCAGGTGACCACCTCTTCGTTGCGCAGGACGCGATCGAGCTCGGGGATCAGGCCCGGCGCGGCGTTGAAGCGCTTCACCATCTCGTCATTGCCGCCGGCGGCGGTGAAGCCGACGCCCTTCCAGCCGCTGAAAGTCTCCCCGCGCAGGATCAGCATGGCCGCGCGCGACCCGAACATCAGGCATTGCTCAAGGAGTGCGTTGAGGATGTCGACCTGCGATTTGCCCTGCTCGACGCTCTGGACGGCAGACTTGACGCGCGAGGCGTCTGCGCCCGCCGGAGCGCTGGCCACCGGCGCCGGCTGGGCGGCGGTGATGCTCTCAGCAATACTTTCCTCGAACTCGCCGATCGACTTCTGAATGTGGGGCATGAAGGAGACGGCGTTGACGTCGGCCTGGACGCTCTGGAGCGCCGCCTTGAGTTGCGAGTCGACGACCTCGCGGACGTCTTCGATGGAGGAGCGAATCTCGCCCACCAACTTCTCCATCGCATCGCGGACGTGCGCTTCAATCGAGCCCGCGACTTCGTCGCCCCTCACGGCCATAAGTCCTCCGAATCCTGTAGGTTGAATAAAACCCGCGGATGGCGCGGGATTATAGCGCAGAGAACGTGTGCTACTTTTGCAGCCGATGCGCCGCGCTCTGATCCTGATTGCTCTCGCCGCTGCGTCCTGCAGCGGCAGCGGCAAGGATGCCTCCGACAGTCCGTCGGAATGGCTTCACGTTCTTCGCCACAAACAGGCGGCGGTGAAGCCGAACGCGCCGGTGCAGGCGAAGCAGGTCTATGCTGATACGCTCGGCGCATTCGTTCTGCGCCACCCCACGCACAGCCGCGCGCGCGAGGTCTACCAGCACATCCAGCTCGATTTCGCCAGGGAGTTGGCGGCGCTCGGCCGCTACCAGGACGCGATTCACATCTATCGCGCGGTCCTGGTGCACGATCCGAAGAACGAGCCGGCGCTCCGCGGCCTCACCGATGCCGTCGACCATCTCGCCGTGTCGCACGAGAAGCTGATGGCCCTCGAGAAAGGCATGTCCCAGCGCGACGTGGCCCACCTCCTCGGCAAGCCCATCCCCGGCTGGCAGCTGCGCAACGACCGCCCCGACACGACGATCGAGTCGTGGTACTACCGCCGCATCGGCGGAGGCGTGGCTGGCGTCTACTTCCGCGATGGCGTTCTCTTCGCCGCCGAGGAAAACTCGCAAGCGAAGCTGGCGCCACTGATGAAGCAGTAGGCGGCGGCAACCTGTCATTCCGAACCGCGCTCTACCCCTCCCGGGTGCTGCCGGTTCGGAATGACAGGATTACCGGAATCCCCCCGTCACCCGCATCGTTCACTCCGCCGCATGCCCATCTACGAATACCAGTGCACGCAGTGCAATGACCGGACGGAGGTCATTCAGAAATTTACCGATCCTCCTTATGCCGTCTGCACGAAATGCGGCGGTGACGTGAAAAAGTTGATGTCCGCGCCGGCGATCCAGTTCAAGGGCTCGGGCTTCTACAAGAACGACTACGCCAGCGCGGCCTCGAAGGCCGACACGAAATCGGAAGGAAAGAGCGAGTCGTCATCGTCCAGCGACAGCAAGCCTTCCGAAACGAAGAGCGACACGAAGCCGGAATCGAAGAGCGAAACGAAAACAGAAACCAAATCACCATCCAAGACGGAGTCGAAGAGCTCCGATTAATCCAAATGGGAAAAGCCCGGGAGCTGAAGAAGCGCGCCGACTCGATGCTCGAGGAGGTCTTCCGGTCTCTGTTCGAAGAGATCGATACGGAGAAGATTCGCCGCGATGTGGCCGCGCTCCGGGAGAGCGAGCCGGACTTCCATTCCGACGACCATGCCCGTCTGCTGGTGCGTCGCACGGCGCTCCGCTGCGCAGCCGCCGGCGCGGTCTCCGGTCTGCCGAGCGGTGTGATCGCCATCGGCACGCTCGGCGCCGAACTGGCCTTCCTCGTTTTCCAGCAGTTCCGCCTGATCCTCGGCATCGCCACGGTCTACGGGCACGAGCCGTCGCAGCGCGAGCGTTTCGCCGAGGCGATGTCGTGCCTGGCGTACGCATCGGGCGTGGGAATCGGCAAGCAGGGAATCGCCACGGTGCTGGAGTCGGCAACGATCGAAGGCGGCGTGATCGCGGAGAAGCTCGGCGCGAATTTTTTCCGCGAGCGGCTGGCGAAGGCGATTCCGTTCGTCGGCGTGGTCTCTGGCGGCGCGCTCAACTATGTCTCCGTTCGCGCGGTCGGCCGCGCCGCGATCAAGTTCTACGAGTCGCAGGTCGACGCCGTGATCGCCGACGAGATCTGGGCCGAAGGCGACCGAGAGCATGCATAACCGACACGGGCGGCAGCGCTGGTTGCCTTCGGCTTGGCCAACTGGGGCGCTTCGAAATTGACGACCGCGCGCGTGTTTGTTTTGCTCGGCGAAGTGAGGAATGCGACGCGCGGCATCGTCGTTTGAGCGCGGTAACTGAGCATGAGTAAATACGCCATGGATTCGACGATGGAAGTCCGCTCGCCGTTTTTCGAGCGGCGCCGACTCCGCCGTATCCGGATGATCGTCGAGCTCACGTTCAATCTCGTCGGCAGCGATATGACCGTGTCGCATCGCGAAGCGAGATGCCTGGTCCGCTGCGCGCGCAAGGCCATCCTCGAGCTTCATCCCGGCTTCGAGCAACGCTACGAACGGATCGTCAGACCGTACTTCGAGCGCGTTCTGGCCAGCCGCTGGCCGCATGAGCAGGCCCTCGACGACGATTGCTGCGACGTCGTGAACTAGTCCGCAGCGGCGCTCTTCTCCAACTCCCGCACAACTCGAATGTCGCCGAACTGCGCTCTCGCGCGGATGATCTCCTTGCGCGCTTCATCGCGGATCTGCGGCGTGGCGTAGCCAACCGTGGCGTCGTCGGGAACGAGATAGCGGTATTCGATCGGTGCGAGTTGCGCGGGCGTGAATGCATCGCGGCGGGCGAAGACCATGGCCGCATCGTCGAAGGCGATGAGCGCCCATTGTTTCCGCCGGTAGCGTACAAGCGATGCCGGCAGCGCGCGCCGCTGGCTGGTGGCGACGTCGATCACTTCGATCTTTCCCTGGTATTCATCGACGGAGAGGACGGCTTTGTACTTCGTGATCAGCGCATGCCACGCACGGCTGTCGCGATGCGCCAGCGCGTCGGCGGCGATGTAATCGTGAAAGAGCTCGTTGCGGCCGTCGTTCAGCGCGCGCCGCGAGGGGTAGAACGTCCACTCCAGCAGCCCGCCGAACTGGTCGGCGTTGTAGATGTTGCCGTCGAGTCGGTACGACTGCAGCGCCGCCACCGCACGCATCGGAAAGCGCTCGTCGTCGATGCCGAGGCGATGCGTATCGTGCTGGAACGCCCATGCGATCGGAAGCAGAATGCACGCCGCGAGCGCCATCGACATGCGGCGGGAAAGCGTGCCGAGCGGCGGCACGAGCAGCGGCAGCGCGGCGAAGTAGAGTCCCTGGTTGCGCACGTAGCGATACGCCAGCGCCGCCAGAATGGCGAAGGTGACGAAACGCCAGGCGTTGGCGCGTTTGTCGCGCGCGCCGAGAAAGAGCACGACCACGGCGGCCATCGTCACGAAGAGCAGCGGGAACGAGGCGAACGATGACGGAAGCCATTCCGCGTTCACGAAGGCGCCACCGCGAATGTCCGCGGTCAACCGCAACGGCGCTGCGATGGCGTTCCAGCCGAAGGGATTCAGGAGCAAGGCCACGGCACTGGTGGCGGCTACGATCCAGCGACGGACATCGATCAGCATGGTGATCAGCGCCAGGACCGGCGCGAGAAGCGCCGAGGGGTGGACGTTGATCCAGACGATGGTCACGCAGGCGTAGGCGATCGTGAGCGGCGTGAGTCGTAGTCGCGATCCGAGGAGGCCGAGGGCGATGACGATGAGAAACGCTGCCGCGGCCGCCGGGCGGACACCGAGGCGATCGGAGGCACCGGCGAAGGCGATCGCGGCGATGAACAGGGCCGCTCCGTTTTCCTGCTCACGCGATGCGACAAGAAAACCGGCAGTGACGATGGCCGCGATCAGCAATGCATTGATGATCGAGATTCCGCCGTCGCCGGCGATTCCGTGCAAGGCGTAGAGCACGATCTCGTAGAGCCATTCGCCGTTGATCCACGGCACGTGCGCGCTGGCCACGGCCAGCGGATCGAACGCCGGAAGGGCGTGATGCTCGACAATCCAGCGGCCGGTAGCGAGGTGCCAGAAGTAGTCGTAGCTGCGGATCGGCGCGACCGCGGCAACGGCAATCAATACGAAGAGTCCGATCGCCGCCGCGCGCTTGTTCATGGAGCGCGAAGTATAGGCAGGATCGCTCCCGGGCGGCCTGCATCTGGCGCAAAGCACGCGGCTATGCAAAGCAAAGGGTCGCCGCTATACTGCGCCATCCATTTTTCAGGGGATCCGGGAGAGCAGGCACGAATGGCGAAGGTCCAGGGTAAAAAAGCGGCTACCAGTGTAAAGAAAAAGGCTGCCGCCAAAGCAGTCGCGAGCGCGAAAACGAGCAAGAAACCGGCCCCGAAAAAGCCTGCCGCGAAGCCGAAACCAGCGGTGAAGAAGAAGGCCGCTCCCAAGACGGCTGCGCCGAAGAAAAAGCCGGCCGCCAAAAAGGCCGCGCCGAAAAAAGCAGCTCCTGCGAAAAAGGCTGCGCCGAAGAAAGCCGCTCCAAAGCCGGCGCCGAAGGTTGCCGCCAAGCCCGCTCCGAAACCGGCCAAGCCCGTGAAAGCGGAGAAGGCGGCCGAGCCGAAAGCGAAGCCGGCGGCGAAAGTAGTCGCCGCCCCGCCGCCGCCCAAAGTTGCCGACGACAAGAAGCGCCGCCGTTCCCGTCCCCGCGTCACCTCCAACGGTCCGGCCACGGCCGCGTGGTTCTCGCAGGGCGACAAGCCGCGATCGTCGTCCTTTATCCCCGCGCCGCCGCGCGCCGAAGCGCCGTCGCTGGTGGCCGCGCCGCCGGCGTCGTCCGATCGCCTGGTCGGATCGCACGAGCTGACCGAGTTCGCCGTGCGCACGGTTCCGGTCCGCATCGACATCGAAGCCGGCGGCGGCCGCATCTATCTGACGATCAATCCCAACGAGACCACGCTCAAAGTCGGCGAGGGCATCGAGTGGGATTTCCGCTACCTCGGCGGCGCCGACGTGGTCATCGAGGAGATGATCATCGAGTTCGCCAAACCGTCGCCGTTCACCACCACCATCTTCCGCTCCCGCCGCCCCGGCGCCGCCCGCCCCCACCGCCAGCTCTCCGGCCCCGCGCAGTCCACTGCGGCCGGAAAAAGCGTGCAGTACACGGTCCGTGCGTTCAACGGCTTCAAGACGGAGATGGCAGCGGCGAAGCCGACGTTAGTGGTTACGTAGCTGTTGATGTGGCACAGACACTCTTGTCTGTGCTCCAGGCAGGCCGAGATCCAGCACAGACAGGAGTTGTCTGTGCCACAGAAAGCTACCGCGCGTGCTGTTCCTGCAGCGTCGTAATCGTCCTCAGCCCCTCGCGCAGTGAACGGATCCCATCGACCGCCGCCGTTGCTGCCGTCAGCGTCGTCAGGCAGCTGATGCTGTGCTGTAGCGCCGTGCGGCGAATGTAGGTGTCGTCGTAGAACGACTTCTTGCCGAGCGGCGTGTTGATGATCAGGGTCACTTCGCCGTTGATCATCCGGTCGACGATGTTCGGGCGCTCGGACTCGTGCACTTTGAACGCGAGGCCGGCTTCGACGCCGTTGTTCTGCAGGTAGTCGCGCGTTCCGGAGGTGGCCACGACCTTGAATCCGAGTTGCGCCAGATCCTTCGCCAGATGGACGACCACCGGCCGCTTGTCGTTGTCGTTCACGGAGATGAACGCCGTGCCGCCGCTGGGAAGATCGATGCCGGCGCCGAGGAGCGCTTTCGCGTAAGCCTCGCCGAAGGTTGCGGCCGAGCCCATCACCTCGCCGGTCGATTTCATCTCCGGGCCGAGCACCGTGTCCTCGGACGGGAAGCGTCCGAACGGGAAGACCGGCGCTTTGACGAAGTAGTCCTTCACGCGCGGCTCGTGGGTGAGGCCCAGCTCCTGCAGCGACATGCCGGCCATCACCTTCGCCGCGATCTTGGCGAACGGAACGCCGGTGGCTTTCGAGACGTAGGGCACCGTCCGCGACGCGCGCGGATTCACTTCCAGCACGTAGAGATCGCCGTGATAGATCGCGTACTGCACGTTCATCAGGCCGACGACGTTCAGCGCCTTGGCCAGCTGCACGGTGCGGCGGCGGACGCGATCCTGCTCGCGCAACCCGATGATGTACGGCGGGATCACCGTCGTCGAATCGCCCGAGTGGATGCCGGCTTCCTCGATGTGCTCCATGACGCCGGCGACGACGACGTCCTTGCCGTCAGAAATGGCGTCGACATCGAGCTCGATGGCATCTTCGAGGAAGCGGTCGATCAGGATCGGGTGTCCCGGCGCCGCTTCCATGGCGTAGCCGATGTACTCGCGCAGGTTCGACTCGTCGTAGACGATGGCCATGGCCCGGCCGCCGAGGACGTAGGAGGGACGGACGACGACCGGGAAGCCGATGCGGCGCGCGACTTCCATCGCTTCCGCCTCGTTCATGCCGGTGCCGTTTTCGGGAACGAGAATCTCGTGCTCCCTCGCCAGCGCTCCGAAGCGTTCGCGATCCTCGGCGATGTCGATCGATTCGACCGACGTTCCCCACATCGGGACGCCGGCCGCGGCCAGCGACTTGGCCAGTTTCAGCGGCGTCTGCCCGCCGAACTGCACGATCACCCCTTCCGGCTTCTCGAGATCGACGATCTCGAGCACGTCTTCGAGCGTGAGCGGCTCGAAATAGAGGCGGTCGGAGGTGTCGTAATCGGTCGACACCGTCTCTGGATTGCAGTTGACCATGATGGTCTCGAAGCCGATCTCCCGCAGCGCAAACGATGCGTGTACGCAGCAGGTATCGAACTCGATTCCCTGGCCGATGCGGTTCGGGCCGGAGCCGAGGATCATCACCTTGCGGCGCGAGGTCGGCGCGGCTTCGCATTCGCGCTCGTAGGTCGAGTACATGTACGGCGTCGTCGCTTCGAATTCGGCGGCGCAGGTGTCGACGCGCTTGTAGACCGGGCGGACGCCGAGCTCGTGGCGCTGTTTGCGGACGTCGTCTTCGGACCGGTTGGTCAGCGCGGCGATCTGTTTGTCGGAGAAGCCTTCGCGCTTCATTGCCAGCAGGCGCGCGCGGGCAGCCCCCTCATCCGCCTTCGGCACCTTCTCCCCCTTGGGGGAGAAGGGCTCTCGATTGGGGAGCTGTGTGTCTTGATCGGCGGCCTGTTCAACCGAGACACGCAGCGAAGCGGAGTACGGGTGAGGGGTTTCTCCCGAAGCGACTACCTTCTCCATCTCCACGATCTTGCGGATCTCGCGCAGGAACCAGCAGTCGATCGAGGAGATGGCGTTGATCTCCTCGACGGTCATCCCCGCGCGGAAGGCGTCACCGACGGCGAAGATGCGCTCCGGTTGTGGAGTGCGCAGCAGCGTTTCGCATTTGTCGCGGTCGTAGCCGCGGGTCTCCAGGCCGGCCACGCCGATCTCGAGCGAGCGGAGGCCTTTCTGCAGTGCTTCGTTGAACGTGCGGCCGATGGCCATCGATTCGCCGACGGACTGCATCGACAGGCCGAGCGTCGGTTTGGTGTGGCGGAACTTCTCGAAGGCGAAGCGGGGGATTTTCACCACCACGTAATCGATCGTCGGCTCGAACGATGCCGGCGTCTTCCTGGTGATGTCGTTCGGGATCTCGTCGAGCGTGTAGCCGGCGGCGAGTTTCGCCGCAAACTTCGCAATCGGGAAGCCGGTGGCCTTCGATGCCAGCGCCGAGGAGCGGGAGACGCGCGGGTTCATCTCGATGGCCAGGCGGCGGCCGGTGGTCGGATGAACGGCGAACTGGATGTTCGATCCGCCTGTCTCCACGCCGATGGCGCGGATGATCCGCTTGGCCTCATCGCGCATGGCTTGGTACTCGGTGTTCGTCAGCGTCTGCTGCGGCGCCACGGTGATCGAATCGCCGGTGTGCACGCCCATCGGGTCGAGGTTCTCGATGCTGCAGACGACGATGACGTTGTCGGCCTTGTCGCGCATCACCTCGAGCTCGAATTCCTTCCAGCCGATGACCGACTCCTCGACCAGCACGCGGTGCACCGGCGAGAGCTCCAGGCCGTGGCTGACGACTTCGCGCAGCTCCTCGACGTTGTAGGCGATGCCGCCGCCCGATCCGCCGAGAGTGAAGGAGGGGCGGATGACCAGCGGATAGCCGATGCGCGCCGCGAACTGCTCGGCGTCGTTCTCGGTGGCCGCGTACGCCGAGCGCGGCACCTCGACGCCGATCTCGACCATCTTCTCTTTGAACAGCTGCCGGTCTTCCGCGGTCTTGATCGCCAGCGCATTCGCTCCGATCAACTCAACATTGTTTCTAGACAAAGCCCCGTTTTCGAAGAGGGCCATGGCCAGGTTGATGCCGGTCTGGCCACCGACGGTCGGCAGGATCGCGTCGGGCTTCTC
>Ga0070658_10005564_pt1 | contig 10222 bp, 7 predicted proteins | sample KBSC13metaG_FD_64664 | JGI IMG/M metagenome (GOLD analysis project Ga0070658, IMG submission 64664) | Corn rhizosphere microbial communities from Kellogg Biological Station, Michigan, USA - KBS C1-3 metaG | ecosystem: Host-associated > Plants > Roots > Rhizosphere > Soil ... | reverse complement strand
TGCTTCAGCAATGATGTGAGTGAATACTTCATCATCAAAATTATTAAGCGCTTCGTTTTTTACCGTATGGATTTTTTTCAAACCATATTTTCCTAACGCAGTTAAATCATCATTTACACTTCCCAACACGATTCCTTCCGCTGCAACATTTAAATTCTCTGCAATCTTTGCTCCATAAGATGCTGCCTCAAAGGAATTCTTTTTTATATGCCCATCTGCCTGGTCTAAAAATATTAATACGCTCATTTTGAAAATTAATTTTTGGCCGCTGCCCTCCAAAAGAGGTTCAATAAAAGCCAGTAAACAAATAAATATCTAAGATTTCTGTTTTCTCTCAACTCTAAACCCTCAACTCTAAACCCTAAATCACTTTCGCTTCTTCATGAAGCAACCTCACCAATTCTTCCGGCTGATCTGCGGGAATTAATTTTACGCCTGCTTTTGCCGGTGGCAATTGGAAAGAAGATATTTCGGTAAAAGTGTCTGTCTGCACTGGTTCTACCACTTTCAGCGGTTTCGTTCTTGCGCTCATAATTCCGCGCATGTTAGGAATTCTTTGTTCCGCCATTCCTTTCTGACAGCTAACCACAACAGGAAGGTTTACTTCGTCCACTTCCTCGCCGCCCTCAATTTCACGCTCCACAGTCGCCGTATTTCCTTCCAAAGCAAATTTGGTTGCGAGAGAAATAAACGGAAGATGTAAAAATTCTGCAATCATTCCGCCGATAGAAGAACCGTTGTAATCAATGGTTTCTTTCCCTGTAAAAATCAGGTCATAATTATTTTGTTTTGCGATTTCTGCAATTTGCGCAGCAATAAAATAATCATCATGGCTATTGCTGTTTACTCTTATCGCTTCATCTCCGCCAAGTGCCAAAGCTTTGCGGATTATCGGGTCGTTATCTGCGCCGCCAACATTTATTAAATGCAAAACAGTTGCCGGATCTGCTTCTTTTAATTCAATCGCTCTTACCAACGCATACCATTCATCGTAAGGGTTTAAAATGAACTGAACGCCGGCTTCGGAGAATTTCGTATTGTTATCTGTGAAGGCTATTTTTGCGGTAGTATCGGGGGTTTTACTGATGCACACAAGTATCTTCATAGTGTCGTTTTTTCGAGGTGCGAAGATACTAAGGAATAAAAAGGTAAAAAAAGTTTTGATGGACAGGATAAGCCAGATTAAAGAATACTTAAAGGCCGAACCGGAAGATAATTTTTTGCAACACGCGCTGGCGCTTGAATATATAAAAGCAGGAAATGAAACAGATGCCAGGAAGTTGTTCGAGGAAATATTAAACCGCGAGCCGGGCTATGTGGGTTCTTATTATCACCTGGGAAAATTGCTTGAGCGAATGGGCGAAATGCAAAATGCAATTCATATTTATAAGAAAGGAATGGAGACGGCGAAATCGGCAAACGATGCGCATGCTTTTAACGAGTTGCAGGCTGCCTGTGAAGATTTGGAAGATTAAACAACCAACCCTGAATCTGCAAAATAAAAATCATTATTATTTGTCTACCTACTGGTAGGCACGTTTGTTACTACCATAATGGGAATAAAAAAAAGAGAATGTCGTTATTAAAAGAATTTATAAAAAATGTTGAGCAACAAAATCTTTTTCAAAAAAATGATTATTTATTGCTGGCAGTAAGCGGTGGCGCGGATTCAGTGGCGCTGTGTGAATTGTGTTTCCAGGCGGGTTTTCATTTTGAAATTGCACATTGTAATTTTCAGTTAAGAGGAGAGGAGAGCGAACGTGATGAAAAATTTGTGCTTCAACTTGGCGAAAAATATTGGACGAAAGTTCATGTGAAAAAATTTGGCACCGCTAAATATGCGGAAGAAAATAAAATTTCAATCCAGGTGGCCGCACGCGAATTAAGATATCGATGGTTTGATGAATTGTTGAAAGAAATATCAGATGCCACGAAAGAAAAAATTAAAAAATCAACCAACGATTCACCGCTCAACGATTCACCATCCACCATTCACCATTCACCATTCGCTATTCATGAATCATCACTCATACCTCATCACTCACAATTTCTTCTTACTGCGCATCATGCCAATGACAACATTGAAACACTTCTGATGAATTTCTTTAAAGGCACGGGAATAAAGGGTTTGCAGGGAATTTTATTCAAGCAAAAAAAAATTATCCGGCCATTATTGTTTGCAAAAAGAGAAGAGATTTTATCTTTTATTAAAGAAAACAATTTGGATTTTGTAGAGGATTCTTCCAATAATTCTGATAAATACACACGCAATTATTTTCGTCATCAGTTGATTCCGTCCATGCAAAAAGTTTTTCCGCAGGTGGAAGAAAATCTTTTGAATAATATCGAAAGATTCAGGGAGATCGAAATCTTATACAATCAATCTATTTCTCTTCATCAAAAAAAATTATTGGAACAAAAAGGAAATGAAATCCATATTCCCGTTTTAAAATTATTAAAAACAAAACCACTAAAAACCATAGTGTATGAAATTATAAAAGACTATGGTTTTACGCCTCATCAAACTGATGATGTGCTTAATTTATTAAAAAGTGAAAGCGGAAAATTCATTTCTTCCTCCACTCATAAAATTCTTAAAAACCGTAACTGGCTTATCATTGCGCCGGTAAATAATTTTGAATCCGGCCATATTCTTATAAATGAATCAGATACGGGAATTGATTTTGAACCAGGAAAATTGACAATAAAAAAATTGATGAGCTGGCAGGGAAATTTTTCTGATTCCAAAGAAATTGCCTTGCTTGATGTAAAGAATATCAAATTTCCTTTATTGCTTCGCAAATGGAAACAGGGCGATTATTTTTATCCGTTGGGAATGAAAGGCAAAAAGAAGCTGAGCAAATTTTTTATTGACCAAAAGCTTTCATTGACTGATAAAGAAAGAGTGTGGGTTATAGAAAGTGATAAAAAAATTCTTTGGATTATAGGCCATAGAATTGATGACCGTTTTAAAATTACGGACAAGACAAAAGAAGCTTTTCAAATCTCATTTTTGAGCAATCAGTAAAGCTACAAATAATACAGTTTTTTATTTTCGAGATGTTTGCCTCAAAAGAATTATTCAATTCATTCTGATTAGTGCGTTGTGAAAATATGGCGATAATCCAGGCTTTTAACTGACTCAATAAAATTGTCAAGCAGGGGATAGGAAGAAAAAAGTTGACTGAAAATAATTAAGAAAACCACGCCAAAGATAGCCCCCCAGATGTGAGCTGAATGATTTATCCTGCCTCCCCCTTTTCTTCCCAAAAAATACGAGATGACCAAAAACAAAATACCGAATAAAAATCCGGGAATAAAAACGGGAATAAACACTAAACCAATTCCCTGCAAGGGCCTGAATAAAATATAAGCGAAAACTACCGCAGATACTGCGCCGGAAGCGCCAAGACTTCTATAACCTGCGTTGGTTTTGTGTTTGTTGAAATCAGGAATAACGCAGGCAATCAAAGAAAGAAAATATAACAGGATGTAGAAAGTTTTGCCATTATTGCCAAAAATATATACAAAAAAATCTTCGCATGCTCCGCCAAACAAATAAAAGGCATACATGTTGAAAATCAAATGCATAATATCTGCATGAATAAAGCCATAGGAAATAAAACGGTAATATTGTTTTTTTTCGGTGATAGCTGCAGGATAAAAAATAAGATCGTCCATTACCTTTTGCGATTTAAAGGCAAACAGGGAGACAATGACAGTGACAGCAACAATGATAACAGTAATAGACATTTTATTTTTTTAATCGCTTCAAACCTACATAAAAACTAAGAATGATGATATTTTTCATTGCGGATGATGGTGCATGCACGGTAAATTTGTTCTGCAAGAATGAGCCGTACCAACTGGTGAGGAAAAACTAATTTGGATAAGCTCCATGTAGCATTTGCTCTATGCAATATTTTTTGATCAAGTCCATAAGCGCCACCGATTAAGAAAATTAAATTTTTTGCGCTTTGATTTGCTGAATGTTGAATGAAATCAGCCAGCTCTTCTGAAGGCCATTGTTTTCCTTTTTCGTCTAAGGCTACCAGGATATCCGTCTTGTCAATTGCTTGTAATAGGATGTTTGCCTCCTGCAGTTTTAAATCCTCTTTCTGAAGAGAAGCTTTTTGTTTTGGTAAGGAAAAAAATTTCCATTCAACAGCATAATAATGGCTGATCCTTTTTGTAAACATTTCAATTCCTTCTTTTACATAAGGCTCATTTGATTTTCCTACCGACCAAAGATGAATTTTCATATTCTCAAAAAATGATAGAGAAGCTGTTTTTAATTAAAGCGCTTTGTTGACAGTCTTCCAGATTTCCAATTTACTAAATGTTATTTCATGGGTACTTCTCTTTTTACTCCATTAAAATTTGTGATAGTTATTTTTTTAAAATAGCTGTAGACGGGCATCACACGCGAAGATTGCGATAAATAAGTAGAGCCATAATAAAATTCAATCTTTCTTTTTGTTCCATCCCGGCAAACCACATCCGCAAAAAAATCATCAGGATTTAGCTTTATCCAATTGGAAATTATTTTTGGAGAAACAGGATTCCTGCTGTACACTTTCAAGCTGTCCTGGTTTTGCGTAGCAATAATTATTGATTCATTTTTTGCAGTATAAACGCTGGAAAGGCCCTTTGCATCACCGTTTACAAAAAATCCGCTCTGTTGCAAACTTACAGGAGCGAAATTACCTTTGCCATCTCCTTTCAGGCATAAGCCCATAAAAGCGTCATGCCTGCCACTGTAAGGATCCATTGAATAATCATTGCCCACCATCAGCACATCAAGATTTCCATCGCCATCAATGTCTTCACTTTTCATTCCATACACGGGGGCCTGCTGTGCCTGCAATGGCATAGGTTTAATTTCAAAATGGCCCTTGCCTTTATTTTCCAAATAGCATGTCTGCATATTGTTTGCCTGCAATATTATTGCGCCTTGTTTATCATCTTCGCTCCAGATATCATTCATTGTTGCTAGCCCATACGATTTGTAAGTAGGAAATTTTTTGCCAAAGCTGATAACCTGTTTTATCATATCATCTCTCGTAGCCATTGGATAGGGCTTGTAAGTGCCATCTGGCGCCAGAGAATACACAAATACCATTGGATCCATAGTGCCGTTATTGTCAATATCATTTGCAATAAGCGTCATTGGCTGCTGCGGCGATGCCACATAATTTGAATTAATGCCAAGATTGCCGATGATATAATCCATATCGCCGTCATTGTCGAAGTCACCGGAAGCAATACTGTTCCACCAACCTACATTGTTCTCAATTCCTGTTTTTACCTTTTCAAGCGAATAGCCTGTGTTTTTGAAAAAAGTTACAGGCATCCATTCGCCCACTACCAGTAAATCAACTTTTCCGTCATTATTAAAATCTGTCCATAATGCATCAGTAACCAATCCGATGTTTTTTAGTTCCGGACAATATTGCTCAGTCACATCTATGAATTTGCCGCCAATGTTTTTCAACAGAAAGCTTTGAGGTGGATTTGGATAAGCGCCGGAGACTACGCGGCCTCCAACAAATAAATCCAATTTTCCGTCATCGTCAAAATCAGCAGCTCTTACACATGATCCGTTTGATGAATCAATTGGCAAAGCACCACTGGTTTTTATAAAGTGCCCTGTGCCATCATTTAAAAATAAACGATCACTGCTGATGGGATGATTCGGCGGGATTTCATAGCTTCCGCTTACCAGGTACAAATCAGGAAAATGATCATTGTTGGCATCAAAAAAAATGGCTCCCATATCTTCATACAATGGATCATCCTTCTTCAACAAGCGCGTAGAATCCATTGTGAAATTGCCTTTTGCATCCTGCATAAAAAATATGCCTGCATGACCTGAAGAGCCGCCCACATAAAAATCATCAAACCCGTTTTGATCAATGTCTCCCACAGCAATCCCAGGCCCATACTGGCTTAGCTTGTGTGGCAATGTAGCCTGTATATTATAGTCTATAAAATCGCTTTCCCTCGGGAAAAAAGTGATACCATAACTTTTAGCTGAATTAACAAAATAAGATGAAAGAAAAGGATCGGTTATAGTATTGTTTTTTTGAACTGAATTTTTATAAGAAACAGTGAGCGGCTCGTTTACCTTTACATTGATTATTGTCTGTTGCCTGCCGTCAGGCCATGCCACTAACACAGAATCAACATTGGTAACATCTCCTAATCCAAAATGAGCCCGCGGATCATCTGTTGATAAATAACCTCTTGTTGGATATTGCTCATAATATTGTTGCTTATGCTGATAATATAGATTAACAGTAGCGCCTATACCGTTGTTATTGTTTTTTGGTCCGTCAAAATTAACCACAAGAAAATTTGTTTTTTTTGAACCAGTGGTATCATTCACTGTATTTTCAAAAACAAAAGAGGTATCGTTTATATTATTTACGATAAAATCAAGATCGCCATCATTATCGAGATCGGCGTAGGCTGCACCATTGGAGAAAGAAGGAATATTGATCCCCCATGATTTAGTTTCATTTTCAAATTGCAGCCCATTGATATTTTTAAATCCATAATTGGAAAATTTAACTACCGGCAAAGAATCTGTCATTGAAAGTTTATAGGTGGGAGTGGATGCAGTTTTTCCATTGGTATAATCCCTGTCATTGCTGTTTTCGATATAATCAAGATCGGTAACATCTCTTGGTATCCCGTTAGTGATGATTAAATCCCTGAGCCCATCGTTATCAAAATCTGCAATTAAAGGACACCAGCTCCAATCTGTTTGATAAATGCCCGCCATAAAACTTATATCATTGAAAATTGGATGTCCTTCAGGCGTGATACCGCTGTTTAGCTGAAACATATTGCGCACATATTGAGGCCCGTATCCAAACTTTTTGCTGCTTGTATAATTATAATATTCATTTCCGCTCAGCATTCTTTTTTTACGAAGATTCTCTTCAGGAAGCATTTCTAATGAAACCAGATCTACAAGGCCATCATTATTTATGTCTGAAGCATCGGTGCCCATTGCATTCCAGGAAGTATGTTTAAAATATTCATCAAGCCGGTTGGAAAAAGTACCGTTTTTATTGTTGATATAACAAAGATCATTTGACACAAAATCGTTAGCTACATATATGTCAGGCCACCCGTCTTTATTTATGTCTGTGATGCAGGCCGCATGTCCCCATCCCTCGATACTGATGCCTGCTTCTTTTGAAACATTCGTAAAAGTGCCGTTACCATTGTTGCGATAAAGCCTGTCGGTATTTTTGGCGCTTCCGTCTGTTAACTTTGGTCGAAAGGTTATAGGTGTTTTTGGATCATAAACTTCATTGGTAACAAGGTACATATCCAAATCTCCATCCATGTCGTAGTCGAAAAAATAAGCCTGTGTGCTAAAGCCCGTATCAGCCAGGCCATACGCTTCTGCCGATTCTTTAAAAGTGGGGATTCCTTCTTTGTTAAGTCCTTGGTTTATATATAAAAGATTAGTTCGAAGTTTGGGATTGCTCCTGAAAGAGGCACTCACATAAATATCGGGCCATCCATCCTGGTTAACGTCAGCCACCGCAACTCCTGTGCACCATCGGCCCGCCCCATCTGTACCGGAGGTTGCGGTAATATCTGCGAAATGGAATTTGCCTTTATTCAGATATAACTTATTTGAGACCATGTTGCCGGCAAAATAAATATCCATCAAACCATCCCGGTTAAAATCTCCAATTCCTACGCCACCTCCGTTATAAATATTTGCCTGGTTTAAAATATTCAAAGTATCATTTTCAAAAAGCTGATTTTTAAAAGTAATGCCAGTTTGTGTGGCAGGAAGCAATTTGAAAAGCGGGCTATCACTTTTTTTCTCCTTGCAGCCAATAATTCCAGCGAACATTAAAAGAGAAATAAGCGCAAGAAAAAAAATCTTTGGTCGTGAAATCATTTTATTTTTTATAAAAAGTTTTGAGAATTACTGCTTGCCAAAAAATAATTTTCAAAATACTGATAAAAGGCAGCACTATTTTTTCAGGAAGTTGCAATTTATATTCAACTTGTTTCTTTTCCACATTTTAAATTGGTATGTACGGCTTTTTGATGTTTTGAAGAGATAACAATTAAGTCAAATTTTTTCTTTTAATACTTTTCATAAAATGTATCCATCAACTGTATTATTCTTTCTGCCGTATAGAATGCATGTATTCCGTGGGCGTCATATTAAATTGCTTTTGAAAATTCCTTGTGAAGTTAGATTGTGAGCTATAACCTACAATCGCAGCGATTTCATACATTTTATGGTCGCCGCCCGCCAATAGTTCAGCCGCTTTTTTTAGCCTAACTACATTAATGATCTCTAGCGGTGAAAGATTTGAAATTGATTTAATTTTTCGATATAAGGTAACGCGGCTCATATTCATCATCGCTGCAAGCGTTTCTACGTCAAGGTCAGTATCTTCAATCTTTTGTGCAATCGTATTGTTCAGGGTTTCTAAAAAGCGTTCATCCGATTTGGTGTGTGCCATACTTTTCATATGCACCAACGGCGAGCTTGCAAAATATTCCCTGACCATATTTCTGTTGGACAGCAGGCTGGATATCTGCGCAAACAAATGTTCTTTAGAAAAAGGCTTTTCAATGTAGGCATCGGCGCCCAGTTCCAGTCCTTTTACTTTGGATTGAATAGTGCTTTTGGCCGTAAGCATGATCACAGGAATGTGGCTGTATTCCACTTCTGATTTGATAATTTTACAAAATTCAAAGCCATCCATTTCCGGCATCATCACATCACAAATGATTAACTGAACTGCTTCAGACTTCAAAATTTGTAAAGCATTTTTTGCGCTTTCAGATCTCAAAATGTGATAGCGGCTTTTTAAAATTCTCTCCAGAAAGTCAAGTATATCTTCCTCGTCATCAATAATTAAAATGGGGGGTAGCATGCAATAATTTATTTGTCTATGATTTGCAGTTCCTTCTTCACTATAACTTTAGGTTGGGTTTTTTCTGGCTCAAGCGGCAACGTTAGTACAAAGGTATTTAAATTATTTTGCACAAAAGTCATTCTCAGGCTACCCTTGTGCAATTGTGTAAGCGACCTGGACAGCGCCAGGCCTATGCCAGTCCCTTTTTGATATTTCGTTTCTTTTAACCTGTAAAAAGGTTCGAATATTTTCTCAGCCATTTCTGTTTTTATAATGAATCCATCATTTTCAAAAATGATCACAAGGGAATTGCTTTCTTTTTGTGCAGGCAATAAATTTATATAAACAATTTTTTCAGCGTATTTCACGGCATTTGCTAACAGGTTACTCAAAATTTTTTGAATTGCTTCAGCATCGGCCATAGCATATATCTCATCTGCGGGCAGGTTAATTTGATAGTCCAGGTTCCTTTTCTGGGCTAAAATTTTAAATCTTGTAAAAGTACCCATAAGGGTTTCATTCATATTGATCCGGGTAAAATCAAGTGAGAAATTTTTAATCTCTGTTTGCCTGAAATCAAGGATTTGTGATATCAATTGTGTGAGCCTGTTCGTGTTCCTATCCAGGCACTCAAGGTCTTCCTCCATACCAGTCATTTCATTTCTTCTTTCAAGAAGATTTTCAACGGGGCCTTTTATCAATGTAAGCGGCGTTCGTATTTCATGCGCCACATTGGTAAAAAATTCAATTTTACTTTCATATATTTCCTTTTCCTTTTTCTCCTGGTGCCTTCTACGGAAACTGCGGATAAAATAAAATGATATGGCGATTGCTGCTAATGCATACAATACATACGCCCACCAGGTAGCCCACACCGGTGGATTGATGCGGATAGCAAGCACCTTTATATTTTTAGGATCCCACGTACCGTTAAGGGATGCCATTATTTTTAACTGATAATCGCCAGGCGATAGATTTGTAAAATATATCCTTCGGTTGGCTTTGATTTTAGTCCATGAATTATCGAGACCCTCTAACTTATACCTGTATTGAATCATTTCGGGCGACAGGTAACTTAAGGCCGCAAAATCAAAGCTGATGGAAGATTGCTGATACGGAAGCGTTATTTTTTTTGTATCAATAATTGACTGGCTTAAAACTGAATTGCTATCCTCAGGCTTCAATTCATTATTAAAAACCTGGATGCCTGTAATATACAATGGCGGTGAATACCGGTTTTTTGCCAAATCTTTTGGAGAAAACGAAATCATGCCTTTGACGCAGCCAAAATACAGCCGGCCTTTTTCATCTTTAAA
>Ga0070658_10005558_pt1 | contig 10225 bp, 6 predicted proteins | sample KBSC13metaG_FD_64664 | JGI IMG/M metagenome (GOLD analysis project Ga0070658, IMG submission 64664) | Corn rhizosphere microbial communities from Kellogg Biological Station, Michigan, USA - KBS C1-3 metaG | ecosystem: Host-associated > Plants > Roots > Rhizosphere > Soil ... | reverse complement strand
TGAAGCTACGAAAACGGGGAGAATGAACAAGTGATGTTAATAAACGGTGCGTTTCACTTCCTCCAGCAGTTCACCGCGCAGTTGCCAGAAGTTGATGTCCGGGCGCAGGCCGTTGGCCATAAGGGCGAAGGTGAGCTCTCTGCCGCTTTTCAGGCGGATGAAACCCACTTCGGTTTTTACGCCAGACATGGCACCGATCTTGGAACGTACTTCTCCTCCATTCGTAGCTGTGAGGCTTTCGTAAAATCGACGTCCATTGGGGCCTTGGCGCGCGAGGAGATTGACCCGCGCCAGATCGAGCGGGCGGATCATGGAGGCTCTGGCCAGACCGCTACCATCAATCAATCTCAATCCTTCAAATGAGACGCCTGCCTGTTCCCAATAATTGCGCAGAGCGATGACAGGATCCGTTTTTTGGTAATTGCCGATCGTTAGAAAAAGACACTGGGCCTCTAGATTATCGCTCACTTTGTGAAGATGATCGATGATTTCCGGGAGTGCTGCTGAGCGATGAGTAGCCAACACAGCTGCTTCTCCCTTTCTCGGAATGGGCTTCCCCTGAATTTCAACGCCTGCTTTTTCCAACATCTTACGCAAAGCCTCCAGCGCAACTGCGGGCGGATCTGGAATGGCGCCCGTAACAGAAAACGGCGCACCGATTGGCACGGTCCCGCCCAAAGAAATCACGCGTCCAAATGGCTGGGAGTAAATAGTCACGCCATCTCCGCTTCCTGCTTCACCAGTTGTCACTTCATTTACCCACCGCGTTCCATCCGCTACAGGACTGCCTAGCAGGAGCTTCGCAGGGTCTCCCACCGCAGTTCCAGGTTGGAAGCTCACCGTCATCCGGTTGTGCTCCACATTTACGCCATAAGCGCCTGCTCCATAGGCATTCCCGATATCGCCCCAATTCCAGTGGTCGTTGAGTGGGGAAGTGTGGAAAATTGAATGATCCAGCACCAGATTGCCGGTGATTGTTTTCATTCCACCTGACACGGCTTCGCCCGCGAGTTGTTGAATGTCTTCGATAGTGAGAGTCGGGTCGCCACCGCCCATCAGCACCAGATCGCCATTCGGCATGCTTACCAGCTTGGTCTCAAAACGAAACTCAGTCCCAAGAATGCCAAGCGCGGCACCCGTCGTAAGTGTTTTTAACGAAGAAGCAGGGCATAGAGCCGTTTCTGCAAGATCCGATGAAAAAACGACTTCGTTCTTTTCATCCAACAACACAAATCCCACCAACGCTGCCTTAAGTTCCGGCCGTTCCATCCACTTCTGATAGGCTTCCTTCAGTTTGGTGGGTTCCTGTGCCGGTCTTTCCTGAATGTGGGCATGCACCACCGGGGTGGGAGGCTGTGGCCTGACTGTTTTCCAGACCAGCCAACCGGCCACTGCCCAACCGGACAGGAACACCGTGCATTTCAAAAAGCCGTTCATCCTGTGATCATAGGATGTTGCTGGCATTTGTCATTTCCCGAAAACGACCAACTGTTCCGAGGAAGTGAGAAGTGCGAATCCCTGTGATGACCATGGGCATAGACCAATGGGTGCTCCCGAGCCTGCTGGTAGCCGGAAGTTGATTTCCGGCTCCAGAAGATTTCCGGGGAGATAAATTTCTCCTCCTTCACCATGAGCGATGATGATCCTGCCATTTGGCAGATAGATGGACTGCGGTGGGTGGGAATCGTCCGGCCTTGAACAAAGGTTCACTGGCTCCAGCGGCTTGCCATGGCGAGTGGCAGTGATCTGTAGGACTTCATGATCCAGGCTGACCAGTACGGAAAGAGGAGAGGACGGTGAGAGGTGGATGCTTTCCGGCCGCTGCTGGCCCAGATTCATGGTGGAGAAAAGTCCCTCTGGATTTCTCCATGCAATGAATCCCTCTGCGCCCAGCCACAAGTGATCATCTTTTCCACAGATCCGCCAGTTCATCTGGGCGACTTCAGCAGGTGCAATATCCAGTGGCAGCGTGCGGCGGAGCGTTGCTGCCTCCGAATAGATGCTGGCACTCAGAGAGGAGGTATTCGTATAGTGCAGAATGGCAAAGTCCCCTTCATCTCCGTAGGGGCCGATTGCTAATACATCAGTCAGATATCCCAGCTCATCGTCATGGCCGGTGCGGGCGCGATCCAAGGCGCGATAATGAATTTTCTGATGGTCCCTAAAATGAAACAACCGACTGCTGCCGCGTGAGGACGTCACAACGAGATGATGGATGAAGCTTTTTCCCGGATCATCCTGAGTTTTCAGAGCGGAGGACATGCAGTTGCCATTCCGATATTGCGCAACCGCCAGCATGTCCTTCCCATATCCTGCCATGGAAACTCCTTGGGGAAGGCAGGAGATGGAGTGCCATTTCACATCCCTGGGAAGTGCCACGGAGGAGGCCTGCTTCAGGAGGCGCTTCAATGATGAATCGGCAACTTGCGGCGGGGCCTTGTGGGTGAGGTAGCGCGTGGCATCGCGCTGAAGAAGACGGTCTGCGGGTTCGAGTTTCGGCAGAAATGAAAGCAGGGTGGCGGCCTCTGTTTTTTTTGCTGAGAGATGAGAGCCGATTTTTTGATAGGCATGCTGGGTGAAGGAAATGGTAAACTTCGCTTGATTGAGTGTTCCCGATTCCTTGTGGGCAATAGTCAGCCGGGTGATAAGTGGAATGGATTCCTGGGAAAACATTCTTTCCATCAATGAAACGGAATCCGCCAACTCTCCGTGGTGCCGCAGGATGTCAAACATCATGGGAAGAGCATCCTGTGCCTGTCTGTTAGCCTGCCATTCCGCCTCTAATAGCGTGAGTGCTGCTTGATGATCCTCCAGTTTCTGCGTGAGGATTCGCGCTTTTTCGAGCGGGCCGCGCTGGGCTTCCACTTCTTCGCCCCAAAGTTCGCGGGCCTGTTGGATATTGCCAAGCTTGGCATGGATGTCTCCGGCTTTTTCAAATTGCCTAGCTTCCACATAGAGCTGGGCAGCCTGGAGAAACTGGCCTCCATCCACAAGGCACTTTGCGGCAGCGGCGCGGTTGTTGAGTTTATGCAGATAGATGGCGGAGGCGTCTGCGTGCCGTCCGGCCTCCATAAGGGCTCTGGCAGCGGAGTACCAATCGTTGAGCAGATTGCCATAGATGTAGGCTGCTCTCCCGGGATTGCCACGGGCGATTTCGCGTTGTGCCGCTTCACGGTATTGGCGTTCCAGCCTAAGCCGTGTTTCCTGCTCCATGTTCCAACTGTCCGCTGCTCCTGTGGAAGACTGGTAGGTGAGCTGATTTCCGCGATCAAAGAGTCGTCCGGTCGGCAAGGACTTGCCACGGGATTCCAGACCACCGGCGAGGGGCAGAGCATATCGCAGACCCAGATCGGGATCGGTTTCCATCAGCTTCATCAGCCGCTCGATTTCCTTGGTGCGCTGATCTGCCAGCTTCCGCCAGTTTTTCGTGGCCCATTCCCTGAGTGCGTCTGCATCGAAGCCCTTGCCTGCTTTGTGTTTTCCCGTGAGGTTACTAGTTAGGTTTGCGATCTTCCACAGGCCGCCAAAAATGGTTGCACCTCCCAGCAGTGCTCCGCCTGCAAGGCCCAGTCCGATGCGGGCGGCCATGTCCGCCAGGCCGGTGCTTGTTTTCGGTTTGGTTCCCTTCTGATCTCCGATGTGCATCCCGGCATCCGCGAGCATCGCCTCCGGATCGAGTGGTGTGGTCAAATGGAGCGCCTTGAGTGCTGGAGAAAAATTTTCCGCAGGCACGGCCAGATTCCAGCGGCTGTCGACTGCCTGTGGCAGCGCGATCAGCTTGTGGGCTGGCAACTCATCCTTGGCAGCAAAGCCGATGAGTCCAAACGTGGGATGGAAAAAGTGCACGTCGTAGCGGAACAAGAAGTCCTGCTCATTGATTTGTAGGCCGATAGAAAGCGTGGCATCCTGAGGCAAATGGACACTGGGCATGGCTTGGCGCAATGGTATGACCCGCGCTCTAAACGAAGGTGTCCCTTTCGCAGGAAGTAGGAATACACCCACGGCCCTTAGATCCTGTGTGGAGGTGGCCACGGGATAGATTTGCAGAATGCAGCCGTGTCTTCTGTTATGTGCTACCTCGCCCAGCCACTCAATAGGGTCCATGGAGCTAAGCCAGCCAGCAGACACAGGTGTGTCCTGCGGCGTCATGCGCAAAAGCGAAAGGCGGGAATTCATGGTTTCAGGGTGGAAAGGTGGCCAGCCAGACTCCGCTGGGCCAGTCCGCCAGCATCATGATCCTTGGGAAACCGCAGAGAGGCGGTCATGCTGCACAGCCCCCACGACGGGTGCCAAGCGCTGGCAGCTGGTGAGGATAACAGAATGCTCCAAGATACGGCATCGCTGAATGATAGATCCATGATGTGAAGGATGCCACGGGGGTCCATCCAGATTTCCTGGCCGGACTTGAATCTGGCAATAGATAACTTCACTCCTTCTGCAGGTGATTTCTCCGAGGTTTCGAAATTCACGAATTCCACTTTGGCGTGGGAGTTCTGATCCCAACTCATCCGGGTCTTATTGAACTTATAAGAGGTGCTGCGCGAGATAACCCATATTGTTTCATCGTGGATGCCGATCCCTTGCGGGGAGATCATCAAGTTTGGTTTATTGATTGCCCTCCATGGATTGATTTGATGTGGCTTGTCATCCTCATGAATAAAAATGCGTGATCCATCGAAGGTGATCAGGGGCTTGGCTAGCCACTTGGGAATTGTCTGCACGGCGAGGCGCTGACCGCTGTTCAGTGATAAGGCTTCCACTTGATCGCTGTAGGCGAGAAGAACCGCTCCGCCACTTACGGTGGCATTGCGCGGAAATGAATGAAGGGATTTGGTAATCGGTAGTTCAGACAGGCCGCCGTTCTCATAATAGAATATCCTAACATTGGAGCCAGGAGCTTCACCTGAAACAATGAGGAGGGGGGTGCCACGATCATCGCTGGCCATCCAGTGGTTGCGCCCGGGAACCTTGGCAATGACTTCCTGTCCACCCCATTGCGGCTGAGGCCATTCCATGAGGTTGTTGGCATCTGAGATTCCGATGACTCCCGACTCCGGTGAATCTCCTAGCGGAATGAATGCGCTGGGCTTTGGTTGTAGCGGAAAAAGGAATGGCAGGCGGGGCTTGGCGTAAATGGGCAGGAGGGCATGAAGCGGATCTGGTTTCTCCAGCAAGGGTGGGGCCGGGATGGATTTCGCCGATGCCTGCATGCCGCCGAGAATCTCATCCAGATCGAATTCTCCGCGCTGAATGATACGGTTTCCAGTAGGTGACCATACCAGAACTTCCAGGATGCCGAAGCGATCCAGCGAGAAAATGCGCAATTGGCCTGATTTTTCCTTAAGCCAGGCAGCGATGTCTCCGAGAATGCGGCATGTTCCGGCGGTCAGATGCTCCTTCGCGGTGATGAAGGAGACTTCCGAGACGTGCTCCTCATCCAGTGCGCGGGCGACCTGCCACCATGATGTCAGGAAAGCTTCAGCGCCGGGAGATGGGATCAATGTTTCCAGTGAGGCGTGGATACCCTGAGGAGTGGCCAGATCGAGATCAGTAAAGCCATCCTCGGTAGCTGCCCATGACTCGATGGTTCTGCCTACTCCATTGAGCATGGGGTGGTGCCTCAAGCCTAAGGCTATACCGAGGGAGAAAATTCTCACCGCGCCCCAAAGGCGCAAGCCGCGATCCAAAAGAATGGTATGGCCCATGATGATATTTTCCGGCGGGAGTTCCCTTTTGAAATAAAGAGCCTCCTGGTGCACCAGGCGAGCCGCTAGGACCAGATCATCAGCCGCCAATTCTCCGGGCAGTAGGCGATCAAGAGTGCCACGGTTGGTGATGTCCGAGATGCCACCCACGGGCAATTCATTGGGCGTTCCGAAATTCCCGGGGAAGTTCATCATGGCAATGGTGCGCAGAGCCACTGCCGCCGCCGCCTTACTTTCTCCTCCGGCGGATGCCAGATGCTCCAGGATGGGGCGGGAGTCAGTATCGGGATTCGGAGGTTGATCCAGAGGGAGAGGCTGGAGGTCTGAATTCTCCAGGCTGGTCCTGAGTCTGTTTTCCAGGCTTACAGCATCGTGTCGCCGCAGGCCTAGCTTGAGCGCGCGGAGATCCCGCAAAATCCGTACCTTGGACGCCATGTCCGGCAGGGAGGCGCTGATGGCAGCGGGTCCCAACAAAGAAAGCTGTTGGAGGATGAGACTGGATTCCTTTTTCGGCCGACTGTGTGGCCCTCCCTCGAACAATGCGGAGAGGAGATGGCATTTCGCCCGGAAGGTGGAGCGCAGGTCCTTTGGTAAATTATGGATGACCATCAGCTCCTCGGTGAAGGTCTGACGGATGTCCGCAGGCATGGTGTCCTTATTCACTTGAAGGATGGACATCAGTTTTCCGTGGAGATCGATGCAGGTGGTCAGCCAGTCGTCATGGCAGGCGGCCATCACCAGCAGGATGGAACCGAGGGGAGGAATGCCGGATTGGGAATCGAGGAAGGCCAGGATGCCATGCAACTCCGTCCAAAGGGCGAGAGTCTTTCCATCATGCCACTCGATGGCGTCATGCTGCGGTGCCCATTGCCAAAGATGGTCTGGTGGGAATGCCGCATAGTTGAGGGTGAGGACGGAGATCATCTTCAGTTGATTGCGGGCGTGATGCTGATGGATGATCTAACGGAGGCCCGGGTGGCGGGAATCAAGTTTTCGCTGTCCAGTTTTTCATGGCTGCCATCCGGGTGGAGGAGCGTCATCCGGTTGTTGCCGAGTGCGAGAACATCGGCCAGCAGTTCCGGCCACAGATGATCGGGCAGGCGATAGCCGCAGGGCAGCCATAACTGGCCTTCCTGGTAGCAGGCCGTGCCTGGAATGGCTGGCAGTGGGCAGCCTTGCACAAAGGCGCGCCTATCCGCGCAGCAGGCGAAGTGGAGACACTCCAACCTGAGAGAAAATGCTGTTTCAGCCCATGTGGCAAAGGTTACTCCATCGCAGATCAAAGCATCGGCAGGCCGGTCATTGCTGTCCTTTATCAGAGCTAGCGCCATGGGTGGAGGTGGCATGCCGGGTGAGCCGCGCTGGGGGAGATCCAGCGTGATGTAGATTGGCAGCGGCTGCCAGCCTACCTGTGGAAGGGTGGCTTCTGCCACGCGGTGGCCATCGCGGATGAGTGTGTGATCACGCAGGCTGGTCCACCTTCTTGTTAGCGGGATTTTTTGAAACAGCGTTTCATCACTCTCCGGTACACGGAGCCAGAAATGCGCCGTGCCATCCGGGCACAATGCCCAATCCGTCCGGGCGCGGTGGGGCGCCAACGCTCCCAGATCGGAGGCGGAAAGGCGACCTACGCGATAGGTTCTGGCGTTCACCGAACAGTGGGATTGGAGATTTTCCGCCACAGCTCATCCACTCTTTTGGAGAGGGTATCTTTGGCGACTCCGGGTTCCATCCAGTCCAGACGGCTGGTGAGAAGGCGCAGTTCATCCGCTGCGGTCACGTCCTCGGGATTGATGGCAAGGAGGGATTCTACCTGATCGAGGGCTTGTGCCAGCACATCCGGGTCCGGCTTGCGGTTGCTTCTGGATTGCGGGTGGTCCTTCAAATCGTTTTCGGAGGAAGCGATGATCGCAGAAACGATGGATTCGATGATCTCGATCTGCTCCTCCCGATCCCACACATGGCGCAGCACCCATAGATCGGATACGCGGGCCTCCAGACGTCCGCAGAGCAGGGCGCTGGCAGCGACGACTCGCTGCAACCTGACTGCGCGTCTATCAGAAATATCCATGCCTGCGTGGCGCAGTTTGAGGATCAGCTCCAGATAGATCTCCCGGACGGGAGCCAGATCCACATTGCGGACAGTTTTCTGAAATTCCCGCAATTGATCGGCGGTGATGGTGGAGACATGGGTCTCGTTTTTCCGCTCCAGGTTCCAACCTGCGGAGAGCACCCTGCCGAGTTGATTTTCCGGTACCGGACCGCAGCGCACGCGCAGGAGAAAGCGGTCAAATAAAGCCCGCAGGGCATCGTCTTCCGGCAGGTGATTGCTGGCACCGGTGAAGAACAGCGCGGGAATGGGGCGGGTCTCACGGCCACGGCGGAAGATTCGCTCATTCAGTGCCAGCAGCAGACTGTTGAGGATAGCGCTGTTCGCATTGAGCAGTTCGTCCAAGAAAACGATGTCCGCCTCAGGGAGCATGCCTTCCGTGTTGGTGACCAGATCGCCCTCGCGCAGCCGCCGGATATCGAAGGGGCCGAAAAGCTCATTTGGCTCTGTAAACCGCGAGAGCAGGTAATCGAAGGTGTGACCGTGGATGCGGCTGGTCAGAGCGTGGACCAGCGCACTTTTGGCCGTGCCGGGAGGGCCGTAGAGGAAGAGGTTTTCCCGTGCTGCGAGACTGATGCCCATGAGGTCGATGATTTCATCCTTACCGACGAAGGCCTGCTTCATTGGTTGCAAGACTTCCGCGTCCAGGCGGCGTGCGAGATCGGAAATGGTATCAGGAGTCATGATGGCGAAAGGGTTGTCAGAAGGCAGCGTGAGAAGATGCTGGCATGAGCGCCCAGCTTTGCGCGGATGAGTTCATGAATCACCGGGTGTGCCAGTGCGGCATGATCGGAACGTTCGAGAGCGCGTTCGGCGAAAAGCTGGCGGAGTCCGCTGTGTTCCAGAATGGGCGGCGTGGGAGGATCTGCCAGATTCATGCCCAGCGCGGAGAGCGAGAATTGCCGTGCCAGTTCCCGCATATGCGTAACGAGTTGGTCTTCCTGGGACTGGGCTTGCGCCATGCGATACAGATCCGGCCAATGGCGCAGGCAGAGGTCTGCTGAAAAGTGGGCGGCGGGGTTCTCCGCATCCGGCATGGTTTGGTTTTCCAGTGCCTGTATAATTTCCTCCGGTTCGATGCTGCGGAAGGCGGTGTAAACCGCCGCCTGAAACAGCAGGATAGCACCCCAGATGGCGGCAGCGGTGTGGAATGCAGGAGCTTTTCCCGGACAATCCAGAGCGGCTGCGGCATGCCATTCCGCCATAATTTTTTCCACGTCCTGGAGATGGCGGCCGGGTTCGCGGATCGTTTGTAGGTAGGCCAGTGCCTCACGTTCAGTTGTTTCCAACTCGGCGCGCCCTGTGTGATGGAGGGTATGTAAAAAACGTAGCAGCACGGCGAGTGGACTGTGTTGCTAGATTGTTGGGGGAGTTTGTTTTTGCCAAGGCCGAAATCCCAAATAAGAAGTGATGCGAGGTCCTATGAATCTGTGGATTTTTTGCGACCTTCGCGGGAAAGAGTAGCGGAGACCCTCAAGTAGAGGATGGAAAATACCATGGGTATCAATGGTGAAAGGACATTAGGTAGAACCTCTGCGATACGAAACGGTTTGGAGGAACTTGATGCTCCATCTCCCCAGCCTGACCATGCGATGGAAAAGAATATCAGGATGTCCATCCAGCAGAGATATACCGCTGAGCCGATGGATGACTTTTAAAACTCCGCGAACAGATCCATCTGTGGGGCAGCGGGTTTTGGGAGATTGTCCTGCACGGTGTTCTTGGCCTTGGGGCCTTGTTTCTTGGCCTCGGGCTTGAGGGAGTGGAGTTCCAGGTGGGAGAGGATGGACTTGGCGCGCTCGACGACGGGCTTGGGAAGTCCGGCGAGGCGTGCCACCTGGATGCCGTAGGATTTATCGGCAGCACCGGGAAGGATCTTATGGAGGAAGATGATTTCATCATTCCATTCACGTACGGCGACGTTGTAGTTGGTGACGGCTTGCTTGGTGTTCGCCAGATCTGTTAGCTCATGATAGTGGGTGGCGAAAAGCGTGCGGCACATAATGGTATCGTGCAGATGCTCGGCGACGGCCCATGCGATGGAGAGACCATCGAAGGTAGCGGTACCGCGCCCAATTTCATCCAAGATGACCAGGGAGCGGTCTGTGGCGTGGTTGAGAATAAGAGCGGTTTCGCTCATCTCCACCATGAAAGTGGATTGGCCACGGGAAATGTCATCGCTGGCACCCACCCGGCAGAAGATGCGATCCACCAAGCCGATGGTGGCGGACTCTGCAGGAACGTAAGCTCCTATTTGGGCCATCACTGTGATGAGGGCGATTTGGCGGATGTAGGTGGACTTGCCCGCCATGTTGGGTCCAGTTAGAATCTGCAGCAATGATTGCTCCGGCTCCAGCTCCGTGTCATTGGGGACGAACTTGGTATCTACGAGTGTTTGTTCCAGCACGGG
>Ga0070658_10005557_pt1 | contig 10225 bp, 7 predicted proteins | sample KBSC13metaG_FD_64664 | JGI IMG/M metagenome (GOLD analysis project Ga0070658, IMG submission 64664) | Corn rhizosphere microbial communities from Kellogg Biological Station, Michigan, USA - KBS C1-3 metaG | ecosystem: Host-associated > Plants > Roots > Rhizosphere > Soil ... | reverse complement strand
ACGTAGGTCACGTGGACGGGGTGCCCGGTGTGCTTCTCGGCCAGGTACTTCTCCAGCCCCGGGCGACAGCAGTCGTGCGCAAGCACCCAAACAGGCTGAGTTTGCGAAAACTCCTGGACGTAGCTCCACCCCAACCCCCACTCGCTGCCGCGGCCGGGTTCGCAGTAGAAGGAAACCAACAGAAGTTTATAAGACGTGCTACTCAAGTGTGCTCAGCATTCACGAACGACTCGGGCTGTGCATCGGCATTTCCACCGTATCGTTTAATGAATTTGCGAACACGGCGGGCAACTGGGCAAGAAATTCCCGAAAAAACGTTCGATAACGTTTGCAGCGGCGTTACCTTCTTCAGAGCAGGGCCGATTCGTTCGATAGAGCGGATGAGTCGTACTGTTGCCAGCCTGGGGGCCGGCGAGGGTTCGGCCGGGCTTTGCCAAGGGAAGTAAGATGATCCGCCGTCGCGCCGCGATTTCGACCGCTGTGCTCCTGTCTGCCGCCGCCCTGGTCGGCTGCAACGTTGCTCCCAAGGCCAAGCCCGCCAGCGAGGCGCCGCTTGCGACCACGCAGTCGATGGTCCTTCACGCCGGCGATAAGCTCGAGCTGAAGTTCTACTACGCCCCCGAGCTGAACGACACTCAGGTAATCCGCCCCGACGGCAAGATCACCCTCCAGCTGCTCGGCGACATCCAGGCCGCCGGCCGCACGCCCGGCGAGTTCAGCCAGGACCTGCAGAACGCTTACTCGCCTCAACTGAAGTACCCACAGGTCTCGGTGATCGTCCGCGAAAGCCAGATGAGCAAGATCTACGTCACCGGCGAGGTAGAACGCCCCGGCGCCATCGACCTGGCCGGCGACATGAGCGTGCTCGACGCGGTGATGACCGTCGGCGGCTTCAACATGACCACCGCCGCCACCGACAGCGTGATCGTGATGCGCCAGGTCGACGGCAAGCGCGTCGGCTACAAAGTCAACCTGCACGACGCCCTTGTCGGCGGCGAGCACAACAGCTTCGCTTTGGCGCCCAAAGACATCGTCTTTGTGCCGCGCACGGCGATCGTGAACGTCGACAACTTCGTCGAACAGTATTTCAACAACGTGGTGCCGCAGACCGGCATCGTTTATACGCAGACCTCCGGCAACCACACCTTGGGCATCGACACGTCGAACCGCTAAATCCCGACTCGCACTTCGCAGGAGCTTTGCAGTGAACGACCTGATCCCCGCCCCGAAAGCCCCGCCGGCCGACCCGTTGTTGCCGAGCGCGAGCGTCAACATGACCGCCCGGCGGCGTCCGCCGGCGCAGAGCCCCCGCGACCTGCTGTTCGTGCTCTTTTGGCACCGCGGCAAGGTGACGGCGTTCTTCCTCGTCGCCCTCGCCTTCACCGCGCTGGCCGTGGTCGTCATGCCCAGCACCTACAAGAGCGATTCGACCCTGCTGGTGAAGCTCGGCGCCGACACCGTCAACCCCGACATCTCCGCCCAGATCGGCGGCCAGGTCATTCAGCCGGTCATCCAGCGCGATACGCAGATGAAGACCGAGCTGGAAGTGCTCAAGAGCAACGAAATCGCGATCAGCGTCGTCAAAAAGCTCGGGCCCGGCCATATCCTGCGTAAGAACGCTCAGCCGCTGAGCGGGGACGTGAGCGACCCGATGTTCCGCCAAGCCCTGCTGGCCCTGCAGCAGAACCTGAGCCTTGATGTCGTGCCCGACACCGGCGTGTTGAGCGTCAGCTACCAGAGCGGCGATTCGCGTCTGGCACAGCAGATCGTCTCGACTTACGTGAATTCGTACCTGGCGCAGCGCGGCGACGTTTACACGAACAGCCGCAGTGCGAAGTACCTGAACGGCCAGCGCGAAGCGATCATCGGCAAGATGGAAGATCTGCAAACGCAAATGCGGCAGATCAAGGCCAGCGCCGGCATCGGCAACCCCGAAGAACAGCGCCAGATCCTGCAGGCCCGCATCGGCGGGCTCGAACACGACGCCGCCGAAGCCCGTACGAACCGCGCATCGGCCGAAGCGTCGATCGCGGCGATCACCGGCCAACTGGCCATCGTTCCCAAGACCATCGACACCCAGCACACGCACAACGCGGCCATGAACTGGGTCGACGAAAGCAAAAAGGAAAACGCCAAGCTCCACCAGGACCTGGCCGACGCGATGGTGCGTTACCAGCCGACCAGCATCCAGGTGAAAGTGCTTGAAGAGCGCGTCGCCGCGAGTGACGCCCAACTGGCCAAGGCCGGCGATCAGGGCGAAACCATCGAAGGCGTGAATCCCGCCTATCAGGAACTCAGCACGCGGCTGGAAACGTCGCGGGTCGAGTCGCGCGTGAGCGAGAAAAAGGAAGCCGCGCTCAACGCCGAGTTGGCGACGGCTAAAGTTGAGCTCGACAAGCTCAACAACACGGCCCAGCAGATCGCCGAATTGCAGCGTCAGTACAATCTCGCCGAAGACAAGCTGAAGGTCGTGGCCCAGGCCGCCGACCGGGCTTCGATCCTGCAGGGCTTTGAAGATCACGGCCTGAGCAATATCACCGTCATCCAGCCGGCCACGCTGCCGCTGAAGCCGGTGGCGCCGAACCGGTTGCTGATCCTCGTGCTCGGCATGTTCGTGGCCGGCAGCGGCGCGGTGGCGCTGGCCATCGGCGCCGAAGCGATGAGCCGTTCGACCAAGCGTCCGGAAGACATCGACCGCCTGACCGCCCTGCCGAGCGTGAGCGTTCCGGTGGTCGATCAGAGCGCGTACCTGGGCGCCCCCGCCCCGGCCGTCGGTCCCGCCGGCGTGTTCAAGCGTCTGGGTCTGGCGAAAGAGACCGGTTTGAGCATCGTCACCCGCGCCGCCGGCACGAACGGCTCGCGCAACGGTGCGCACACCGCCGCCCACGTGAACGGCCACAGCACCGTCACGCCGGTCCGCCGCTGGAGCCCGCAACTGCTGCAGGCCGCCCACGGCATCATCGACGGGCTGCTGTTCGATTCGATCCTGTCGGCCAAGGGCAGCGCGACGTTCGTCACCGGCCTGGTTAGCTGCCGCCCGGGCCAAGGCGCCAGCACGCTGTCGAGCTACATCGCCTCGGCCATCGCGGATCGCCTGGAAGGCAGTTCGGTGATGCTCGATGACGAGCAGGTGTTGCTGATCGACGCCGATCTGACCGAGCCGACGCAGCACCGCCTGCTGTCGATGAATGAGTCCCCGGGCCTGGGCGATTGGCTGGCCGTCGCCAGCGACGCCGACATGTCGCTCGACCCGTTCATTCAGCACACCAACCACGGCCGCCTGTCGCTGATGGCCGCCGGCCGCACCACGGGCGTTACGCGCCTGCTCGACCGGGCCGACCGCCTGCTCGAACAGGCCACGCTCAGCCATCGCCACGTTGTGATCGATTTGCCGCCGGTCAGCAGCACGCCGACCTCGCTCCGCCTGGCTGCCAAGTGCAATGCGGTGCTGGTGGTCGTGGAATGCGGCAACCTGCACCAGGAAGTCGTCCGCCGCACCGTCGCCGCGCTGCAGCAGGCCGGCGCGAACGTGGCCGGCGTCGTGCTGAACAAGCGCCGCTTCCCGATCCCGGACTGGTTGTACGAGCGGTCGTCGTAAAGAAGAAGTGGGTAGTAGGTGGTTGGTAGTCGGTAGTTGGAAATACCTTCTGCTGCCTTCTTAACTACCTGCTACCCACTACCTACTACCCACTAATCTCGTGACCCAAATCGACGCCACCGACATCTCCTCCCCCGCCGAAGCGCCGCCCATGGCCCGCCTGCTGAGCCGCGCCCGCGTCTTCATCACGCTGGCCGACCAGGGGCTGGTGAGCGTGGCGAGCTTTGCCACCACGTTCCTGATGCTCCACGGCGTCGGCGGGCACGGGGCGGTGAGCGAGAACAACTTCGCCTATTACACGCTGGCCCAGAACCTGATGATCTGGGCGGCCGAGTTCCAGGCGACGCTGGTCTTCACGCCGCACACGATCATCACGCCGCGGCTGCGGGCGGCGGCGCTGCGCCGCTTTCACGGCAGCACGCTGATCCACAACTTCGCGATCTCGGCCCTCACGGCAATCGCCGCAATCGTCGCGGCCGTCCTCACCGCGCCGCACAACCACGACATGGCGATCGTGCTGGCGGCGCTCGGCGCCGGCCTGCTGGTGATCGGGCTGCGGAATTACGCCCGGCCGTACGCGTTCGCGCAGCGCCAGCCGCTGGCGGCGTTTTTGCTCGACCTGGGCGTGGCGACTCTGCAGATTGGCGGCCTGGCGGTCCTCAAATACTTCGGCCATCTCGAAGCGTGGACGGCCATCGCCACCATCGGCGTCGCCTCGGCGGTGCCGGCATTCGTGTGGCTGGCGACGCACTGGCGGCACTTCGCGCCGAACGTCCGCCACTCGGTCGAAGACATCAAGAACGAGTGGCCTAACACGCGATTCGTCTTTTTCAGCGGCATGGTGTGGAACGCGGGCATGCAGTTGTACCCGTGGCTGATCGCCGTGCTCGCCGGCGAGCATGAAGTGGCCGTGTGGGGCGCCTGCTACACCCTGGCCGCAGTGGCCAACCCGCTGATGATGGGGATGCAGAATTTCATCGGCCCCCGCGTCGCCGAGGCGGCGGCCGAGCTGCCGACGCGGGAATTCGCCCGCCGCGTCTACCGCATCGCAATTTTCACCGCCGCCCTGATGGCCGGGCCGGCAATCCTGCTGAGCATTTTCGCCGGCAAAGCCCTGCACCTGCTCACGCACGGACAATTCGACGGCCAGCATCTGACGATCTCGCTGTTGTGCGCGGCCATCGTCACGCAGGCGCTCACGTTCACCCTCTCGCGCGGCCTGTTCGTGATCGACCGGGCCGACCTGGACATGTACTGCAACCTGCTGCCGCTGGCGACGCTGTTCACGTTCGGCGTATGGGCCACGCACGCCTACCGCGTCGAGGGAGCGGCCGCCAGCATGCTGATCGCGCAGCTCTTTTCAGCCACCTCGCGCGGGGTGCTGTTCGCCTACGCGATCAGCAAGAAGAGCCCCACGACGCCGCCGCTGACGGAGACGCGCGGCTACGCCGCCGTCGGGGAGGCCGCATGACCTCGCTGACGCTGCCGAACCTCAACCTGGCCGAACCCGATCAGCGGCCGCGCGTGCTGAACGCCGCGCCGTGGATCACCGCCCTGCTGCTGTTCACGGTCTTCGCGCTCTCCGACTGGTCATGGAGCGCCAGCCAGCGCTGGTACGCCAGCGACAGCAGCGACGTCGACGCCCTGGTCGACCGCATCAGCGAGGGCCAGATGCAGCGCCAGATCGCCCTGGCCGTCCTGTTCGCCTATGGCGTCGGCCTGCTGTTGCTGCCGTCGGCGAAGCAGGTTCGGATGAAGCTGAGCGTCTTCTATCCGATCATCGTCTTCAGCACGTGGGCGATCATCAGCGTCTTCTGGAGCACCGATAAAGCGCTCACGCTGAAGCGCCTGGTCGTGTTCCTGGCGATGATCGTCAGCATCGCGGGCGTCTTGAAGCATTTCGACTGGAAGCAGATCGCGCAAATCGCCCTCATCGGCAGCGGCCTGACGATGCTGGTGGGTGGGATCAACGAAGCCCGCATTCTCGCCGTCGATGCCCCGCCCCTGGGCCTGTGGCGGTTCGGCGGGATGATGCACCCGAACCACGCCGCCCTGCACGCCGGCGTTGGGATGCTGGCGAGCCTCTACCTGTACAAGATCACCAACCGCCGCTGGCTGCTGCTGTTCTTCGCCGGCAGCTTCGCCGTGCTGATGGCCACCAAATCGCGCACGGCCCTCATGGCGATCATGACGGGCGTTGCCGTCTTCTGGCTGCTGAGCGCCAGCCGGTCGAAAAGCGGCTGGGCGATCATCAGCGTGGTCTGGCTGGCGGCGGCGGTTCTCTTCGCCAGCTCGATCGGCTCGACGATGGACATCAACACCGTCGCCAACATGGGCCGAAAAGACCTGAAAGGGACTAAGGTCACCCAGCTGACGGGCCGAACTGATATCTGGAAGTTCGCCCTGATGCAGGCCAACAAAGATCCCAACCGCACGTTCACCGGCTACGGCTACGAGAGCTTCTGGACGCCCGACAACGCCCGCGGCGTGAGCGAATTTGTGCAGTTCAAGATCAGCGAAGGCCACAGCTGCTACCTTGACTGGTATCTCGAACTGGGCCTGGTCGGCGCGGGGCTGTGGGTGTTGATGCTGCTGACCGGCATTGTCCGCTGGACGCACGCCGCCTGGGTTCTCCGTTCGCCGACGGCCGCCGTGGGTGCGGCCATCATCGCCGGCACGATCGTGCACGGGTTTGCCGAATCGTCATTGGGCGACGCGAGCTTCCCGACGTTCTTCGTCTACACCGCCATCGCCGGCAGCGCCGTGCGCCGACCGGATGAGGTGCTGGAGTGAAGCCGAAAATTGCACCAAAAATCGCTTTGATCACCGGCGACTATCCCCCCGCCATCAGCGGCATCGGCGACTATGTCGAAAAGATGGCCGCCGCGATGACGAAGCTCGGCGGCGACGTCACCGTCATCACCTCGAAGGCCGACGTTAAAGACGACGCGCCGTTCCCCGTCCGTCGCGTGATGCCGAGCTGGAAGTGGAACGACCGCGGCCAACTGCTCGATATTCTCAGCGGCTTCGACATCGCCCACATCCAATACCCCGCCGTCGCGTACGGCCGCAGCCTGATGATCAACGTGCTGCCGTCGCTGTTGCGGCGGAAGTACCCGAAGACGCGTTCGCTCGTCACCATCCACGATTTCCGCGTGATGCGCTGGCGCTGGCGCGCCCGCACCGCCCCGATGCTCTTCGGCGTCGACGGCCTGATCCACGTCGATCCGCGCGACGGGCCGTACCTCGATAGCTGGATGCCGCTGGGCAAACCACCGACGCAGATCATTCCCATCGCCGCCAACGCCGAGCCGGTGGAATGCCAAGCCGGGGACCGGCAGCGGTGGCGCAAGCAACTCGGTTTTGCGGACGACGAAACGGTTGTCGCATTCTTCGGCATCCTTTATCCGCACAAGGGCCTGCCGGAACTGCACCGCGCGATCCGCGAACTGCGCGAAAGCGGCAAGCACGTCCGCCTGCTCGCCCTGGGCGATTTCGATCGCACGGAGTCGTGGCGGGCGCAGATGGAAGCCGATCTGCGCGCGGACCACTGCGTCTGGATCCAGGGCGCTGCGCTCGACCGCATCAGCCAATGCCTTCACGCCGCCGACCTGGCCGCCCTGCCGTTTCACAGCGGCGCCGCCACCAACCGCGGCAGCCTGCTGGCCACCCTCGCGCACGGCCTGCCGACCGTCACCACTAATGGCCCGGCGACGCCGAGCGATTTCGAGAAAATTTTTGATCTCTCGCTCGTGCCGGTCGAATCGTACGGTGCGATCCGGGACGCACTCTCGACGCTCATGACCGACGCGCATTTACAACACCGCATGCGCAACAACGCGCTGGCCGCGATGGCGAAGCTGAGTTGGCCGGTCGTGGCGCGGCAGACGCTCGAATTCTACGATCGCCTGCTCTCACCCGCTCCCGCAAAGGCGGCCGCGTGAACATCCTTAATCTTCACAACGCCCACGCATTCCCCGGCGGCATGGAAGTGCTGTTCGCCGCCCTGAGCAAGCTCCTCCGCGAGCGCGGCCACACGGTGACCGACGTCTCGAAGCACAACAGCGAACTCTCCAGCACCTACAAAAAGCTGGCCGCGTTCGCCGGCGCGATTCATTCGCCGACCGTGTACAAGGAGATCACCAAGCTCATCAAAGACACGGCGTCGGATGACGGTGTGCCGACGGTCGCGCACGTCCACAATCTGTATCCGCAGTTCAGCACCAGCGCGCTCGACGCGTTCTACGACAATGATATCCCCGTGCTGATCCACGTGCAGGATTACAAGCTCACCTGCCCCGCCGCCCAGCACCGCCGCGACGGCAAGACGTGCGAGAAGTGCGTCACCGGCAGCCAGCTCAACTGCGCCGTCCACAACTGCCGCGGCAGCCGCGCGATGAGCACGGCCTACGCGCTGCGCAACGCCTGGGCCCGCGGCAGCGGCCGGATCGAACGCTCGGTGAGCATGTACCTGTGCCCGACGCAGTTCGTGGCCGACCTGACGATCCGCGGCGGCTACCCGGCCGACCGGGTGCGGGTCATCCCGAATTTCTGCGACCTGCCCGACGTTCCCCCGCGCGAATCGGCTGGCGAATACATCGGCTACGTCGGGCGAATCTCACCCGAAAAGGGGCTCGACGTCCTCGTCGACGCCGCCCGCCGCAACGGCCTGGCCACCAAGATCGCCGGCGACCCGCACCTGATGCCGGAACTGCTGAAAAACGTCCCCGCCAACGTCGAATTCGTCGGCCAGCTCGATCGAGCCGGCATCGCCCGGTTCCTCGACGGAATGAAAGCCCTTGTCGTGCCGAGCACCTGGTACGAAGCGTTCGGCATCGTCTGCGTCGAAGCCCTCAGCCGCGGCATCCCGGTGATCGCCAGCGACATCGGCGGCCTGCCCGAAGTGGTGTGGCACAACGAGACGGGTTTGCTCGTTCCGCCGGGCGATTCGGTCGCCCTCGCCGAGGCCATGCAGCAGCTGTGGGACGACCCCGCCCTGGCAAGGAAACTCGGCCATCGCGGCTACGCCGTGGCGCGCGAGCGCTTCACCGTTAGCGCGTTCTATCAGAATCTGACTTCGATCTGGGCGGAATTATCGGCCGCGCCCTTAATACAAAATTCACTGCCGCGCCCGCTGGCGTCGGCCAATATCTAAACACCATGTTCAAGCCGCCCGTCCAATCATCGCGTCCGCTGCGTATCGCCGTCATCGGCGGCCGAGGCATTCCCAGCAATTACAGCGGCGTGGAGCGCATCTGCGAAGACCTGTTCGTCTGGTTCGCCGAGCACGGCCACAAGGTCACGGTCTACTGCCGCCCCAGTGTGCTCAAGGAGCCGGCCGCCCTGTACAAGGGCGTGCGCCTCGTCCGCACCCCCTCGCCCGGCGGGCGCAACGGGGAAACGCTAAGCCACTCGCTGTTCAGCCTGATGCACGCGACGCTCCGCGGCGACGTCTTCGATGACGGCGCGCCGTTCGACCTGTACTCGATGCACACGATCGCGCCGAACCTGTTCATCCCGGTCGCCGCCATCACCGGCACGCCGGTCGTTTCGCACGTGCACGGCCTCGACCACCAGCGCGAAAAGTGGAAGGGCCTCGGCAGCCGCGTGATTCGGCTGGCCGAAGAGATCATGGTGAAATTCGCGCACAAGGTGGCGGTGGTGAACCCTTCCATCCAGCGTTACTACCGCGACGAATTCGGTGTGAATACCGATCTGCTGCCCAACGGCGTGCACATCACGCCCGACGGCGGCGGCGACCCGGCCCTGCTCGCGCCGCTGGGCCTGGAGCCCGAAAAGTACTTCGTCAGCGTCGGCCGGCTCGTGCCGGAAAAACGTTTGCAGGACACCATCGCCGCGTTCGCGAAGGTGAAGACCGACTTCAAATTGGCCATCGTCGGCAACGCCGCCAACACGCCGGAATACCTGGCCGAGTTGAAGAAAATCGCCGCCGGCGATCCCCGCGTCGTCTTCACCGGCCAGCAGAGCGGCAGCACGCTCGAATCGCTCTTCCGCGGCGCCTACGCCTACGTCAGCGCCAGCGACCTGGAAGGCCACCCCATGAGCGTGCTCGAATGTATGGAGCGCGGTACGTGCGCCATCCTCACCGACATCGACGGCCACAAGCCGCTGTTCGAGCCGGTGCCCGGCTACGATTTTTCCTTCGAACCGTATGACATCCGCAAGCTCACCAAGCTCATGCAGCGTGCCATTGACGATCCTGACCATACCGAGCAACTCGCCCGCGCCGGCCAACGGCACGTGCGCGACACGTACGGCTGGCCGCTGCTCGCGCTGCAAACGGAGCGCTTGTACCAGGAAATCATCCACGGCGACGCGCACCACAGCATGCTGAGCCGGGCGGCGCTGGGGACGGCATAGGAAGTCAGAAATCCGAAACCAGAAATCCGAATCAAATCCGAAATCAGAATGACGAAAAGGCGGGGTGCGCGGTTTCACTGAAGTCGCTTTCGAAAGGTAGCGACACCGCCTTTTCGGACTTCGTCATTCGGGCTTGATTCGGAATTCTGATTTCGTCATTCGGATTTCGGATTTGCTCTACGCGTGCGTCTCCGTCAGCACGCGCGTATCGAGCGGATCAAAATCGGTGTAATCGCTCCCCTTCCC
>Ga0070658_10005545_pt1 | contig 10242 bp, 12 predicted proteins | sample KBSC13metaG_FD_64664 | JGI IMG/M metagenome (GOLD analysis project Ga0070658, IMG submission 64664) | Corn rhizosphere microbial communities from Kellogg Biological Station, Michigan, USA - KBS C1-3 metaG | ecosystem: Host-associated > Plants > Roots > Rhizosphere > Soil ... | reverse complement strand
CGCCGTCGGTCAGGTCGGCCGCGATGCTGCCCCAGCGCTCGCCCGTGGCCGGGTCGCACACGCACAGGCCGGCCACGTCGGCGCGGCCCTCCCGCTGGACCAGCGCCGCCCGCACGTCCCGCTCCGTCAGCGTCGGCGGAAGCGTCGTGTACCGCTGGATCAGCTCGTCACCGGCGGCCGTCGTCGCGAACCAGCCGGCATCCTCCGGCGCCCAGTCGCGCAGGAGCACCACGCCATCACTGATCAATCTCGGCCGTTCAGCTCGGCGTACCCGCGCTCGACGGCGTGCAGCGACTCGGGCGGACCGAACGGTGCGCGTTCGGCCACCTTGTCCGGCGGGGCGTTGTTGTAGTGGCCCTCGCGGATCAGCCAGTCCAGCTCGCTGAGTTGGGCGTGCTGGGTCTGTACGAACGCCTTCGCGACCGGCGCGCCGTGCCCCGGTACCACGACGGTGTCCTCGGTCAGCAGCCCGATCAGCGCGGCGACGGTGTCGGGCCACTGCAGCGGGTACGAGTCGCTGAAGCTCGGCGGCGCGCCCTCCTCGACCAGGTCGCCGGCGAGCACGACGTTCCCGTCGGGTACGAGCACGACGAGATCGCCGGCGGTGTGCCCGCGGCCCAGGTGTCGCAGCTCGACGCGGCGCCCGCCGACGTCGAGCGTCGCGACCTGGTGCACCACGCGGGTCGGCGGCAGCAGCCGCGCCGCCTCGATCTCGGCGGCGAGCTCCGGATCGTCGTCGCGGAACCGCGCGAGCAGATCCTGCCGCAGCCGCTCGCCGTGCACCTTCATCTGGTGCGCGCTCTCCTGATGCGCCCAGAACGGCCCGGCCCCGTCGAGGGCCAGCGTGTGGTTGCCGTACCAGTGGTCGAAGTGGTGGTGGGTGTTGACGACGGCCGGCGGTACGGGCGTGATCCGGCGCAGCGCCTCGCTCAGCTCCCGCGCCTGGCCGTCACCGGACAGCGTGTCGACCACGAGCGCCTCGCCGTCGCCGACGATCAGCGTCACGTTGACGTCGAGCACCGGGTACCGCAGCACGAAGACCCGGTCGCCGACCTCGGCGAAGCCGTTCACTGGTAGGCCTTCTTCATGAACCACTCCCGGTCCACCACGACCCGCTCGACCTCGCCCCGCGCGGCGACCTCCGCCCCGTCGTGTACGGCGAAGGTGAACGTCAGTCGCTTTCCGTCCACAGTGGACAGTATTGCCTCGGCGGCGACGGTACGGCCGACCGGGGTGGGCGCCAGGTGCGTCAGCTCCACCCGGGTACCCACGGTGGTGCTCCCGGAGGGCAGCCGGCCGGCCGTCGCCGCGACCGTGGCCGCCTCGGCGAGGGCGAGCACCCTCGGGGTTCCCAGCACCGGCACGTCGCCGGAGCCGAGCGCCTGAGCCGTGTCTGCGTCGGTCACGGTGAGCACCACGCGGGCGGCGAGTCCGGGCCGGAGATCCATGACCGCAGCCTACGGCTTAACGAGTTAGCCTCGCAGGCATGACCGTCGCCGGGTGGCTCGCCGATGCGCGGCGGATCGTCGTACTCACCGGCGCGGGCATCTCGACCGACTCCGGGATCCCCGACTTCCGCGGCCCCAACGGCGTGTGGACCCGCGATCCGGAGGCGGCCAAGCTGGTCACCCTCGAGTCCTATGTGGCCGATCCCGAGGTGCGGCGCCGGGCCTGGCTCGGCCGCCGCGACCACCCCGCCTGGTCGGCCGAGCCCAACGCGGCGCACCGGGCGCTGGTGGACCTGGAGGGTACCGGCCGGCTGCGCGCGATCGTGACGCAGAACATCGACGGGCTGCACCAGCGTGCCGGCTCCGACCCCGACCTGGTCGTCGAGATCCACGGCACGCTGTACGAGGTGGAGTGCCTGAGCTGTGCCCGGCGTACCGGCATGGCCGAGACCCTGCGGCGCGTCGCCGAGGGTGAGCCGGACCCGGACTGCCGCTCCTGTGGCGGCATCCTCAAGTCGGCGACGATCTCCTTCGGCCAGCAGTTGGACCGGCGGACGCTGGTACGGGCGGCGACCGCGGCCGCCGACGCCGACCTCTTCCTGGCCGTCGGCACGTCGCTGACCGTGCAGCCGGCGGCCGGACTGCTGGAGGTGGCGGCGCGCGGGGGCGCCCGGCTGGTCATCGTCAACGCCAGCCCGACGCCGTACGACCGGCTGGCCGACGCGGTGCTGCGCGAACCGATCGGCGAGGTGCTGCCCGCGCTCGTCGCCGGTTAGCCGTCCGCCGGCCCGGCCACGTCGTCGGGCGCGATTTCTGACGCCGGTACCACCTCGCGGAGGAAACCTCGGGCGGACAGGAACGCTGACAGCGAGTCCCGATGGTTTTCACAGGCAAGCCAGGTCTTGCGCCGATCCGGCGTATGCAGCTTCGGATTGTTCCAGCGCAGGGCCCAGGCGGCCGGTTCGGCGCAGCCTCTGGCTGAGCAACGGAGGATCTGAACCACCCCGACGAACGCTGACTGGGCGCCGCTCCGGCAAGCTGCGCGGCGGCCGAAATGATTGAGCGCCGGGCGGCCACGGGGGAAGCCGCCCGGCGACGGTGAAATATTAACCACGAACCGCCCCCCGGTGTCCAGCGGTGCGGCGTGCCCTTTCCGTGGCGTGTCGCGTCGGGCTCCCACCGACGTGGTGTTTGCGGCCCGGACCGACCGGTCCCTCCGCGCGTGCTGACCGGAACGTGCCAAGCTAGGTTGGTCGTAGTCGTTTTGAACGCTTGGAGGACTGGTGGCCCAGCCGAGCCCGCCCCCATCCTTGCCGACCTCGCCGGCCAGCACGCCGGCTCAGGACGCTGGCCTGCTCGAACGGGCATTGTTCGAGGTCAAGCGAGTGATCGTTGGCCAGGACCGGATGATCGAGCGGATGTTCGTCGCGCTGCTCGCCCGAGGACACTGCCTGCTCGAAGGGGTACCGGGGGTGGCCAAGACGCTGGCCGTGGAGACCCTGGCGAACGTGGTCGGCGGCTCGTTCGCCCGGATCCAGTTCACGCCCGACCTCGTACCGGCGGACATCGTGGGAACCCGGATCTACCGGCCGGGCAGTGAGAAGTTCGACACCGAGCTTGGTCCGGTGTTCGTGAACTTCCTGCTCGCGGACGAGATCAACCGGGCACCCGCCAAGGTGCAGTCCGCACTGCTCGAGGTGATGGCCGAGCAGCAGGTGTCCATCGGCGGGCAGACCCATGACGTGCCCCGTCCGTTCCTGGTGATGGCGACCCAGAACCCGATCGAGCAGGAGGGCGTGTACCCGCTGCCCGAGGCCCAGCGCGACCGGTTCCTCATGAAGATCCACGTCGGGTACCCGACGGACGCCGAGGAGCGGGAGATCGTGTACCGGATGGGCGTCTCGCCGCCCGAGGCCAACCCGGTGTTCACCCCCGACGACCTGATCGCCTTGCAGGGCAAGGCGGACGAGGTCTTCGTGCACAACGCGCTCGTCGACTACGCGGTCCGGCTGGTGCTCGCTACCCGCTCGCCGGCCGACTACGGCATGCCCGACGTGGCGCAGCTCATCCAGTACGGCGCCAGTCCGCGCGCGTCGCTGGGCATCGTGCGGGCCACCCGGGCGCTGGCCCTGCTGCGCGGGCGGGACTACGCGCTGCCGCAGGACCTGCAGGACGTGGCGCCGGACATCCTGCGGCACCGGCTCGTGCTGTCCTACGACGCGCTGGCCGACGACGTACCGGCGGACCAGATCATCGACCGGGTGCTGTCCACCGTCCCGCTGCCCACGGTCGCCCCGCGGCAGAACGCCACGCCGGTGAGCACACCGCCCTCCGGTAACCACCACGGGTATCCGCAGACTCCGGCGGCGGCGCAGGCGGCGACCTGGCCGAACAGCAGCCATCCGCGATGACGCAAGCGCAACACGGTACCGGGCAACGGCGTAGCTGGCTTCGCCGTACCCGTCCGGCGGCCGCGCCCGACACCGACCAGCGGGCCGCGCACGACGTGCTGCCGCTGGGCGCCACCCGGGCGGAGCCCACCCTCGGCAAGCTGCAGTTGCTGGTCACCCGGAAGCTGGACGGTCTGCTGCAGGGCGACTATCTCGGGCTGCTGCCCGGCCCCGGTACCGAACCGGGGGAGTCGCGGGAGTACCGGCCGGGCGACGACGTGCGCCGCATGGACTGGCCGGTGACCGCCCGGACCACGGTCCCGCACGTGCGGCAGACCGTGGCCGACCGGGAACTGGAGACCTGGATGGCCGTCGACCTGTCGGCGAGCCTGGACTTCGGAACGGCGCTGTGCCTCAAGCGCGACCTCGCCATCGCCGCGGCGGCCGCGGTCAGCCACCTCACCGTGCGCGGCGGCAACCGCATCGGCGCGGTCGTCGGCACCGGCGACCAGATCCAGCGGATGCCGGCGCGCCCGGGCCGCAAGGACGCCCACGCGCTGCTGCGGGCGATCGCGCGGATACCGGTGCTGCCCGGCCGGGCCGACCTCGGCGGGCTGATCGACACGTTGAACCGACCGCCCCGCCGTCGCGGGCTGGCGGTGGTGATCTCCGACTTCATGGTGCCGCCGGCCCAGTGGGAGCGCCCGATGCGCAAGCTCGGCGTGCGGCACGACCTGTTGGCCATCGAGGTGGTGGACCCGCGCGAGCTGGAGCTGGGCGACGCCGGCGTGATGGAGTTCGTGGACCCCGAGACCGGGCGGCTGCACGAGGTGCACACCGGTGACCCGGCGCTGCGGACACGGTACGCCTCGGCCGCCGCCGCCCAGCGCGCCGCGATCGCCTCCGCCATCCGCGGCGCCGGCGCCGCACACCTGCGATTGCGTACAGACCGGGACTGGCTGCTGGATATCGTGCGGTTCGTGGCCGCGCAACGGCACGCGCGAACCAGGGGGACGACCCGATGATCCGCTTCCTCGAACCGATGTGGCTGCTGGCTCTCATCCCGGTGCTGGCGGTGGCCGGCGTCTACGTGCTGCGCCAGTTGCGCCGGCGGTCCTACGCGGTGCGCTTCACCAACGTGGCGCTGCTGGAGAAGGTGGCGCCCAAGGGCCTGGGTACCCGGCGGCACCTGGCCGCGGGCGCCTTCCTGCTGATGCTGGTCACGCTGGCCAGCGCCATGGCCCGGCCGGCCACCGACGCGAAGCAGCCGCTGGAGCGGGCCACCGTGATGGTGGCCATCGACGTGTCACTGTCCATGCAGGCCAGCGACGTGGCGCCCACCCGGATCGAGGCGGCCAAGGAGGCGGCCAAGGAGTTCGTCAAGACGCTGCCCGACTCGTACAACATCGGGCTTGTCTCGTTTGCCAAGTCCGCCAATGTCCTGGTCTCGCCGGGCAAGGACAAGGCGGCGGTCACCCAGGCCATCGACGGGCTTCAGCTCGCCGAGGCCACCGCGACGGGCGAGGCGGTGTTCACCTGCCTGTCGGCGATCCAGTCGGTACCGGCGGACGGTGCGGCCGGTCCGCCGCCCGCGCGCATCGTGCTGCTCTCCGACGGGTACCGGACGGCGGGCCGCCCGATCGAGGACGCCGCCTCGGCGGCCGCCACCGCGAACGTCCCCGTGTCGACGATCGCGTTCGGTACCGACCAGGGGCGGGTGGAGATCCAGGGTGTGTCCCAGCCGGTACCCGTGGACCGGCCCTCGCTCCAGAAGCTCGCGGAGACCACCCGTGGCCACTACTACGAGGCGGCCAGCCTGCCCCAGCTCAAGCAGGTGTACCAGGACATGGGCAGCTCGATCGGCTTCAAGACGGTACCGAGGGAGATCACCCAGTGGTACGTCGGCATCGGGCTGCTGTTCGCCTTCGCGGCCGCCGGGATGAGCCTGCTGTGGACGTCCCGTCTGCCGTGAGCGGCTCAGTGGTCAGTTGGTGCTGTTGCTGACCAGTACGAAGACGACGATCACCCAGAGGGCCACCAGGGTGAAGGTCAGGTGCGCGGTGTAGCGCCTCATCGACGGCTCCTGTCTCGAACGCCGGCTGGCGCCGCTCCGACGAGCCTCGCGGTGGCGGGCTGGGCGGGCGGCAGGGAACAGCGCGTGTCGAGTCGTGGCCAGGCTTGTGGGTCGGGGGCGCGGCGTCAGGCGCGCCGGCCGAGCGCCGGACCACGACTCGGAGGATCGCTATCTCGCACAGCGATCACCTCCTCGAGTCGGTCCGGTCCCTTGTGCCGCAGCGAGGATACCGCGTCGGCGCGCCAACATCATCGGCCGGACGGTCACCCCCGGACTACGCGGTACCGCCCGGTAGCGCCTAGTCTCTGGACAGTCCAATCGCAGCTGAGGAGATCCCGTGGCCCGCACCGTGCTCGTGACCGGCGGCAACCGAGGCATCGGGCTGGCCATCGCCCAGGCCTTCGCCAAGCAGGGCGACCGGGTCGCGGTGACCCACCGGGGCAGCGGTGCGCCGGAGGGGCTGTTCGGGGTGGCCTGTGACATCACCGAACCGGAGGCGGTCGACGCGGCGTTCACCACGATCGAGGCCGAGCTCGGCCCGGTCGAGGTACTGGTGGCCAACGCCGGAATGACCGACGACACGCTGCTGATGCGGATGTCCGAGGAGCAGTTCGCCCGGGTCATCGACACGAACCTCACCGGCGCCTGGCGGTGCGCGAAGCGGGCCAGCACGAAGATGCTGCGCGCCCGGTGGGGCCGGATGATCTTCATTTCGTCCGTGGTGGCCCACGCCGGCGGAGCCGGGCAGGTCAACTACGCGGCGAGCAAGGCCGGCATGGTCGGCATCGCCCGCTCGATCACCCGCGAGCTGGGCAGCCGTAACATCACCGCCAACGTCGTGGCCCCCGGCTTCGTGGAGACCGACATGACCGCGGTGCTCTCCGACGAGCTGCGCGCGAAGTACCTCGCCTCGATCCCGGCCGGCCGGTTCGCCCAGCCGGACGAGGTCGCCGCAGCGTGCACCTGGCTCGCCAGCGACGCGGCCGGGTACGTTACCGGCGCGGTCATCCCGGTCGACGGCGGCGTCGGCATGGGGCACTGAGCATCCGTCCCGGCCGCCACTGACCGTCTCGGCCACCACCCTGGATCGATGGAGGAAGCATTGTCTGGACTGTTGGCCGGCAAGCGGCTGCTGGTGACGGGCGTCATCACCGACCAGTCGATCGCGTTCTCGGTGGCGAGGATCGCCATCGAGGAGGGCGCGACCGTGGTGCTGACCGGGTTCGGCCGACTGTCCCTTGTGGAGCGGATCGCGAGGCGGTTGCCCGCCGAGGTACCGGTGATCGAGCTGGACGTCACCAACGCCGAGCACCTCTCGTCGCTGGCCGGCCGGGTCACGTCCACTGTGGACGGTCTGGACGGCGTGGTGCACTCGATCGGGTTCGCGCCGCAGAGCTGCCTCGGCGGCGGGTTCCTGGACGCGCCGTGGGAGGACGTGGCGACCGCGCTGCACGTGTCGACCTACTCGTACAAGTCGCTCGCCATGGCCTGCATGCCGCTGATGAAGCCGGGCGGCGCGGTGGTCGGGATGACGTTCGACGCGACGAAGGCGTGGCCGGTCTACGACTGGATGGGCGTGGCAAAGGCCGGGCTCGAGTCGGCCAACCGGTACCTGGCGCTGCACCTGGGCAAGCGCGGCATCCGCAGCAACCTGGTCTCGGCCGGGCCGCTGCGCACCATGGCGGCCAAGTCGATCCCTGGCTTCGAGCAGTTCGAGGAGAGCTGGGCGGAGCGGGCGCCGCTCGGCTGGAGCCTGACCGACCAGGAGCCGGCCGCGCGCGCGGTGCTGGCCCTGCTGTCGGACTGGTTCCCGGCGACCACCGGCGAGATCGTGCACGTGGACGGCGGCTACCACGCGTTGGGTGCCTGATGCGCCTTCGGCCGGCCGCGGTCTTCGCGGCGGTCGCGGTTGCCTTGGCGGTACCGGCGTGCGGCGGTCCGACGCGGACCGTCGGGTACGCCACGGGTAGCGCGACGATCAAGGTCAACGAGGTGCTGCGGGTGGACTTCGGTGAGGTCAACGCCTCGGTCGGGGACGCCTGGTACGAGGTGGACGGCCCCGACACGAAGGTGCTCAAGGACGAGGGCGACAAGCTGCACTCCGACTGCAAGGCCGGCGAGGCGGGCTGCGGCGGCCACCTGTACTGGGAGTTCCTCGGCGTCGCGAAGGGCAGCACCTCGGTGCGCTTCCGGTACTGCTACCGATCCTCGACCGCCAACTGCCAGCCCGGCCCGGGCGGACGCGGTCCCACGGACCCGGTGCTGTTCAACGTGACGGTGACCTGATGGAGATGAGCGGCGTGTACGACGCCTTCGTACTGGTATCGTTCGGCGGCCCTGAGGGGCCCGATGACGTACTGCCGTTCCTGCGCAACGTCACCGCCGGACGCGGTGTACCCGAGGAGCGGCTGGCCGAGGTGGCCCAGCACTACCTGCGGTTCGGCGGCGTGTCGCCGATCAACGCGCAGTGCCGCGCGCTGCTGGAGGCGGTACGGGAGCGGTTCGCCGCCGACGGGCCCGACCTTCCGCTGTACTGGGGCAACCGCAACTGGCACCCGTTCCTCGCCGATACCGTGGCGCGGATGCGCGACGACGGGATCACCCGGGCGCTGGCGTTCGTCACGAGCCCGTTCGGCTCCTACTCCTCGTGCCGCCAGTACCAGGACGACATCGCCGCCGCCCGGGAGGCGGTGGGCGCCGGGGCGCCGGTGATCGACAAGATCCGGCACTACCACGACCACCCCGGGTACATCGAGCCGCACCGCGACGCGGTACGGGCGGCGCTGGAGAAGCTGCCGTCGCGCGAGGGCGGTACCCGGCTGGTGTTCACCGCGCACTCCATCCCGACCGTGATGGCCGAGCAGTCCGGCGCCGGTACCGCCGGGGTGGGCGGCCGGTACGAGGCGCAGCTGCGCGAGGTGGCCGGGCTGGTCTCCGGCGGGCTGCCCTGGGATCTGGTGTGGCAGAGCCGCTCCGGTTCCCCGCACGTGCCCTGGCTGGGTCCGGACATCAACGAGCACCTCGAGGCGCTGGCTACCTCGGGTACCACCGGGGTGGTGGTCAGCCCGATCGGGTTCGTCTCCGATCACCTCGAGGTGGTCTGGGACCTGGATACCGAGGCGGCCGACACGGCAGCCCGGCTCGGCATGGACTTCGTCCGTGCGGCCACCCCCGGTACCGACGCGCGGTTCGTGGGGATGGTCCGCGACCTGGTCGTCGAGCGGCTCGACCCGGGCCACCCCAGGGCCGCGCTGGGTACCCTCCCCACCTGGGACTTCTGTACCGCAGGGTGCTGTCCAGGCGCACGTCAACGGCCGGTAACAGTCGCCTGAGAGGATGGCCCGATGACCGACCGCAAGCCCGTGGAGTCCTGGCTGACCGACATGGACGGCGTGCTCGTCCACGAGGGCGAGCCGATCCCCGGGGCCCCCGAGTTCATCAAGCGGCTGCGCGAGTCAGGCAAGCCGTTCCTGATCCTGACCAACAACTCGATCTATACAGCGCGCGACCTGCAGGCCCGGTTGACCCGGATGGGCTTCGATGTACCGGAGTCCTCGATCTGGACCTCGGCGCTGGCCACCGCGCAGTTCCTGTCCGACCAGCGCCCGGGCGGCACCGCCTACGTGATCGGCGAGGCCGGCCTGACCACCGCGCTGCACAACGCCGGCTACATCCTGAGCAACATGGAGCCGGACTACGTGGTGCTGGGTGAGACCCGCACCTACAGCTTTACCGCGATCACCACCGCGATCCGGCTGATCCTCGACGGCGCCCGGTTCATCTGCACCAACCCGGACCCCACCGGTCCGTCGGCCGAGGGCGTGCTGCCCGCGGTCGGCTCGGTGGCCGCGCTCATCTCCAAGGCCACCAACGTCGATCCGTACTTCGTCGGCAAGCCCAACCCGATGATGATGCGCTCGGCGCTCAACACGATCGGTGCGCACTCGGAGTCCACCGCGATGATCGGTGACCGGATGGACACCGATGTCCTTTGTGGACTGGAGGCGGGCCTCGAGACGATCCTCGTGCTCTCCGGCATCAGCACCCGGGCCGAGGTGGACCGCTTCCCGTACCGCCCGTCCCGGGTGGTCGCCTCGATCGCCGACCTCATCGACGACATCTGAGCCGGGCCCCCTATGAACGCGCGTCGAGGAAGAACGGGCTGAGATAGGCGATGCTGCGCCCGGACGAACGGTAGTCGGCGAAGCGGGCCGCCCTGCGGTCGGCCGGCCGGGCCGGATCGCTGATCCGCAGGACCAGCCAGCCGCCGCGCCCGGGATCCACGCGCGCCGTGCAGGTGACGAGCTTCCCGCGGGGTACCGGGAAGTCC
>Ga0070658_10005544_pt1 | contig 10244 bp, 10 predicted proteins | sample KBSC13metaG_FD_64664 | JGI IMG/M metagenome (GOLD analysis project Ga0070658, IMG submission 64664) | Corn rhizosphere microbial communities from Kellogg Biological Station, Michigan, USA - KBS C1-3 metaG | ecosystem: Host-associated > Plants > Roots > Rhizosphere > Soil ... | reverse complement strand
GGGCCCCGTAGCTCAGCGGACAGAGCGGCAGCCTTCGAAGCTGCGTGCGGTGGTTCGATTCCACCCGGGGCCACTTCCCGCTTCGCCCGCTCCGCTTTCCGCTCGCTCGGGTGTGCGCGCTCCGCGCGCACCTGCCGGCGGCGAAGGGTTGGTAGGCCGCGCCCGCGCATGTCGGGCGCGGCCGCGAAAGGCGTATGATTCCGGCGTCGCGTCAACGACCTGAGGAGCAGCGGAGTGCGCAACACGCACATGTCCATCGAACTGGCCTTTGTGACCTATTCGGAGGGTATGACGCGTGGCACGGAAAGAGCTGAATCTCGGGATCGTGGCGCATGTAGACGCCGGTAAGACGACACTCACGGAACGCCTGCTGTACGCAGCCGGCGTCATTGCAGAAGTCGGCAGCGTCGACGCAGGGACGACGCAGACCGATTCGCTCGCGCTCGAACGGCAGCGCGGGATCACGATCAGGACCGCCGTCGCGTCGTTCGACGTCGGCGACGTGCACGTCAACCTGATCGACACGCCGGGGCACCCCGACTTCATCGCCGAGGTCGAGCGCGCACTCTCGGTGCTCGACGGCGCGGTGCTCGTCATCTCGGCGGTGGAAGGCGTGCAGCCGCAGACGCGCATCCTCATGCGCGCGCTGCAACGGCTGCGCCTGCCCACGCTCCTCTTCGTCAACAAGACCGACCGCACGGGCGCGGACGTCGACCAGACCGTGCACGCGATCGCGCGGCGGCTGACACCCGATGCCGCTCCGGTGGAGATCCTGGACGACGGCTTCGCGCAGCTCGTCGCGTCCGCTGAGGTCTATCCCGTGTTCGCAGGCTCCGCGTTGACCGGCGACGGCGTCCAGCCGTTGCTGCACGGCATCGCGACGCTCTTGCCACCCGCAGCCGGCGATCCCGCCACGCCCCCGTCGGGCACGGTGTTCAAGATCGAGGACGGCATCCCGTTCGTGCGCATGTGGAGCGGCACCGTGCACGTGCGCGAGCACCTCGAGCAGGGAAAGGTGACGGCGCTCGCGGTGTTCGAGCACGGCGGCACGCCGGTGAAACAGCAGTCGGTAGCCGCGGGCGCAGTCGCGCGCATCTGGGGTCTCGGCGAGCTGCAGATCGGCGACCGGATCGGGGCGCCCGGCACGCCGGGGCGCGAGCACCGGTTCCCGCCGCCGACACTCGAAGCCGTCGTCGTGCCGCGCGATCCGGACGGAGCGCACGACCTGCGTCTCGCCTTGAACGAGCTCGCGCAGCAGGACCCCTTGATCGGCGTGCGGCAGGACGACAACGGCACGCTGTCCGTGTCGCTGTACGGCGAGGTGCAACAGCAGGTGCTCGAGGCGACGCTCGCAGGCGAGTACGCGCTCGACGTCGAGTTCCGCGAGCCCACGATCATCTACGTCGAACGGCCGGTCGGTACGGGCGACGCGATCGAGATCTTGAACAAGGCGCCGAACCCGTTCGACGCGACTGTTGGGCTGCGGATCGAACCGGGAGAAGACGGCTCGGGCGTCGATTTCCGCCTCGAGGTGCCGACGCGCGTTCTTCCGCTGCACCTGTACAAGAGCCGTGAGCTCTTCGCCGACGACATGCGCAGGTCGGTCGGGCTCGCGCTGCGCGAGGGTCTTCACGGCTGGCGCGTCACCGACTGCGTCGTGACCATGACCGACTGCGAATACGCCGTCGCCGACGGTCCCCCGACGAAGCGCGGCTCGACCTCGCAGAGCGACTACCGCGCCCTGACGCCGATCGTGCTCGCACGCGCGATCGCCCACGCGGGGACCGCGGTGTGCGAGCCGATCCTCGACGTGACGCTCGAAGTTCCGGCAGCGACGCTCGGCGCAGCGCTCGGTGTGCTCGGCCGCGTCGGCGCCGTCGTCGAGACGCCCGTGCTGCACGGCGATCTGGCCGTCGTCGAAGCGACGCTCGCCGCTGCGCGCGCCACAGAGCTGCAGCGCGAGCTGCCGCGGGTCACGAGCGGGGAAGGCGTGTTCGAGTCGGCGTTCGCCGGCTACCGGCCGGTAGCCGGAGGAGAGCCGCCTACGCGGCGACCGCGGCCCCGAACTTCCGCTTGAGATAGGCGAGGTACGGCTTGGCGTCGATGCCGCTGCCGACTGCTTTCTGCATCAGCTCTTGCGGCGGATACTTGCGGCCGTGCGCGTGGACGTTCGCGCCGAGCCACTCGCGCAGCGGCGTGAACTCTCCGCGCTCCAGCAGCTCGTCGAGATCGCCGACGTCCTCCTGCATCTTCTCCCAGATCTGCACCGACATGACCGTGCCGAGCAGGTACGTCGAGAAGTAGCCGATCAGGCCGGTCGACCAGTGCATGTCCTGCAGCACGCCGCGCGCGTCGTCGGGCACGTCGACGCCGAGGTAGTCGTGCATCTTCTGCCCCCACACATCGGGCAGGTCGCGTAGCGCGACGCGGCCGTTGATGATGTCCTGCTCGAGCTCGAAGCGGAGGATGACGTGCATCCCGTAGGTGACCTCGTCCGCCTCGATGCGGATGAGCGACGGCTGCGACTTGTTGACGGCGGCGTAGAACTGCTCGACGTCGACGTCGCGGAGCATCTCGGGGAACCGCTCCTGCACGCGTGGGTAGTAGAAGCGCCAGAACGGGAGGCTGCGGCCGACGAGGTTCTCCCACAGCCGGCTCTGCGACTCGTGGATGCCGAGTGACGCGGGGCCTCCGACGGGCGTGCTCTCGACGTCGGCGGGCAGCTGGTGCTGGTAGAGGCCGTGCCCGTACTCGTGCATCGTCGAGAACAACGAGTCGAGGTTGTTCGGATACCAGTGCGTCGTGATCCGGATGTCGTCGCGACCGGCGCTCGCGGCGAACGGATGCTCCGTCGGGTCGATGCGCCAGCTGTCGGGACGGTGCCCGAACGTGTCGATCACGTCCTGCAGGAGCGGGATCTGACGATCGATCGGATAGTCGCCGGTGAGGAACGAGTCGTCGATCTCGCGCTCGCGCAGCTCCGCGATCAGCGGGATCAGCTCGTCGCGGATCTCGGCGAAGATGCGGGTCACGTCCTCCGTCTTCATGTCGGGCTCGAAGTCGTCGAGGAGCACGTCGTACAGCTCGCCCTCCGGGGCGAGCGCCTCGACGTAGCGGTGGCGGGTCTCGATGTTGCGCTCGAGCGCGGGCAGGAACAGCTGGAAGTCCGAGGCCGCCTTCGCCTTCAGCCACACGGCATTGCCCTCGGCGGCCGCGCGCGCCATCTCGCCGCGCAGCTCCACCGGGACCTTCGTCTCCTTGTCGTAGGCCTTCCGCAGCAGGCGAATCAGGCCGTAGTCGAAGCCGTCGGGATCGAGTGACGACATACGAGGCTCGAGCTCGTCGAGGAGGCGTCCCATCTCCGGGTCGACCAGGAACTCGTGGGCGAGGCGCTGCACGAAGGCCATGTGCTCGCCGCGTCCGGGAGCGCCGGCGGGCGGCATCTGCGTGCGCTGATCCCACACGAGGATCGTCGCAAGCTGCGTCAGCTGCCCGAGGTCCCGTGCGCGCGTCTTGAGCGTGGCGAGTGCGTCGGCCATCGACCTGAGACTAACGAGGAAGCCGCGTTCGGGCGAAGCCGCAGCGCGCCGTTGACGCTGGCGTCGCCGGGCACATATGGTCGCGCGGTGGCCGACGCGCGGCATATCGGTCTGCTCTTGACGGCGCTGCCGCCCTCGCTCGCGATCGACTTCGCCCAGCGCGCGGATGCTGCCGACTTCCGAACGGCGTGGTTTCCGGAGATCACCTTCGGCGACTCGTTCGGCCCGGCGACGGCCGCCGCCTTGAAAACGGAGAAGATCGGCATCGCGACCGGCGTCGTCGGCGTCTGGTCGCGCTCGGCGGTGACGATGGCGCTGCAGGCGGCGACCTTGCAGCAGCTCTCCAACGGACGACTGCTGCTGGGCCTCGGCGTGCAGGCACGCGGGTACGTCGAGGCGTGGCACGGCCGGCACTACGAGAGGCCGATCGCGGCGATGCGCGACTTCGTGACGATCCTCCGCCGTGCGTTCGCCGGCGAGCTGGTCACACACGAGGGAGAGGTCTTCTCGGTCCGTAACTTTCACCTCGACATGGAGCTGCCGTCTCCGCCGCGGATCACGATCGCGGCCAACGGCCCGAAGATGATCGAGCTCGCGGGCGAGATCGCCGACGGCACGATCGGCTGGTTCCAGTCGCTCGAGTACGTCCGCGAGGTGAGCATGCCCGCGTTGCGGCGCGGCGCCGAGCGTGCCGGACGGTCGCTCGACGATTTCGAGGCCACGGTCGGATTCCCGGCCGTGGTCACCGAGGACGACAGCGGCATCGAGCTTGCCAAGGGCCAGGCGATGATGTACTCGACCGCGCTCGGATCCGCGCCCGCATACCTCGAAAGCGCGCGTGCGGCCGGCTTCGGCGACGTCGCCGAGTCGATCGGCGAGCGCGTCCGCGCCGGCGACCTGCGAGGCGCCGTCGCACTCGTGCCCGACGAGATGGTCGACGCGCTGCTGCTGGCCGGAACCGCCGAACGCGTCCGGGGCCGCATCGACGCCTACCGCCAAGCAGGACTGACCGCCGTCCACGTCCTGCCCTCACCGCCCGGCGGCTTCTATCCCCTGTACGAAGACCACTTCCCGGTCGACTCGCTCTCGCAGCTCCCCGAGTTCGACTTCGACGGGCTCGTGCGGAGCTTCGACGACGCCATCCGGCTGCTTGCCTAGCGCCGGCTAGCGGTCGCGGTCGTCGTGCACGATCACGACCGGGCAGGCCGCGTGGTGTGCGACCTGTTGGCTGACCGAGCCGAGCAGTAGGCCCGCGAAGCCGCCGTGGCCCCGCGAGCCGACCACGACGAGGTCCGCACTACGGGATTCTTCGACCAGCGCGGCTGCCGGCCGGTCCTCCACCACCCGCCGCTCGATCTCGACCGTGCCCGTCTCCGGTATCGCCTCCTGCAACGCCGCGTCGAGGTCCCGCTCGGCGGCGTCGCGAAGCTCTTTGATGTCGCCGCCGAGCGCCGGATAGGAGCCCTCGAATCCCGTCGAGCCGATCGTGGAGTACCGCCAGGCGTGAACGACGCGCAGCTTCGCCTGGCGCAGCTTGGCCTCTTCGAGCGCGAAGCGCAGCGCGGCTTGTGCGCCCTCCGAGCGGTCGACCCCGACTGCGATCACAGCCATCTCATCGCCTCCTGACCTCATGGTTCGGTGTCGCGGACGGAGCAATTGCCCGCTCCTCCGCGTAGACGTTCTCGAGCGCGTCGGCCGGGTCCGGATCGGTGCCGGCCTTGGCGAACTCGAGCGCGGCGTCGACGACCCGACGGGCCTGGACGTCGAGCCGGTTCCACTCCTCGTCGCTCAACGCGAGCCGCTCGCGCAGGTTGCGGACCGGATCGCGCGTCTCACGCAGTCCGCGCAACGCTTCCTTGTCGCGATAGACCTGCGCGTCGCCGACGTAGTGGCCGGTCAGGCGCTCTGTCTCGCAGACCAGAAAGACCGGCCCCTTGCCGTTGCGGGCGTGCGCGAGAGCTTCGCGGGCGGCGACGTGGACCGCCTCGACGTCTTGGCCGTCCACGTGCTGCGCCTGCATCCCAAACGCCTCTGCGCGGTGGGTCAGGTCGGAGATCGGCTGGTGCTGCGACTGCGGCGTCGACTCCGACCAGCGGTTGTTCTCGCAGACGAACACGACCGGCAGCCGCCAGAGCTGCGCCAGGTTCATGGACTCGTGAAAGGTGCCGATGTTCGTCGCGCCGTCGCCGAAGAACGCGACGGCCGCGCGCGGCTCGCCGCGCAGCTGGAACGCGAGCGCTGCGCCTGTCATGCCCGGCAACCCGCCGCCGACAACGGCGTTCGCGCCCATGTTGCCGCGCGCGACGTCGAACAGGTGCATCGAACCGCCGTAGCCGGACGAGCAGCCTTCGACCTTCCCGTAGAGCTCGGCCATCACCTCGTTCGGCGGCGTGCCGTTGGCGAGCACGTGCCCGTGCGCGCGGTGGGTGGAGCCGATCACGTCGCCGTCCTGCAGCGCTCGGCAGACACCGACTGCGACCGCCTCCTGGCCGATGCACACATGCAGGAAGCCGGCGAGCTCGCCTGCGCGGAACCGCTCCTCGACCGTCTCCTCGAAACGTCGGATCAAGAGCATCTCCGAGAGGAACTCGATCAGCCGGCCGCGCGGCAGGCGTTGCTCCACGGGCCGGCGAGCGGGCGTCGCATGCGCCATCAGTGCACCCGCTCCAGCGCGTCGGCGCGGCGCCAATTCGGGCTCCCGCACATCGGGCAGCGCTCGGGAAGACGCGCAACGACGGCGCCGTAGCGGCACGCGGCGCAGTGGATCTCGGCACGTCCGCCGGCACCGCGCTGCCAGGTTGCCGGGCGCCTCGGAAACGGCGGTGCGGACACCGTCATGCTTGCCGTTCCGGCCTGCCGTCGACCAGCTCGTGCGGCCTGCCGCCGACCCGGCACGAGAGGCGTTTCGGGTCGGTCTCCGCCAACCACGCGCCGATGACCCGTAGCGCATCGTCGAGATCCTCTCCACGGCAGCCCGGGGCCCGCGCGTGCACGACCCATCGCTGCGCCTCGTGCTGAACGAGGAAGGAGTGGAACGGGACGAGGCGCTCCGAGAGCGCGAGCGCGTCCCAACGGCCGTCGACCTCGATCTCGATCCGGCCGTCGGCGTCGATCTCGACCGGCGCTACGGCGTCGCTCTCGACGAGGCCGACCGCCGAGCTCGAATGGTTGCTCATCTCCTGCTCCTTTCGTTTGGTGCTTCCACGCTCTCAACGGGCGAGCGATGCGGCTATCGGGTAGACCCCCCATCGCGCGGGCGGCGCGACCTCATTTCACGGCCCGGCGGCAAGCGAGACCGGGTGGAGGCCGGCGACCCGTGAAATCAGGTCGCCCCCCTATGGCGGCCCGTTGCTCGCGGCGGCACTGTGGGTGCTCAGTCTCGAAGGAGGAAACGATGCGCGGAACGATGATCTGCGGGGTTGCCGACAGCGACGAGGGCCGCACCGCGGTCGAGTTGGGCATCGAGCTCAGCCGGCGGCTGGGGCTTCGCCTCGTGCTCGCCCATGTGGCTCAGGGCTTCTACCCGCACGATGCCGCCCAGGACGGGCGCGAGAGCGTTGCCATGAAGGGTGACCGGATCGAGGCCGAGCGTCTGCTGCTCGCGCTCGCCGAGGAATACGGGATCGCCGAGACGGCGGAGCGCCGTTCGAGCGTCGGCGACCGGGCGGCGCTTCTCGGTCAGATTGCCGCCGAGGAGGCCGCCGACGTGATCGTCGTCGGGTCGCGCGCCCGGGGCTGGCGCGGGCGGGGCCTCCGGAGCAGCCTGGCCGAGGAGCTGAAAGCGACGACGCCGGTGCCGATCCTGATCGCTCCCCCGAGCTCCGGCCGGAACGGAAAGCCGGAGGCCGCGGACGTGATGCAGCGCTAACGTCGAGCTATGGCGAAGCGAACATGGTCTGTCTATCGGCGCGTGTTCGCCGTCAACGTCGGCCTGCTCGGCGTCGCCGCCGTCTTACTGGTCGTGACGCCGGTGACGATCAGCGCGCCGATCGAGCTCGAGCAGGCGGTGATCGTGGGTGTCGGCCTCCTCGTCATGGTCGCCGCCGATGCATGGCTGCTGAAGCGGGCCGTCACGCCGCTCGAGCAACTGGCACAGCGGATGGAAGCCGTCGACCTGCTTCGCCGCGGCCAACGGCTGGAGGTACGCCGCAGCGACGAGATCGGCCGCGTCATCGGTTCGTTCAACCGGATGCTCGATCGGCTCGAAAGCGAGCGGCACGAGAGCGCGAGGCGCGTCCTCGCCGCGCAGGAGGCCGAACGGATCGGGATCGCTCGTGACCTGCACGACGAGGTCGGCCAGGTTTTGACCGGCGTGCTTCTCGAGCTGAACGTGATCGCAGACACCGCCCCGGAACACCGCAAGGCGATCGACGACGCAAAGCAAGCCGTGCGCAGCGCGCTCGACGAAGTCCGCCGGATATCGAGCGAGCTTCGACCGGAGATGCTCGAGCATCTCGGGCTGGTGAGCGCGCTGACGGAGCTGTCCAGGTCGTTCCAGCGCGCGTCCGGCGTCGAGGTCGAGCGCCGCTTCGAGACGTCGCTGCCGACGCTGTCGGACGACACGGAGCTCGCCGTCTACCGGGTTGCGCAGGAGAGCTTGACGAACATCGCGCGTCACGCGCAGGCGCGCACTGTGACGATCGGGCTCGAGTCCGGGCCCGGGAGGGTCGTGCTTCGCGTCGTCGATGACGGCCGCGGCTTCAGCGGCACACCGGAAGAGCACGGCGGCCTGCGCAGCATGCGCGAGCGGTCGCTGCTCGTCGGTGGCGCGCTCGCAATCAAGCAGGCCGCAGGCGGGGGCGTCGAGGTCCGGCTGGAAGTGCCGGCCGTGCCGGCCGGAGAGCACGCCGAGCTGGTGCGCTGATGGGGATCCCGCTCGTCACACGGATCCTGATCGCCGACGATCACGCGATCGTCCGGTCCGGGCTCAGGAAGGTCCTCGACGCGAAGCCGGACCTGGAAGTCGTCGCCGAAGCCGAGGACGGCGCCGAGGCGGTCGACAAGGCGCTGAAGGAGAACGTCGATCTGGCGATCCTCGACGTCTCGATGCCGCGCATGACCGGAATCCAGGCGACCGCCGAGCTGCACAAGCGCAAACCCGACTTGAAGACACTGATCTTGTCGATGCACGACAGCGAGCAGTTTCTGTTCGAGGCCCTGAAAGCGGGCGCATCGGGATACGTGCTGAAGTCGGGCGCCGACACCGACATCGTCGATGCCTGCCGCGCCGCGATGCGTGGCGACTCCTATCTCTACCCGTCGGCGGTCGCGACGCTCGTGCGCGACTACGTCGAACGCGGCGGCCGCGGCGAGGAGGAGTTCGACGTGTTGACGCCGCGCGAGCTCGAGGTGCTGAAGCTGATCGCAGAAGCGCAAACCTCGAAGCAGATCTCGGAGGCGCTCTTCATCAGCGTCAAGACCGTCGAACGCCACCGCCAAAACATCCTCGACAAGCTCGGCATGCGCGATCGCGTCGAGCTGACGCGCTACGCGATCCGTCGCGGGCTGATCCAGCCTTAGCCGGCTCTCACACGATGACGTTCGGCGGCCGCGACCGAAGCCGCGGCCGCCGACGCGAGTCGTTCAGAAGCGATTCGGGAACTGGTTGACGATCCCATCGCTGAGCATGTTCGACATCTCCAAGATCTCGACGTGAACACGGTCGTACGCGGCGATGTCGGCCGCCCAGTGACCTTGGACCCGCGCGACTGCCTCCTGCGCCGTCAGGTCGAGGTGGTGCTTCATCATCGAGGCCGTCATCGACAGCGGCCACGCCTGCGGGTTCGCCTTGGTGAGGAACGCGGCGATCTGATGCCCGTTCGCGTACCACGCGGCGAGTGACTTCGTCAGGCCTGCTTTGTCGCCGGCCTTCACTGCCTGCAGCACCGGAACGGCTTCGAGGATGTGCGTACGGAGAAGCTTCGTCAGTGCGTTACCGGCCGCTGCTCCGTAGTACGGCTTGATCGCATTGCCGATGTCCGCCTGATTCCGCAGCAGACGGGTCTCCGCCGCCTTGAGGTCGGGCAGCCCGGCGGCGAAGTCGACGATGACCATCCGCGTCCAGACGATGTGGTCCTCCCAGAGCTTGGCCATCGACGCGCTGAACGCGGCGGCCTTCGCCGATTGCGCGTCCGCCCGCATCGTGTGAGCGCTCGCCGGCTGAGCGGTGACGAGCAGCAGGGCGAGCGCCGCTGCGAGCGCCGCGACGGCGGCGGCGAGGGAAAGGCGCCGTCCCGGGTGGACGGTTGTGTCGGCTGACATCGATTACCTCCTGGAGAGAGTGGACATCGACGAGCACGCCGAGCGACTCGGTCGCGCTCGTGCAGATGCCAAGGACCTCGAACGGCTCCGCATGTCCGAGACGATCCATCGCCTTCCTTCGTGTCGGCGGCGGCGGCGTTCTTACCCGCGGTAAGAAAACGCAGCGCGGCGACACCAAATAGAGGCAACCACCCGACGACGAAGGAGTGCCTCATGAGCGCGGCAGTGCAGGTGACGAAATCGGCGACGACGATCGAGCCGCGCGAGCTCGGTCAGGCGGGCGCGCAGTGGCGCGATGCGCGCTACCAGGCGTTCATGCTCATGCGCCTCACGTTCACGGTGGCGCCGATCGCGTTCGGCCTCGACAAGTTCTGGAACCAGATGGTCTACTGGCCGAAGTACCTGGCGCCGTGGATCAACCACATCGTGCCGGGGAGCGCGCAG
>Ga0070658_10005543_pt1 | contig 10245 bp, 7 predicted proteins | sample KBSC13metaG_FD_64664 | JGI IMG/M metagenome (GOLD analysis project Ga0070658, IMG submission 64664) | Corn rhizosphere microbial communities from Kellogg Biological Station, Michigan, USA - KBS C1-3 metaG | ecosystem: Host-associated > Plants > Roots > Rhizosphere > Soil ... | reverse complement strand
GGCTTCTTCCTTCACCCCGTCATCGGGCTGGGCGCCGTTGTCGCCGTTGTCCTGATCCTGGTCGCCGTTGTCCGGCAGTTGCGGCAGCATCGGCCCGTTGGGGCCGAAGCGGAAGAATCGGCCGCCGGGCATGTTGCCCATCACGTTATGAACGGTCTTGACCACCTGGATCTGCACGACGGAATTTTCCATCGCGTGATTGATCGTTTTGTAAACGTTCGACAGATCGCCCACGGTCTGCAACTGGGCGTAGGCCTGATTGGTTTGCGCTTCGGCGCGGGCGAAGTTGGCACTGTCAATGAGGTGAGTACCCACGCCCCAGGTGGCAGCGCCAAGTGCGCCAACGGCGGCGAGGGTGAGCATGCGGCGAGCGGGTTTCATAATTCCTCCAAACAATCGATTGGACATTAAATGCAGGTGAATTTGTATTCGCAAAAAAGCGCCCGAAGGGGCACCAGCGATGTTACGCATTGCCAACGGCGGCGGATGCGATTTTGCCTGAAAAATCGGCCTAAACGATGGCCGGGTCGGACGGTGTGCCGTTGGCCGGGTCGCGGAGGAACAGACGTCTCTGGTCCTCCGGCATCGTGTAGCCGTGTTCGGCGGCGGGGTATTCGCCGCTCTCTATCATCCTGACGTAGGCGCGCGCATTTTCTATCAAATCGGCCTTCAGCTCGATGCGGGGCACGAATTTCGGCTGGCGGGGTGTCTGGCGAAGCAGATCCTGCAGCACCACCACGTGCCCGTGACACGCCGGCCCGGCGCCACAGCCGATGACCGGGACGTCGGTTTCTTCCACGACGCGCTGCCCGACCTCGGCGGGAACGGCTTCGAGCAGCAGGCCGACGGCGCCCGCGCGGGCGAAGGCCTGGCTCTGCCTCAGAATATGGCTGGCCTCGTCCACCGTTCGACCCTGGCTCTTGTATCCCGTCAGCCCGACGGCTTGCGGACGCAGGCCCAGGTGAGCCATCACCGCTACGCCGCTTTGGCTTAGGATTTTCACCAATTCGAGATGGGCCTCGCTCACTTCCATCTTCACGACATCGCAGCCGCTCTCCTTGATCATCCGGCAGACGTTGTCGATCGCCCGGCTGCCGAGCGTGTGGTAGCTGCCGAAGGGCATGTCGCCGATGACCATGGCGCTGGGAGCCCCCCGGCGGACGGCGGCGGTAATTTCGATGAGAAAATCGAGCTTGATCGGCAGGGTGGTCGGGTGGCCGAGGATCACGCCGCTGGCCGAGTCGCCGACGAGCAGCATGGGGACGCCCGCCCGGTCGAGCAGGCCCGCGGTCGTGTAGTCGTAGCACGTCAGCATCGCGACGCGCCGGCCGGTGGTGCGGGCGGAGCGGAGATCAGCCAAGGTGAATGGCGCGACGGGCATGTGAGGTGGATTCTACGCTATCGGGACGGGGGAAGCATGGGTGGACACGTCCGATAATCCGGCGCTGCGCGATTTGTAAGTGCAGCGGCGGCCAAGTGTTCGGCCGGAAATTGGGTTTGTTTTTTCAAAACAGGTTGAGGTGCTGCCGATCCTCCTTCTCGATGCCGCGAAGCGGCGAGATTCTAAGCCTCTCCCTGTGGGAGAGGTTGGGTGAGGGCAGGCCGGAGAGGAATAGTCGAGTCGTTCATCCGGATTGATGAGAATTAAATCCTCACTTCTCATCCTGGCTCTTCACGTGCAGCAGTCGTCTGTTTCAGCCGGCCCTCACCTAACCTCTCCCACAGGGAGAGGCTAATGCCTCGCCGCTGCGCGGCATCGGATTGAGTGCAGACGCATGGAAATCCTACCGCCGCTGTTCCGGCATGTCGGCGGAAAAACAGGCTATTTCCCCGGCCCCAGCGTCACCACGGTCATCGGGTCCGGAGGGAAGCTGTCCAGCAGCGTCCGCAGCGAATCCGGCGTCACCGCCAGCAGGGTTTCCATGTCCTGGTCGAGCGATCTGTACTCGCCGGTATAGCACCACTGGTTCCCCAGCGCCCGCATCCGTCCCATGGGCGACTCGCCGCCGAGCACCAGGCTGCTGGCCATCTTATTGACGGCCCGCTGCACTTCGTCGTCTTTTAGGTCGTCGCGAAGCTTCTTCAACTCGCCGAGCGCGATGTCGAAGGCCTTTTCCGTCTTGTCCGGATCAGTGACCAGCGAGATGTAAAAGCTGCCGCAGCCGTCGTGCGGGTAGAAGCCGAAGTCGGCCTCCTCGGCGATGGCGTTGTCGACCAGGGCCCAGTAGTACCGGCTGCCGTCACTGTCGCCGAGCACGTCGGCCAGCACGCGGGCGGCGAAGCGGCGATCGTCCTGGGCGCTGGGGCCGGGCATCAGGGCCATCGTGTAGCTGCGGTTGAGCTTCGGATCGCTCAGCGCGTGACGCGACGAATTCACCGTCGGCTGGGTCGTCTCGCGCGGAGCTTTCATCGGCTTCCAGTGGCCGCAGTATTTCTGGGCCATGGCGACGACGTGATCGAAATCGAACCGGCCCGTCACCGCCAGCACCGTGTTGCCGGGGCCGTAGCGCTGCTCGAAATAAGCGGCCATCTCGTCGCGCGTCAGCTTTTTGATTGAATCGGCACTGCCGAGGATGCTCATCCCCATCGGGTGGTTGCCGAAGTGGCGGTGCATCAGGTCTTCGTACAGCACGTGACCCGGGTCATCGAGATACATCGCGATCTCTTCGAGAATCACGTTCTTCTCGGTGTCAAAATCTTCCTGCCGGATCGCCGGGCGAAGCAGCAGCGCCAGATGCTCGACGGCCCGCTCGGTGAACTCGGGGATGACGTTGGCAAAGTAGGCCGTCATCTCCTGGCTGGTGTAGGCGTTGTAGCGCGCGCCGATCTCGTCGAACACGCGGTTCACGTCTTCCCAGGTCGTCGTGTCCGACCCCTTGAACATCATGTGTTCAAGGAAGTGGCTGACGCCGTTGACGTTCGGCGTCTCATCGCGCGACCCCGTCTTCACGAAGAAGCCGGCCGAAAACGAATGGGCGTCGTCGTTGTGCTCGGTGGCGATGGTCAGCCCGTTGGGCAGCGTGGTGGTCTGGTACTTCAGTGGCATTTCATTTCGCCCCTTACTGGGCGGCCTCGATCGTGATTGTATGCGTGACCGGCTTCACCCAGGCGCGGGCGTCAGCCGCCAGCTTTTCGTCGCGCTGCTTGATCGAATCGGTCAGGTGCGCGATGTCTTCCTTGGCGTCGGGCAGGTACTGGACCGAGGCGTTGAGGGAGTGGAGCAGGTTTTTGATCAGCGCCGTCTCGGCGGCCTGCTTCTGCTGCACCTGGGTAGAGACGGACAGGAACGTGGCGGTGAACGGGTTATCGGGAAAATCCGCCGCCAGGTTCACGCCGGCTTTCAGCTCGTCGGCGGTGTAGGTTTTCGAGCCGTTGCCCCAGGTGACTTTGTACTTGGCGTCGGGGCCGGTGACTTTCAGGATCAGGCGGTTCAAATCCTGGTTGAAAGGCAGGAATTCGGTGGTGGCCAAGGTGCCGTTCTGATCGCCCGGCTTGCCGAAGAAGCAGAACGGGTACTGCGTGCTTTCGATGGTGACGGCGTTGCCGTCGATCTTCACCAGCTTGTGCCCGCCGGTGACGTTGGCGGTGTGGGCGGCGAGGTCGACGTCGAATTCGCCGATGTTGCCGTCGAGGCCGAGGCCCTTCAGGAACGCGTACGCCATGATCAGATGGCCATCCGGCCCCGGGTGGACGCCGTCGCCGCCGCAGACGAGGAACTTCTCGCCGTACTTGGCCTTGAGCTGCTTCATCGTATCGATCATCGGCGTGTGCACATCGGCGAACGGCTGGTTGAATTCGCCCGCGACGTACTTGGCCTCGGCCCGCAGGCAATCGAGGTTGATGTTGTAGGTCGCCGGGTCGGCGCTGGCGCGCTTAAACGATTCGGTATCGACCGCGCCCGGCGAGCCGACGAGCACCTTGGCACCGCTGTCGACGAACGTCTTGACCATTTTCTGGGTGTTTTCGCGGTAGATCCGCCGGATTTCGTCCGTCACCTGCGTGTAGTGGCCGTCGTTCATGCCGTAGCAGGTGGTGTAGACGTTGGCCTTAAATGTCAGCAGATCGTTGATGCGCCCGTTGAGGCCCGGAACGGTCTCGCCGCTCCAGCCGAAGTTGATCGACCGCACCTTCGTCGGCTGACACATCAGCAGGTAATCTTCGATGTAGACGCTGTAGAGCTTCTGCTCGGTGATCGAATCGCCGACGATGCCGACGACGTCGCCGTCTTTGATCATCAGTTCGGCCTGAGCCAGGCCGCAGGCGGCTGAGAGGGCGAGCAGGGTGGCAGCAACACACGTCTGAATCGTTTTGACCTTCATCGTTCCTTCCTCCAAGAATTATCGATCGGACTGTTCGAGTCGCCTACGGCAGCTTCAGCTGCTTGGGCCCGACGATGGCGATGGTGAAATTTTTCGCCGGGTTCGTCGCTAAATACGCGTTGATGCGGTCGACGTTGATGCTGTCGATCTCGCGGATGATTTCGTCGATCGTGCGCAGGCGCTTGCGGATCAGCCAATCGTGCCCGATCGCACCGGCGCGGGCGCCGGTGCTTTCGCCGGACATGATGGTGCTGGCCTTCAGGCCGGTCTTGGCACGGTCGAGCTCGGCTCCGGTGACGCCTTCGGCGAGGCGCTGCAGTTCGATGATGAACTGGTCGAGCGTCTGCTGCGCCCGCTCGTTGCTCGTGCCGGCGTAACCCATCACCGCGCCGCGGCCGGGGAGGCTGCTGTAGCTGGCGCTGACGCTGTATACGAGGGCGCGCTTTTCGCGGATCTCGGTAAACAGCCGGCCGCTCATACCGCCGCTGAGGATCTCGACGGCGAGGCGGGCGGGGTAGTAATCGGGGTGCAACTCGTCGACCGCGTCGTACGCCAGGCCGATGTGGGTCTGCTCGCTCTTTTGCTCTTCGTAGTGGACGGTTTTGTTCGTCGGCCGATCGGCGACCGTGGGTAGGGGGACGGCCTTCCAGTCGGCAAAGAGTTGCGTGCCGAGATCGATCACCTGCTGCAGATCGATGTCGCCGGCGATGGCGAAGATCGCGCCGTTGGGGGAGTAGCGCTGCGCGTAATCTTTGCGCAGTTCGTCTGCCGTCAGCGCGGCGATGTCGGCCTTGTGGCCCATCGAATTCCGCCCGTACGGCTGCGGCCAGAAGGTTTCGCGCAGCGCGATCAGCAGCTTGTGCCGCGGATCGTCGTCCAAGCCCGCCAGGGCCTGCAGGGCGAGGTTCTGCGATGGTTCAAAATCGCCTTCCGGCAGCTTCGCCCGGCGGACGATGTCGGCATACGCCGGCAGGCCGTCGATCACGCGGGCGGACAGGGCGGCGGCGCCGAAACGGGTATAGAGCACGCTGGCGGAGCTGCTGCGCTGCAGGCCGAGGGTGTCGAGGTGGTTGCTGAGCTGGCGGCTGTCGCGGTCGCCGGCCCCGCGGAGGGCCCATTCGGAAAGAACGGTCGCCGAGCCGATGCGGCTCGCCGGGTCGTTATACGCCCCGGCCGGCACCATGATCGACATCGCCGCCGACCGAACCCCCGCCATTTTTTCGGCCACGATCGTCAGGCCGTTCTCAAGTCGATGCTGCGCAAACGCCTGTGCCAAATACCACTCCTGTGAGGGTGCACCTTATCGCCGCACCCGCAACACGTCCAACCGTGCGTCCATCGCTTGGACGCGATAGGAAAATCCGCTAAAGTCTGTTGCTCGACCAACCCCGGAGAGCACCGCATGCACCTGTCGGAAACCGACCCCACGATCGCTAAACTCATCGAAAAAGAGGCCCAACGCCAGCAGAACACGCTGGAAATGATCGCCAGTGAAAACCACACCAGCGATGCCGTGATGGAAGCGCAGGGCTCGATCCTGACGAACAAGTACGCCGAGGGCCTGCCCGGCAAGCGGTATTACAGCGGCTGCGGCATTTACGACGAGATCGAGCAGCTGGCGATCGACCGCGCCTGTGAACTCTTTGGCTGCAAGTTCGCCAACGTCCAGCCGCACAGCGGGGCGAATGCGAATTTCGCCGTGCAGTTGGCCCTGTTCAACCCCGGCGACAAGTTCGCCGCTATTCAGCTCAGCAACGGTGGGCACCTGACGCACGGCTCGCCCGTCAACGTCAGCGGTAAGTGGTTGAAGCCGGTGACCTACAACCTCGTCGAAGACGAAAGCCGCGACGACTGGGGCTACATCGATTTTGACAGCGTCGAAAAGGTGATGGCCGAGCACCGGCCGAAGGTGCTGATGTGCGGGTACAGCGCGTACAGCCGCGAGATCGATTTCAAGCGGTTCCGCGAGATTGCGGACAAGTACGAAGCGATCCTGTGGGCTGACGTCGCTCACATCGCCGGCCTGATCGTCGGCAAGGCGCACGGCGACTGCTTCCCGCACTGCCACGTCGTCACCACCACCACGCACAAAACCCTCCGCGGCCCCCGCGGCGGCCTGATCCTGACCAACGACGAAGAACTGGCCGTCCGCTTCAACAAGGCCGTCTTCCCCGGCAGCCAGGGCGGCCCGCTGATGCACGTGATCGCCGCCAAGGCCGTCGCGTTCGGCGAAGACCTGAAGCCGGAATTCAAAACCTACGCGGCGCAAGTCGTGTCGAATGCGAAGCGGCTCGCCACCGAACTGCTGAACCGGGGCTACAAGATCGCCAGCCGCGGCACGGACAACCACCTTGTGCTGGTCGACCTTCGCCCGACCGACGCCGACGTCACCGGCAAGGCCGCCGCGGCGTGGCTGGAGCAGGTCGGCATCATCAGCAACATGAATACCGTGCCGAACGAGACGCGCAGCCCGTTCCAGACCAGCGGTGTCCGCCTCGGCACCCCGGCCCTGACGACCCGCGGCCTGAAGGAAGACGACATCGCCAAGGTGGCCGACATCATCGACCGCACCTTCCGCAGCAAGGGCGACGCCGCCGTGCTGAAGAAGTGCAACGACGATGTGCTGGCGATCTGCGCGAAGTTCCCGATGAAGCACTGAGCGGGCCGGCCATCCGGCGAAGTAGCTCCTGATTAGCCGAACGCGTCGAATGAATCGCCGTCGGCCGAGCTGAGTGAGCAGGCGGCGTCCCAGAGTACCGGCGTGTACACGGACTGCGCCCAGGCCCGCCAGTCGTTGGTGTGGTCGAACTCGACCGCCGCGTTGTAATCCGGTGCTTCGTACTGCGTGACGATATGCTGCGGATTTCGGCCGCCGCTGATTACCGTGTCGATACGTTGGACGCGCTTCGTCGGCCGCGGTGACGGCAGGATGTTGTACGGAAACATCAGGTAGTCGTCCGGCCGATTAAGTGCCGGGTCGATCATTGGGTTGACGAACCCGTCGTCCTTCAGAAAGAAACGCCGGTGCCCGCGGAAGGTCAGCCCTGCCAGCCAGTCCGAGAACTGGCTGAGGCTGCCCAATTGCGCGTACACCTGCTTGTTCAGCGCGATGAAGATGGCGTCCATCTTTGCGAACCGGGAAAGCTCGAGCATGCACCGCGGCCCGCGGAAGAATTCCAGATCATTGCACGTGTAGCCGAAGTCGTGGAATTTTGAGATGAACCCGAAAAGTCCTGCGGGGCGCGTCTTGGCCGTGTCGGCGTAGCCGCCGCCGGCGAAATTCTCGTGGCCCGGCACGGCGATGAATGGCCCGGAGGTGGCAGTGGGCGCCGGGATCGGCTGCGGACTAAACGGCGGGCATTTCCCGCTGAACGCCGGCAACATCCCGCCGGCTGAAGTCCTCGCGACGACGGCGGGGATGTCAGGCGGAATGATGTGCCCGGCCGCGAAGGAGGTATAAACCGAATTAGCAGTTGCCGAATGCTCTGAATGCCCCGCAAATGCGATCGGTTGAACCGGCAACGGGGCTGCTTTCGAAGCCGATGAAACCTCTCGGCGCGTGCGAGTAGTCGATTTTTTCCGCCGTTTATGCGCACTTTTAGATCGCACCCGTTTAGCCATGGCAGATCCCCCCAAGGATGGCAGTTGGAATAGGTCGGCAGTATTTTAACAATCGCCAGGCCGGTGTTGAAGTTTTTGCGTCGCTGTCGACATTCCTTCTGCCTCGACCTCGCCACGGTCGCCGCTAGAATGGCCGACCCTCATGGCCAAAAACATCAAAACGCGCGCCGACGATTACGCCCAGTGGTACCTCGACGTCATCAAAGCTGCCCAGCTGGCGGATTATTCCCCCGTGCGCGGCTGCATGGTCATCCGGCCGGAGGGTTACGCGATCTGGGAAGCAATCCAGCGCGACCTCGACCGCCGCTTCAAAGACACCGGCCACGTCAACGCGTATTTCCCGCTGCTCATTCCGCAGTCGTTCCTGACGAAGGAAGCCGAGCACGTCGAAGGCTTCGCGATGGAATGCGCGATCGTCACCCACAGCAAGTTCGAGAAGGGAGCCGACGGCAAGCTGGCGCCCAGCGGCAAGCTGGAAGAGCCGCTGGTCATCCGCCCGACCAGCGAAACGATGATCGGCCACATGTACGCACAGTGGGTGCAGAGCTACCGCGACCTGCCGATCCTGATCAACCAGTGGGCCAACGTGATGCGGTGGGAACTGCGCACGCGATTGTTCCTGCGCACGAGCGAATTTCTCTGGCAGGAAGGCCACACCGCCCACGAGACGGCCGACGAGGCGCAGGACGAGACGCTGAAAATGCTCGACGTCTATGCCGATTTCGCGGAAGAAATGCTGGCGCTGCCGGTAGTCAAGGGCGCCAAGACGGAAAGCGAAAAATTCCCCGGCGCGGACACGACGTATTGCATCGAAGCCCTCATGCAGGACGGCAAAGCCCTGCAGGCCGGCACGAGCCACAACCTCGGCCAGAATTTCTCGAAGGCCTTCGAGATCAAGTTCCTCGGCCGGGATAACACGCAGCAGTACGCGTACACGACCAGCTGGGGCGTCAGCACGCGGCTGATCGGGGCGATGATCATGGCCCACAGCGACGACGACGGGCTGGTGATTCCGCCGAAGGTGTCGCCGTTCGTGCTGGCGATCATGCCGATCTTCAAGAACGATACCGAGAAGGCGGCGGTGCTCGAATTCGTCGACAAAGTCGTAGAGAAACTCGTCGGCGCGGCCGGTGTTGCTTCGGCGACCCGGTCTTCAGGCGACATCAAAACCTACTTCTTCAATCGCCTGACCGAGCAGCGCGTTCTGGTCGATTTGCGCGACGTCCGCCCCGGCGACAAGCAATACCACTGGGAGCAGCGTGGCGTCCCGCTCCGCATGGAAGTCGGCCCGCGCGACGTGGCCGGTGGCTCGGCGATGCTGAAGAACCGGATCGATAAGTCGAAAGAAGTTGTGAAGCTCGACGACATGTCCGCCGAGTGGCTGCAGGCGAAGCTCGATGCGGCCCAGCAGATCCTGTTCGATCGCGCCAAAGCCTTCCGCGAGACCCACACGCGCGATGCAAAGACTTACGACGAGCTGAAGCAGATCATCGAAAAGGACGGCGGATTCGTCCGCTGCTATTTCGAGCCGGATAAGGAAGCCGAGGCGAAGATCAAGGCCGAGACCAAGGCCACCGTCCGCTGCATCCCCTTCGACCAGCCGGCCGAGGGCGGGACGTGCATCTTAAGCGGCAAGCCGACGAAGACGCAGGTGATCTTCGCACAGTCGTATTAGTTTCTCCGGCCGGGCGACATATATGTCGCCCCTACAATTGCGGAGACGACCCGCCGTGCCGCATGATGTTGGCATGCGGGAACCGCCGCCGATCTCGCCGCCGATGCAGATCCACCTGACGGTGCTGCCCGACGCGCCGTGCCCGTATCTGCCCGATCGCGTGCAGACGCTACGGGCGGTGAATGCCTCGTCGATCGACGGCCAGACCTACCTGGCGTTCATGAACGCGGGCTTTCGTCGCAGCGGCCGGATGATCTACCAAAACGTCTGTCGCGGCTGTCGTGAGTGCATTCCGCTGCGCGTTCCGGTGGCCACGTTCGAGCCGAGCAGTTCGCAGCGGCGGACGTATCGGCGCAACAGCGACCTGCGTCTGGAAGTGGCCGCGCCTCAGGCTTCGGACGAGAAGTTCGAGCTCTACGGCCGGTACGTCAGCCAGTGGCACAACCGGGCAGAGGAAGCGGAGCGGCAATCGTTCGAGTTGTTCCTGTACGATTCGCCGACGGAGACGCTGGAATTCACCTACCGCGATGGCGATGGCCGGCTGATGGCGGTGGGGATCTGCGACATCAGCCGGCAGTCGCTCAGCAGCGTCTACTTTTATTTCGATCCGGCCGAGGCGAAGCGAAGCCT
>Ga0070658_10005541_pt1 | contig 10247 bp, 9 predicted proteins | sample KBSC13metaG_FD_64664 | JGI IMG/M metagenome (GOLD analysis project Ga0070658, IMG submission 64664) | Corn rhizosphere microbial communities from Kellogg Biological Station, Michigan, USA - KBS C1-3 metaG | ecosystem: Host-associated > Plants > Roots > Rhizosphere > Soil ... | reverse complement strand
CTGTGGTCGCCCGGCGTGAAATGGGATGTCGCGCCCGGCAGCTTCACCCACCTCACGGAACTTTTCGGGCCAGTGCTCGGCGTCATGCGTTTTTCCTCCCTGCGCGAGGCCATCGCACTGGTCAATGCCACGGGCTATGGGCTGACGTCCGGCCTCGAATCGCTGGACGAACGCGAGCAGGAGGAATGGCGCGAGAGGATTCGTGCCGGCAATCTTTACCTCAATCGCCCGACCACCGGTGCGGTCGTGCTGCGCCAGCCCTTCGGCGGCATGGGAAAATCGTCCTTCGGACCCGGGATGAAAGCGGGCGGCCCGAATTACGTCACGCAATTCCTCGCTTTCACCAACCGCGTGACCGTGCCCGAACTCGAACCCATCGCGAACCCGCGCCTGCGCGATCTGTATCAGCGGCTCGCGGCCGTGGAGATCGACGCTCCACCCCAGGATGTCGCCCTCCTGCTCGCCGCGCTGGGCAGCTACGACCGGTGCGCGCGCGTGGAATTTCGCCGGGAACACGACCACTTCCGGCTCCTCGGCCAGGACAACCTTCGGCGCTACCTGCCGTTTCGAGAAGTGCGGCTCCGCGTCCATCCCGCGGACAGCGTCTTCGAGCTTTTCGCCCGGGTCTGCGCCGCCCAGGCCGCCGGTTGCCGCGTTCTTGTCAGCTCCCCGCCCGGCGCCGATTTGCCCGCCGTGCGCATGCTCGACGACCTCACGGACTCGTGGGCTGGCCGCATCGAGTTCCTGGAGGAAACGGACGCGCAACTCGAAGCAGCCCTGCGCCTTGGAGCCGTCGAACGAATCCGCATCTGTGCTCCCGACCGCATCGCACGCACCATGCGCGAAGCCGCTTCGGCGGCCAATGTGCACATCGCCGATACCCCGGTGCTCGCCGAGGGCCGTATCGAGTTGCTTTGGTACCTGCGCGAGCAGAGCGTGAGCCTGGACTATCATCGGTATGGGAACCTCGGCGCGCGATCGGAGGAACGGAGGGAGGAGCCGGGGTAGGGGAGTAATCAGTAATCAGTAGGCAGTAATCAGTGGCGTGTTCCTGGTCGAACCGTGCCACTGATCACTCGATCCGCACTGATTACTGATTACTTCCCCCACCGTCCTAAAACTGGAAGTAGATAAACGGCTTGTACTTCACCGGCACAAACAGCAGCGCGATCGCGGTACCCAGGCCGAGGAGCGCGGCGCAGGCCCAATCCGGCAACCGGCGCCAGAGCGGGGCGATGAGGCGGCGGGCATTGAGCCAGTGGACCACCGCAAGGACGGCAAAGAGGCCGGCGCATTCCCAGCCGAAATCCAACTTGCCGCGGCCGCCCGTGAACGTGAAAGCCTTGAGCGCCCGCCAGGCGTTTTGCAGGCCGGTCGCCTCCAACACGTGGGTTTTGGAATCGTAGGTCGGCGCGGCCCGGAAGAAGATCCACGTGACGCAAACCGAGTAAAAGGTGAGCGGGACCGCGAGCACCGCCACGATCCGGCGGAAGAGCGCGCCGGCGTTTTCCGTGAGCCGCGTCCACTCCCGGTGCGCGATGAGCGCGAATCCGTGCAGCCCTCCCCAGATGACAAAATTCCACGAGGCTCCGTGCCACAGGCCGCCGAGGAGCATGGTGAGCATGAGGTTGCGGTAGGTGAAGAGCTTCGAGCCGCGATTGCCGCCGAGCGAGATGTAGAGGTAATCGCGCAGCCAGGTGCTGAGCGAGATGTGCCAGCGCCTCCAGAACTCGGTGATATTGGCCGAAAAATAGGGGAAGTCGAAATTGATGGTCAGCTCGTAACCGAGCAGCCGCGCGGTCGCGATGGCCATGTCGGTATAGCCGCTGAAGTCGCAGTAGATCTGCACCGCGTAGAGGCACACGCCGACGAGTGCGCCGAGATGGCTGTATTGTGCCGGCGCCGCGAAGAAATGATCGGAAGACGGGGCGACGATCTCGGACACGCACGCTTTCTTCAGGAATCCGATGAAGAAGAGCGTGGCACAGCCGCGCACATCGACATTGGCCCAGACCCGCTTCTCGAAGACCTGCGGGAGAAAGGTCATCGCACGGACGATCGGGCCGGCCACGAGTTGCGGAAAGAACGAGATGAAGAACGCGAGATCCAGGAAGCGCCGCATCGGCTCGAGGCGGCGGCGGTAGACGTCGATGGAGTAGCTCATCGACTGGAACGTGTAGAAGCTCACGCCGTAGGGCAGGATGATGTTTAGCGTGTGCGGCGAGGCGGGAAGGCCGATCCATGCGAGCAGCGAGGTCGCGGAGCCGATGAAGAAATTGAAGTACTTGAAGAAGACGAGCACGCCGAGATTCACGCCCAGGCTGGCCACGAGCCATGCCTTGCGCCGCGCTTCGCTCGAACTGCCGGCGATCCCGAGGCCGACAAAATAGTCGAGACAGGTCGATCCCCAGAGCACCGCCGGAAACCACCAGCCGGCCGGGAGCATCGACCACTGGCCGTGACTCACATGGTCCCAGAACTCCACCGGATCGCCGACGAAGAAGCACGCGTAGAAGAAATGGCTGGCGATCAGCAGCCACCACTTGCGCGCCGTGTTCGTGCGCAGCGCCCAGTGCACGCTGAAGACGACGAGAAAAAAAGCGAGGAACCGAAATTCAACAAAAAGCATGAGCAGGTGTGTAGGCGAACCTCAGCCGTGATTTCAGTTGGAGAGGTGTGGTTCCATCGCGGAGCGATGAGTGAAGGTAGCAGGGGCCTTCAGGCCCCGGACCGATGCCGGAATGGCCCCTCGCGGAGCGACGTTTGGCGGGGCCTCCTGCCAGCTTGCTGGCGCGAGATGGAGTGGCGTTCGGCCCTCTCACTGGGAGAATTCCGCAAATTGTTGGGCGAGGATTCGCGTGAAGAGTTCCGAACCGGCGGTGTTCAAGTGAATGGGGTCGAGATGGTTTCTGGCCTCGAACAGTTCCGGGTAGCGCCGCGGGTCGGAGAAATCCCAGATGATCATCCTCCCGGCCAGTTCCGCCGGTGGATAGTAGATTTTTTCGCTCGTCATGGGCGGCACGAAAAAGATGGGCGTTGCCCCGCTGTGCGTAACGGCTTCCAGCATTGCCTGGGCCGCGGCGTCGCTGCCCGGGTCGTGGAAATGCCGCGCGGGCTGGGCCAGGCGCGCTTCGTAGGATTCCTGGTAGGCGGCGCGATCCTGGGCGTTCATGACCTCTGGCGAACCGGAAGGCATCCAGCCGTCCCGGTCCTTGCCGAGGGCGCGCCACTTATTGCGTTGCTTGGCGCGCTCGGGGGCGGACAGGACCCATTGCTCGGCGAGGTACGACGCCCGGCCGAGATTGACGGATCTCCGGAGGAAGGGAGGCACGTGCCCGAGCCAGACGGAGAGCGGTTCCCAGCGCTCCTCCATGGACGAAGGTTGTCCCGCACTGGATGCCGTCCGCAGCGCTGCCCACTCCCCCTGGCACCACGTCCAGAGCAGGCCCATGCGTGCCGCGTCGTGCCAATAGGCAAAACGCGCGCTGCCGGTCCGGCTCTTCGGCGTACGCGCTTCCAGGCTGGTTAGCTCGATGAAAACCCAGCGCAGCCGGTCGTGCGGCTGCCGGAGCACTTGCTCCAGGTAGAAGCCCTGCTCGGGGGGTCTCATTCCCAGGATGCCTGCATTGAACGATTTCGACCGCTTGTGCTGCGCCGCCAGGGTTTGGTCGAAGATGGACGGGAGAATCTGGAAATTGACCCGGCTCGAACCGGTGAACAGCGTGTCGTACTCGCGGCCGTGGAGCGTCAGATAGCGAATCTTTTCTCCGGCCGTGGGGATGTCGGGGTAGGGCAGCCGCCGGTTCAAGACGAGGCACGAGAGGGCCAGTACGCCGAGAAAAATCAGCCCGTTGATCAGGGTGCGGAACCCATTCCCATGCCGCGGGAGGGGACGCGGTACCGGCAAACTCTCGCTGGGGGTTACGGTGCCTTGCTGATTCAAGCGGTGCTCTGCCTGGCAATCGAAGTTCATCCCCACCTGGATCTCCGGCGTTTCAAAGCTTCGTCGTGCGCTCCCGGGTTTTTTCCACGAAGAGCCGTGCCAGCGTGTGGGTGAAGACTTCCGCCCCGGCGGCGTTGAGATGGCCGCCATCGAGCTGGGTTTCGAGGGTAAAGAATTCCGGATATTCCCGCACATTGCCCAGGACGCGGCCCGCACCCGCCATGGAGGCTGGGATGGCGGCTGTCGCCGTGGCATGGGCTTGGGTCGTCACGGGCCGCAGCATAGGAGCGGCCGTTTTCCGGACAAGGAAATTGCCTTGATCCGCGCGTCTCCCTAGAGTCCGCGCCCGCATGCTCCCCCTTTGGCCAAAAACTCTCCCGCTGGCGTGCCTCACGTTGGTATTCCCGCTCGCGAGTAACGGCGCGCCGGAGGATTCCAGTCCGGCGAAGGAACCGGCGCCCATGAAGGCCCCGGCGTCTGGGAAGGTCACGCCCATGAAGGTGCCCACGGCTGTCAAAAGCCCGGGTCCGATAAAAGGCACGGGGGTGGCCACGGAACCGGCCGCGCCGCGGAAGTTCGTGGAGAGCAAACGCTACGAGTCGATGATCGAGGTGACGAAGGTGTATCCGACGATTTTCTACGAGCTGCGCTACGCGACCACGCGCAACTTTACCCACCAGCAAATCTATCCTGCCGGTGCCCGATGCCTGCTGCGCAAGAGCGTGGCGCTGCGCCTGCAACACGCGCAGGAAGTACTGCGCCGGCAGGGTTACGGGCTGAAGATTTGGGACGCATATCGGCCCGCCTGGGCGCATGCGGCGCTGTGGGAAGCTTCGCCCGATCCGGAGTTTGTCGCCGCCCCGTCCGCGGGCGGTTCCTGGCATTCGTGGGGTGCGGCGGTCGATGTCACGCTGGTGGACCTCAAGGGTCGCGAGCAGAAGATGCCGACGGATTTCGACGACTTCACGCCCGCCGCCAAGTCAGAGTACCGGGGTTGTGATCGGGAAGTCGCGGCCCACGCGGTGGCGCTCCGGGCGGCGATGCTCGGGGCTGGATTTCGAGGGCTGCGGGATGAGTGGTGGCACTTCACCGCCGAGGATGCAAACCACTTCTGCCCGGTGAAGATGCCGCTCGTGCGGGGAGGGAGGAAGTAGGGATACTCGAAACTCAAAACACGAAATCCGAAATCCGAAACAAATTCGAATGGCTTGAAATCCTGAAAACCGGAAAGCTCCGCCTCTTCCACCCGTAGCATCGCATTTCGAACCTTTCTTTTTCCCTTTTCCATTCCCCATGAAAATCACCCGCTACCAATCTTCCACCGGCGAAATTCACTACGCGCAGGAGCATGCCGATGGCACCGCCACCCGGTTGCGCGGCTCGCTCTTCGAGGGTCTCACGCCGACTTCCGAGCCGGTGGAGATCTCCCGCCGTCTCGCGCCGCTCGATCCCACGGCCCTGCTTTGCATCGGGCTCAACTACCGGCAGCACGCCGCCGAGACCAATGCGCCGCTCCCGCAATTTCCCATCCTCTTCGTCAAGAACCCCGCCACCCTCCAGCATCCCGGCGAGCCGATCGTCCTGCCGCGCTGGATGAGCAGCTCGAAGGTGGACTACGAGTGCGAACTCGCGGTCGTCATCGGGCGGGCGGCGAAGAACGTGCCGCGCGCCCAGGCGCTCGATTACGTGTTCGGCTACACCTGCGCCAATGACGTGAGCGCGCGCGACTGGCAGAAGGAAGGCGGCGGCGGGCAATGGTGCCGGGGCAAATCCTTCGACACCTTCGCCCCGCTCGGACCCTGCCTCGTCACCGCCGACGAAATCCCCGATCCGCAAGCCCTGCGCATTCGCACGATGGTGAATGGCGAGACGCTGCAGGACAGCACCACCCGCGACATGATCTTCGATATCCCGGCGATCATCGAATTCCTCAGCGGCAGCACCACGCTGCTCCCCGGCACCGTCATCCTCACCGGCACCCCGCAAGGCGTGGGCATGGCGCGCACTCCGCCTCGCTGGCTGGTGGCCGGCGACTCCGTGACGGTGGACATCGAGCGCATCGGCGCGCTCACCAATCCGGTGGTCGACGAGGCGGAGCCCGGCGGCTCGAGTTTTCATTTGTAGAAACAACGAGCAGGCGCATATTCGCCCATGGTACCGCTTCAAACTCTGGGCATGGCCCTGGGCCTCGCGTCGCTCTCCGGCATCAATCTCTACCTCACCGTCTTCACGACGGGACTGGCGATCCAGCAGCACTGGATCGACGTGAGCCAGACCCATCAGGAACTCGCGGTCCTGGCGCATCCGGCGGTCCTCATCATTTCCGGGGTGCTCTACCTGCTCGAGTTTTTTGCCGACAAGGTGCCCTGGGTGGATTCCCTGTGGGACGCCGTGCACACCTTCATCCGGCCCGTGGGCGGCGCCTTCCTCGCCATCCGCGTCCTCGGACCGGTCGACCCCACCTTCGACGTCATCGCCGCACTCCTCGCGGGCGGAGCCGCCTTCGCCACGCATAGCATGAAAGCGGGCGTGCGCCTGGTCGCGAATCACTCGCCGGAGCCTTTCTCGAATATCGCCCTCAGTGTCGGCGAGGATGCGGCCGTGATCGGCGGGCTCGTCCTCATCAAGCAGGACCCCGTGCTCGCGCTGGTCGTCTTCTCACTGCTCCTGCTTGGCATCGCCTACTTTGCGCCCAAGCTCTTCCGCATGGTGAAAGTGCACGCCTGGCTTATCTGGAAAAAGGTTTCCTCGCCCGCCTCCGACCAACTCGACACCGAGCTGCCCACGCACCTCCCACACGAACTCGACATCGCCTTCGCCACGGTGAACTTCGAGCGCGATCCCATCGCCTGGGCGGCGCCCTGCGTCAGCGTTTCGGCCCGGGGGATTCCCGGCAATCTTTTCGGCTACCTCATCGCCACCACCCGCATGGCGCCGAAGCTCGCGTTTGTCTCCCGCCGCCGCTGGGGCCAGGTGGCTGTGGAACTGGAGCTGGAGACCTACAAGGTCGTCCACGAACCCAGGTTCCTAAGCGAAAACATCGTCCTCTACAGCCTTGAGAAGAAGCCGAAATACGTCTTCATCTTCCCGCGCGGCCAGCGGGCCATTGCGAAGGCCATCGTCGCCTCGGTGCAGGAGCGGCTGACGCTGCCTCTCGCGGGCGAACCTGCGGTCGGGGAGCCGGCGGCCGCAGCCGCGTAACGCACTCAATCGTTACAAGTCGTCGTCGTCGCTATCCACGATGCCGAGACACGTCGGGCTGGCCACGCTGCTCAGGTCCACAAAGTCCTCCCACGTCAATTCCAGCCACTTATCCAGGGCCTTGGCCCGGTCCAAGGTGGCCTTGCGGACGCGAACGATCGCTTTTTTGACGTCGCGTTCGACTGACGATGGAGAACGGCCAAACATGCGGGCCAGCTCCTCAAAGTGGAGACCATCCATGTGTTTCAGGTGGAGCAACACGAAATGCTCAGAGGAACACTCGCGGAAACCTGTTTCCAAAGCGTCCTTCATCAATTCGATCAGAGGCAATTCCGCCTCTAGCCGCCTCACTGCTCCATTGATGTCCTTGAGTTGTTCCAAATCCAGCCCGCCCTCCTCGATTTCCTCCCGATATTTTTTGGCTCGCTTAAGGGCGATCAGCCGGTTCAACACCAAAGGCCGAAGCCACGTTTTCAGGGCCGCTTTCCCCCCGTAGGTTGCGAGTCTCGGTCGATTGTTTGGGCGCTCGATCAGAAGATCTGCCCAGAGTGAATCCGTGACTTCCGTCGCTTCAATTTCGCTGGCGCCCGTCTGTCGCAAGAAGGCAATCAGGATCGGGCGGTAAATCTGCTGGAATTCGAGGATGGCGTCGCGCTCTCCTTCCAGGCAGCGCTGGGCAAAGAGAAAATCGTCGGCATGTGGCAGCTCATCTTCGGACACTTCGAAGAACGTGGGAACACTCATCATGGATTTCAATCGCAAAACCTCAGGAATACTTAGTATGTTGCTGAGGTAAAAGTGTGCGGAGATCGGTCAGGTCTCAGTTCTTCATTTGAATTTTAAGTCTATGCATCCCAGGATCTTGCGACTTGAAATGCCGTAAGGTTCAGCCCGTACCCGGGAACGTTGCCAATTCCGCAGACAATTGACGACAGTCTCTCCGGTCTTCGTCTCGCCTGATCTCGGCGAATCCGGCACTAGTTCTACCTCAGGAGACGATCACCCTGACAACGGAGGGATAGTCGATCTTCGCTGGCTGTGCTCTTTTTGCTATCGCCCTGTCATTCATTCCGCCAAAAAACCCTCGACCCAGCGTCGATTTCCGCAGAGGAGTCATAATTTCGTGCCGCCTGCGATATTGTCAAACCTAGTGAACATCAGCCCCGGAAGTCCGTCAGAATTGTCATGACAACCGCCCTCCTCACCTCCCTGGAATGCCTTGTTACCGCCAAGCAGCAGCGTCTGGCGATCACGCGGTCGCCACGCTCTCGCGAGGTGCTCAAGCGCGAAATCCGGATGCTGCGCCATCAGATCGACGCTCTCCGGGCTGCCCAGAAAGCGTAGGTCTCCCAAATGTCGGCACTTCCCCAAACGCCCGGCCGCAAGCTCAAGCTCTTTCAGCAACTCGATCCGCTGAAAGAATGGTGGTCGCTGGGGGAGACGCGCTTCTGCTCGAAGTGCGGCCACCTCTTTACCGGCCACGATATCCGCATCTCCGAGGACAGCGACGGGGTGCTCCATTTCCACTGTCCGACTTTTCGGTGCCCAGGGCAGTGGGAAGATTGGGAGTACCCGCAATTGCACCTTTGAGGGGAGACGGGAAAAATCCGAAATCCGAATATCGAAATCCGAAACAAATTCGAAAGGTAAGAATATCGAAAAGATGGAAACGGCGCCCCTCGGTTTTCAGAGTTTCTGATTTTTTCGAAATTGTTTCGGATTTCGGATTTCCAATTTCGATATTCCCAATGTCGGCTACCTTCCCGGCCCACGTATCGACCCGATGTCCGCTCCTTATCCCGTCATTCTCTTCTACAAGTACGTCGCCATTGCCGACCCCTCGGCCTTGGTTGAGACGCACCGGGCGCGGTGCGCGGAATTGGGTTTGAAGGGCCGGGTCCTCATTGCGACCGAGGGGATCAATGGAACACTCGCCGGACCTCGCGAGGGCGTGGACCGTTATGTAGCCGCATTGCGGGCGGACGAGCGCTTCGCCGATATCGAGATCAAGGAGAGTCCCGGCGATGCCCAGACGTTTCCGAAGCTCGCGGTGAAGGCCCGCCCCGAAATCGTCGCCTTGGGCGCCGGTCCTCTGGCGCCGGATCTCGACAATCATCTCAGCCCCGCCGAGTGGAAACGCATGCTCGAGGAGGATCCCGAGATTGTCGTGGTGGACGTCCGCAACCGCTATGAATCGGCCGCTGGGAAATTCGCCAATGCCATCGCCTGCGATATCGAGCATTTCCGCGAGTTGCCCGACTACATGGAGCGCCTGTCCGAGCTGAAGGACCGCAAGGTCTTGATGTATTGCACCGGCGGAATCCGTTGCGAAAAAGCCTCCGCCCTCTTTCGCCGCGAAGGCTTTTCGAATGTTTACCAGCTCCACGGCGGGATCGTCACCTACCAGGAACAGTTCGGCAACGAGCACTGGCTGGGCGAATGCTTCGTCTTCGATCAACGAATGACCGTGCGTGTGGAGGATGCGATGGTGCCCATCGGCCGTTGTGCCCACACGGGACGATCGACGAACCGTTTCGTCAATTGCCTGCACGACCCGTGTCACGTCCTCTTCCTCCTGGCCGAAGAGACGGAACGCGAGAACGTCGATACGCGCCTCTGCCCGCAATGCCTGGCCGCCGGCCTGACATCGGCCACGGCCGACTACAAAGGCAGCCCGGCGCGGCAACGGATGGCGTAGCGGTTAGATGCCCAATTCCTTCTTCACAGCCGCAAAGGCTTCGACGGCGAACTCCAGGTCTTCACGGGAATGGGCGGCGCTGATCTGGGTACGGATGCGGGCCTTGCCTTGCGGCACCACGGGATAGAAGAAACCCACGACGTAGACGCCGCGCTTGAGCATCGCTTCCGCGACGCGCTGGGCGAGGGTGGCTTCCCCGAGCATGATCGGGACGATCGGGTGCGTGCCGGGCAGGATGGTGTAGCCCACCTTCGAAATCGCTTCGCGGAAAAAGCGGGTGTTGGCCTCGAGCTTGTCCCGCAGATCGGTCGATTCGCTGAGTAATTCGAGGACCCGGAGCGAGGCGCCGGCGATGCTCGGGGCCAGGGTGTTGGAGAACAGGTAGGGGCGGGAGCGCTGGCGCAG
>Ga0070658_10005540_pt1 | contig 10247 bp, 9 predicted proteins | sample KBSC13metaG_FD_64664 | JGI IMG/M metagenome (GOLD analysis project Ga0070658, IMG submission 64664) | Corn rhizosphere microbial communities from Kellogg Biological Station, Michigan, USA - KBS C1-3 metaG | ecosystem: Host-associated > Plants > Roots > Rhizosphere > Soil ... | reverse complement strand
CCGTAGAGGTTCTGATGGCCCCACACCGCACCGCCCGTGACGTAAGGCATCACCGACCCGATCGGGTAGCCGACCCTGGCGCGGAACGTGCTGAACCACGGGATCGCCGATGTCGCGGTGATGTTCGACGGGCCGGCGCCGCCCATCAGGTTGGTGGTGTTGGTCGAACCCTGGAAGTCGACTTCACCGCCCAGCAGGACAGGCCCCAGGAGCCAGTTGTAGCCGGCCTGCGCGCCTCCCATGAAGCCGCCGCCGTTGCCGTTCAGGCCGCCGTAGGTGTTGTTCTCGACGATGGTGGCGTTGGTGTTGGTCCACAGGCCGCCGGCGTTCAGACCGGCATAGAAGCCTTCCCATCGGTTGTTGCTCTGGGCATGGGCCGCCAGCGGCAGGGCGAGGATGGCCGCGGCAAGCGACGCGATACGGATCGATTTCATGTCTACGCTCCACAGGTTTGCGAGGGTCTCGGTGGGTGGGCGGAGTAGGCCGCCGAAAAGCGGCGCCGCGGCGGCATCAAGTTGGAGGAGACGTGACGGTCGAACGCTGTGACAACGGGGCATCAGTTACGTCGCTGGTACTTCGTCCCATCCACAGTGCCCGCGTGATACTGTCGGTGGCAAAATAATGTCCGACGCTCTCAGTTCTGCACGAGCCCTGCTGCATTCCGTCTTCGGCTTCAGCGCCTTTCGTCCGGGTCAGGAGGAAATCGTCCGCGCTGTGCTCGACGGCGAGAATGTCCTGACCGTGATGCCGACCGGCTCGGGCAAGTCGCTGTGCTACCAGCTTCCCGCGATCGCGCGACCCGGTCTCACGCTCGTGATCTCGCCGCTGATCGCCCTCATGCGCGACCAGGTGCGGGCGCTGACGGCGGCCGGCGTGGCGGCGGGCAGTCTCAACTCGAGCAACGAGCCGGCGGAGAATGCGCGCGTCCTGGGGCTGCTGCGCTCGCGCGAACTCAAGCTGCTCTACGTGGCGCCGGAACGGCTGTCGCGGCCCGACACGGTCGAGATGCTGGCCGAGGCCAATGTCGCGATGATGGCGATCGACGAGGCGCACTGCGTCTCGCAATGGGGCCACGACTTCCGGCCGGAATACCTGACCTTGGGCAATCTCGCGCGCCAGATCGGCGGCCGGCTGCAGACCATGGCGCTCACCGCGACGGCCGACGGGCCGACACGCGGCGACATCGTCGACAAGCTCTTCGCCGCGCCGCCGCGCACCTTCGTGCGCAGCTTCGACCGCCCCAACCTCAGGCTCGCCTTCACGCCCAAGGATCGCTCGTCCAAACAGGTTCTCTCCTTTGTGCGCGAGCATGCGGGCGACAGCGGCATTGTCTACTGTTCCTCACGGCGCAAGGTCGAGGAACTGGCCGAGACGCTGAAGAAGGACGGCGTGAACGCGCTGCCTTATCACGCCGGTCTCGACAAGGCGGTACGCGACACCAACCAGGACCGCTTCCAGCAGGAGGACGGCGTCGTGATGACCGCGACCGTCGCGTTCGGCATGGGTATCGACAAGCCCGACGTGCGCTTCGTCTGCCACGCCGACCTGCCGGGCAACGTCGAGGCCTACTACCAGGAGATCGGTCGCGCCGGCCGCGACGGCCTGCCGGCCGATACGCTCACGCTCTACGGCATGGGCGACATGCAGCTCCGCCGCATGCAGATCGAGCAGGGCGATTCGTCGGACGAGCGCAAACGCATCGAACGCCAGCGCCTGAACGCGCTGCTGGCGCTCGCCGAGGCGCCGCGCTGCCGGCGCCAGACGCTGCTGGCGTATTTCGGCGAGGCCTCGGAGCCGTGCGGCAACTGCGATCTCTGCGTCGAGGGCGTCGAGCGCTACGACGCCACGGTCGAGGCGCAGAAGGCCATGTCGGCCATCGTGCGCACGGGCGAGCGCTTCGGCCTCGAGCATCTGATCGCCATCCTGACCGGCGACGCCACCGAGAACGTGCTGAAGTACAACCACGACAAGCTGCCGACCTTCGGCGTCGGCAAGGACCGGAAAGCGGCCCAGTGGCGCTCGATCTTCCGCCAGATCTCGGCCATCGGCCTGATCGCGCAGGACATGATGGAGCACGGCCGCTGGTGGGTGACCGACGAGGGCTGGAAAGTGCTGAAGGGCGAGGGCCGCATCGAGCTGCGCAAGGATCTCGCGGTGACCGCGAGCAAGGGCTCGCGCCGCGACCGGCGTGCGGCGGCGGCCTCGGCGATCGGCAGCGACGCCGACGGGGCCCTGCTGGACGCCCTGAAGGCGCTGCGATCGAAGCTCGCCAAGACGCAGAACGTGCCGGCTTATGTCGTCTTTTCCGATCGTACCCTGGTCGAACTCGCCACGCATCGCCCGGCGAACCCGGCAGCAATGCGGGAAATCCACGGCATCGGCGATGCCAAGCTCGAGCGCTACGGGACGTCGTTCCTCGAAGTCGTGCGCGCGCACAGAGGCTGAGAGAATCTTCTAGTCCGCGGCCCTGGAATGCCCGGCATCCGGCTTGTCTTCGACGGGAGGCCGGCGCTGGAACTCCTCCTTGATGGCGCGGTTCAGGTCGAAATGGACCTGCGTGGCCTCGGGGCGGCCCACCCAGACGCGCGCGACCAGGACGAAATCGCCGGCATTGACCGTGTCGATGCCGATCTGGGCCACGCGGGTGATGCGTCGGTCGCGGTCGATGATCGACTTCACGCGGTCGATCGCCAGGCCGATGTCGTCGGCCATCGGCCGGGTGAACCTGAGTTCGACCCTTTCGGTATCGTTGCGCGACGGGACCTTGACGATCTTGCCCCACAGTTCGCCGTTGGGAAATACGATGCGCACGTTGTCGTCGGTGTCGAGCTCGCTATAGAAAAGATTGATCTCGCGGATCGTGCCGACCACGCCGCCGGCCTCGATGCGGTCGCCGATGCCGAACGGCCGGAACAGCACCAGCATGATGCCGGCCGCGAGGTTGCTGAGCGTGCCCTGGAGGGCAAGGCCGATCGCCAGGCCCAGTGCGCCGAGGACGGCCACGAAGCTGGTCGTCTCGATGCCGAAGGTCGTGAGCACGGCGGTGAAGGTGAAGACCAGCGTGGCGTAACGTGCGCCATTGGCCAGGAAGAACGCCACGGTGCGGTCGAGGCGCGTGGTCCGCTCGCACAGGCGCACGATCGCGGCATAGACCACGCGCGAGATCGTCCAGCCCGCGATCAGGATGAGGATCGCGCCGACGACGCGAAAGCCGTAGGTCGCCACCAACGTCACGAGGACGCTGGTGGCGTTGGTCATTTGCTGTTCGATGCCCACCGAGTGCCGACGTCAGCGCCAGTGGCCGTCGATGAAGACCCAGCCACCGGGGCGGCGGTCATAGTGGGCCGGTACCCACTCCGCGCCGCGGCGCGGCCGGGCGGCATAGTGGCCTTCGATCCATACATGCTCGCGACCGTTCCAGCGCCAGTAGCCCGGCTGCCAGACGTCGATCTCGGCCCGTTCGTGCGGCAGCACCGGAATGACCTCGCGCCGCATCGGCGGCGGCTCGTGGGTGATGATGATTTCCTGGGCAAAGGCGGGGAGCGCTACGACGCCCACACTTGCGGCGCCAAGGCTTGCAGCAATGGCGAAGCCGCTCAACAGGCCGCGACGGTTGACGTTCTGCATCGGTCAATCTCCTCCGGGTGTGATCGAAGCACAACGATTCCCCGCAAGGCGGGTTGCAGTCCGCCTTGGTTTCGCCTCGGATCGTTCCGGAGTTGTCCCGCCTTACGACGCCTCGTTGGCGCGGATGAAGTCGCGGACGCGGGGCAGGATCTGCTCGCGCCATTTGCGGCCGTTGAAGATTCCGTAGTGGCCGACCCGCGGCTGTTCCCAATGCACATGGCGTGCGCCGGGAATATTGGGGGTCAGTGCGTGCGCGGCCTTGGTCTGGCCGACGCCGGAGATGTCGTCGAGCTCGCCCTCGACGGTCATCAGGGCGGTTTCGATCGCGCTCGGGTCGATCTTGCGCCCGCGGCTCACCCAGACGCCGCGCGGCAGCTGGTGTTCCTTGAACACGATCTGGATCGTCTGCAGGTAGAAATCGGCGGTGAGATCCATCACGGCGAGATACTCGTCGTAGAAGGCACGGTGTCCGTCGGCGTGCTCGTCGTCGCCGCGGACGAGGTGTTCGAACTGGCGCATGTGCGCGTTGACGTGCCGGTCGAGATTCATCGAGATGAAGCTGGTGAGCTGCAGGAAGCCCGGATAGACGCGGCGCATCGCTCCCGGATGATTGAACGGCACCGTCGAGATCACGTTCTGACGGAACCACATCATCGAGTTGCGCATCGCCAGGTCGTTGGGGACCGTCGGGCTGAGCCTGGTGTCGATCGGGCCACCCATCAGGGTGATCGATCGCGGCTGGCGCGGGTCCTTGGCCTGCGCCATCAGCGCCGCGGCGGCCATTACCGGCACCGACGGCTGACAGACGGCGATCACGTGCACGTCCGGTCCGAGATAGCGGCAGAACTCCATGATGTAGTCGATATAGTCGTCGAGATCGAAGTTGCCCTCCGACAACGGCACCTCGCGGGCATCCGCCCAGTCGGTGACATGTACGTCGTGCTCGGGCAGCAGCGCCTCGACCGTGCCGCGCAGCAGGGTGGCGTAGTGGCCGCTCATCGGTGCGACCAGCAGGACCTTCGGGTCCTTCTTCGCGGTGTCGCGATGGAAGCGCAGGAGCTGGCAGAACGGCTTGCGCAGCAGGATCTCTTCGTTGACCGCGACGCTCTGGCCTTCGATCGAGGTGAACTTCAGGCCGAACGCCGGCTTGCCGTAGTTCTGCGTGAGCCGGGCCACGATCTCGGCGCCGGCGGCCATCGACTTGCCGAACCAGGTGTCGGACAGGGGATTGTAGGGACTCGAATAGGCCTGCTCGACAGCGCTGGCCCACAGCCGGACGGGCTGCGCGAGCTGGCGCTGGAGTTCGTATGCGTAATACAGCATGTGCGGACCTAAGTTTCTGAAATTGTTACGTTTATTCCTTGTCCGCCGGGGCGAGGCACCCGCTTCTGTGATCGCCGGGCGTCCTTGGCCCGCCTCGGCGATGCAGCACTGTTACCTGCCTTGTTCGCAGGTGCAACAGAGAAGTCGTCCCCCTTTAGTCGGGCTCTACGGCCTATGTGGGCGCTCTCCGGGAGTTTTGCATGCATTGCAGCACGCCGGCATGCATAAGGGATGCGCAATGTCGGGGATCACGAGAGGCGCCAAAAAGCTCCTGCCGAAGGCGGTGAAGCGCTTCGTCCTGCTGGACGTTCTCGGAATTCGGCGCAGCTATCGAAACCAGCGCCTGCACGCCAGCCGGGTTTTTCTCGAGCGCGAAATCCTGCCGTGGCTCGCCGCGCGCCAGTCGCGCGTGCTGTTCGTCGGCACGGCGCCCTACACCTGCCAGTTCGAGCGCCTGTTCCGCCGCTCGCGGGACCAGTACACGACCATCGACCCCGACCCCGGCACGGCGGTCTGGGGTGCGCGCCGCCACATCGTCGGGCCGATCCAGGAGATCGCCCGGCATCGGCCCGAGGGCTATTTCGACTGCATCGTGTTCAACGGCGTCTTCGGCTTCGGCATCGACGACGTCGACGACCAGCGCGCGGTCGCGCGTGTGCTGCACGACGCGTTGGCGCCTGGCGGCCTCCTGCTCGTGGGCTGGAACACCAACCTGATGTCGGATCCCGAGGAGCTCGGCCTCTTCACGCCGTACTTCGTGCCGGCCGAGGGCCTGCCATGGCCGCAGCGCACGCGCTTTTCGTTACCCGAAACCCACGTCTACGATTTCTATATCCGCCGGCCCGGCGCCGGGATCAGAGCAGCTTCTTGAGCGCCGCCGCGATCTGCCCGGCCTTGGCCTCGTGCGTGAAGTGCGTGACGAAGCGGCCGCGGCTGTCGAGCACGTAGACGATCGAGGAATGGTCCATCAGGTACGGACTGCCCTCCTTGGCCGGGACCTTCTGGTAGTAGACGCGGTAGGCCCGCGCCGCGGCGGCGACCTCGGCGGTCGTGCCGGTCAGGCCGATGAAGGTCGGGCCGAAGTTGGACACGTAGCCTTTGATCAGTTCCTTCGTGTCGCGCTCGGGATCGATGGTGATGAAGACGAGGTTCACCTTCTTGGCGGCATCCGGGCCGATCTGCTCGACGGCGGTTTCCATCAGCAGCAGCGAGGTCGGGCAGACGTCGGGACAGTAGGTGTAGCCGAAATAGATGAGCGTCGGCTTGCCCTTCAGGCTGTCACTGGTGACGGTGCGGCCGTCCTGGTCGGTGAGGCTGAACGGACCGCCGATCGTCGGCTGATTGCCTTGCCAGGCGTCCCAGCCGATCCAGCCGGCGGCGCCCAGCAGGACGGCGATCCACACGCCCAACAGGCCTTTCATGGTGCGAGACATGGCGGCACCATGACGGCGCGAGGATCGCTCGACAAGCCGGACGGCTGGTCGCACGCTCGGATGTGAAGGGATGTGATGACCGCCGAAATCATCCAACTGGCGCGGGCCGCCGATTATGCCGCCCGCTGCCACATCGCACAGCGCCGCAAGGGCGCGCGCGCCGAGCCCTATGTCAACCACCTGACGGAAGTGGCGGCGCTGCTGGCCGAAGCAACGGAGGGAGGCGATCCGGTGCTGGTCATGGGCGGACTGCTGCACGACACGCTCGAGGACACCGACGCCACCTACGACGATCTGGCTGTGCGCTTCGGCCCCGAGGTGGCGGCACTGGTCCGGGAAGTGACCGATGACAAGTCGTTGCCCAAGGACGTGCGCAAGCGCCTGCAGGTCGAGGAGACGCCGTCGAAGTCGCGCCGTGCGAAACTTCTGAAGATCGCCGACAAGATCTCGAACCTGCGCGGCCTGATCGACAGTCCGCCGACGGGATGGACAGAGCAGCGCCTGCGCGACTATGTCGTGTGGGCCGAGCAGGTGGTGCGATCGTGCCGCGGGCTCAATGCGAAACTCGAGGCCCAGTTCGATGCGGCCTACGATACGGCGCGCCGTCACTTCGGCGCCTAGGAAGGCGCCCTGGCGCCTGACATCAGGGGAGAAACGATGTTCTACGATGCCGCCAAGCGCGACCATGGGCTTGCCCTCGATCCCCTGAAGTCGCTGATCGTGCCGCGGCCGATCGGCTGGATCTCGACGATCGACGGCCAGGGCAGGGTCAATCTCGCGCCCTACAGCTTCTACAACGGCGTCAGCGAATTCCCGCCGATGGTCTATTTCGCCATCACCGGCACCTACGGCGACACGCCGACCAAGCACAGCCGCATGAACGCCGAGGAGACCGGCGAGTTCGTGGTCAACATGGTGGCCGGCACCCTCGCCGACAAGATGAACATCACCACGGCGATGGTGGCCTACGGCGTCGACGAGATGAAGCTCGCCGGCCTGACGCCCGAGCCCTGCCGCTTCGTGAAGCCGCCGCGGGTGAAGGAGTCGCCGGTGGCGCTCGAGTGCAAGTACTGGAAGACGATCGAGCTGCCGGTCGAGCCGGGTCATGAGAAGCAGCGCGGCTCGGTGGTGTTCGGCCAGGTCGTCGGCGTCCACATCGACGATTCGATCCTGAAGGACGGCCGCGTCGACGTGATGGCCTTCAGGCCGGTCGCGCGGCTGGGCTACAGCGAATACACCACGACCGAGAACGTCTGGAAGCTGCGCCGTCCGGACGATCCGCGCTTTCAGTAGCCGGGGTCAGGGAGCGCGCACGACCGGAGCCACCGAGCGCGCCATGGCCAGCACGCGCCTGTCGGCCATCGCCTCGCCCATCAGCATGAAGCCCACGGGCAGCTCGCCCGCGGCATGGCAGGGCAGGCTGATGGCGCAGCGGTCGAGGAAGTTGCCGACCGTCGTGTTGCGCAGCAACAGCATGTTCTTCTTCACGAAGCCCTCGGGCGTCGAGACTTCCTCGAGCGTCGGCGCGGCGATGGCGCAGGTCGGCATGATCACCGCGTCATGGTTCGCGGTGATCGCCGAGACGCGCTTCTGCAGGTCGGCGCGGGCCGCCAGCAGGTCGATGTAGTCGGCCGCGCTCATGTCCTTGCCGCGCATGACGCGGGGATGGACGAACGGGTCGTAGTCCTTGCCCCGCCGCGCGATCAGCTTCCGGTGCCAGGCGAAGGCCTCGGACGCGGCGAAGCCGCCCTTGGCATTGATGACGGGCAGCTCGTTCAGTTGCGGCAGGTCGATATGCTCGATCGTGACGCCCTTGGCCGCCAGCGCCTTGCAGGCGCGCTCGAAGGCCTTGGCGACGACCGGCTCGAGCTCGTCCATGACGAACTGCCGGGGGATCGCCAGGCGCAGGCCGGCCAGTGGCGCGGCCTCGGGCACCTCGATCGGCTCGGCGGCGAAGATCGCATCGACGATGGCGCAATCCTCGACGGAGTTCGCCAGCGGCCCGATCGAATCGAGCGTGGTCGAGAGCGGGATCACGCCGTCGATCGGCACGCGCCGCGCCGTCGGCTTGAAGCCGACGAGGCCGCACACCGCCGCGGGGATGCGGACCGAACCGCCGGTGTCGGTGCCGAGCGCCACGACGGCCATGCGGTCGGCGACGGAGACGGCGGCGCCCGCCGACGAGCCGCCGGGCACGCGCTTGCGGTCGGCCGGATTGCCCGGCGTGCCGTAGTGCGGGTTGAAGCCCACGCCGGAGAAGGCGAATTCGCTCATGTTGGTGCTGCCGACGATCACCGCGCCCGATGCGCGCAGCCGCGCCACGACGGGAGCGTCGACTTTCGCCGGCGGTGCGTCGTCGAGCGCCTTCGAGCCCGACAGCGTCGTCTCGCCCGCGACATCGCACAGGTTCTTGATCGACACGGGAATGCCCGCCAGCGGCGAGGGCACGAGGCCCGCCTTGCGCTGCAGATCGCTCGCCTGGGCGGCGGCCATCGCCTGCGTCTTCCACGTCTTGATGAAGACGCGCCTGCCTTCGCCCTCGGGATCGTCGATGCGGGCGAAGGCTTCTTCAGTGAGCTTGACGGAAGTGGTGCGGCCGGCAGCCAGATCCGCGGCGAGTTGAGCGATTGTCGGATTGGCCATCTGTCTTCCTTACTTCGCGCGACTTTTCACGAGGTCCTCGACCACCGCCGGATCGGCCAGGGTCGAGGTGTCGCCGAGATTGCTGAAGTCGTTCTCGGCGATCTTGCGCAGGATGCGGCGCATGATCTTGCCCGAGCGTGTCTTGGGCAGGCCGGGCGCCCACTGGATCACGTCGGGCGTGGCGATCGGGCCGATCTCCTTGCGCACCCACGCGTTCAGTTCCTTGCGCAGGTCCTCGCTCGGCGTCTGGCCGGCCTTGAGCGTCACATAGGCGTAGATGCCCTGGCCCTTGATGTCGTGCGGGAAGCCGACCACGGCGGCTTCCGCCACCTTGGTGTTGCCGACCAGCGCGCTCTCGACCTCGGCGGTGCCGATGCGATGGCCCGAGACGTTGATCACGTCGTCGACCCGGCCGGTGATCCAGTAGTAGCCATCCTCGTCACGGCGCGCGCCGTCGCCGGTGAAGTATTTGCCGGGATAGGTCTTGAAGTAGGTCTCGATGAAGCGCGCGTGATCGCCGTAGACCGAGCGCATCTGGCCGGGCCATGAATCGACCAGGCAGAGATTGCCCGAGCAGGCGCCCTGCAGCTCCTTGCCCTCGGCATCGACCATCACCGGCGTGACGCCGAAGAACGGCTTGGTCGCCGAGCCGGGCTTCAGCTTGGTGGCGCCGGGCAGCGGCGTAATGAGAATGCCGCCGGTCTCGGTCTGCCACCAGGTGTCGACGATCGGGCAGCGGCTGTCGCCGACGGTCCTGTAGTACCAGAGCCAGGCCTCGGGATTGATCGGCTCGCCGACCGAACCGAGCAGGCGCAGGCTCTTGCGGCTGGCCTTCTTCACCGGCGCCTCGCCCTCGCGCATCAAGGCGCGGATGGCCGTGGGGGCGGTGTAGAAGATGCTGACCTGGTGCTTGTCGATGACCTGCCAGAAGCGGCTGGCGTCGGGATAGTTGGGCACGCCCTCGAACATCAGGGTCGTGGCGCCGTTGGCGAGCGGCCCGTAGAGGATGTAGCTGTGGCCGGTCACCCAGCCCACGTCGGCCGTGCACCAGTAGACGTCGCCGTCGTGGTAGTCGAAGACGTACTGGTGCGTCATCGACACGAAGACGAGGTAGCCACCCGTCGTGTGCAGCACGCCCTTGGGCTTGCCGGTCGATCCCGAGGTGTAGAGGATGAACAGCGGGTCTTCCGCGCCCATCGGCTCGGGCTTGCAGTCGGCCGG